>ENA-ORRO01000001-ORRO01000001.1-human-gut-metagenome-genome-assembly--contig:-NODE-1-length-345426-cov-25.685063_pt1 | contig 345426 bp, 315 predicted proteins | sample MGYA00242176_ERZ509136 | MGnify/ENA primary metagenome ERZ509136 (study PRJEB26280, sample SAMEA2338644) | human gut metagenome | biome: human gut; feature: human-associated habitat; material: faeces...
GATTTTTCGTCACTTTCATTATACAAAATGGAGATAGCTTATGCTATTTTTATTTTGCAGATTGCCGCTAAGAATAACTCAGCGATTTAGCAACTGCGAAGTTTGAGTAATATACAAATAAAGTCATTCTACATCTATTTCCATAGTAAACCATCGTTATTTTCGTTAGTTCCAAGTTTCCCTGAATGATATAGGGCGGGAAAGTTGTGGACATACTTACTGAGGCTCACGTTGTCGCCGATGATGAGGCGCGGCATGAAGTGCTGCTCGTACTCGCCTTCACCAATAGAATGACAGCGTACGGAACATGCCATATTGCTACAAGCGTTCTTTGAGCAAGACACCGCGGTGCGCCCATTTCCCCTGCTGCACAAGAATCTCCCCTTTAATGCCGAATTTATCTCTTAGATGCTAAAACACTATGTCACCATTATACCCCAAAAGCCTTCTGCTTACAACTGGCTTAGATGAGAACGGTAGCAGATCCTGGCCATGCATGCAGCCGCGGGTTACTCTGTGGATATATATGTGGATAATATGTGTATAACCACATATATATTGTGGATAAATTCGAACACTGCCCCGCTCTATATGTCAGGCTGCGCCCGCGCTGTGCTCAGTTTTGTGCATTCTGTGACCTTGTGGATAGCCGCTTTCCGTTGGCGTTGCTGGCTTCGCGGGCTCGCTAAGACGTAGCTCTAGCGAAGCGAAAGAAAAAAGTAACGTAGAGGCGCCCCTTTTCTGTGCCGGCTGTGCGTCTGATATCTGATTGGTCGGCGCATCTCGGTCCTGCTGAGAGGTTTGTAGTTGGTATTTCTTCTCATTTAGTCTCATTTTACACTCGTTTTCGCTTGCTTTTTCGAAATGTCAAAAAATTTTCTTTTGAGCGCAAAAAGCTAGTATTTTCAAGGGTTGACACTCATTTGACACATCATGTCTCCAGCTCGCAGGCATTTTTACGCTTGACACGGAGCCGCCCGGTACCGTATACTAAGCTTGTCAGCAGCGATGCGACGCACACTCTTTTGCACGACCAACAAACAAGACGGAATTCGGGCTTGCTTGTCTCGCACGGCAGATCAGCAGTCCGACGATCTTTTCGGTCTGTGATGCCTTGGAGATGAGCAGGCCTGTTTTGCTGTTGACGGCCGTATCATGCAAGATGTTTTGATGAAAGGGGTGTTTTCTATGGCCAAGGAAGCGATGACGGGCTTCATCACGGAGTTCCGCTACTTCCACCAGATGATGCCGGTCCGGCCGCTGTCGGCGAGCGCACAGGCACTCTGGCAGTATCTCTTCTACCGCGCGAACGCAGCGTATTGGCAATTTCCCTTGCATTTACAGCTCAACGAGCTGGCCGGAGCCCTGCGGCTCTCGCGCTCGTCGGTGCAGCGCGCCCGCGCGGAGCTCGCAGAGCAGGGGTATCTGCTCTACGATCAGGAGCCGGGCAGCCGTTCGGTCAAGTACTATCTCATCAGCAATGTGCGCCCGCACATGCTCATGACGCCAGAGGAAATGCTCGCTGGCTCGAAATCGTATCAGGCTTTCCATGTAGCAGAGACGCAGGTCCGAGAGGAGGATACTCATGTTTGCAACGAATCATGCACAGGGGCTGTATCGGGGAATTGAGAAGTACGGCGGCGGGTCGATCCGCGAGCTGACGTTGCGCCGCGAGGCCGGCGGGATCTCGCATGGGACGTTCGTCGCGGCGCGCCAAGAGCTCTGCGAACTCGGGCTCATCGCCATCGAGCGCATCGCGCGCAAGCCACACTACGAGCTCATCAACCCGGTACTGGCCGAGGTCATCCTCGCCAGGTCGAAGGCCATCTACGAGGCCGGGCCAGAAGTCGTCTGGAGCGCCAAGCAGGCCGCCAAGAAGTCAAGGCTGGCGAGGGAATCTGCAAAATCAGATAATGGCACAGACAAATCTGGCAATCCGTCTGAATCTGCCTCATAGCTTCTATTATAATAGGAAGGAAAGTGGATGGAATGAGCAAGTCCATCCTCATTCCCCAAACCACCTCTATACGAAAGGAGAATCCCATGCGAATCTTTATCAATCCGGGCCATGCGCTCGGCGGCCGGCCGGACCCCGGCGCGGTCAATCTCGAACACGATATCACAGAAGCCGAGGTCAATGCGCGCATCGCGCAGAATTGCTGCATCGCGCTCGAGCGCTACGGCCACTCGACAAAGATGGTGCAGAGCCACAACCTGCGCGGCGAGGCGCCCGCCTACCCGAATGTCACAGCGCTCGCCAACAACTGGCCGGCCGATGTCTTCATCTCGATCCATGCCAATGCCGGCGGCGGCCGCGGCTGCGAGACGTATGCATTCAGCGAGTGCTCATGGGGCCACGGCCTCGCGACCATCGTGCAGAAGTCGGTGCACCGGGCCGTCAGCCGCATCGACAAGACTTTCCCTGACCGCGGCGTCAAGGTCAATCCCGACTTCACCGTGCTGCGCCGCACCGCCATGCCCGCCATCCTCGTCGAGACCGCCTTCCTCGACAACGATGAGGATATCCGGCTGCTGATTGACTACCCCGCCGTCTTCGGCCAGGCCATCGCGAGTGGCGTCGACCAGTTTCTCCGGGCACATATCACGCCCGAGGGAGAGTTAATCTACGAAGAGGATGAGCCCGCTCCAATGCTCTGGCGATATGTACCGGCGCATATATAAGGCACATACATAATAGGAAGCTTTTGTCCAGAATGTGTCAACTCAAATGTCAAAATCTTCTCTAAAAAATCACTTGCTTTTGACACGTCAATCCCGTACAATAAAATCAAGGCAAGGGAATACCCCCCTAGCCAACAGGCAGTCCGCCGGCCTCGCGGCTGTCTCTGAGGCCACCTCTATCCCATTCATTTCTGCCATTGAAAATCGAAAGGAGAATCATCATGGCTACGCAGCGCACGAACATCACGACGTCCCTCAAGATCAAGGTGGAGAACGGCACGACGAACACGGGTACGGTCAAGTACGCGACGCGCACGTTCAGCTCCATCAACCCGGAGATCAGCGACGAGGATCTGCTCGCCGTCGGCCAGGGCCTCGGCGCCCTGCAGTCGCACGATGTCGGCGACATCCAGCGCCTCGAGAACGCGACGATGATCACGGGCTAAGCCCCCACCCCCCCTTCTGCCTCTAGACCACGAAAGGAGTCCTCACCATGAAACGCACGCTTGAAATCGAATTCCTGCTCGACAACGCCAAGACGAAGACCATCTCCCTGCTCGACCCGAAGGATGACATCTCGGATGCCGCCGTCAAGGCCTGGGCCGATAACGTCGTCGCCAAGAAAGCCTTCCTCGTAGGTGGCGCCTTCCCCGTCGCCTACAAAGGCGCGAACGTCCGCACCGTCGAAGTCGAAGAGCTCGCCTAAGCCCGGACTAAGCCCAGTCGGCCGATGCGTCATCCCTCCGCGCATCGGCTGTCTCTTACCAGCCATCCCCCAACAAGTAAAGTGACAAGGTGATCCCCATGGAACAGAACCTCCTCACCGCAATCTCCAGCGTCGGCTTCCCCATCGTCGTGACGCTCTACCTGCTGACCAGCTTCCAAAGGTCCATGGACCGCTTCACCGACCAGCTCAGCGAGCTCGTCAAAGAGCTCCAGCAGCAGCGTCATCTACTTCACTAGCCGATGAGATAAGATTGCTCCTCATCATCAAGAACCGCCCTGCGGCATCACAGCTGCAGGGCGGTTCTTAGCGTATACAAATCATTACAATTATGGACTTCAGAAAAGTAGATCATTCAAGATTTCGCATCATTATGATGACTACGCGTATCACGAAGGAAATTTCCTACTAAAGGAGCAAGGCCAGCACCACTAAACAATGTCCCCAAAATCTCATGATCTGTAGCTATAATCATGTACGCGCCACAGGCAATAGAAACCAGACTGATGACAAAAGCAAAAATCACACCGTAAAGCGCGATTTTTGTCTCACTGTCTGCATACTCTTTCTCGATGGCAGTCTTTGCCTGCATGTCTTCAGCTTGTCGTCGCTCCATATCCAGACGATGATCAACTTGTTGCTCAAACTTCGTCAAAATCCGGTCTGCAGCACCAGGCACAACTTTATCATATTGTTCAAATGTATATGGATCTGGCAACGGCCCTTTATGTACCGTAGCCTTGATTTCATGGATGCCTAGCTTCTGATCAGGGCTCTGACTACTGCGTTGATTGCTACTGGGGAATTTTATTCTGTCTTTACTCCCCATGCATTTCACCGGCCTCTGCCATCACCATGCTGAAATCACTTCCCAGGGCCAGCCAATCTTCTGAAAGGCGTTCTGAATCGGTCTTTTGCTTGCCATACATCATGACAGATGGGAAAGAACGTTTTCTCCCATAGAGGGACTTTGTGTTTTTTAAATCAAATGCTTTCGACATGCCATTGAGAAAAACTTTCATTTTATCTTTTGATTTGAGTACACGACGCATATGCACCCCTCCTACAATCATTCTAATCGTGTGATAAAATCTCCTACTATAATTATACGCGAACAACCTTCAAACGTCAATCAATGGCTTATTCGATTTTATCTGATAAAATCTTACATACGCCATCCCAGTCGAGCTTGCCATTTTCTCGAGCACGCAACACTTCCTCTTTGAAATGCTTCTTTGCCGCCGGGTCATTGGACACTTCTTTCTTCTTTGACAAGAATTGCTCTAGCTCTTTATCCTGCTCTGATACCGAAGAAAAACTTACCCGAACGGGATCATAACGGATGGCCCGCACGTCCTGCACAGAATCAGCCAAACAATCACAAGCCGATCTCAGGTTCGAGAACAGTTCCTTGGTTCTCGGTTGGTCTGAAGTGTCGATTGTCTCTTCCAAAAAATCAATACGCTTTTTGACAGCTTCAAGAAAAGCAAGGTATTTATGTTTCAAATCCGGCTCTAGCTGAACAAAATCGTAATCACTATACGTTATGTATCGCAGCTTACGGCAGGCAAGAGAAAATATATACATAAAATCATTGAAGCTACCCTCTGATCCCCCAGAAAGAAAATTGCCAATCACCTTGAAATGTGCCATCTGACTCACAATCAAAGAAAAAACAGCGTTTTTATTCATGCTAGCATGGAGTACAACTCGTATGTATTCTAAATCAAGAGAGCCACTATTCCGTCGCTTTGCTTCAAAAAGGCGCAAGAATTTGCATTCCTCCTCTTCAGAAAAAGGAACAAGGAAAGCAGCATCTAAGGTATCTTCGAAATAGGAATGACCAAAATAATTGATTGTCGTATAGCCATCAATATGCTGATTTAGATAATATGATTGTCCGACGATTTCTTTCCAGGCTCTGTACTGCTCATCGATATCATCCTTCGAAAGGACCTCCTTCTTGATTTTAGCCAAGATAGTCTCTCGATTAGTCTGAGGATGGCCTCCTGCCATGATGATGTGATGATAGATACGGTCTAATCGCAAATTATGTTCTTCTCTCTTCTCGTTCTCCCTATGCTTCCTTATCTCCGGATCCGTCTCCCTCTTCATAGGTGGATGGAGTTGATAGCCTAAAAAGTCCAAAATTGCGACACATTCTTTATTGTGCTCATCTGAGATGAATGCTTCCTGCTTTTCAGGATTGTTCAGCGATTGCATACGATCTTCTCTTTCAAGTCGTAATATCTGCGAGATAGCATCAAAAGAAGATATTTTATCATAATAATCCGGCAATATATGCTTCAGATAGAGCAACCGTATCAGCAGTTTTTTATTATCTGCTTCTCGATAAAAAGAATAGGCTGATAAAAAAATCAATATTTCTTCAATCCAGAACCTGATATTGCGTGGTGTATACTCTGCTATCGCTAACATTGATTGAACTGGTGAATCGTGCCAATCACAGTTCTCTTGCAAGACAATCTCAAGTATTTCTCCTCTCGATAAAATCATCAAATCCGAGCGATCCAAGATATGTTCATCGACCTTTAATTCATCCAAATTCATCATAATAATCTCTTCAAAATCGAGCTCCTTCAGCTTCATATGATGTGGTATATACTTCTCAAGATAATCCATTCCAATACCAAATTGTTTCATTCTCTCATCATCGTATTGATAAATAATCTTGATGCGCGAACTGCTAAGAAGCAAATTGATAGATAAAATCTGCTTGATAATTTTTACATCATCAACACGATCCAGATCTTCATAAATGATGACAACTTTTTTGTGCATGCATTCCAGATTTTTCTTAAAGGCTAACAGAGCTTGCGCAGAACCTTCTGTGCTGCCGAAGATGATGTTGATGATGCTCCGGATACCCTTTTGGCTATCACAGAGGACCTTGATCGATTCGGATTGCAGCGAAAGAATTCCGTCTTTTTTCAATACTTGGTCCAGGTCATGAAATAAAACTGGTATCAGCTGATCCACCTTGCAAGTCAAGACGCTGATTTCCACCACATAGTACTGTCTGCTTATATCCGGCTCTCTTTTAAAATACGAAAGTAGAAATGTCTTTCCCATACCCCAACTCGCATTGATTCCAATGATATCGACAGCTTCAAATAGTTTCTTCAGACGTTGCAGGTCTCGTTTACGTTTTTTGAATAATTCAGGATATTGCTCGTCAATCTGATATCTTTGCCAAGATTCTTGTCGTCTTATAGACCGATATATTCCATAGAATAACTTACAAAAAAACACAGATCCGACCAAACCGATAAGTTTCGCCTTCACTTCTCCGCTCTGTAATAGCGTATCAACATCTGTAGGCCAAGTAGGTACAAAGAATATCAATAAAGCAACCACAAATGCTATTGTTGTCTTACCACTCCGTATCGGATCATACTCTAGAATCAAGTACACTGAGAAGAGAACGATAAATAACAGCAACATTACAGGCTCACCTCCTCTCATTCAGGATATTAAACATTTTATAAAATCATTTACTGAACATATTATTAGCACCATTTTTATACAAGCGGATATCTTCGCTTATTTTCAGGACCGTGAGTATCGCTATCTTTAGGGTCTTGATATAATCCTCTTCTTGCTTACCGATGTCTAATGTGTTATTTCCATGCAGATAACGATTTCGCAAATCCAGTCCATTATCAAATTTCGATTTATTGAGCATATAATCAAGATAATCCTGCTCTTTACGATTAAATAAAGAAGATTCCCAAACAAGCTCATTTTCTTCAATCATTGCTTTCAAGATATCTGCTATATTCATTTTGTTAAAAGGATAATAATATGGGCAGATAACACAGTCATGGAACAAATGATACAGAATTATTACTCTCTCATGGTTCAGTTTGATTGTACCATCATCAAGTATGTAAAGACTTTTTCTACTCTGTAACCAATAAAGTTTCTTCACACAATCTTCAAAATCAGGATAATCAGCTATATTTATTTTTTCTCGAATACACATCTTAAAAAATGAACTATAATCAGCGTCTATTGATTCATTTTCATTGCATAAAAGTATCGATTGAGATGAAAATAAGAGTTGGCATTCCTTGCCTAAATCAGCGTGGTCAGGATTGATATATAAGTACTTCTTCTTTAGTAGAGATCCTATTTCTGAAATTAGTTTTGGCGTTGAATCTAAATAAATTATCTCATAATTTAGTTTCCCATTTCGAACATATAAATCAAATTGATTGCGTATACCTTCTATCTCTGGAAATAAAAAACGAATCTTTTCTAGTGGGGTCGTATTTTCTGAAGGAGCAAGAAAAGAAAATCCTTCAATCTGAAATTTTCTAGGTAAATATTCAGAGAATACCCACTCAATTGCCTTTTCAATACATATGCCTTTTTGTTTTAAAAAGCATATGTATTTCTTTAAAATTTTAAACTGTGCAACTTCCTTCATTTTGAAGGCAATTCCATCTCTATAAGTTCGGTCAGAATGATATCCAATCCGTTGTTCTAGTATCCCCATCTCCGAAGGAAGCGATACACATGTAGCTTGGCCATATAAATCCATATATTGAAATATATATATGAAATTATCTAATATTTCTGGATAATCCAATCTCTCATTCAGGAGGTTGACATCATAATGAAATTTGCAGAAGCCATCTTCATAGCAACAATCATAAACTTCATTGTCCCTTAATGGTAAAAAGGAAACATCAATCTTATTTTGCATTACGGAGCCTCTTCGAAGATTTTCTTCAATCATATTCTTATGTCTCTTTTTTGCAGCTAATTCCGTTGATTGACTTACACTATGTGGCGACTGAAGGTTGCTCTCAACTAAAAGCCGAAGGATATCGCTATGAGGATTACATGAATTGATATAACGCTGATATATCGCTTGATAGTCGACATCTTTAAGATTCTTCGGCAAGAAAATACCGCTTGTTTCTCTAACGGCTTTCAGGATTACCGGCAGAATTAATATATCCAGTACATTGTACTTTCTTATATATTCAGCCAGAACATCATCATAATGATTGACAATTTTCTTATAATGAAAAATATGATGAGCCTGTTGCGGATTGGCTTCTAAGAGTGCATAAAATACATTGGAAGATATCCTTTTGCAAAGCTGAAACTTGTCAAAATAACGCCAAAATAACGGCCAATACATCTTCAAAATCGTCGATACGATATCACTAAGATTATCATCTGTTATCTTAGCGAATCTTTTTGCTATGATTGCTAGATACTTCCCCCCAGATGTTTTATCTATCTTTTTGTGCAGCGATAAAATCTGGACTGCAGTCCCAAGCTCCAACAAATCATTGATATCAAGTGGCTCTTTCTCAGCATCAAATGTTTTTATAAAATTCGCTGCTCTCTGTAAACAAACCTCTGAAACATTCTCCTGACCAGGAAATAGATAAAGTCTCTTGCACTCCATACCCTTCACATCCTCCCAAAGCTCTGATAAATCTTGCTAGGACTCGTAGTATCTATGAGATTATCCCTACTGACACGAACCGCCCTGCAGCATCGTAGCTGCAGGGCGGTTTTTGTTAGAGGTTCAGCAAATACTTGCCGTAGTCGTTCTTCTTGAGCGGCTTGGCGAGCTCGTGGACCTGCTCTCTCGTGATGTAGCCCATGCGGTAGGCAATCTCTTCGAGGCAGGCGATCTTGAGGCCTTGGCGGGCCTGGATGGTCTGGACAAAGGATGCGGCCTGCAGCAGGGAGTCGTGGGTGCCGGTGTCAAGCCAGGCGTAGCCGCGGCGCATGGTCTCGACGTGGAGCTTGTGGCGCGCGAGGTAGGCCTTGTTGACGTCGGTGATCTCGAGCTCACCGCGCGCCGATGGCTTTATCGTCTTCGCGATATCGACGATGTCCTTATCGTAGAAATAAAGACCCGTCACCGCGAAATTCGACTTTGGCTCGGCTGGCTTCTCCTCGAGGCTCACAGCCTCGCCTTTCTCGTCGAACTCGACGACGCCGTAGCGCTCGGGGTCGCTGACGTAGTAGGCAAAGACCGTCGCGCCGTCCGGCTGCGTGGCCGCGCGCTGCATCATGACGGCGAGGTCGGAGCCGTAGAAGATATTGTCGCCCAAGACGAGCGCACAGCCCTCACCCGCGAGGAACTCCTCGCCGATCAGGAAGGCCTGTGCGAGTCCCTTCGGCTCCGGCTGCACGGCGTACGAGATCGAGATGCCCCACTGCGAGCCGTCGCCGAGCAAGCGCTGGAAGTTCGCATTGTCCGCCGGCGTCGTGATCACAAGGATGTCCCGGATGCCCGCGAGCATCAGCGTCGACAGTGGATAGTAGATCATCGGCTTGTCATAGACCGGCATGAGCTGCTTCGACACCGCGATTGTCAGCGGATACAGCCGCGTACCCGAGCCGCCCGCCAGAATAATTCCCTTTGTTATCATAGTTTAGCCCTCATAAACGAAGTTCAGCGACGTCGCCACGCGCTCCTTGAGCGTCGGCGCTTTCACATCCTTATCCGACAGGATCACCGGCTCAATCGGCCACTCAACGCCGATCTCCGGGTCGTCCCAGCGGATGTTGCCGTCGCACTCCGGCGCGTAGTAGTTGTCCGCCTTGTACTGCACCTCGACGTCATCCGTCAGCGTGATGAAGCCATGCGCGAAGCCGCGCGGGATGAAGAGCTGCTTCTTGTTTTCTGCCGAGAGCTCCACGCCGACCCACTGGCCGAACTGCGGCGAGCCCTTGCGGATGTCCACCGCCACATCAAAGATCGTGCCGCGCGTTGCACGCAGGAGCTTCGCCTGGCACATCGGGTTGAGCTGGTAATGCAGCCCGCGCAGCGTCCCCTTCTGAGCCGAGTACGACTGATTGTCCTGCACAAAATCCACATGGATGCCGGCCTTTTCCATCTTGCGCTTCGACCAGCTCTCCATAAACCACCCACGCGCATCCCCAAATACCTGCGGCTCCAGCACATAGACACCCTTGAGTTTCGTTTCCGTTGCTTTCACGACACAATCCCCTTTCGGAATAAAATACATTAACATCTAATTATACCACATCCACAGGGATAAGAACACCACGGCCTAGCTCGCGTTTACAGATCAAAGATTTGCTCAAAATTCGCTCGTATCGCTGCGAACTTTGCCTTTGCTGCGCTCTCGTCCTTCTCGACAAGCGAGCAGTAGAGCTTGAGCTTTGGCTCGGTGCCGGAGGGGCGGATGGCAATCCAGGAGCCGTCGACGAGCTTGTACTTGAGCAGGTTCGTCGTGGGCAGGTCGGCGATGCCCTTGGCAAAGTCGAGTACCTCTGTGGGCTCGTGGATGAAATCCGAATCAGCCTGCTGCTTGCGCAGGGTATCCATGATGGAGGCGATCTTCTCCTTGCCCGCGATGCCCTGGAGCTTGTACGAGGCCTGGGCGTCGTAGTAGTAGCCGTACTCGCCGTAGAGCTCCTGCAGGCGGTCGCAGAGTGTCTGCCCCTTTGCCTTATAGCAGGCGGCCATCTCGGCGACGAGCAGGGCGGCGCCGACGGCGTCTTTGTCCTGTGCGTAGGTGCCGACGAGGCAGCCGTAGCTCTCCTCGTAGCCGAAGAAGAATTCGTGCTCCGGGTCCTGCTCGTACGCTGTGATCTTATCGCCAATGTACTTGAAGCCCGTCAGCGTCTCGACGACCTGGCAGCCCTTGGCGCGTGCGATGGCCGCGCCGAGTTCGCCCGTCACGACCGTCTTGAGGACCGTCGTCGCAGGCGTCAGCTCTGCCTTGTGCGCCTCGAGCAGGAAGTCTGCGAGCAGGGCGCCGATCTGGTTGCCCGTCAAGAGGACGTACGCACTCCCCTGCCGCACACCAACGCCAATGCGGTCGCTGTCCGGGTCCGTGCCGATGACGATATCCGCCGCAATCTTCTCCGCGAGCTGCAGGCCGAGCGTCAACGCGCTCTTCTCCTCTGGGTTCGGCGACTTCACCGTCGAGAAATCCCCATCCGGCATTTCCTGTTCATGCACAACATGGACATCCGTGAAGCCTGCACGCGCGAGTACCTTGCGCACCGGCTTATTGCCCGCGCCATGCAGCGGCGTGTAGACAATGCGCAACGGAGCAATATCCCCCTTGCAGACCGACGTCTGATAGACCGCCTCGACGAACGCATCGACGGTCTCCTCGCCGAGCTCCTGCACGAGCGCCGGATTGCCCGCGGCCTCAATCTGCGGGATATCCCGCACTGCTTTAACGCACTGAACTAAATCATTCGCGATGCGCGGCACGATCTGGTCGCCGTGGCGGTCGTAGACCTTGTAGCCGTTGTACTCCTTCGGGTTGTGGCTCGCCGTCAGCACGAGGCCCGCGATAGCCCCGAGATGGCGCACGGCGAACGAGAGCACCGGCGTCGGCTCGAGCTCCGCGAAGATCTTGACCGGGATGCCCGCCGAGGTCAGCACCTTCGCCGCCTCGCGCGCAAACTCCTGCGAGTGATGGCGCGAATCGTAGGCAATCACGACACCGCGCGCCCACTCTTCCTCCGTGCAATGCGCAAAAAGGTAATCCGCAAAGCCCTTCGTCGCTTTACGGATCATGTACTTGTTCATGCGATTCGGGCCCATGCCCATGACACCGCGCATCCCGCCCGTGCCAAACTTCAGCTCACAGTAAAAGCGATCCTCCAACTCCTTCGCGTCCTCAATCGCCAGCAGCTCCGCCTTCGCCTCATCATCACACCAGCTCAGCCAATCCTTATAGGTATCCATGTACGACATATGCTCTATCTCCTGCTTTCCTGTGTCTTCATTCAAACCGCACGATATCATCCTCGCCGATGTAGGACCCGTTCTGGATCTCGATGAGTTCGAGCGGGATGCGGCCCGGATTGGCGAGCTTGTGCTTCGTCGTCTGCGGGATGAAGACGGACTCGCGCTCGTGGATCATCGTCTTCTCCTCGCCGCGCATGACCTCCGCCGTGCCGCGCAGCACGACCCAGTGCTCCGTGCGGTGGTAGTGCATCTGCATCGTGATGGCCTTGCCCGGCATGACGCGAACCTTCTTCATGCGGTAGCCGACGCCCTGGCCGATCACCGTCGACGTGCCCCAGCGGTGGTACATCGTCGTGTGCTCGACGGCCTCCTTGCGGCCCATCTTCTTGAGCTTCTCGACGACCGTCTTGACCTTCTGCGACTCGCCCTTCTTCGCCACGACGATGACATCGTCCGTCTCGACGAGCAAGAGGTCATCGAGGCCGATGCCCGCAATGAGCCGGTCGTGCCCCATGATCAGCGAGTCCTTGCAGTCGAGCGCCAGCACATCGCCCTGCAGGGCATTGCCGTGTTCATCGTGCGGCAGGATATCGTACATCGCATCCCACGAGCCGATGTCATTCCAGTAGCAGGTCAGCGGCACCATGCGGACCGCCTGCGAGCGCTCCGCGATCGCGTAGTCGATCGAGATCTCCGGCATGTCCGCAAAGCGCTCCACCGCACGATCATAGCCCCCCTCGAGGATGGCCGCGATCTCCGGCTGGTACTTCGCCATCTCCCCCTTCATGAAGTCAATCGTGAAGGCAAACATGCCCGAATTCCAGTAGTAATTGCCCGCCGCGACATAGCGCTCTGCTGTCGCGAGGTCCGGCTTCTCCTTGAACGACTCGACGACAAACGACTTGCCGTCCGATGCACCCGCCTCGATGTAGCCGTAGCCCGTCTCCGGCGACTTCGCCGGGATGCCGAACGTCACGAGGCTGCCCGTCCCCTGCTGCGCGACCTCCGCCGCCTCCGCAATGCAGGCCGTGAACACATCCTGCGGCCGGATCACATGGTCCGCCGCCGCCACCACCAGAGGCTCCCGCCCCTCGCAGCCGAGCTTCTCCTCACAGAACTGCACCGCCAGGCCAATCGCAGGGGCCGTGTTGCGCGCCACCGGCTCCAGGATGATATGCGCCCCCTCCGCCTGGCACTCCGCCAGCTCATTCTGCACATGGTAGAGATAGCGCTGATTCGTCACCACCAGAATATCCTCCGGCACCACAAAATCCAAGAACCGCTCCACCGTATGCACCAGCAGCGACTTCTCATCCTCCAGCTTCAAGAACTGCTTCGGATACGACTTGCGTGACAGCGGAAAAAGCCTTGAGCCGCCGCCACCGGCTAAAATTATGATTTTCATGTGAGATAACTCCTCTGTTATCATTAAACATTTCCCTATTGCACAAAAGTCTCGCGAGCGCCCTCGTGAGCCTTTTAATCTGCCTTATTTCTCGTAAACGAAATTCAGTGACGTCGCGACTCTCTCCTTAAGCGTCGGCGCTTTCGTGTCCTTGTCCGATAGAATTACTGGTTCAATCGGCCACTCGACGCCGATCTCGGGGTCATCCCAGCGAATGTTGCCGTCGCACTCCGGCGCGTAGTAGTTGTCCGCCTTGTACTGCACCTCAACGTCGTCCGTCAGCGTGATGAAGCCGTGCGCAAAACCGCGCGGGATGAAGAGCTGCTTCTTGTTCTCCGCCGACAGCTCCACGCCGACCCACTGGCCAAACTGCGGCGAACCCTTGCGGATGTCCACCGCCACATCAAAGATTGCCCCGCGCGTTGCGCGCAAGAGCTTCGCCTGACACATCGGATTGAGCTGATAATGCAGCCCGCGCAGCGTCCCCTTCGTCGCCGAGTACGACTGATTGTCCTGCACAAAGTCCACCGAGATGCCAGCCTCTTCCATCTTCCGCTTCGACCAGCTCTCCATGAACCACCCGCGCGCATCGCCAAACACCTGCGGCTCCAATACATAGACACCTTTAAGACTCGTTTCCGTTACTTTCATGACAATTCATCCTTCCGTTCCAATCCAAGATGCACACGTCACTTCGCGTATTCCAGTACCTGTTTCCTGCTGTACATATCTTCATAGTAGTGTTGATAGTCACCATCGATGATATGCTGCCACCAGCCCTTGTGTTCAAGATACCACTTGACGGTCTTCTTGATGCCGTCCTCGAACTTCGTCTCCGGCTTCCAGCCGAGCTCCGTGTGGATCTTCGTCGGGTCGATGGCGTAGCGGCGGTCGTGGCCCTTGCGGTCAGTGACGTACTCGATGAGGTCTTCAGACTTGCCGAGCTCTTTGAGGATGGTCTTGACAACATCGATGTTGGCGCGCTCATTGTGACCGCCGATGTTGTAGACTTCGCCGACACGTCCCTTCTGCAGGATCAAATCAATGGCATGGCAGTGGTCCTCGACATAGAGCCAGTCACGGACGTTCTTGCCGTCGCCGTAGACCGGCAGCTTCTTATCGGACAGTGCGTTGATGATCATCAGCGGGATGAGCTTCTCCGGGAAGTGGTACGGGCCGTAGTTGTTCGAGCAGCGTGAGATCGTCGTCGGGATCTTGTAGGTACGGTGGTAAGCCATGACGAGCAGGTCCGCACCGGCCTTCGAAGCCGAATACGGGCTCGATGTCTTGAGGTTCGTCTCCTCCGTGAAGAACAGGTCCGGGCGGTCGAGGGGCAGGTCGCCGTAGACTTCATCCGTCGAGACCTGATGGTAGCGGTCGATGCCGTACTTGCGGCAGGCGTCGAGCAGCACGCTCGTGCCGATGACGTTCGTCTGCAGGAAGATTTCCGGATTCTCGATAGAGCGGTCGACATGCGACTCTGCCGCGAAATTGACGACGATGTCCGGCTTCTCCTGCTCAAAGATGCGGTAGACAGCCTGGCGATCCGCGATGTCCGCGCGGATGAACTTGAAATTCTTCTTCTCCATCGCCGCTTCGAGCGTCTCGAGATTGCCAGCATACGTCAGCTTGTCCACGCAGATGATGCGATCAGCCGGATGCTTCTTGAGCATGTAGTAGATAAAATTTGAGCCAATGAAACCGGCACCGCCAGTCACGATAATCCTCATAACAATTCACTCCTGATTGATGATTTTTCTGATACTGCCCACTATTACCTATTTCTCACGTAGCCAATGGTAAGGAATAAGCGCACATTTCTCTAGGTAAAAGATTGCTACCGATAAAGTATACCCCAAGTTGTCCAAAAAGCCTCGTGATAAGTAGTTCCGGTAGAATTTTCCTCGCGACTTCAGCAACAACAACTCCGTCTGTAGATTTGAATAGACACTTTTTATCGTAGTCGAGTGATCATGGAGAAAGGATGCTTGTGGCAAAACACCGATTTTCCAGCCTTTTTGATGCACTTTATGTGCGAGAATATCTTCTTCAAAGAACAGGAACATCCTTTCATCGAGCAGACCAATCTGCTCCCAGACGCGCCGACGTATGAAAAAACAGCATCCTTCTACTACGGGAACTTCAATGAGCTTCTGACCTGTCGCCTGTAACAATGTATCACGAACAAAGCGCATATTATATTCTGTTTGATGATTGGCAATTTTATTCATGAGCCAAAGGTTCGATCGTATTGTCGTCCAGCGTGTCAATGCTGGCCAAAAAGCCCTATCGCTGACGCTGCCATCCTTCCGATGCTGAACGCCGGTAAGAACAGCGTACTCATCGTGTGCGGCAAATGTATCGCTAAGTTGGCGCAAAAAACCATCATCAAAGCTAACATCCGGATTTACGATACCAATGATATCATCATCCGTATGCTCCATAAGATAGCGGATACCTATATTATTCCCTGCCGAATAGCCGCGATTTTCTCCCGACTGCAAGAGCTTCCATCTATGCCCCAGCTGCGCCGCTTGCAATTTTTGATACGAATCATTTGGCGAGTTATTATCCACTACGATGATATCATCGACCAGGTTCAGTTTTTCCATCTTTGCTAGACAATCCAACGTTACATCATAGCTTTTATAATTCAGGATAACAACGCCTAATCTCATCATTTCACCCCTTAACTATGTTATGTATTATTAAATCATTTCTAAACCAGAGTATACTCCGCAATAGACCAACATTACTTCAATAATTCAAACGCTTTTACCGCTCACCACTTGTTTGTTGTTGCTGATTATTTATTGGTTATTTCATTAATAATAGCAAACAAACTATTACTATAGGTCTCTATACTATGGGTTTCCTTATATTTAACAAGATTCTTCTTGCATATATTATATTCATCATTATTATTCATTAACTGCCAAAAAGCATTCTTAGCTGATTCGATATCACCAGATTTATATACCTTTCCTAAATGACATTCTTTTACAAATTCTGCCACCAAGGTGTTATCACTACATATAACTGGTATCTCCAAAGCTACTGCATCCATAAAACTAGTCAATCCACAAGGGTCATCAGGTATTATATCTTTTTTTTGTTTAACTCTATATTTTTCATATAGGTGTAATTGTCTTGGAAAAGCATTTTTTTGAATTGGTATAAACATTATCTTTGCATTTAAAATCTTGGCATAAACATCCCGAGTAAAAGAAGAAGGTAGCTTTTCTGTTAGTTCCGATTGATATGTAGTTAGCGATCTTATTTTTAAATCTTTGATTAACTTCTTTTCTAACTCGATATCCCTGTGTGTTTTCCCATCATCGCAACATATAAACTTCTCTTTTCCTTTAGCGAAACTCGGATACCAACATATATCTGGTCCCCATTCGTTCAGAAAAAATTTTTCTTTTTTAGAGGGAACGAATTGGGCGTCATGTTGTAATGTATTCTTTGAAAAAAAGAGATAAGCATCTGCCTTCCCCAATTCCTCTTCAAAATAAAAAGGTGGATGATGTAATATCGTAATAATTTTACATGGTAATAAATGTAATCGATTGAGTAATAAAAGAACACGGCATTGGTTAATTGCATCTAATATAATAGTATACTGAAAAGATATTAGCCATATAATTAAACTGTGTAGAATTCTCGATATGAACCATGGTAATATTTTGTATTTCTGAACAAGATAAAAATCGACTGTCCCTTCGCCGTCAGATAGCTCACCATGCAGTTTTCCATTCTTATCTGTATAATAATATTTTATTTTCTGGTGTATTCCGAATAAGTGATTTGAAGGCATTTCTCCTTTAGAAATTGGATTCCAAGATGCATAGTCTGATACAAATAATATTCTCATAATTATCCTCTGATAGTTATCTCACTTATTATTTCAAATGAAAAAGTATTACTTCAAACCTTTAGATAATAACTCTCTGTAAAAGTGAATACTCTGTTCCATAGAGTATTTTTTCTTAAAATCATCTTGTATTGTTCTTGAATCAATCATATCTTTATCACTTATCAATGCAGAATAGAATTCTTCTTTTGTATTTATAAGATGAGTTCCTTTTGCGTGCTCATATCCGATAAATGCATGTTTTGTTCCATATACATTTAAACCATATGAAAGAGCTTCTGCGACCTTGACCTTCATTCCAGCTCCATTGAATATTGGTGCAATATAGGCATACGCATTACGAAAATATGGGTCCATAGTTTTAGGAGTATCTACTAATATGACTTTTGAAGACACTTTAATTTTTTCTTTTAGATTTAGATTTGGTTTTCCTCCAGCAACAAGTAAATAGCAATCATCCATTGCATTATTATTAATAAGGACGTTCCATACATTATCTATAAACCACATGATACCGTCAGCATTTGGTCCATACCATAAAGATCCTGTTGCTAAATAATATTTATTCGGCAATTCTTTTGTTTTTATCGAGGAATCCTGTAATACATCTGTAACACATACTGGATTAACAAATATTTTATTCGCTGCAACAGGATATAAACTTTTTATTCTATTTGAATCTTTTTCTGTAATTGGGATAAGGATATCAGCATGCTTTGCAATCTCTTTTTCATAATAAAATGCAATATAACTTTTTATTTTATTAATCAGACCACCGCTATGCTGATAGACATTATAATAATAATCATATTCGACATTATGAAAACGAACCATGACATACTTATTATGTCTTTTTGCACTAGAAACAATATACGAATTTAGTGATCGTTCAAGGTTAACAATATCATATTGCTCCCAGTCCAATTCTTTTTCTATCTGTCTCCACGATTTTCCATATACACTACATGCTTTATATATAATAGCCTGATATATTCTCGAAAGAATGCTATTATCTTTCGTAAAATAATATTTTCTCCTAACTTCATTTATTATCGGATCTGATGTACATGGTCCTATGTAATCAACCACATTATCTCCATTTGACAGCAGTGATAATAAGGACTGGCGTACGGCAATTGCTCCACCAGAAGTCTTCTCTGGTGGAATAAAAGTGACAAATAATATTTTCATTTTCAGTCCCTTTCTATATAATTTACTATATCCAAGATATCATTTTCACTTTCCTCATTGCATTCATAGCTATCAGTAAACCATCGTGAAGCAGCCAATGAGTAAGAATTTATATCTGACTCTAGTAGTTTTTGACAAAATTTCAAGTACTCTTTTCTTTGATTTGTAATGAATAGACCATTTTCCTGTTTAGCATAGATTCCTTCAGCACCAACCTGGGTTGTTATAACAGGAAGTCCTTGTTCCATACATTCAATTACTTTTATCTTAACACCAGCTCCATGAAATAAAGGCGCAACAGAGAAAAAACATCTCCCCATTATATTAGCTGGATTATCTACAAATCCGGTTACAATAACATCACTGTATTGTTGTGTATATTCTATTAAATTTTCATCAGGAGAAGATCCAATAATATAAAATTTTAATTTTTGATTTTTTTTCTTCAAAGATATCCATATATTGTCCAAGAACCATTTGACTGCCTCTATATTTTCGTCTCTACTCATTGCGCCAAAAAAGCAAATACCATCTTTTTCTGTATTATTTTTCAATACATCTGATTTATACCTTGTTACCTTTGGAAAAGATACGAAGCATTTTTCTTTACTGCAACCTGTTGTTTGTAAAATAATTTGTCTATCTTTTTCTGAAAGAGTAACAATCGCATCACACTTACTAACAATATTTTTTTCCCATTTTTTTGTTTTATAAAATTGTAATCGATAAAAGAAATTTATGAGCGATTTCCCTTGCATTTTTCTCTCATACATTTGTGATAATGCATCATGGCACACAACAACACTAGGAGTATCTTTTAGCCATTGTTGATAATATGCCATTTGTTCATATTCCATCCAGACAAAAGAAATATTACGACGCGCCAAAATATCTTTTACACAATTTACTATTCTTTTATCATTTCGTACAGCGATATGTAAAGGTTCGTTGAATGCTCCTATAAAATTTTTTAATCGTCTCATTTTATCTATAGGATAAATATAAAATTCTCTACAAAAGTTAAAAATCTTTTCAAGATCATCCTCTTTTTCACTCTCATTTTGAAATGTTATCAAATTAACCGTATAATGATTCGATAGCCATGATAGTCGATTGTATGCCAAACGCTGTCCCGCCTGTTTCGAAAAGGGCGAGGGCAAGTGTGCACTTAAAAAAATACATTCTTCCATAACCTTATCTTCCTAACTCTTATTACTCAAAACAAATTAGTCGTATACGGGATAAATGCATCAGTCATATTTAATATCTGATAAGTATATTTTACTGCGCAATATCCTATAATGAATATCCATATAACTATTTTCTGATTTATATTTTTAGTAGCTAAAAATATAAAAGGAATAGTATATATATCAATTAAAGCGTAATAGGCGGTAAAGCGCATACTGATTTCTGGAACATTCATGAATAATGCAGCAATCATAAACGAAAAACAGGACAGATTCAGCAAGCCATCATATTTTTCCTTGTTTTGTTTACTAGAATGAATATAGCCTCTAACTAGAACGTATGCAAATACAACCCATCCTTTCTTTAGAAGTGACAGTGCACCTCGTGTTCCTGCATCAATGTTAGCACCATAGGTTTCTCCAGAACCATCAGCATAAGCAAGAAATTTCGACATGAGGCTAAGATCTACACCAGCCATAGCCGTTATGCTCTTTACAACAAGATCGAAATATCCTATAAGAATAGCACCTATAAAAATCAGGCTCCACCTTTTGATGGAAAAGGATGAATGATATATCCAATACGCCGGTAAAAAACATATGGAAGAACGATGAAAAAAAGTAGCTAATATCACTAAAAGAACAAACTTCCTGCATTTCTTTTCCTGAATTGCACATATCGAAAATAACGTTATAGCAATAGCAATATCTTGTCTGATTGAAAATATATTTCCAAAAGAATATGCAAACCAACATCCTAATGTGATTAATGGGAAAGGCGATATTTTAAGTGTAGCCTTATATTTTAAAATGCAAATCAAGCTTGTCATAACAAGTAGAAATATATGATAAGAATCGCTGAATTGCTTAATCAGGTAATTGAGTATGATATAACCATACTCATAATTAATAAGGCCACTACCTGCATCTAAAAACTCATCATATGTATCGTTATCCATGAAATAGTTATAATATTGTGCCCAATCCGTTCCAGTTTCAAAACGAATTGACCCTAACATAATCCATATAACAATAGTTATCCTGAATATACAAATCTTATTCTTCTTACTTAAATTTGTTAAATCGCCAAAAGAAAGGAATAGAAAAATCGTAAATAATATAATATAAAAAAACATTTTTCACCCAATCAATCTATAAAGCATACACTAAAAATATCAATTTATTATACTGCGCATCGACTTACTGTATTTTATATGCTATATATTTAATTGTATCTCTCATAAAAGCCACTGGAAACATAGCCGGAGATTCTTTCAGAATATATTTCATTTCATTCTTCACATAATCTACACCAGACTTCTCTGCTGCTCCAAACGTTTCTTGGATCCATGCATTCTGCTTATTAAACGTACCGATTTTTTTATATCTTGCTAATTCATCAGAAATAGACAGGTTATGGGAATGATAAACACAAGCTTCTGCCTGATAGGCTATCTTCCAGCCTTGCATCAACATCTTGGCAGCCATGTACATATCCTCGCTCATATCCAGTCTCGGAAATCCGCCTGCTTGCGTAATGGCCGTTTTCCGGTAGGCAGCAAAAGAATCTGAAGAAAACACTGTCTTTATCCCGTACTTTTTCCGATCCTCATAAGAACGGACATAGCTCTCTGGACCATAGTTATAGAGTCTGGCAAAGCGGGAAAATACATTAGCATCCTTGTGCGGGAGCTGCCTACCATAGGCACATCCAACAGCTGGATTGTCAAAAGCTTTTATGATATTTGCTATCGTACATTCATCAGCTGGTATTGCATCCTGTGTAAGGAATACAAATATATCGCTATCGATATATTTGTCGATACATTGCTGGCGCGTACCGCCATGGTTAAACGACGAAGCCGGTATTTGGCTGTATGTAGCATGAGCTATTCCGTTTAATGCCGTACGATACGCTGTTCCCATCTCTGCTGAATCCACGATATGTAACGTGAAAGTAACATCTTGTTGCTGCTTTAGCATTTTCAACGTTGACAGAAACTTTTCATCTGGATGATAGACAGGAATAAATACTTCTACCTTCATCTCATGCCTCCCGCTTGTAACAGACAAGTGTATAGGCGAAGGAAAGCATCAAGCCAACCACGAGGCCAATCGCAGCGATGAGCTTCTTTTTCGGTGCGCTCGGCTTTTTCTCGTCGGGCAGGTTGGCTTCGTCGATGACCTGGATGTCCATGGACTCCATGGCTTCCTGGATCTTGTTCTGCTCGCACTGCTGGACGAGGTTGGTGTAGATGGTCTTCTTGATCTCGGCGTCGCTCTTGAGCTGGATGTAGGTGACCATCTCGTCGGGGTATTTGCTGATGTCCTGCTCGATCTCGTCTTTCTTGGCGCGGACGGCGTCCTCGCTGGCCTTGGCGGCGCCGATGGAGGCTTCGGCTACGGCCTGGTTCTTGAGGAGCTCCATCTGGGCAGGGTTGAGGCTGGCGGCGCTGGAGTCGACGACGGCGCTGACTTCACGCGAGAGGTCGCCCTGCAACTGATTGAGCTGCTGCTGGGCAGCGATGACGGTCGGGTTGTTGTCGGTGTATTTCTGGCGCAGGCCGGCGAGCTCGACTTCTTTGGCGACGATCTGGCCGCGGATGCTCTGGACGGTGCCGTTGTCGTTGATGTTATAGGCTTTAGAGCTGGATTTCTGCTGACCGAGCTTGTTCGTAGCGACATCGTACTGGGCCTGGGCGGCTTTCTGCTGGCTCTGGAGGTCGGCGATGGACTTGTCGTAGGCGGAGACCTGAGAGATGGCCTGCTTGAGCTGGTCATCGGGGCTGTAGAGCTTGTGCTCGCGCGAGAAGTCGGCGAACTTCTGGGCGGCGTCGTCGGAGTCTTTCTTGGCCTCTTCGATGCGGCCGTTGAGGAACTGGACGAGCAGGCTCTGGGTCTGCTGGCTGTTGTCGGTCTGCATCTTGAGGAAGTTATCGACGACTTCCTGTGAAATCTGCTGGGCCTCTTCCGGCGTCTTGCCCTTGGCGGTGACGGTGATGAGGTTCGTGCCCTTGGTGTTCTTGATATCGAGGTTTGACTTGGCAAAGGCTGCGGCGTCGGGCTTCTTGTCGGGGTCCTTGCCCTCGTAGAGCTCGTCGATGATCGGGTCGAGGACGGTGCGGGTCTTCATGAGCTCCATGTAGTTGTTGGTTGGGCTCGAGGCACCGCCGCCGACGCCGAGGGCTGCCATAGCAGCAGCGGCCTGGCCGCCCATCTCCTTGCTGGCGTTGCGCGTCTGCACGAGGGTCGTCGACTCGTACTGCTTCGGCAGGACAAAGGCGGTGATGGTCGCGATGGCCGTGCAGCCGACGATAATGCCGCCGACGACTTTCTTGTGGGCTTTCGTGACCTGCCAGAGCTTGCCGAGGTCAATGCTTTCTTCTTTCTCTAAATCCAAGGGATACACTCCTTTTCATACGGTATCGGATAATCGAATGGCTTATGATTTCAATAGGCACCTTTGCCGAAGGCGACGGCTTTGACGGTCTTAAACAGGTACATGAGGTCGATCCAGACGGACCAGTTGCGGACGTACCAGGTGTCCATGGCGACGCGCTCTTCGTAGGTGGTGTCGCTGCGGCCGCTGGCCTGCCACATGCCGGTGATCCCGGGCAGGACCATGCTGTACTCGCGGAAGTAGTCGCCGTAGCGCTCAATCTCCTTCGTGACGATTGGGCGCGGGCCGACGAGGCTCATGTCACCGCGGATGACGGTCCAGAGCTGCGGCAGCTCGTCGAGGCTGGTCTTACGCAGGAAGGCGCCGAGCTTGGTGACGCGCGGGTCGTGCTCGAGCTTGAAGTTCTCCTCCCACTCCTTGCGGGCTTCGGGGTTTTCCTTGAGGTATTTCTCGAGGGCTTCCTGTGCGTTCGGGATCATGGTCTGGAACTTGTAGCACGGGAAGAGCACGCCATGCTTGCCGACGCGCTGATGGGCGAAGATGACGTGGCCTTTGTTGCTGATGGCGACCATGATGGTCAGTGTAATGAGAATCGGCGAAATGAGGATGCTGCCGATGGTCGTGCAGATGAGGTCGAAGACGCGCTTGATGATGCGGTTGCGACGGCGCGCGAGGTTGTTCCGCATGTGGAGCATGAGGACTTCTTCGCTGAAGAGCACTTCCGCCTCGGCGCCGATCATCGGGGTGCCGATGAGGTCGGGCGCAAAGGAGATGTCGCGCACGTAGGGCTGTATCTTGGAGATGAGCTCCTGAAGCTGGTCGCGGTGCATGCCCGGCGCAGTGATGATGACGTTCTGGACGCCGGAGTCGCGGATGATGGATTCGGCATCGGCGACTTTGCCGTAGAGCAGGAAGCGCGAGGCGACCTTCTCGGACAGCGGGTCGTCGTCGATGAGGCCGACGATGTCGTAGCGGTAGCCGAGGTCATTCCGGTAATAGCGCAGGACGCGCTCGGCCGTCTTGCCCGCGCCGACGAGGATGACGGGCTCGTAGAACAGGTGGCACTTCTTGATGAACATCTTGGCGAGGTAGCGGATCAGGTAGAGATTCGGCACCAAGAGGACGATGAAGAGGCCGACGAAGAGGCGCGAGGTCAGCAGGCTCGAGGCGGAGAAATAAATGACAATGAGACAGGCCATAAAGCCGTAGAGCACGGCGAAGAAGACGTCGCGCGACGAGTCTAGGATGGAGTGCATCTGCCGGTAGGCATGGGCCTGTCCGAGGAACAGGATGAAGATCAGCGGTATCCAGAGGTAGATGTACTGCGGCGCGATGGCGTATGGTGCGGTGTGCCAGTCGATCAGGTGATGGAGACCAAGGGCCTCCTGCTCGGCCAGCAGGATGGCGACGTAGTCGAGCAGGATGAATAGGACCGGGTAGAGATAGCGGGCGTAGCGCGCGCTGCGTACCCTCGTCCTGTTGGCCAGGCGAATCATTTTTTCCAATTGTGATATACCCCCATATATCTTAGACGATGGAATCTGCCTGAACGGCTTGGCAGATGGATATCCCCCATTTTCTTTCGCTTGCTATCCACACCATCAGTCGGTCAGGTTCTTGTAAAGCGCCCAGGCGTTGACGTATGGCAGGACGTCGGTGTCGAGCTTGATGCCGTTGGAGCGTGGGACGTAGATGATGTCGCCGTCTTCGATCTCGACGTTCTGGGTGAGGTCGTGCTTGACGGTGTAGGCTTTCATGTTGAGCGTGCGGTAGTACATGGTGCCGTCGATGACGCGCATGATCTGGATGCGGGTGCTGCGGCCCTTGCGTGCCCAGCCGCCCGCGGTGGCGAGTGCGGCGTAGGCATTCATGTTGTCGATGGCCATGTCCTGGACGCCGGGCTTGTTGACCTCGCCCATGACGTAGACTTTACGCGGGCCGTAGCTCGTGATGACGAGCGAGAGGTCCGGGATGCGCAGGTACTGGGTCAGGGAGTCCATGAGGACAGCCTTGGCCTCGTCGAGCGTCAGGCCCTCCATCTTGACGCTGCCGACATAGGGCAGCTGGACGTAGCCGTCGAGGCCGACGGTGATGCTGTTGATGCCGATGCCATCCGGGAAGCCGACGGCGAGGATGCTCAGCGTGTCACCGCGGAACAGGCGGTAGCTCGGCGAGACGGTCGTGTGGCGCAGGGAGGCTGTCTTGAACATCTCCTTGGACTCGACGTAGCGGGCTGCGGTGTCATCGTCATCCGCGGCGGACTGAGCGGACTGGGCGCTCAGGGCTGCTACCGTATCGGTATGCGCGGCGGAGCCGACTGGCGCTTTCGTGCGGGAGACGGAAGCGGTCGGCGCGGCGAGCGTGCCCGTGGCCGTCTGGGCGGCAATGTCTGTAGCCGTAGGCGCGGCAAAGACGGCGCTGCCTGAGAGCAGGAAGGCCGTGATGGTGAGAGCCGGAAGGCTGTACTTCATAAGATAAAACCCCTCGTTTTCTGTATTTGCGTATGAAATAGTCGAATATACGCTACTAGAATACCACCTTTTCTAGGAAAAGACAAGGTTTAGAGGCAGATTAGCAGGCTGCGGCGCGCGGGGCGCGCGGTATGATTTGATAGAATGATAAATACCTGATATAATTAGGAAAGTCATCTTTTGTTATGCTGTTGTTATTCTTGATATTATTTTCGAATTGTTTCTAAAAAAGGGAGATTTTACGACTATGTTACTCAATCGCAAATCGGTAGAGCTCCTGGCTCCGGCTGGCACTTGGGATGCGCTGGTGGCGGGCGTGGAGTCGGGTGCGGACGCTGTCTATCTCGGCGGCAAGCACTTCAACATGCGCATGCATGAGGGCGGGTTCAACTTCGACGATGCCACGCTCAAGAAGGCCATTGACTACGCACACGCGCACGGGGTGCGCCTCTATGTGACGCTCAACAACCTCATCAGCAACGAGGAGATCCCGGCGCTGCGCGAGTACCTCGCCTACCTCAATGAAATCCGCCCGGACGCGCTGCTCGTGCAGGATTTTGCAGTGCTCGAGCTCGTGCACGAGATGGGCATCACGATTCCGCTGCACACGTCGGTCATGATGAACACGCACAATGAGCACGCCATCGAGAAGCTCAAGGAGTACGGCATCACGCGCATTGTCGTGGGCCGCGAGATGACGCTGTCGGAGCTCAGCCTCTTCCGCGAGCGCACGGGCATCGAGGTCGAGTACTTCATGCACGGCGACATGTGCATCAGCGAGTCGGGCCAGTGCATCCATTCGGGCGTGCTGTTTGGCCAGAGCGGCAACCGCGGCCGCTGCCTCAAGCCGTGCCGCTGGGCCTACCAGCTCATCGACGAGAAGACGGGCGAAGTGCTCGACGAGGACGGCCCGGGCGCCTACAAGCTCGCGCTCAAGGACATGTGCATGTACCGCGCCATCCCGCAGCTCATCCAGGCGGGCGTCTTCTCCTTCAAGATTGAGGGCCGCATGCGCCCGGCGGGCTTCATCCGCCGCATCGTCTCGACGTACCGCAAGGCGATCGACGCCTACATCGCGGACCCGAATGGCTATACGACGGACGAAGAGGGCTGGAAGAATCTCTACGATAACCGCGCGCGCGACTTCACGACGACGTTTGCGTTCGGCCAGCCGGGCAAGAAGGACATCGGCTTCACGGGCGAGCGCGAGCCGCGCTTCTTCAGCCATGCGGTCAAGGAAGCGGGCTTCCAGGATGAGGTGCTGCGCCAGGAACGCGATATCGAGAAAGCGAATGCGCCGCACCGCACACTTAGCGTGCGCGTCAATACGGTCGAGTCGGCCAAGGCGGCCATCGACAACGGTGCGGATACCATCTATGTCGGCGGCGAGGCGTTCCGCCCGCTGCGCCCGTGGAAGCTCGGCGACTATGCGGAAGTCCTCGCCTATGCGAAGGGCAAGGCGCGCGTCGTCGTCAATACGCCGCGCACGACGATGCGCCGCGAGTGCGGGGAGCTCGAGCAGTTCTTTACGGCACTGCGCGAGATCAAACCGGATGGCCTGATGGTCAGCAACCTCGGCTCCTTGAAGCTCGCAAAAGCTATCACGGACCTGCCGGTGCAGGCGGATGTGTCGTTTAATCTCTTCAACCAGCTCGCAGCGAAGTTCCTGCAGGAGAACGGCCTTACGATGGCGACGACGTCGTACGAGCTGTCGTTCGAGCAGCTGCGCGAGATCGTGGAGAGTGCGGAACTGCCGCTCGAGACGGTCGTGCACGGCTCGTATGAGTCGATGATCTGCGACCACGACTTCCCGGCGATGAGCCTGCCGGAGTTCAACGAGCTCGACAATCCGGAGGTGCTCGACCGCCACTATGCGCTGCTTGACACGGCTGGCGAGAAGCACGCGATCCGCATCGACCAGTACGGCCGCAATCACCTCTACTTCGCCAAGGACCTCTGCCTCTACCCCTACCTCGCGAAATTCAACGGGCTGGCCTCGTATCGCATCGAGGCGCAGGACTACACGCCGGAGCTCACGGGCCGCGTGACGAAGCTCTACCGCGAGGCGCTCGATGCGCTCGCAGCTGGCAAGAGCGCCGAAGAGGCATTCGACCATGAGGCGTTTGAGCAGGTGCAGAAGATGAGCCCGCGCGAATGGGGCATCGGGACGTACCGGTTCCGCCAGAGCCGCAACTCCATTTGAGTCATGTCCCATGCGCTGCGCGCATTGGGCTTGGGCAGAAGACATTATATAGGAAGGGGAAATCCACTTGGCTGAAGAAACAAAGCGAACCTATATCGGCCCCGAGGCCATCATCGAGAAGAAGAAGAAGTACATCATGCCGTGCCTCGGCCATTTCTACAAGGAGCCGCGCGAGTTCGTCCGTGGCTCGATGCAGTACCTCTACGACAGTGAGGGGCGCAAGTACCTCGACTGCTTCGCGGGGGTGTCGGTCATGAACTGCGGCCACTGCAACCCGGAGATCACGAAGAAGGTCCAGGAGCAGGTCGGCACGCTGCAGCACGTCTGCAACATCTACCTGACGGAGAATTTCGTGAACCTCGCGGAAAAGCTCGCGCAGGTCACGCCGGGCAAGCTGCAGAAGACATTCTTCTGCTCGACGGGCTCGGAGGCGACGGAAGGCGCTCTTCTGCTCGCCTCCATCTACACAAAGAATAGCGAGATCATCGCGCTGCGCAATGGCCTGCACGGCCGCACGAAGCTCGGCATGAGCGTAACGGGCATCCAGATGTGGCGCACGGACCCGGAGCCTGTAGGCGGCATCCACTTCGCACCGAATCCGTACTGTTACCGCTGCCCGCTCGGCAAGAATCGCGAGACGTGTGACCTCGCCTGCGCGAACATGGTCGAGGACGTCATCCAGACCTCGACGGCCGGCCATCCGGGCGCGTTCATCGCGGAGACGATCCAGGGCAATGCGGGCATCGTCGTGCCACCGAAGGGCTACTTCCAGCGCGTCAAGGAAATCCTTGCGGCGCACGGCACGCTGCTCGTCATCGACGAGGTCCAGACGGGCTTCGCGCGCACGGGCAAGCTGTTTGCCATCGAGCACTTCGGCGTGACGCCGGACATCATGGCGATGGCCAAGGCGCTCGGCAACGGCGCGCCGATCTCGGCCTTCATCTCGACGGCGGAGATTGCCGATACCTACACGCGTCCGGGCGCCTCGACGCTCGGCGGCAACCCCGTCTCGACGGCAGCCGGCCTCGCCGTGCTCGACTACATCGAGAAGCATGACCTCTGCAAGAATGCCGCGGAGCGCGGCGAGCAGCTGCGCGCCGGCCTGCGCGAGATCCAGAAAAAACACCCGATCATCGGCGACATCCGCGGCCTCGGCCTCATGACCGGCGCCGAATTCGTCCACGCCGACAAGAGCCCCGCCGCCGCCGAACTCGACGACGTCCTCGAGACCCTCAAGGACCGCGGCTTCATCATCGGCAAGAACGGCATCGCCCGCAACGTCATGGCCTTCCAGCCGCCACTCGTCATCACGGCCGAAGACATCGACAACGTGCTCAATGCACTCGAGATGGTGCTGACGGAGAAGAAGCTCTGATTGCTGTCGGCGCCAGGTCAGTTGCTCAATTGCATAGATAGCAAAAAGGAGATGCAAATTGCATCTCCTTTTTAGGTGAACAAAATCTCCGGCACGCGGGCAAATTTGACAGTTTCGCGAAAATCATGTAAAATTCTCTTGTATAAGTATGACATTGACTATGACAGGATTTTATTTTGGAGGGACCTACATGAAAAAATCAGCACTGTTGACGGCGGCACTGCTCCTCGTCAGTTCTTCCTATGCGATGGCAGCTCCGATCAACCAGATGGCCAATCATGAGACGGCTATCGGTGTTGGCACGAAGGAGAGCTACATCGAGCACAAAGTGACGAACAAGGCAACGGCTGGCTTCCAGTATGCCGACCGCGATGAGAAGGGCGACCACAAGGACGCCTATCTGCAGTATGATATCATCGGCTCCGAGCTCAAGGTCATCGGCGGCTACCGCTGGAACCTGCCGAACGACAAGGACAACGCCTTTGCGGGCGTCGCTGTGAGCACGCCGAAGGTCCTGGGCTTCGACGCCTATGCCTCCTATGTTGCAGGCAAGGACTTCAATGAGACGCAGGTCGGCGTCAACAAGAACCTGCTGTTCAACGTAGACCTCAACGTCAACTACCACAACTTCAAGCCGGATGAAGGCAGTCGCGAGAACGGCGTCGGCGTCGGCGTGTCCGTCAAGTTCTGACAAATGAAATGCAAAATTGCATAAAAAAAGAAAGCCCGCAGTACTGCGGGTTTTCTCATATATGCGAGCTTACTCTGCATCAAAGAGCGGCAGCGGCTCGAGGAAGATGATGTCGTCGCGCTTGGCGGCATCGCCCTCGGCGAGCACGCAGGCCTGGCCGATGACCTTGCCGCCTGCCTTCTCGGTGAGCTCCACGAGCGCTTTCATCGAGCCGCCCGTGCTGATGACATCGTCGAGCAGCAGGACGTTCTTGCCCTTGATGCGCTCGATGTCCGTGCCGTCGAGGCAGAGCTTCTGCGTGCCCTTCGTCGTGATCGAGACGTCGTCGACCCAGAGCGCGTTCTCCATGTACGCCTTGACCGACTTGCGCGCGACGATGTAGCGGTCCATGCCGAGCGCACGGGCGAGCTCCTCCGCGAGCGGGATACCCTTTGTCTCCGCCGTCAGCACGTAATCCGTCTCGGGCGGCACCTTCTTCGCAAGCTCCCGCGCACAGGCGTCCGTGAGCTCCACATCGCCGAGCATGACAAAGCCCGCGATGGCCAGCTTGTCCGTGACATTGAGGATGGGCAGGTTGCGCGTGCAGCCTGCAATGTGTAACGTATAATATCGATCTGCCATTTGAGCACCTCTTCATCTTGTGTATACTACCACCTCACATTATACTATGATGAAGCAGGCGGCGCAAATGCGTTCAAGCGAAAGAGCCCGCGAAAATAGCAGATTCAGCGGATTCATGAGAATTCATCACGATTATGAGAAAAGGAGATACCATAAATGAGCGAAATGCACGATATCCACGAGATTGACGAGGCCGAAGTCAGCGAAGAGCAGCGCGCCATCGACCAGATCACCCACATCCTGCTCCACGCCCTGACAGAAGACGGCATCGGCGAGCAGCTCGAGCACGCCAAATCCCAGCAGGAAGTCTACAAGCTCCTGCAGACCTTGCCGTACTTCAAGCTGACCTTCGAAGAATTCCAGCTCGGCATCCAGGCCCTGCGCCAGCAGCAAGCTGAGATCCATCAGGATTGACAAGTCGCTGCTTCCTCTCCACATTAAAGATATGCTATAATAAAACTATCGGGAGCATTCCTGCTCCCGATGGCCACCAACGGTAGGCGGTTGCCCTCTGCGTCAGATGTTTCATTTGATGGATGGAGGGATTTTGTACGCCCTCCACAGTGACTGTCGCCTTGCGGCAGATCTCAACTGGAAGGAGGGGATTTGCATGCTTGATACGAATATGTACAGTACTGTCATTGAAGTCATCAGCTTCGCAATTGCTTGCTTTTCCCTGGGATACACCCTCGGCAAAGATAAAAGCACAAAAAAATGACCGCCCAAGCCTCACAAACTGTGCGGTCATTTTGACTAACCAGTAGAGGGCAACCGTCTACGGTGGTCTTTTTTCTATATTTATTATATCATGCGAGCAAGAGAGATGCAAGATGAAAGCCTCTTCCACCGCTTCGCGATTCCCCTTCCTCGTGTGCGGGGAAGGCTTTATGGGTTCCAGGTCTTTGGGGCTTGACCGTTGCCGAAGAGATTCTGCATGGCTTGAGTATTCGTATATGTAGATTTAGGCGCATCAGTCGTTACGTTCGCTGATTTACCGTTAAAGTAATATACGTTATACGTGTCACCGGAGCGCTCAATTCGCACACCTGCCCAATTCCCTTTATCGGCATCATCGAGTTGAATTTGATTCGTTTTCAGATTTGCTGCATCCCAGAGCGTTGTGAAGTATTTGTACCCTTTGCCATTGACATACACATCCCCGTCGGCACCTCCATTTACAGGTTGTTTGATTGTATCGTGCAATGCAGTCTGTAAATCGAGCTCTACCCAACCTCCGTTGCCCAGGACCACCTTGCCGGATGTTATCGCATTCTTGAGCCCCTGCTCCAGCTGGTTCTGCGCGAATCGCTGATGGCCGGCGGTCGTGTTGTCCAACGCGTAGGCAATGGTCTTGGAGATCTGGAAGTAGGCGTCGCTGACGGCTTCGGCCAGGCCGCCCTTGGCGAAGATGGCGGCGCCGATGCCGACGATGAAGGCTAGGATCAGGGCGTACTCGACGATGCCCTGGGCTTTCTGGTGCCATTTATGGATTTTATGAGGATTGCTTAATTGTATTTCTTTCATCGATCTCACCTGCTTGAAAAGCAAAATGCTCTATGTTTTCACGCTCCATTATATGCGGTGCAGATGAAAAAAGCCAGCTAAAAATCGCTGGCTTTTTGTTATGAGAGAGAAGATGTGTGATTGTAGAATCAGAGGCCGAGCAGGGCGTCGAGCTTGGCTTTGTCGAAGCTGACGACGAAGTCTTTGCCGTTGACGGTGGTGACGGGGACGATGAGGTCGCCGGAGATCTTGTAGCACTCATCGCGGTCGGCGTCGCTGAGCTCGATGTTGTGCTCTTCGTAGGCTACGCCTCTGGATTTGAGGTATTTCTTGACTTTGTCGCACCAGGGGCACTGAGTGATGGAATAGACTTTAACCATGGGGATTCCTCCTATACATAGATGATGATTGCTAATTCGTGATGGGGACGGCTTATAGGGATTCGATATACTTTTCGGCGAGAAGGGCGGCTGTGGTGCCGTCGGCGGCTGCTGTTGTCAGCTGGCGGATCTCTTTCTCGCGGACGTCGCCGGCGGCGAAGACGCCGGGGAGATTGGTGCGGCAGTCCTCGCCGGCGAGGATGCGGCCGCTCTCTGTCATCTTGACCTGGCCCTCGAAGAGGTGGGTGTTCGGCACGACGCCGATGTTGACGAAGATGGCGTCGACGGGCAGCTCGCGCTCCTCCCCTTTTGCCTTGTCGTAGATGGTGATGCTCGTCAGTTTGCCTTCGCCGTGGAGCGCCCGGATCTCAGTCTCGAGCAGGACTTTGACCTTCGGATTGGCGTAGAGCTTGTCCTGTGAGATCTTATCGGCCCGCAGCGCGGAGCGATGAATCAGATAGAGCTCGCTCGCGTACTTCGTCAGGAAGTTCGCGGCGTCGACGGCAGCGTTGCCGCCGCCCATGACGGCGATGGTCTTGCCCTGATACATGTGGCCGTCGCAGAGCTCGCAGTAGTGGACACCGCGGCCGCTGTACTTCGCTTCTTCCTTGAGCGGCAGCTTGCGGCGCTCCATGCCGGAGGTGATGATGACGGCTTTTGCCTCGTAGATGTAGCTCTGTGTCTCGACGATCTTCGGCGTGCCCTTGAGGTCTACGCGCTCGATCATGTCGAACTCGTCGACTTCGGCGCCGGCATTCTCGGCCTGCTGCTGGACGGTCGCCATGAGGTCGCTGCCGCTAACACTCGTGAAGCCCGGGTAGTTCTCGATATCGACGGCGTTGGCAATCTGCCCGCCGACGATGGCATTCTCGAGCACGAGCGTCGAGAGGTTCGAGCGCCCCGCGTAGAGCGCCGCCGTGAGCCCGGCCATGCCCGCGCCGATGATGATGACATCCTTTGTCCTGCGTTCCTTCGTCATAAAACCACTGTCCTTCCATCTGTCAATCTATCGAAGTATTGCCGCCCGCTTGCGGCTCTCTTGCTTTCTGAGTTCAGTATAGCAGAGAATCGCCCGGCGTTCTGTTACTGAGTTACATAGGCGCAAAAATTGCAGGAGCTCCCCCACTCTTGACTTTTCCCCGCACATATACTATGATAAAAGTAACACGTAAATACATATCTGTTTACTATACTTTAAAGGAGTCTTTCTCATGCCTGCACCTCGTCTCGCCCCAGGCGACATCCCTCAGAAAGCCATGACCTACATCCTCCAAGGCCTGCGCACGATTCGCTACGGCGAGATTGTCCTCGTCGCCCAGGACGGCGTCCTCATGCAGGTCGAGTGGAGCGAGAAGCGCCGCCTCGACTGCTGGCAGGAGAGTGAAGACGGCGAGAACAGCTACACCGAGCGCGCCCTTGCCGACCTCGCCGCGCGCATCCGCAAGGACTTTGGCCTGCTCCAGTACGGCAAGCTCGTCCTCATCATCCGCAAGGGCCGCCTGCTGCAGCTCGAGCGCACCGAAAAACAGCGCTTCACCGGCCTCGACGGCGAAGGCATCTGATCATCGGATGCCCCACCGTGGCTGGGAAGCGCTGCTTTTGTCATTCCATATTTTACGAATCACTTGTCTTCGTGCTTTTCCTTGCTGAGCCAGCGGGAGGCGCGGAGCTTTTTTATGGTCTCCATGCGGTCTTTGTAGATATCCTCGATGACGAGCTTGCAGATGACGATGAACGGCACCGCGAGGAACATGCCTGCTGCGCCGAGCACCTCGCCGCCGAGGATGATGCCGAGAATGATGGCGACCGGATGCAGATTGAGCGACTTGCCGATGAGCGTCGGATAGACGGCATTGTGGTTGACCTGCGTCAGGATGAGATAAAAACCTGCCGTCTGGATGGCAATCCACGGGTCCACCGTCGCCGTCAGCAGGATACCGAAGATCGAGGCGACCGTCGGGCCGAGCACCGGCACGAACTCGCTGATGCCCGAGACCATCGCGAAGACCGAGGCGTAGGGCAGGTCGCGCGCCGTGTAGTAGAGGAAGACGACCGTCGCCGTCAGGCAGCAGATGACGAGCTGGCTGCAGATGTAGGTGCGCAGCGCCGAGAGGATGCGGTTGAAGAGCGCGAGCACGCGGCTGTAGTCGCGGTTCGGGAAGAGGCTCGCAAGGTAGACCTTGATGTCATCGCCGTCCTTAAGCAGGTAAAACGTGACAAAGAGGATGATGACCATGTCGATGAACTTGCTGAAGATCGAGAGCAAGACCGTCAGCGACGATTTGAGCGCATCGACGCTCGCCGCCTTGAGCTCGAGCCAGAACTGCTCAAACTCATCCGTCAGGTAGGCATTGTCGTGGATCAACGGCATCTGCTGCAATTTCTCCGTGATCTGCGGGAAGTCCGTCACGAAGCGCGTGAACGTCGGGATGAATGTGCTCGAGACGAGCAGCACGAGCCCGAGGCAGATCAGGAGGAAGGTGCCGAGCACGATGGCCGCCGCGAGCCCGCGGTTCAGATGGCACTCGAGCCGGTCGACGAGCGGCGTCAGGAGCAGCTGTAGAAGCAGCGAAATGAAGATGATGAACGCCAGCTGCGGCAAGAACCAGAACGTCGACAGCAGGACCGTGAACGTGACGCCCAAGAGGATGGACGTCCGGTAAGTCTTTAGATGCATGAGTTTCTCCTATGATAATCGAAAAATGATGACCAACTTGATTATACCACAGGGCCCGCTGAAGGGAAAGAAAAGGCCGCCTCCGTGGTGGTTGGCGTCACGGAGGCGGCGGTTGATGACTTGTGTGGACTTGTGATCGCGGTCTTTGGTTATTTGATGACCATGACCGGGATTGGGGATTCTTCGACGACTTTCTGGCTGACGCTGCCGATCAGGGCGCCTTTGAAGAGGCCGAGGCCGCGGCTGCCCATGATGATGAGGTCGCTATGCTCTTCGGCGGCGACGCGCATGATGGCTTTCGGGATGTTGCCGGTCTCGACATGCTTGGATGCTTTGATGTCGTCTGGCAGTTTCTCCCAGATGCGGTCGAAGACGATGTGGCTTGGGATGTCTTTGTTGATGTTGCTGGCGACGTAGACGAAGTCGAGGTCGGCTTTGCATTTCTCGGCGAAGAAGATTGCTTCATCGACGGCTTTGCAGCCGTTGACGGAACCGTCGACTGGTACTAAGATTTTCTGGATTCTGCCCATATTAACCCCTCCTATGCGAAGATGATGATTTTCTGATTATATGGAGTATTTCGTTCTCGGGTGGGGAAATTCCTTCTTTTTTGGCGCTGTTTTCTTGGGCTGCGAACATATTTTTTCTCTTGGGCGAAATATCTTTGAGGAAGGTGTTGACAACGGGGTGGATTCTTCGTATAATATTTCTTGTGACTACGGGATGTGGCACAGTTTGGTAGCGCGCATCGTTCGGGACGATGAGGCCGCAGGTTCGAATCCTGTCATCCCGACCATTGAGAACTCAAGCCATCTGCTTTTGCGGGTGGCTTTTTTGTTTACATCGCGCAAAGAGGAATTTGCAGGATTGGTGTTTGTTTACATCTCATAAGGGGAAGGGGGATGATTTTCGGCTTCGGCGCTCCGTTAAAATGGCCTCCTCGCCTCTTTCTTAAGACCAAGGTGATTCGCCGCCTGACGCGGCGTTCTGACATCGGGTCGCCTTGCTAAATTCCGGTGTCGGCCAGCCCTGCGGGCAGTCACTCCGCTTCTGCAGGCGAAAATCATCCCCCTTCCCTAGGTACTGCCTACCGGTCAGTCCTCGGGCGGTCGCTTCGCTTCTGCAGGTGAAAAATCTCACCCCTTCCCTAGGTTCCCTAGGTACTGCCGTTTTGGCGCACATCGAGCTCAGCTTCGCTCCCTTCGGTTTGCTTCGCTGGAAGAAATTTGGGGACTTTTTCAAAAAGATGTTGACAACGGGATGGATTCTTCGTATAATGTTTCTTGTGACTACGGGATGTGGCACAGTTTGGTAGCGCGCATCGTTCGGGACGATGAGGCCGCAGGTTCGAATCCTGTCATCCCGACCATTGAGAACTCAAGCCATCTGCTTTTGCGGGTGGCTTTTTTGTTTACGTCGTAAAAGCCAATAAAAAAGACACGGTTGTGGGCCGTGTCTTTTTTGCTATCTGGAGTTTATTTATTGGCCAGGCGTTCGAGGGCGCGATGGGCGATGTCGTTACGGTGGAAGGCGTCTTGGAAGGTGATGGCGTTGACGCCTTTGTAGGCTTTGTCGACGGCGGTACGGATGTCGTCGGCTTTGGCGACGACGCCGAGGACGCGGCCGCCGTTGGTGACGATCTTGCCGTCTTTTTCGGCGGTGCCGGCGTGGAAGACGAGGGTGTCGAGGGCTTTGGCTTTCTCGAGGCCTTCGATCGGGTAGCCTTTCTTATAGGCTTTGGGGTAGCCGCCGGAGGCGATGACGACGCAGACGGCTGCGCCTTTGCTCCACTCGATGTGTTCTTCGTCGAGGTGGCCGTCGGTGCAGGCGAGCATGATGTCGACGAGGTCGCTCTCGAGGAGCGGCAGGACGACCTGTGTCTCGGGGTCGCCGAAGCGGGCGTTGAATTCGACGACTTTGGGGCCTTCTTTGGTGATCATGAGGCCGGCGTAGAGGCAGCCTTTATAGGGGCGGCCTTCTTTGGCCATGGCGGCGATGGTTGGCTTCAGGATGCGCTCGGTGGCGACTTTGACCATCTCGTCGGTCATGACGGGGGCTGGTGCGTAGGTGCCCATGCCGCCGGTGTTGGGGCCTTTGTCGCCGTCGTAGGCGCGCTTGTGGTCCTGGGAGCTGACCATCGGGTAGATGGTCTTGCCGTCGGTGAAGGCCAAGAGGGATGCCTCCTCGCCCTCCATGAATTCTTCGATGACGACGCGGCTGCCGGCTTTGCCGAAGGCGGCGTCGTCCATGATCTCGTGGACGGCATCGAGGGCTTCTTCGAGGGTCATGGCGACGATGACGCCTTTGCCGGCGGCGAGGCCGTCGGCTTTGATGACGATTGGGGCGCCCTCTTTCTTGATGTAGGCGCGGGCTTCGTCGGCGTCGGTGAAGACTTCGTACTTGGCGGTCGGGATGCCGTACTTCTTCATGAGGTTCTTGGAAAAGGACTTGGAGCCTTCAATCTCGGCGGCGAGCTTGCGCGGGCCGAAGGCTTTGATGCCGGCGGCGTTCATGGCGTCGACGACGCCGTTCGTCAGCGGGACTTCGGGGCCGACGACGACGAGGTCGATGGCTTTGTCCTCGGCAAGCTTGACGAGGGCTTCGTTATCGCAGATGTCGACGCCTCCGATGCACTCGGCGATATCGGCCATGCCGGGATTGCCGGGGACGGCGTAGAGCTTGGTGGCTTTTGGCGACTGGGCGAGTTTCCAGGCCAGGGTGTGCTCGCGGCCGCCGGAACCGATGACTAAGATGTTCATGCTACTTCCTCCAGTAAAACGCAAATGGCCCTCTCCCACCGGCGCGTGAAAAGTGCCTGCGGGGGAAGGCTCGTATTCTTATTTCTTGAGCTGCTCGGCGAGATAATCCTTGATCATCGTGTCGTAAGCAGCCGTGTGCGCGAAGGCTTCCTGTGCGAGCTCCATGCGCGTACGGTCGTCGACGCAGCCGTTCTTCGTGACCTGCTCGGCGATGGCGTCGTAGCGGGCCGGGTTCGTGACGATGGTGACGAACTTGAAGTTCTTGGCAGCGGCGCGGACCATGGCGGGGCCGCCGATGTCGATGTTCTCGATGGCTTCGGCGAGGGTGACGTTCGGCTTGGCAATGGTCTCTTTGAACGGATAGAGGTTGACGGCGACGAGGTCGATGCCGGTGATGTGGTGCTCCTCCATCTCGCGGACGTGCTCGGGGTTGTCGCGGACGGCGAGGATGCCGCCGTGGATGTACGGGTTGAGGGTCTTGACGCGGCCGTTCATGATCTCGGGGAAACCGGTGACGTCGCTGACGTAGGTGACGGGGATGCCGGCCTCTTTGATGGCCTTCATCGTGCCGCCCGTGGAGACGATCTCGACGCCGGCTTCGTGGAGTTTGCGGGCGAAGTCGACGACGCCCTGTTTGTTCGATACGCTGATGAGCGCGCGTTTGATCTGCATGGTTTTGTACCTCTTTCTGTTTACATCGGGTAAGGGGCAGGGGCGAGTTTTTTCGGCTTCGGCGCTCAGCTAAATGGCCGACTAGGATATCGGTGCATTCTTAGCTGGTTCGCCGCCTGCCGCGGCGTTCTGACATCGCAGGGCCTAGCTGGATTCGGCTGTCGGCCAGCCCTGCGGGCGGTCGCTTCGCTTCTGCAGGCGAAAAATCTCGCCCCTGCCCTAGTCAGTTCCTGCCGGGGTTTGTTTACATCGCGCGGGGACGAGGTGAAGTTTTTCGGCCTGGACGGGCGCTTCGCTTCTGCAGGCGAAAAACTTCACCTCGTCCCTAATCTGTTTAATCCTTGGCGGGCAGGATGCGGACGTGGCGGCCATCGACCTTCAGGCGGCCTTCGCAGTAGAGCTGGATGGCTTTGGGGTAGATGATGTGTTCCTGCTCTAGGACGCGGGCGCCGAGGGTTTCTTCGGTGTCGTCGTCGAGTACGGGGACGGCGGCTTGCAGGATGATGGGGCCGCTGTCGGTGCCTTCGTCGACGAAGTGGACGGTGCAGCCGCTGACTTTGACGCCGTAGGCGAGGACGTCGCGGTGGGCGTGGGCGCCGGGGAAGCTCGGCAGGAGGGCCGGGTGGATGTTCATGATGCGGCCAGCGTAGTGGCGCACGAAGTACGGGGTCAGGATGCGCATGAAGCCGGCGAGGACGACGAGGGTGACGCCTGCTTCGTCGAGGGCTTTAATGAGGGCCTCTTCGAAGGGCTGGCGGCCGTCGAACTGCTTGCGGTCGATGCAGACGGCTTTGATGCCGGCTTTTTCGGCGCGCGTGAGGGCGTAGGCGTCGGGCTTGTCGGTCAGGACAAGGGCGATCGTCGCATCTACTTCACCGCGGCCGATGGCGTCGATGATGGACTGGAGGTCGGTGCCGCGGCCGGAGCACAGCACGCCTAATACTTGCTTACTCATCGAACACGCCGCCTTTGATCGTCACATCGTGGTTGCCGCGGACGACGCGGCCGATCTCGTAGACCGTCTCGTTCTCGGCCTCGAGGTGGGCCTTGATCTTGTCGGCTTCTTCGCGGCTCGCCATGATGACCATGCCGATGCCCATGTTGAAGGTGCGGTACATCTCATGCCAGTCGACGTTGCCCCACTGCTGCAGGAGGCGGAAAATCGTCGGCATCTGCCAGACGGAGCTGTCGATCTCGACGGCCATGTCTTCTGGCAGGGCGCGCGGGATGTTGTCGTAGAAGCCGCCGCCCGTGATGTGGACCATACCGTGGATGTCGAATTTCTCGATCAGCGGCAGGCAGGTCTTCGGGTAGAGGCGCGTCGGGGTCAGGAGCTCTTCGCCGATGGTCTTGCCGAGCTCGTCGATGTACTCGTCGCCCTTGAAGCCCTTGTGCTCGAAGCAGATCTTGCGCACGAGGGAATAGCCGTTCGAATGGACGCCGGAGGACGGCAGGCCGAGGAGCACATCGCCTTCTTTGACGCGCTCGCTCGTGATGACTTTCGACTTCTCGACGACGCCGACGGCGAAGCCGGCGATGTCGTACTCGCCGACCGGGTAGAAGCCGCTCATCTCAGCGGTCTCGCCGCCAATGAGGGCGCAACCGGACTCTTTGCAGGCATTCGCGACGCCCTTGACGACAGCGGCGACCTGCTCGGGGTCGAGCTTGCCGACGGCGAGGTAGTCGAGGAAGAAGAGCGGCTCAGCGCCCTGGACGAGGATGTCGTTGACGCACATGGCAACGGCGTCCTGGCCGATCGTGTCGTGCTTGTCGAGCATGAAGGCCAGGCGCAGTTTCGTGCCGACGCCGTCGGTGCCGGAGACGAGCACCGGCTCCTTGTACTTGCCGGAATTCAGCGCAAAGAGACCGCCGAAGCCGCCGAGGTCGCCGAGGACCTCCGGACGATACGTCGCCTTGACGCTGTCCTTGATGAGTTTGACGGAGTAGTTGCCAGCATCGATGTCGACGCCGGAATCCTTATAGGTAAGTTGTTCTGCCATTTTGCTATTCTGGTTCCTTTCCTATCTGACGATATTCCGATATTCTCGCGATTTGCACGCGTCTCAGCACTTGCGCTGCTCGAAGACGTACTTGCTGTTGCCGGCCGGCTTGGCGCCGTCCTCTATGGGGTAGGCGCTGTTGAAGCAGGCGTAGCACATGTCATCGGCCTTGAGGTTCGGCACGCATTTCTTGAGGCCTTCGATGCTCAGGAAGTGCAGGGAGTCGGCGCCGATGAACTCGCGGATCTCCTCGACGGATTTCGTCGCGGCGATGAGCTCCTTGCGCACGCTGGTATCGATGCCATAGAAGCAGGGATAGCCGATTGGCGGGCTGCTGATGCAGACGTGTACGGCCTTGGCACCGGCATTCCTCAGCATGCGGACGATCTTGCCGCTCGTCGTGCCGCGGACGATGGAGTCGTCGACCATGATGACCGACTTGCCCTCGACGACGGAGCGGATGGCGTTGAGCTTGAGCTTGACAGCCGTGTCGCGCTTCTTCTGCGTCGGCTGGATGAAGGTGCGGCCGATGTAGCGGTTCTTGATCAGGCCCTCGACGAACGGGATGCCCGACTCATAGGCAAAGCCCGTCGCGGCCGTCGTGCCGGAGTCCGGCACGGAGATGACGATGTCGCCCTTGAAGCCCGACTCGCGCGCGAGCTCGCGGCCCATCTGGAAGCGCGCTTCGTGGACGCTCTGGCCGTCGATGACGGAATCCGGGCGCGCGAAGTAGATGTACTCGAAGATGCAGCCGGCCTTCTTCTCGTCCGTCGCGAACGGATACGACTTGAGGCCGTCCTTGTCGATGACGACCATCTCACCCGGCAGGACGTCGCGCACGAACTCTGCGCCGACGACGTCGAGGCCGCAGGTCTCCGACGAGAGGATCCAGCTGCCCTCCTCCGTCTTGCCGAGGCAGAGCGGACGGAAGCCCTGCGGATCGCGGGCGCCGATGAGCTTGTCCTCGGTCATGATCGTCAGGCAGTAGCAGCCCTTGACCATCTTGAGGCTCTCGATGATGCGTTCCTCGATTGTCTCCTTGTGGGAGCGCGCGATGAGGTTCACGATGACTTCCGAATCGATGGAGGTCTGGAAGATCGTGCCCTGCTGCTCGAGCTCATGGCGAATCTCGGCGGCATTCGTCAGGTTGCCGTTGTGGGCAAGCGCGATCTTGCCGCCCGCGTAGTTGACGAGCAGCGGCTGCGTGTTGGCGAGCAGGCTCGAGCCCGTCGTCGAATAGCGCACATGGCCGACGGCGATGCACTGGTTCTCCATGTGCGGAACCTGATGGCGGAATACTTCGTTGACGAGGCCCATGCCGCGCGTCACATCCATCCAGGCGCCGTCCGTGATGGCGATGCCGGCGCTCTCCTGCCCGCGGTGCTGCAGGGCATAGAGGCCGAGGTACGTCAAGCCGGAGACATCTTCCGTATGGGAGTACACGCCGTAAACGCCGCATTCCTCTTTCCACTTCGGTTCTGGGTTGTAGCCATTATCATACATGGTTGTTCTGCTTCTTCCCTTTCTCTTTCTCTAATTGGTTTCTCTTCGCGGTGCGCGGCTCAGAGCTGAGCAGCGACGCGCGCGGCCTTCTTCTCGACGCCCGCGACCATCTCCTCGCGGTAGTCGGCGAGCTGTTTCTTGAGATCGTCATCGGCGATTGAGAACATCTCGACGGCGAAGATGGCGGCGTTCTTTGCGCCATTGATGGCCATCGTCGCGACCGGGATACCCGACGGCATCTGGACCGTCGAGAGCAGTGCGTCCATGCCGTTCAGCGAGGTCGCATTGATCGGCACGCCGATGACCGGCAGCGTCGTGTAGCTCGCGACGACACCGGCGAGGTGGGCCGCAGCGCCCGCGCCGATTATGAAGGCAGCGACGCCCTTCTCGGGGGCCGACTCCACAAACGTACGGACTTTCGCCGGCGTGCGGTGCGCCGAGGCGACCGTCACTTCCGCAGCAATGCCAAACTGTTTCAAGAGCTCGACGGCTGGCTTCAGGATTGGCCAGTCCGAGTCGCTTCCCATGATCACAGCTACTTTCTTGGCATTCATGGATATCATCTCCTATATACACTCAAGCAATCATTCATTCTCTACATCAATGATAACGGTAAAAAACTGGGCTGTCAACAAAAAACAGGACAGATGTCCTTGCGCAAAAGCAAAAGCCCCCGGATGAACCGGGAGCATGCAAAGGCGCGAACAGGGATCAGTCGAGGTCCTTGCCCGTGATCATCTTGTAAGCTTCGACGTACTTGGCAATCGTCTTGTCGATGACGTCCTGCGGCAGCTTGTAGTCGCTGTCCGGGTTGGCCTTGAGCCAGTCGCGGACGAACTGCTTGTCGTAAGACGGCTGCGGCTTGCCGGCCTCGTAGCCCTCGAGCGGCCAGAAGCGGGAGCTGTCCGGCGTCAGGACCTCGTCGCCGAGGACGATGTTGCCGTCCTCATCGAGGCCGAACTCGAACTTCGTGTCGGCGATGATGATGCCGCGCGAGAGTGCGTACGCGGCGCACTTCTTGTAGATGGCAATCGTGTAGTCGCGCAGTTTCTCTGCGTATTCCATGCCGTGGCCGGGGAACTCCTTCTCGAAGACGGCAGCGCCCTGCTCGAGCGAGACGTTCTCATCGTGGTCACCGAGCTCTGCCTTCGTGCTCGGCGTGAAGATCGGCTCCGGCAGTTTCTGGGATTCCTTGAGGCCCTCCGGCAGTTTGATGCCGCAGACCGTGCCGTTCTCCTGATAGCTTGCCCAGCCGCTGCCCGTGATATAGCCGCGGACAATGCACTCCATCGGCAGCATCGTGAGCTTCTTGCACTTCATGCTGTTGCCGAGGAACTGCGGCTGACGGAAGAATTCCGGCATGTCGTTGTTGTCCACCGAGATCATGTGGTTCGGAATGATGTCCTTCGTGAAGTCGAACCAGAACTTCGACATCTGCGTCAGGACCTTGCCCTTCTTCGTGATCTGGTTCTTGAGGATATGGTCGAAAGCGGAGATGCGGTCCGTCGCAACCATGATGATGCTGTCGCCAGCATCGTAGACCTCACGAACTTTTCCGGATTTGAACGGCTTGTACTCTTTCATTTGTTATCGTCTCCCGTCACAAACAGATAGATAGGATTTTTACACTTCCATCATAGCGGCAGATGGAAAAAATGTCAAGAAATGGGTCAGGTGTCCTTGCGGATAGACGAGCAATAGTTCGTGGCATTGAGTTTGAATTCGTATCGTAGGGAGGTGGCATGTATTTCGGCTTCGTCGCTGTCGCTAAATGAGCCCTATGCCACGGATTGCCATTGATGTGAGTTCGCCGCCTGCCGCGGCGTTCTGACATCGTCTTCTAAGGCAACATAGCGGTAGGGCTCAGCCCTGCGGGCTATCGCTCTCGCTCCTGCAGGCGAAATACATGCCCCCTCCCTCAGTTACGGCCTGCAAGCGAGTGCGAGTACCGCTCAGTCGACAAACGAGGCAAGGAACCTGATGGGGAGAAAAAAAGAGCCCGCCCCACTCCATCTGCAAAATGGAGCTAGGACGGACTCTAAGAAAACGGACTGAACTGAGGCCGGGGGACATGTTCCGCCTGCAGGAGCAGCGCGGCTGCCCAAAGAAACGGACTGAGCTGAGGTCGGGGGGACATGTTTCGCCTGCAGGAGCGGCGCGGCTGCCCGCAGGGATGGCCCCTGATACTTCATGAGCCTCAAATCGCAATGTGAGAACGCCGCGGCAGGCGGCGAAATGCCTTTGCTGCGAGCCGCGTCATAGGGGCCATTTTAGCAGAGCGACGAAGCCGGAACATGTCCCCCCGGCCCTTTGCCAAACGCCCCTCGCTTCAACGAATCCAGCACCGGTAATCCTGCCCTTTGCCAACTGCTACTCAATTCAACGAATCAGCCCCTGTAATCACCCTCGCATTCCCTCGCTGCTCTTTTCGGCCTCGTTTTCCTGCTTGGGCCCGCGCTCTTTTGCTACGGCGAGCATGAGCTTGATGCGGTTGAGCTGGTTGACTTCAGAGGAGCCGGCGTCGCAGTCGATGGCGGTGAGATTGGCACCTGCGTAGCTCTCGCGCAGTTCGTGCATGACGCCTTTGCCGGTGATGTGGTTCGGCAGGCAGCCGAACGGCTGGAGGCAGATGACGTTGGGCACGCCTTCGTCGATGAGCTTGACCATCTCGCCGGTCAGGAACCAGCCCTCGCCGGCCATGTTGCCGAGGCTGACGTGGCGCGAGGCGAGCTTGGCGGTCTCGTCGATCTTGTGCGGCGCGAGGAAGTGGCGGCTGTTCTTGAGCGCCTTGCGCATCGGCGCGCGGTAGAAGTTGATGATGTTGATGAACATGCGTCCGAAGAAGCTGTTCCTCTTCTTGCCGTCGAGCAGGCGGTGCTTGACGATTGGGTCGTAGGCCGAGTAGAGGAAGAAGTCGACGAAGTCCGGCATGACGACCTCCGCGCCCTCCTCCATCAGGACTTTCTCGATGTGGTTGTTCGCGACCGGATGGTACTTCGCAAGGATCTCGCCGACGATGCCGACTTTCGGCTTCCAGAGGGTTTCATCAATCGGGATGTTGTCGAATTCCTTGACGATCTGCTTGACCGTGCGCTGGAACTTGAAGTAGCCGCCGTCTTTCAATACGTCCTTGCAGGCTGCCATCCACTTGTCGAAGAGGCGCTGTGTCTCGCCCTTCTGGAGCTCGTACGGCATCATGCGGTTCTTGACATTCTGCAAGAGGTCGCCGAAGATGGCGGCCTTGATGGCGGCGACGAGCATCGGGCGCGTGAGGCGGAAGGAATCCGTCTCCTCGGGCAGGCCGTGCACGGCGAAGACTGGCACCTGCGGGAAGCCCGCGTACTTGAGTGCCTGGCGCAAGACGCTCATATAGTTCGTCGCGCGGCAGGCGCCGCAGGTCTGGAACATCGCGATGCTCGTGTGGTCGGGGTCGTACTCACCCGACTTGAGCGCGGCGATGAGCTGACCGATGACGACGATCGACGGGTAGCACATGTCGTTGTTGACGTAGCGCAGGCCGAGGTCAATGGCCGCCTTGTCCGGCATCTCCGGCACGACGAGGTTGTAGCCATAGTCGCGCATGACCGACTTGATGAGCTCGAAGTGGATTGGGGCCATCTGCGGCGCGAGGATCGTGTGCGTCTTCTTGCACTCGGCCGTGAAGTGCGGCCGCTCAATCGGCTTGACCTCCTGATACGGCACGGTCTTGCGGCGCGCGAGCGCGGCCATCAGCGAGCGCAGGCGGATGCGCGCGGCGCCGAGGTTCGAGACCTCGTCGAGCTTGATCATCGTGTAGATGCGGTTGTGCGACTCGAGGATGTCCTTGACCTGGCCCGTCGTCAGTGCGTCGAGGCCGCAGCCAAACGAGCTGAACTGGATCAGCGTGAAGTTCGGATGCTCGGCGACGAACTGCGCCGCATGGTAGAGGCGCGCGTGGTAGCTCCACTGGTTGACGATCTTGAGCTTCGCGGCTTTGACCGGCATGTGGTAGACGGCGTCCTCCGAGATGATCGGCAGATGATAGCTCTGGATCATCTCCGGGATGCCGTGGTTGATCTCCGGGTCGATGTGGTACGGACGGCCGACGAGCATGATGACCTGCTCGCCCGTCTTCTCCACGCGCTCGAGGATCTTCGCGCCGTAGTCGCGCACATCCTGACGGTACTGCGCGAGCTCGCGGTAGGACTCGTCGACTGCCTCGGCAATCTCTTCCTTCGTCAGGCCCTCATGAGCGCCGAGCTCCTCGTAGAGTCGCTCGGCCATGCGCTTCTCGTCGTTGATCGGCAGGAACGGCTGCAGGAAGTCGATGTGCTTCTCGCGCAGGATGTCCATGTTGCCGCGGATGTTCTCAGCGTACGAGGCGACGATCGGGCAGTTGTAGTGGTTCTCCGACGGGTGCTTGTCGTCGACCATGTTGTAGGGTTCACACGGGTAGAAGATCTTCGTGACGCCCTTCTCGATGAGGTCCATGATGTGGCCGTGCGCGAGCTTGGCCGGATAGCAGAGCGAGTCAGACGGCACGGTCGCCATTCCCTTGAAGTACATCTTGGCACTCGACTTGCCCGAGAGCACGACGCGGTAGCCGAGCTTCGTGAAGAAGGTGAACCAGAACGGGTAGTCCTCGTACATGTTGAGCACGCGCGGCAGGCCGATCGTGCCGCGCGAGGGCTCCTCGAGCGGCTCGTAGTACTGGAAGAGGCGCTCGTACTTGTACTGGTAGATGTTCGGCGTGTCGGACTCCTTCTTCTGCCCGCCGATGCCGCGCTCACAGCGGTTGCCCGTGAAGTACTTGCCGCCGTCGGGGAACTTCTGCATCGTGATCAGGCACTTGTTGCCGCAGCCGCGGCAGCGGTAGGAGCTCGTCGCGACGGCGAAGTGGTCGAGCTCCGCTGGTGTCAGCAGGCTCGACTGCTGCCTGCCCTCTTTCTCGGCCTCCTCGAGCGCGAGGATGGCCGCACCGTAGGCGCCCATGAGGCCCGCGATATCGGGGCGGATGACGTCGCGGTCAAGGAGCTTTTCCATGCAGCGCAGCACGGCGTCGTTGTAGAAAGTGCCGCCCTGCACGACGATGTGGTCGCCGAGCTCGCGGACATCCTTGAGCTGCATGACCTTGAAGAGTGCATTCTTGATGACGGAGAATGCGATGCCGGCCGAGATATCGGCGACGTCGGCGCCCTCTTTCTGCGCCTGCTTGACCTTCGAGTTCATGAAGACCGTGCAGCGCGTGCCGAGGTCGACCGGCGCCTTCGAGTCGATGGCCTTGGCCGCAAACTCCGCCGGCGTCATGTGCAGGCCCTCGGCAAAGTTCTGGATGAAGGAGCCGCAGCCGGCCGAGCACGCCTCGTTGAGCGTGATGTTGCCGATGCTGCCGTCCTTGACGAAGAAGCACTTCATGTCCTGGCCGCCGATGTCGAGCACGAAGGTGACCTCCGGGCAGAATTCCTGTGCAGCCCGCAGGTGCGCGAACGTCTCGACCTCGCCGCCGTCGGCATGCAGCGCGGCCTTGACGATGGCCTCGCCGTAGCCCGTCGTCATCGAGCCCGCGATGGTTGCGCCCTCTGGCAGGGCCGCGTAGAGCCCCTTCATCTCCTTGACGACGGTCTTGAGGGGCGAGCCCTGGTTGCTGCCGTACGAGGTGTAGAGTATCTCCTTGTCCTTGCCGATGGCCGTGATCTTCGTCGTCGTGGAGCCGGCGTCGATGCCGACGTAGACGGGGCCGCAGTACGAGCTAAGGTCGCCGCGCTTGACCTTGTCCTTGTCGTGGCGGGCCTTGAAGGCCTCGTAGTCGGCGCGGTCTTCAAACAGCGTGAAGTCGGCCTTGCGCGTCTCTTTCGCCGCGGCTTCCTTCGCCTTGGCGATGCTCTGCTCGAGGCGATTGACGTCGATGACCTCCGCCTCGTCGGAGAGTGCTGCGCCCATGGCGACAAAGTAGTTACCGTAGTCGACCTTGACGACGTGCTCCTCGTCGAGCTCCAGCGTCTCGATGAAGCGCTTGCGCAGCTCCGGCAGGAAGTGCAGCGGGCCGCCGAGAAAGGCGACGTGGCCGCTTATCGGACGGCCCTGCGCGAGGTTGCCGATGGTCTGGTTGACGACGGCCTGGAAAATCGACAGAGCGATGTCGGCCTTCTCGGCGCCATCGTTCATCAGGGCCTGGATATCGGTCTTGGCAAAGACGCCGCAGCGCGAAGCGATCGTGTAGATCTGCTTGCCCTTGGCCGCGAGGTCATCGAGGCCCTTGGCATCGGTCGAGAGGAGCGAGGCCATGTGGTCGATGAACGAGCCCGTGCCGCCCGCGCAGACGCCGTTCATGCGCTGCTCCGGCGCGTCGCCGAAATACGTGATCTTCGCGTCCTCGCCGCCGAGCTCGACGACGGTGTCCGTCTGTGGGATGAGCTCCTTGACGGCTGCGGCGCAGGCGATGACCTCCTGCACGAACGGCAGGCCGATGCGCTGGGCGATGCCCATGCCGGCCGAACCCGTCAGGGCAAACGAGAACTTCTTCTCACCGACGATGGATTTCAGATGCGTCAGATTCTCCTGCAGGGCGTTGCCGATCTCGGAGAAATGACGTGCATAGTTCTTGTAGAGGATATGCTTCTCATGGTCGAGAACGACGAGCTTGATCGTCGTCGAACCGACATCAATCCCTACGTTCAAAATTGATTTCATATTCACACCACCTAGTGTCATGGATTGATTTGGACTGATTCTGGAAACGGGATGAAATCCAGTTACCTATTGACCTTTTAGAGGGTCACATTTTATTCTAACCCATCTGCTAGTCATTCGCAAGTCTAGACGTCACAGACAGAGAGCGCCGCTCCCGTTCCCCGAAGCGTTCAAGAAGCATTCAAGAAGCGATTCAGGGGCGAACAGAGCGGCGCTCAAACTAGCAATAGGATCAAAAGGGAAAGGCTTCACCGTAGTCGACATGTTCAAGATAGAGCCCGCAGGCCGGCGCGGTCGCCGAGGCCTTTGTGCGGTCGCGGCCCTCGAGAATCTCGCCGAAGCGCGCCGGCGTCAGGACACCGAGGCCGACGTTTGCGAGGGTGCCGATGATGTTGCGGACCATGTGGTAGAGAAAGCCGCTGCCGTGGATGCGGCAGATGAGCTGCTGGCCGGCTGCCTGCTCGATCGTCGCCTCGTACATCGTGCGCACGGGACTCATCGGCGCGCCGCCGCTCGCGCGGAAGGCGGAGAAGTCGTGCGTGCCGAGGATCATGGCGAGGGCTTCGCGCATGGCGGCGACGTCGAGCGGCCGCCGGATGTACCAGGCGTAGCGCGCCGTCATCGGGTTGGGCACCTCGCCCTGCTGGATGCGGTAGACGTACGTCTTGCTCTTCGCGCTGTGGCGCGCGCTGAAGTCTGTGTCAGCCTCCCCCGCCGCCCGCACGACGATGTCATCGGGCAAGAGGCTGTTGGCCGCGCGCGCGATGCGGTCCACGGGGATGCGGCCGTCCGTGAAGAAGTTGACGACCTGGCCGTAGGCGTGGACGCCGGCATCCGTGCGGCCGGCCGCCGCGAGCTCGATGGTGTCGCCGAAGATCGTCTGCAATTTCTCTTCTAATATATTCTGCACGGCGACGATCGGCGGCGTCTGGCGCTGGAAGCCGTGGTAGGCCGTGCCGTCGTAGGCGACCTTGAGGACGATGTTGCGCGCGCGCGCCTTCATCTCCGCTTTGTGTTCTCGTTTCATCTATGAAGGAAGTCCTTTCTAATGAACAAAATTGAACAAAATCTGCCAATCAGCGCAGGGCCAGCACGGCTGCAATCAGCACGGCGCTGAAGCCCCAGGCGACGTAGTCGATGCTCGTGACGCGCAGGGCCTTCATCTGCGTCCGGCCCTCGCCGCCGCGGTAGCAGCGCGCCTCCATGGCCATCGCGAGGTCGTCGGCGCGGCGGAAGGCGGAGAGGAACAGCGGCACGAGCACGGGCACGAAGGCGCGCAGGCGCTTCATGATGCTGCCGTCCGTGAAGTCGGCACCGCGCGACTGCTGCGCCTTCATGATGCGGTCCGTCTCCTGGATGAGCGTCGGCACGAAGCGCAGGGCGATCGTCATCATCATCGCGAGCTCATGCGCCGGGATGCCGATGCGCTTGCCGGGTGCGAGCAGCGCCTCCATCGCGTCGGTGAGCTTCAAAGGACTCGTCGTGAACGTCAACAGCGATGACAAGAGGATGAGCAGCACGAGCCGCAGGCAGATGTAGAAGCCCTCGACGATGCCCTCCCATGTGACGCTCAGGAACAGGATTTTGGCGAGCTCTTCGCCCGGTGTGCTGAAGACATGGATGACGAAGGTGAAGAGGATGATCCACCAGAGCGGCTTCAGTGAGCGCAGCATCATGCGCATGGGCACTTTCGAGAGCAGCATCAAGGTGACGGTCAGCACCGTCACGATGGCGTACGAGATGGCACTCTTGCAGAGGAAGATCAGGATGAGGTAGAAGAAGAGCAGCACGACCTTCGTGCGCGGGTCGAGCCGGTGCAAGATGGAACTGCCCGGGAAGTACTGCCCGATGGTGATATCACTGAGCATTGTGGCTGCCTCCTCTCCCCTTGATGGCTCTGAGTATCTCTTTCTTGGCCTCTGCGATGGTCAGGCAGTCCGTGCGCACGGCGAGTCCTTTGGCGCGCAGCTGCTGCATCAGGGCCATGGTATGCGGCACTTTGAGGCCAGCTTCTTTGAGCATGTCACTCTGCTTAAAAGCCTCGCGCGGCGCGGCATCGCAGACGAGCTGGCCGTGGCTCATGATGAGCACGTGGTCGGCCAGCCGCGCGATGTCGTCCATATTGTGGGAGACGAGCACGATCGTGACGTGCTCCTTCTCGTGCAGGTGGCGGATGGTCGCGATGAGTTCCTCGCGGCCGCGCGGGTCGAGGCCAGCGACGGGCTCGTCGAGCACGAGGTACTCTGGCTGCAGGGCGAGCACGCCCGCGATGGCGACGCGGCGCATCTGGCCGCCCGACAGCGCAAACGGCGAGCGCTTCGCATACGTCTCGTAATCGAGGTGGACGAGCCGCATGGCCTCTTTGACGCGCGCGGCCGTCTCCTCGTCGGAGAGACCGAGGTTCTTCGGGCCGAAGGCGATGTCCTTCGCGACGGTCTCCTCGAAGAGCTGCTGCTCAGCGTACTGGAAGACCATGCCGACCTTGAGGCGCACAGAGCGCGCGGCCGCGCGCTCTTTCTTGGCCTTCGGGTTGATGTCAATGCCGTCGACGAGCACGCGGCCCGCCGTCGGCTGCAGGAGGCCGTTGAACTGCTGCAAGATCGTCGACTTGCCCGAGCCCGTATGGCCCGCGATGGCCGTCAGGGAGCCCTGCTCAATGGTGGCTGAGACATCCTTGAGCGCCTGCTGCTCGAACGGTGTGCCGGGCATATAGGTGTAGGCGACGTGTTCTAAGACAATGGACAAATCAGGCACGCTCCTCTCTTGCGGCAGATGTGAGCGCCGCGACAAGCTCGTCATCGGTCAGGATGTCCTTCGGCAAGGCGAGGCCGCTCGCGCGCAGTTCACAGCCGAGCTCCGTCGCAAGCGGCACGTCGAGGCCGAGCTTCTTGAGCTTCGCGGCCTCGCAGAAGACCTCGCGCGGCGTGCCGTCCATCGTGACATGGCCATCCGCCATGACGATGACGCGGTCGGCGAGCGCAGCCTCTTCCATGAAGTGCGTGATCAGCACGATGGTGATGCCCTGCTCCTCGTGCAGGCGCTGGACGGTCGCCATGACCTCCGCGCGGCCCTGTGGGTCGAGCATGGCCGTCGGCTCGTCGAGCACGAGGCAGCGCGTCTTCATGGCGAGCGCCCCGGCGATGGCCACGCGCTGTTTCTGGCCGCCCGACAGCAGGTGCGGCGCAAAGGTGCGGAAGCGGGTCATATTGACGGCCTCGAGCGCCTGATGCACGCTCTCGCGGATCTCATCGGGCGCCATGCCGAGGTTCTCGGGCCCGAAGGCGACGTCGTCCTCGACGACCGCCGCGATGAGCTGGTTGTCGGGATTCTGGAAGACCATGCCGACCTGCTGGCGGATCTTCCAGAGCTCCGCCGTGTCGGCCGCCGCTGCCGTGTCGAGGCCGCCGATGCGGCAGGCCCCCGACGTCGGCAGCAGCAGCGCATTGAGATGCTTCGCGAGCGTCGACTTACCCGAGCCATTCGCTCCGAGGATTGCGACGAACGCCCCCGCCTCGATCGCGAGGTTCACCTCATCGAGCGCACGGTGCTCCTGCTCCGTGCCCGCATAATAGCAGTGCGAGAGATGCTCCAGCTCAATCCATGCCATACCTTCACCTTCCCTTTCCAATCAATAGCACCATTATACCGCAGATTGATGGTCAACACAAACAGCAAAACGAGTTGACCAAAAATAGTACGCTTTTAGTACGCTATACTTCTCAAGAGACGCAAAAAAAAGACTGCCTGCTTGTGGCAGACAGCCTTTGTATGTCCGTAAATCCTAAATGGATTACACGAGTTCGATGATGACCATCGGAGCAGCATCGCCGCGGCGAACGCCGAGCTTGAGGATACGCGTGTAACCGCCCTGGCGGTCAGCGTACTTGCCTGCGATCTCATCGAAAAGCTTTCTTACTACATCTTCATCAGCCAGCTCAGCGATTGCCTGGCGACGAGCGCTGAGGTCACCGCGCTTTGCGAGCGTGATGAGGTTCTCAGCGAACTTGCGGAGCTCTTTTGCCTTAGCTTCCGTCGTCTCAATGCGGCCATATCTGAAGAAGGAAGTGAGAATGCTCGTGAACAGCGCCTTGCGGGCTGCGGAGTTACGTCCTAATTTTCTGTAGCTCATTGATTTCCCTACTTTCCTGTCAGTCGTTGTTTTGTTTGAGCGTTAAACCGAGTTCCTCGAGCTTCTTCTTGACTTCTTCAAGAGATTTGCGTCCGAGGTTGCGGACCTTCATCATGTCGTCTTCCGTCTTCTCAGCAAGGTCTGCGACCGTGTTGATGTTGGCGCGTTTGAGACAGTTGAAGGAACGTACGGAGAGGTCGAGGTCTTCGATCGTCATGTCGAGGACCTTGGAAGAATCGTCTTCTTCCTCCTCTGGGAAGGTTGCTTCCTCTTCCTCCTCTTCCTCCGGGAGGCCATCCATGTTCTGGAACAGCTTGAGGTGCATGACAAGGATGCCAGCGGCTTTGCTGACAGCCTCCTCCGGGCGAAGCGAACCATCGGTCCAGACTTCGAGGATCAGGCGGTCATAGTCCGTGACATTGCCTACACGCGTATCCTGTACCGTGTAGTTCACGCGCTTTACCGGGGAGAAGATGGAGTCGATCGGGATGACACCAATCGTATCGTCCGGCTTCTTGTTCTTGTCCGCCGGGACATAGCCACGGCCACGCTCGACAGTCATCTCAATCTTGAGCTTGCCGTCCTCGTTGACCGTCGCAATGTGGAGGTCCGGGTTAAGGATCTCGATGTCGGCATCACAGATGATGTCGGCAGCCGTTACCTCTTTCTCACCCTCAACGTCGATGCGGATGATCCGCGGCTCGTTGCCTGCCATCTTGAGGCAGAGCTCCTTGAGGTTGAGGACGATGTTCGTGACATCGTCCCGGACGCCCGGGATCGTGGAGAACTCATGGAGCACGCCATCGATCCGGATGGAGGTAATCGCAGCACCTTCGAGAGAAGACAGCAGCATGCGGCGCAGGCTGTTGCCGAACGTCGTGCCGTAGCCGCGCTCGAGCGGCTCGCAGATGAACTTGCCGTAGCGGTTGTCTTCACTGATTTCCGCAATTTCAATTTTCGGTTTCTCGATGTCTATCATCTTGAATGAACCTCCTCAATAACACTATGCGCACAGGCACAAATATTCATTATTTGGAGTACAACTCGACGATAGCCTGCTCATTGACAGGAACATCGATCTCATCACGGTTCGGGAAACGCGTTACCGTACCCGTGAGGTTGGCCTGGTCGGCCTGGAGCCATGCCGGAGCGGACAGTGCGTTGCTGCTCTCCTTGAGCTCCTTGAAGAAGGCATTGCTCTGGCTCTTCTCAGCCACAGCGATGACGTCGCCAGCATTTACGAGTGCGGACGGGATGTCGACGCGCTTGCCGTTGACCGTGAAGTGGCCATGGCGGACGAGCTGACGAGCCTGGCGGCGCGTGTTGGCGAGGCCAAGGCGATAGACGACGTTGTCGAGGCGGCGCTCGAGGAGACCGAGGAGGTTCTCACCCGTGACGCCCTGCATCTTCTTCGCTTTATCGTAGTATCCACGGAACTGCTTCTCGAGCACGCCGTAGATGAACTTTGCTTTCTGCTTCTCTTTCAGCTGCGTGCCGTACTCGGAGACCTTGCGGTTCGTGCGGCGGAGCTGACGCTTCGATTCTTTGGAACGACCAATAACAGCCGGCTCGAGGCCGAGGGCACGGCATCTCTTCAGGGCTGGTACTCTATCAATTGCCATCGGTTAAATGCACCTCCTATTATACTCTTCTACGCTTCGGCGGACGGCATCCGTTGTGCGGGATCGGCGTAACGTCCTTGATCATGTTGACTTCAAGGCCCGTTGCCTGCAGGGAACGGATTGCGGCTTCACGGCCGGCGCCCGGACCCTTTACGTAAACTTCGACCTGCTTGAGGCCGTGCTCCATTGCTGCCTTTGCAGCCGTCTCAGCTGCCATCTGTGCAGCGAACGGCGTGCTCTTGCGGGAGCCGCGGAAACCGAGGCCACCAGCGCTGGCCCAGGAAAGTGCATTACCGCTCTTATCGGTGAGCGTAACGATTGTGTTGTTGAACGTAGAGCTGATATGTGCTACGCCATATTCAATGTTCTTACGAACTTTTTTCTTCGTGCGAACTGCTTTCTTAACTGCCACCAGTTAACCCTCCTTTATTAGTCCTTTTTCTTGCCTGCTACAGCCTTTTTCGGGCCTTTACGCGTGCGGGCGTTGTTCTTTGTGTTCTGTCCACGGACAGGAAGACCAAGACGGTGGCGACGACCACGGTAGCAGCCGATATCAACGAGTCTCTTGATGTTCATCTGGCGCTCGCGGCGAAGGTCACCTTCGACCACGACGTTCTTATCGATGACATCACGAAGTTTTACAACTTCGTCCTCCGTGAGGTCTCGCGTACGAGTATCCGGATTGATGCCAGTCATCTTCAGGAGATCCTGAGAAGTCTTGAGACCAATACCAAAAATGTACGTCAAAGCAATTTCAATTCTCTTGTCACGGGGTAAATCTACACCGGCAATACGTGCCATTAATAAAGCACCTCCTTATTCATTCATTAACCTTGTCTCTGTTTGTGTTTCGGATTTTCGCAGATGACCATTACACGGCCTTTGCGCTTGATGATCTTGCATTTCTCGCAAATCCGCTTTACTGACGGTTTTACCTTCATCGTTATATGCCCCCTTTTCGATATTGTCAGCCTTGTCATTTTGCTAGTATACCATGTTTCCACGGTTCTGCCTAGTGGCAGAGGCGAAAAAAGTCAAATATTTTTTCGCAATGGGCAAGATGAACAGCCTGGCTTATTTGAATCGGTAGATTATACGGCCACGCGTTAAGTCATAAGGCGTGAGTTCGATCGTGACTTTGTCACCGGGAAGGATGCGGATGAAATTCATGCGGATCTTACCGGATACATGCGCCAGTACAACATGACCATTCTCAAGCTCGACCTGGAACATTGCGTTCGGCAGTGCCTCCAGGACTTTGCCTTCTACTTCAATAACATCTTGCTTCGACATGTCATTTCTCCCTTTATGCTTCATGGAAATTGGTTGGGCCAAAGTCATCTCATCTAAGGAGTGTGATTTTCCAATGCCATGCCCAACAACAGGTTATTCTTCTAAAAATTACATATATCATTGCAATGGGCGGCCAATGGCCGCCCTTACAATGACTTCTATCATTCGGATCTGGTGATGGCGAGCGCCTCGGTCAAGCCTTGAGTACCTCGATGAGGTCCTGCGTGACTTTCTCGATGGGCTGTCTGCCATCGACTTCCGTATAGACACCGGCTGCCTTGTAGTAGTCGATGAGCGGCTTTGTGGAAGCCTCGTATACGGAAAGGCGATTCTTCATCGTCTCTGCCGTGTCGTCCGCACGCTGGAAGAGCTCGCTGCCGCACACATCGCAGATGCCCTCTTTCTTCGGAGGGTTGAACTTCGTGTGATACGTCGCACCGCACTTCTTGCAGATGCGGCGGCCGACGGCACGCTCGATGAGGTCTTCCGCCGGGACGCTGATGTTCAGCACACGCGTGAGCGTGAGGCCGAGGTCCTTGAGGATGCCTGTCAGGGCATCTGCCTGCTCGACCGTGCGCGGGAAGCCATCGAGGATGAATCCCTTCTTGCAGTCGTCTTTTGCGAGACGCTCGCGCACGATGCCGATCGTGACGGAATCCGGGACAAGCTTGCCTGCGTCCATGCACGCTTTGGCCTGCTTGCCGAGCTCCGTTCCCTCTTTGACCGCGGCGCGGAACATGTCGCCCGTGGAGATATGCGGGATGTCGAATGCTTTGACGAGCTCAGCCGCCTGCGTGCCCTTACCGGCACCCGGGGGGCCCATTAACAAGATATGCATGATGCTTCCTCCTCTTATTTCATGAACCCTTCGTAATGACGCATGACGACCATGGACTCGATCTGCTTCATCGTCTGCAGTGCGACACCGACGACGATGAGCAGGGCCGTACCGCCGAAGTAGACACCCTCGATATGCGTTGCCGCAGCAATCATATTCGGGAGGACGGCGATGAAGGCCAGGAACACGGAGCCCGCCAGCGTGATACGCGTCAGGACATGATCCAAATAATCTGCGGTCGGCTTACCGGGGCGGATGCCCGGGATGAAGCCGCCGTATTTCTTCAGATTGTCCGCCATATCCGGGATCTTTACGGTAACAGCCGTGTAGAAATACGTGAAGAAGATGATCAGCCCGACGTAGAGCGCCGTCTGCAGCGGCTTGCCCCACTCGAGGTAGCTGGCCACCGTCTTGACCCAGGGCACGTCAATGAACTGGGCCACAGTCACCGGGAACATCAGCACGGATGACGCAAAGATGATGGGAATGACGCCCGCCTGATTGACTTTCAGCGGGATGTGGCTGGAATGACCTCCGTACGCTCTCTGACCGACCACGCGCTTGGCGTAGGAGATCGGGATGCGGCGGAAGCCCGTCTCAACGTGGATGACGAAGACGACCATCGCGAGCGCGATGACGCCGAACATGAACACGCTGAAATAGCTGATCGTGCCAGCCTGTACGTAGTGGTAGATCGTCCCGAGGTTCTTCGGCAGGGCCGCAACGATGCCGGCAAAGATGATCAGCGAGATACCATTGCCGACACCCTGCGCTGTGATCTGCTCGCCGACCCACATGAGGAATACCGTGCCCGCCGTCAGCGTGATCGCGATGATCAGGATGTTGACGGGGTTCGGATTCAGGATGGCTGCCTTCAGGCCGATGGACATGCCGATCGCCTGCAGGAAAGCCAACACGACTGTGAGATAGCGCGTGACCTGCGTCGTCTTCTTGTGCCCCTCCTCGCCTTCCTTCGACCACTGCTCGAGGGTCGGGATGACGACGTTGAGGAGCTGGATGATGATCGCCGCATTGATGTACGGCGTGATGCTCATCGCGAAGATGGAGAACTTACTGAACGCACCACCGGAAAAAAGGTCTAAGAGACCGAACAGATTGCCGTTTGCGAAGAGTTTCTCGATCGCAGTCGGGTCTACTCCCGGCACGGGGATGTGCGTCCCCATGCGGAAGATGGCAAACATGACCAACGTGAAGATGATCTTCTGCCGGAGTTCCGGTATCTTAAAGATGTTGCCAAGGGCTGAAAGCACCTCAGATCACCTCGACTTTGCCACCTGCTGCCGTAATCTTCTCTTCTGCGGACTTCGTGAAACCGTTGGCGCGGACCGTCAGCTTCTTCGTGAGTTCGCCATTACCGAGGATGCGGATACCATCCTGAACGTTCTTCAGGATGCCGGACTCTACGAGCACGACCGGATCGACCGTCGTGCCGTCTTCGAAGCGGTTGAGCGTCTCAACGTTGACTTCAGCGAACGTCTTAGCCCAGACGTTCTTGAAGCCGCGCTTCGGCAGACGACGGTAAATCGGCATCTGGCCGCCTTCAAAACCCGTGCGAACGCCGCCGCCGCTGCGGGAATTCTGGCCCTTCATGCCGCGACCAGCCGTCTTGCCATTGCCGGAGCCGAGGCCGCGGCCGACGCGGTTGCGGACCTTGCGGGAACCAGCTGCTGGCTGTAATTCATGTAACTTCATCTAGTGCACCTCCTGTCTCGTCTCAGTCTGCGATTTCTTCTACCTGGATCAGATGCTCTACTTTGTGGAGCTGGCCACGGATGGCCGGGTTATCCGGGAGCTCAACAACGGAGTTGATCTTGCGCAGTCCAAGAGCACGAACGGTCTTGCGCTGCGTTTCCGGGCGACCGATCAAGCTTCTCTTCAGCGTGACTTTAACTTTTGCCATTTTGTGAGCCTCCTATTAACCTAAGATTTCCTGGACCGTCTTGCCACGGAGCTCAGCGACAGCCTCAGCACGCTTGAGTGCCTTGAGGCCTTCCATCGTTGCGCGAACCATGTTGTTCGGGTTTGCAGAACCGAGGGACTTCGTCAGGATATCGCGGATACCAGCGAGCTCGAGGACGGCACGAGCCGGGCCGCCGGCGATGACACCAGTACCTTTGGCAGCCGGCTTCATCATGACCTTGCCAGCACCGAAGATGCCGATCATCTCATGCGGGATCGTGCGGTTGTCGTAGAGAGCAACTTCGACGAGGTTCTTCTTTGCATCCTCGACGCCCTTGCGGATTGCCTCCGGAACCTCAGCAGCCTTGCCGAGGCCAACGCCTACCTTGCCTTTCTTGTTGCCAACGACAACAAGGGCACTGAACGAGAAACGGCGGCCGCCCTTGACGACTTTTGCTACTCGATTGATATATACAACTTTCTCCTCGAACTCAGGAGTCTCGTTGTCCATATTTCTAGCCATTCATTTACCTCCTTTGGACGCTTTCTTAGAATTTCAGCCCAGCTTCACGGGCTGCTTCAGCGAGTGCGGCGACACGGCCATGATAAACATAGCCGCCACGGTCGAATACGACTTCCGTGATGCCCTTTTCGAGAGCGCGCTTAGCGATTTCCGTACCGATAGCCTTTGCAGCTTCGATGTTGCCGCCGTAGTTCTCGAAACCCTTGTCCTGGGAGCTAGCAGAGACGAGCGTTACGCCCTTCTCATCATCGATGACCTGCGCGTAGATGTTCGCGAGGCTGCGATATACGTTGAGGCGCGGACGAGCTGCCGTACCTGCGATATGGTTGCGGACGCGCAGATGACGTTTCTGGCGTGCCTTGTTCTTATCTGCTTTAAGAAGCACAGAGATTCACTCCTTTCTAGAATTTGGTCCTTATTTCTTGCCCTTGGCGCCGGCTTTACCTTCCTTGCGGCGGATGTGCTCACCAGCGTACTTGATACCCTTGCCTTTGTACGGCTCCGGCTCACGGAAGCCGCGGATTTCCGCAGCGATCTGGCCGACAACTTCCTTGTCGATGCCCTTGACCGTGATGGCATTGGCCGACGGGACGTCGAACTCGACACCCTGCGGCGGCTCAACGATGACCGGATGGGAGAAACCAAGGGAGAGGTTGAGGTTCTTGCCCTGCTTCTGGGCACGATAACCAACGCCGTTGATTTCGAGGTTCTTGGAGAACCCTTCCGTTACGCCGACGACCATGTTGTGGATCAGCGTGCGGCTGAGACCATGGAGAGATCTGTGCGTTTTATCGTCGGAAGGACGCGTTACCGTGATAACGTTGCCTTCGACGGTTACTTTCATATCCGGATGAATGTGGCGGGAAAGTTCACCTTTCGGGCCCTTTACTTTCACCAGATTGTCCTCGCCGAGCGTAACCGTTACGCCAGCCGGGATTTCAATCGGTGCTCTACCAATTCTTGACATCTGTACACCTCCTGACTACTAATTACCAAACGTAAGCGATGACTTCGCCGCCGAGACCAGCCTTGCGGGCCTGCTTGTCGCTCATGATGCCCTGCGAGGTCGAGATGATGGCGATGCCAAGGCCGCCCAGGACGCGCGGAAGCTCATCGTGCTTTGCGTACTGGCGAAGGCCCGGTTTCGAAATGCGTTTGATACCGGAGATGACTTTCTCACGCTGCGGACCGTACTTGAGGTCGATCGTGAGAACGCCCTGCTTGTTGTCCTCCGTGAACGTGTAGTCTTTGATGAAGCCCTCTTCCTTCAGGACCTCTGCAATAGCGGTCTTGATCTTGGAAGCCGGGATTTCCACCTTCTCGTGGAATACAGAGTTTGCATTGCGCAAACGGGTCAGCATATCTGCAATAGGATCAGTCATTACCATGTGAACCGATATCCTCCTTTCAAAATGTCAAAATTACCAGCTGGCTTTCGTTACGCCAGGGATAGCACCTTTGTAGCTCTGCTCGCGGAAGCAGATACGGCACATGTCGAACTTGCGCATATAACCATGCGGACGGCCGCAGATCTTGCAGCGGTTGTAGCCGCGCGTGGAGAACTTCGGTTCCTTGCTCCACTTCTCAATCATAGACTTCTTAGCCAAGTTTCCTTACCTCCTTATGCTTTGAACGGCATACCCATGAGTTTCAGGAGCTCTCTGGCTTCTTCATCCGTCTGTGCCGTCGTAACAATAACAATGTTCATGCCACGGATCTTATCGATCTTATCGTATTCGATTTCCGGGAAGATGAGCTGCTCTTTGAGGCCGACAGCGTAGTTGCCGCGACCGTCGAACGCCTTGTCCGAAACACCACGGAAGTCACGGACGCGCGGGAGTGCGACGTTCATGAACTTGTCGAGGAACTGGTACATGCGCGTGCCGCGCAGCGTGACCTTGCAGCCGATCGGCATGCCTTCACGCAGTTTCCAAGCGGCGAGGGACTTCTTCGCACGCGTCAGGAGCGGCTTCTGGCCCGAGATGATCGTCAGATCATTCACGGCTGCATCGAGGGCCTTCGGGTTGCCAACGGCTTCACCGACACCCATGTTGATGATGACTTTCTCGATCTTCGGAAGCTGCATCACGTTCTTGTAGCCAAACTTCTCCGTCATGGCCTTGCAGACTTCGTTCTGGTATTTTTCCTGTAATCTATCCACTTATGCTCCTCCTTTCCGGATTATTTCGTCTGGTCGATGACTTCGCCGCACTTCTTGCAAGCGCGGACCATCTTGCCATTGACTTCCTTGTGGGCAACGCGCGTTGCCTTCTTGCAGGCCGGGCAGACTACCATGACCTTGCAGGCATGCATCGGGGCTTCCTTGACGAGGATGCCGCCCTGCGGAGCCTTCTGGTTCGGCTTCGTGTGACGCTTCACTTTGTTGACGCCCTCGACGACAACCTTACCCTTCTTCGGCATAGCTGCGATGACTTTGCCCTGCTTGCCTTTATCTTTGCCGGACAGCACGACGACCGTGTCGCCCTTCTTAACGTTCAGTTTTACGAGTGACAAAATAGCACCTCCTCACAATTAAAGTACTTCAGGAGCCAGGGAAACGATCTTCATGAAGTCTTTATCGCGAAGCTCTCTGGCTACCGGTCCAAAAATACGCGTGCCTTTCGGCGTCTTGTCGTCCTTGATGATGACGGCTGCATTCTCGTCGAAACGGATATAGGAGCCATCTGCACGGCGCAGGCCCTTGACGCTGCGGACTACGACTGCCTTCACGACATCGCCCTTCTTGACCGTGCCGCCCGGAGCAGCAGACTTGACTGCAGCTACGATGATATCACCAATGTTAGCGTATTTACGGTAGGAACCGCCGAGAACACGGATGCACATGATTTCTTTCGCACCAGTGTTGTCACCAACATTCAGGATGGTTTGCTGTTGGATCATTGTTTGACCTCCTTCTTCGATAATTTGGGATTATTTCGCGCGTTCTACGACTTCAACGACTCTCCAGCGCTTCGTCTTGGACAGCGGGCGCGTTTCCATGATGGAAACCTTGTCGCCTACATGTGCGTCGTTCTTCTCGTCGTGTGCGTGGAATTTGACCGTTCTCTTGACCGGCTTCTTGTAAAGCTTGTGCTGCTCGAGTTCCTCGACTGCAACAACAACGGTCTTGTCCATCTTATCGGAGATGACTTTACCAATCTTAGTCTTACGTACGTTTCTTTCGCTCATCAGGGAGCCTCCTTCCTCTTGCATATCAGTTTCCGTGATCAAGCCTTGAGCTCGTTCTCACGCTGGATCGTCTTGATGCGGGCGATCGTCTTCTTTACTTCCTTGATACGCATCGGGTTTTCGAGCTGGCCGGTGGCGAGCTGGAAACGGAGGTTGAAAAGTTCCTCTTTGAGCGAAGCAAGCTTCTGGTTGAGTTCCTCAGCGTTCATCTCGCGAATCTCATTAACCTTCATTTACTTCACCGCCCTCTGCTTTATTGTCTTCCTTCATAACGAACTTCGTCTTGATCGGGAGCTTGTGGCCTGCGAGACGCATTGCTTCCATGGCGATCTCCTTGGAAACGCCATCCATCTCGAAGAGCACACGGCCCGGCTTCACGACGGCAACCCAGTACTCCGGCGAACCTTTACCGGAACCCATGCGCGTCTCAGCCGGCTTAGCCGTTACCGGCTTGTCCGGGAAAATCTTGATCCAGACCTGGCCACCGCGCTTGATGTAACGCGTCATAGCGATACGAGCTGCCTCGATCTGGCGGTTCGTGATCCATGCCGGCTCAAGTGCGACGAGACCGTACTGGCCATGGCTCAGCGTATTGCCGCGATGAGCCTTGCCCTTCATGCGGCCACGGAACTGTTTGCGGTATTTGACTCTCTTTGGTAATAACATTAAGCTTCGCTCCCTTCAGCTGCAGTCTTTGCCTGCTTTCTTTCCGGAAGAACTTCGCCCTTGAAGATCCAGACCTTGATGCCGATGCGGCCATAAGTCGTATGAGCTTCTGCCGTACCGTAGTCGATATCAGCACGGAGCGTATGAAGTGGGATACTTCCTTCACGATAGGATTCCTTACGTGCGATCTCTGCACCGCCAAGGCGACCGCTGCAAGCGATCTTGATGCCCTTAGCGCCGAGACGCATCGTGCGGCCAACGGCCTGCTTCATCGCGCGGCGGAAGGCGATGCGGCGCTCGAGCTGCTGAGCGATGTTCTCAGCGACCAGCGTTGCATCCATATCCGGCTGCTTGATCTCTGCGATGTTGATGTCCACGCGCTTCGTCGTGTAGTTCTTCAGACCCTCTTTGATCTGCTCGATGCCCGAACCGCCACGGCCGATGACCATGCCCGGCTTTGCCGTATGGATCGTGAGCTTCAGACGGTTCTTGCTGCGCTCCGTCTCGATTCTGGACACACCGGCTGCCTGAAGGCTGTTCTTCAGATAGTCACGGATTTTGATATCTTCATGCAGGTTATCTGCAAAATCTTTGTCTGCATACCACTTAGCATCCCAAGTCTTGACGATGCCAAGACGAATACCATGCGGATTTACTTTCTGACCCAAACCGTTTCCCTCCTTGCTCAGTTCTTCTCGTCGACGACGATGGTTACATGGGACGTACGCTTCAAGATCTTGAACGCCTGTCCACGGGAACGCGGATGGATACGCTTGAGCGTCGGGCCCTGATCAGCAAACGCCGTCTTGACGTAGAGCTTATCGACGTCCATATCAAAGTTGTTCTCTGCGTTGGCAACAGCGGAACGCAGGACTTTCTCAACTACCTCGGCACCAGCCTTCGGCGTGAATTTCAGAATCGCGAACGCTTCAGCGACGTTCTTGCCACGGATCAGATCCATGACGACGCGAACTTTGCGCGGAGCGATGCGAACATATTTAGCTACTGCTTTCGATTCCACAAGGATTCTCCTTTCGCAAAATTACTTCAGAGAGGTCTTTCTCTCTTCGCCGGCATGGCCTTTGAACGTGCGCGTCGGTGCGAACTCACCGAGCTTGTGGCCAACCATGTCTTCCGTGATGTAAACCGGTACGTGCTTGCGGCCATCGTGGACAGCAATCGTGTGACCGACGAAATCCGGGAAAATCGTGGAACTTCTCGACCAGGTCTTGACAACCTTCTTATCGTTAGCCTCGTTCAGGGCCGTGATCTTCTTCATCAGGCTCTCTGCAACGTAAGGTCCTTTTTTAATAGATCTTGACAAAGTGTCTCCTCCTTTCGTCAGGCGGCACTAGGCTGCCTGTCGATTTCTATTATTTCGTGCGTCCTTTGACGATGAGCTTGTCGGATGCTTTCTTGCGACGGGTCTTGGCACCCATAGCGCATTTGCCCCATTTCGTAACAGGGTGCTTGCGGCCAACAGGGGAGCGGCCCTCGCCGCCGCCATGCGGATGGTCGTTCGGGTTCATCGCGACGCCGCGGTTCTCCGGGCGAACGCCGAGCCAACGGTTGCGGCCAGCCTTACCGAGCGTGATGTTCTCGTGCTCGAGGTTGCCGACTTCACCGATCGTAGCGCGGCAATTGATGTGCACCTTGCGGAGCTCACCAGACGGCATGCGGAGGAGTGCATAATCGCCTTCCTTAGCCATGAGCTGTGCGGACGTGCCAGCGCTGCGGACGAGCTGTGCGCCCTTGCCGATCTTGAGCTCGACATTGTGGACCGTCGTGCCGACCGGGATGTTCTTGAGCGGGAGCGCGTTGCCGACCTTGATATCAGCGTCCGGGCCGGAAACGACCTGATCGCCGACCTTGAGGCCGTTCGGTGCGAGGATGTAGCGCTTCTCGCCGTCAACGTAGTTGAGCAGAGCGATGCGGGCGCTGCGGTTCGGATCGTACTCGATCGTTGCGACGCGAGCCGGGATACCGTCCTTCGTGCGCTTGAAGTCGATCACGCGATAGAGGCGCTTATGGCCGCCGCCCTGGTGGCGGACGGTCAGGCGGCCCTGCTGGTTACGGCCGCCGTTCTTCTTCAGGCGTTCCGTCAGGGACTTCTCAGGCTTGCTTGCCGTGATCTCATCGAACGATGCGACCGTCATGAAGCGTCGGCCTGCAGAATATGGTTTAAAACTCTTTACTGCCACTTAAATGTACCTCCTTTTCTCGATTATGCCTCGAAGAACTCGATGCTTTCGCCAGCAGCGAGCTTCACGATGGCTTTTTTATAGTCAGGGCGCTTGCCAGACGTGCGGCCCATGCGTTTCGTTTTGCCAAGTACGTTGACCGTATTGACTTTCTCAACTTTGACTTTGAAGATCTCAGCGACTGCTTTGGCAATCTCGATCTTGTTGGCTGCTTTCGCAACAACGAAGACGTACTTGCCTTCAGCCATGAGCTGAGTCGTTCTCTCAGTGATCAGCGGACGGATCAGGATATCACGTGCTTCCATTATGCGAATACCTCCTCGATACGGGTGATGGCATCCTTCGTGATGAACAGCTTGTCATGATGAAGGATATCATAGACATTCAGGCCGAGAGCCTGGATGGCCTTTGCACCCGGGATGTTGCGTGCGGATTTCTCAACGTTCTCAGCTTCATCAGCCGTGATGAAGAGAGCCTTGGAATCAACGCCGAAGTCACCGAGCATCTTGACGACCTGCTTCGTCTTCGGAGCATCGAAGTCGAGGCTCTCGATGACGATGAGATCACCGCTCTTGACCTTATCGGAAAGTGCGCACTTGAGTGCGAGGCGACGCTGCTTGCGCGGCATGCTGAATGCATACTTGCGCGGATGCGGTCCGAAGACCGTACCACCGCCAACCCACAGCGGGCTGCGCGTCGAACCAGCACGTGCACGGCCCGTGCCCTTCTGCTTCCACGGCTTGCGGCCGCCACCGCGGACAAAGCCGCGCGTTTTCGTGGCATGCGTGCCGAGGCGCTGAGCTGCGAGCTGCATCACGACGGCCTGATGCAGGAGGCCTGCATTCATCTCTACGCCGAAGATGCTGTCATTCAATTCGATATCGCCAACCTGATTGTTGGTGATGTCATAAACTGCTACTGTAGCCATAATTGTTGGTGTCCTCCTTCCAATCAGTTTTTGCCCGGCTTAACGGTGTTCTTGATCACAACGAAGCTCTTCTTCGGGCCCGGAATCGCACCCTTGATGAGGATGAGGTTGCGGTCTGCATCCACACGGACGACCGTGAGGCGCTGAACCGTAACGCGCTCGCCACCCATGCGGCCCGGCAGCTTCTTGCCCTTGAGGACACGTCCGCCAGGACCGGAGATCATGGCACCCGTGGAACCCGGCTCACGATGGGATTTGGAGCCGTGGCCCATAGGACCGCGAGCGAAGTTGTGACGCTTGATACCGCCGGCAAAACCCTTGCCCTTGGAAGTACCCGTAACATCAACAAGTTCTCCAGCACTAAATATGTCAACGCCGATGGTGTCACCGACTTTGTATTCAGAAGCATCTGCAAGACGCATCTCGCGAATGAACTTTACAGGGCTGACGCCTGCCTTCTCGAAATGGCCTTTCAGGGGTTTGTTTACTTTATTTTCTTTAACTTCACCGAAGCCGAGCTGTACTGCATTATAGCCGTCGGACTCAACCGTCTTGTTCTGGATGACGACGTTGTTGCCAGACTCTACGACCGTAACCGGGACAACCTTGCCTTCTTCCGTGAAGATCTGAGTCATACCAAGTTTTCTACCTAAGATAGCTTTCGACATTCATTCCACCTCCTCGGATTAAAGTTTGATCTCGATGTCTACGCCTGCCGGCAGGTCAAGACGCATCAGAGCATCGACCGTCTTGTTGGTCGGCTGCAGGATGTCGATCAGGCGCTTATGCGTGCGCATTTCAAACTGCTCACGGCTGTCCTTGTTGACATGCGGGGAACGCAGGATCGTGTAGATGTTCTTTTCCGTCGGAAGAGGAATCGGACCGGATACCATTGCACCAGTCTTCTTTGCCGTATCGACAATCTTTACGGCACTCTGATCGAGGGCTTTATGATCATAAGCCTTCAAACGGATTCTGATTTTCTGCTGTTTAGACAATTTGTTTTTCCTCCTTATCGTCCAGGCTCTTGGCCCAAACATTTCTCCGTAACAGTTCCCTCGGGTACACCCGAGCCATCTGCCACGTCATCGCATTGGGGGGTACCATATTGATTTTAACCTTTAAATAAGAGCGACGCGAGCGCCGCTCTTATGAAAAGATTAAGTTGAAAGATTAGCCTTCGATTTCCGTTACGCGGCCAGCACCAACCGTGTGACCACCCTCGCGGATAGCGAAGCGCAGGCCCTTCTCGATAGCGATCGGGGTGATGAGCTCAACTTCCATCTCGACGTTATCGCCAGGCATAACCATCTCCGTGCCTTCCGGCAGTTTGACTACGCCAGTTACGTCCGTCGTGCGGAAGTAGAACTGCGGGCGATAGTTCGTGAAGAACGGCGTATGACGGCCGCCTTCTTCTTTCGTCAGGACATAGACCTGAGCCTTGAACTTCGTGTGCGGATGAATCGTGCCCGGCTTTGCGAGAACCTGGCCACGCTCGATCTCCTTGCGGTCGATACCACGGAGCAGAGCACCGATGTTATCGCCAGCCTCAGCGAAATCAAGCATCTTGCGGAACATCTCGATGCCCGTGACAACCGTCTGACGCGGCTCGTCCTGCAGACCAACGATCTCAACCGTATCGTTCATCTTGAGCTCACCACGCTCAACGCGGCCCGTTGCAACCGTACCACGGCCCGTGATCGTGAAGACATCCTCGACCGGCATCAGGAACGGCTTAGCGTTGTCGCGAACCGGCGTCGGGATGTACTCATCGACAGCTTCCATGAGCTTGAGGATGTTCTTCTTCTGCTCTTCGTCGCCTTCGAGGGCCTTCAGAGCGGAACCAGCGATAACAGGGATGTCATCGCCCGGGAAGTCGTAGCTGGAGAGCAGCTCGCGAACTTCCATCTCGACGAGCTCGAGGAGCTCCGGATCGTCAACCTGGTCAACCTTGTTGAGGAAGACAACGATTGCCGGAACACCGACCTGGCGAGCGAGCAGGATGTGCTCACGCGTCTGCGGCATCGGGCCATCAGCAGCGGAAACGACGAGGATAGCACCATCCATCTGAGCGGCGCCCGTGATCATGTTCTTGACATAGTCAGCGTGGCCCGGGCAGTCAACGTGTGCATAGTGACGGTTCGGCGTCTCATACTCAACGTGTGCCGTGTTGATCGTGATACCGCGCTCGCGCTCCTCCGGAGCCTTATCGATATCAGCATAGTCTTCGAAAGAAGCTTTGCAACCCGGAGTCTCGGAGAGAACCTTCGTGATTGCAGCCGTCAGCGTCGTCTTGCCATGGTCAACGTGACCGATGGTGCCGATGTTAACATGCGGTTTGGTTCTTTCAAACTTTTCTTTAGCCATTGTGATTTTTTCCTCCCTTATTCACCTTTGTTTTTTGCGACAATCTTGTCAGCAATATTTTTAGGAACTTCATCATAGTAAGCAACTTCCATGCTGTAGTTCCCTCGGCCCTGAGTCTTGGAACGCAGATCCGTCGAGTAACCGAACATCTCGGAGAGCGGAACGAAGCCCGTGATGACCTGGGAACCATTGCGCGCTTCCATACCATCGATACGGCCGCGGCGGGAGTTCAGATCGCCGATGACATCGCCCATGTACTCTTCCGGTACAGTGACTTCGACTTTGACATACGGCTCAAGCAGAACCGGATTTGCTTTTTCAGCGCCATTGCGGAAAGCCATGGAGCCGGCAACCTTGAATGCTGCCTCAGAGGAGTCGACTTCGTGGAAGGAACCATCGAAGACCGTTGCCTTGATGTCGACCATCGGATAACCAGCGACAACGCCAGCTTCCATAGCCTGCTTGACACCATCTTCAATCGGCTTGATGAATTCTTTCGGGATAGCACCGCCGACAACCTTGTTCTCGAATGCGAAGCCTTCGCCCGGCTCCTGCGGCTCGAGTTTGAGCCAGCAGTGACCGTACTGGCCGTGACCACCGGACTGGCGGACGAACTTACCTTCAGCCTCGACGGACTTGCGGATCGTCTCGCGGTATGCAACCTGCGGCTCGCCGACTTTGCAGTCGACCTTGAACTCGCGGAGCATGCGGTCAACGATGATCTGCAGGTGAAGCTCACCCATGCCGGAGATGATCGTCTGGCCCGTTTCCTGGTCCGTGCGGACGCGGAAGGTCGGATCTTCTTCAGCGAGCTTCTGGAGGGCTACGCCCATCTTCTCCTGGTCGTTCTTCGTCGACGGCTCAACCGCAACGGAGATGACCGGATCCGGGAAGACCATCGACTCGAGGATGATCGGATGCTCTTCATCGCAGAGCGTGTCACCAGTCGTCGTGTCCTTGAGGCCGACGGCAGCAGCGATATCACCGCTGTAGACGCGCTCGATTTCCTTACGATGGTTTGCATGCATCTGCAGGATACGGCCGATACGCTCTTTCTTGCCCTTCGTGGAGTTGTACACGTAAGAGCCGCCATCGAGGATACCGGAGTATACGCGGAAGAATGCGAGCTTGCCGACGTACGGGTCCGTCATGATCTTGAATGCGAGCGCCGAGAACGGAGCCTCGTCGCTCGACGGGCGATGGTCTTCCTCGCCCGTCTCCGGGTTGATACCAGCGATCGGCGGGATATCCGTCGGAGCCGGCATGTAATCGACGATTGCGTCGAGGAGCGGCTGAACGCCTTTATTGCGATAGGAAGTACCGCAGGTAACCGGGCAGAGCTTGCACGCTACCGTACCCTTGCGGATGACTGCCTTGATCTCATCTTCCGTGATCTCTTCGCCGCCGAGGTACTTCTCCATGAAGTCATCGTCGAGCTCGGAAAGAGCCTCGAGGAGGATCTCACGGTATTCCTCAGCCTGATCCTTCATGTCATCCGGAATCGCGACTTCATCTTCGACTTTGCCGAGGTCGTCTTCATAGACGATGGCTTCCATCTTGACGAGGTCGATGATGCCCTTGAAGTCGTCCTCAGCACCGATCGGCAGCTGGATGGCAACTGCGTTCGCATTGAGGCGCTCCTTCATCATCTTGATGACATTGTAGAAGTCCGCGCCGGTGATGTCCATCTTGTTGACATAGGCCATACGCGGAACATTGTAATTCTCAGCCTGACGCCAAACGGTCTCAGTCTGAGGCTCAACGCCGCCGCGAGCAGTCAGGACTGCTACAGCGCCATCGAGTACGCGCAGGGAACGCTCAACCTCTACCGTGAAGTCCACGTGACCCGGCGTATCAATGATGTTGATGCGATGATTTTTCCAGTGGCAGGTCGTTGCAGCGGACGTGATCGTGATACCACGCTCCTGCTCCTGAACCATCCAGTCCATCGTTGCAGCACCATCATGTACTTCACCGATCTTGTGGTTGACACCCGTGTAGAAGAGGATACGCTCCGTGGTCGTCGTCTTACCGGCATCGATGTGAGCCATGATACCGATGTTGCGAGTCTTTTCAAGGGAATACTCTCTTGCCACTTTTGTTCTCCTTCTTTGAACTCTCCCCCTGTCTGAGCAGCGGGAGAATGAGTCTTACCAACGATAGTGAGCGAAAGCCTTGTTGGCTTCTGCCATCTTGTGCGTGTCTTCCTTCTTCTTGATGGCTGCACCCGTGTTGTTGGCTGCATCCATGAGCTCACCGGAGAGGCGCTCATCCATCGTCTTCTCACCGCGGAGACGAGCATAATTGACAATCCAGCGGATGCCGAGCGTCATGCGGCGATCCGGACGGACCTCAACCGGAACCTGATAGTTAGCACCACCGACGCGGCGTGCGCGAACCTCGAGGACCGGCATAACGTTCTTGAGAGCAGTCTCAAAAACCTCGAGAGGATCCTTGCCCGTCTTGGCGCGGATCGTCTCGAACGCATCGTAGACGACGCGCTCTGCAACGCTCTTCTTACCGGAGAGCATTACCTTATTGATGAATTTCGTAACCGTCTTGCTGTGGTACACCGGATCCGGCAGTACGTCGCGCTTCGGTACGGAACCTTTTCTTGGCATTGTTTTACCTCCTTCTTCATTAGCATATTTTCCTGCTCAAGGCAGGAACCGTTTCATTACTTCTTCTTCGCTTTTGCTTTCTTCGCACCGTACTTGGAACGACCCTGGCCGCGATCCTGCACACCGGCAGTATCGAGCGAGCCGCGGATGATGTGGTAACGAACACCTGGCAGGTCCTTGACACGACCGCCGCGAATCAGAACAACGCTATGCTCCTGAAGATTATGACCAATGCCTGGGATGTATGCGGTAACCTCGATGCTGTTCGTCAAACGAACACGGGCAACCTTACGCAGAGCCGAGTTCGGCTTCTTCGGCGTAGACGTGTAAACACGCGTGCAAACACCACGTTTCTGCGGGCAATTCTTGAGTGCTGGTGCTTTGGACTTCTCCTGCATGCTCTTTCTGCTCTTACGAACTAACTGATTGATAGTAGGCATACATGCACCTCCTTCCTTCATATTGAGAATTTATTATTTATTAAAACCCTGAAGCTTAGCTCCTGAGTTTTTAACAAATAGGCTGTCTGAGGATTGCCGCGGCTGCTGCGCCGACCTCAATGCCACATGCATTGCCGAGGTCTGCCATTGTCGCTGCATGCTCAACCGGAACGCCTTGTCCCTGGCAGAGCACGATGAGCGGCTCGATGACGCGCGCATCGGCGTCATCTGCGAGGAAGACGCATGTCGCATCTCCACGCTTCACAGCTTTGGAAACCTGCTTGATACCCATCACCCGACTGGCGCTTTTCAGTGCATCCAGTGTCATTGCTTTCACTCTCCTGTATCACTAAAATCGTGCGCTTAAATCAGGCACTCCTATAATATAACACCCTCCAAAACCCTTGTCAACACTTATTTCACAAAGTTTTGCGTGTCCACGCCGTCTAGCGTGTCATTTTTATCGAACGGCAGAAAATGAACGCTTTTTGTCCATTTAAGGTGGTCATTCTGTTCAAGATGTTACAGAAACAAAAAGACCCGCACGAGGCGGGTCCTTTCTGTACACCAAAACGAGAACGGTGTCTTTTCTTTTTTATTTGCCAGCGGCGATGACCTTCTTGGCCACTTCGACGACATGCTGCTTCGTGAAGCCGAACTTCTCGAAGAGCTGAGCGGCCGGTGCCGAAGCGCCGAAGCTCTCCATGCAGACCGTCGCACCGTCGAGGCCGACGTAACGGCCCCAGCCGAAGCTCGAGAGTGCTTCGACCGCGACGCGCGCACGGACATCCTTCGGCAGGATGCTCTCCTTATACTCCTCACTCTGCTGCTCGAAGAGGTCCATGCACGGCATCGAGACGACGCGGACGTCGATGCCGCTCTTGCCGAGCTCTTCCTGTGCCTCGATGGCCAGCGATACTTCAGAGCCCGTGCCGATCAGGATGCCGGCCATGTTCTCAGGGTCCTTGGCTTCCGAAACGACGTAAGCGCCCTTGAGCGCTTCCTTGCTCGAGCCCGGCAGCTGCGGCAGGTTCTGGCGCGTGAGCACGAGAGCCGTCGGCGTCTTCGTGGAGGTCACGGCGAGGTACCAGCCGGCAGCCGTCTCCGTCGCATCAGCCGGACGGAAGACGTTGATGTTCGGCAGGGCGCGCAGCATGGCCATCTGCTCGATTGGCTCATGCGTCGGGCCGTCCTCGCCGACGCCGATGCTGTCGTGCGTGAAGACGTAGGTGACCGGCAGGCCCATCAGGGCTGCGAGGCGGACCATCGGCTTCGTGTAATCGCTGAAGACGAAGAACGTCGCGACGTAAGCGCGCAGGCCGCCGTGCAGCGTCAGGCCATTGGCGATTGCTGCCATCGCGAGCTCACGCACGCCGAAGTGAAGGTTGCGGCCCGCGTAATTCACCTTGCTGAAGTCGCCCTCACCTTCCATGTGCGTCTTGTTGGACGGTGCGAGGTCGGCACTGCCGCCGATGAGGTTCGGCATGAGGTCCTTGAGGAAGTTGATCTTCTTGCCGGAGAGATTGCGCGTTGCAACAGCCTTCTCTTCCTTGGCCCAGAAGCCATCGTTGTTGTAGAGTGCCTCGGCATCGACAGCCGTGTGGTACTTCTCCCAGCGAGCCTTGTCCTCTGGGAATTTCTCGCAGTACTCGGCGAACATCTTGTTCCAGGCAGCCTCTGCTGCCTCGCCCTTCTTGGCGAGCTCTGCATAGTGGTCATAGACATCCTGCGGGATGTTGAAGGACTTGTCCGGTTCCGGCCAGCCGAGGTTCTCCTTGAGTGCCTTGACGTTCTCCTCGCCGAGCGGCTCGCCGTGCGCGCTGGCCTTGCCCTGTTTTGCCGGGCAGCCATAGCCGATCAGCGTCTTGACCGTGATGAAGGACGGATGCTCCTTGTCGGCCTTCGCCTCTTCGATGGCCTTGCCGATGGCCTCGAGGTCGTTGCCGTCCTCGACCGTGATCGTCTGGAAGCCGAAGGCACGCATGCGGGCCTGGACGTCTTCCGTGAAGGCGATGTCCGTGTTGCCTTCGATGGAGATCTTGTTGGAATCGTAGAGGATGATGAGCTTCGAAAGGCCGAGAGTGCCGGCGAGCGAGAAGGCCTCAGAGGAGATGCCCTCCATCATGCAGCCGTCGCCGCCGAGCGCGAACGTGTAGTGATCGACGACCGGGTAGCCCGGGCGGTTGAACATCGAAGCGAGGTGTGCCTCAGCCATGGCCATGCCGACGGCCATGCCCATGCCAGCGCCGAGCGGGCCCGTCGTAGCTTCGACGCCGACCGTGTGGCCGTACTCCGGATGGCCCGGCGTCAGCGAGCCCATCTGGCGGAACGCTTTCATGTCGTCCATCGTCAGGCCGTAGCCGTAGAAGTGGAGCAGCGAATAGAGAAGCGTCGAGCCGTGGCCGCCGGACAGGATGAAGCGGTCGCGATTGGCCCATTTCGGGTCCTTGGCGTTGTGGTTCATGTGGTTTGCCCAGAGCTCATACGCCATCGGAGCGCTGCCGAGCGGCAGACCCGGATGACCGGACTTTGCTTTCTGGATTGCATCTGCTGCGAGCACGCGGATCGCGTTCACGCATTTCGTGTCGATGTTACTCAAGGTATATCTCTCCTTACCACTTGATTCAGAACATTCCTGATGAATCTCTCACTGTCTCTATTCTACAAGATTTTCGACAAAAAGTACAGGGGGCTGTGTAATTTTATAGTACTTGGTATCAATTCCATGATTTCCCTGATCGTTCAACAGATGTCCGGACGAAGCGCAACGGCGCGTCCCATATAGATATGGCGGATATCGCGCTGCTTCTTCTCCGTATCAGCGAGCACGATCACGCGGATGCACTTCCCGAGGCTGCCCTCGATGGCGCACTGGCGCGCGTCGAAGAGCGGCACGAGGTCGAAGCCCGGCAGCTGGCGCACCCCTGCCGTCGGGAACGCCGCCGTGAGGTCCTCCGTCATGCTGAAGATCACGGCACCGATGTCCTCGGGGGCCAGCTCATTACGCGCGATGAGCTCCTGCATCATCGCCTTGGCCGCCTGCCAGATCGCTTCCTTCTCATTCTGCTCGACGGTGATGGCACCGCGTATCCCTCTCATGCTCATGGTAACTTAACTCCTTCTATCTATGTCCCATTGTTCCATGCGCCTGCGCATGGGTTACGGTCAAAAACTATTCTCCCCCATTTTACCATGATGCGCCAAATCCCGCCACATGCAAAAAGCACGCAAAAAGACCCGCCGCTTAGCGACGGGTCTTTCATGATGCAGCTTTCATGCACCTTTGTGGATTTCCCAGATCAGCCGGATGCTCAGCACGAACGCGATGAGATAGCCGAGGAAGCCGAGCAGGGGAATCTCCATGATCTTCGGCGTCATGTTCGTCGTGCAGATCGTGCTGGAGCCCAAGAGCAGCGCCGCGCAGAGCACGGCGATGATGATCTTGTTGATCATGCGGTCGAGATGCCGCAGCGGCTCCTCGGCCCCCGTGAGGTCGAGGTTGACCTTCGTCTGGCCGCTCATCGTCATCTTGAGGATGTCGGAGATCTGCTCCGGCAGCTGCGCGGACTTGCGCATGAGCAGCAGGCCCTCGCGCCGCATCTTGTCCATCTCCGCGCGCCAGCTGAAGTTCTTCTTGAAGTCGAGCGAGAGGCTCTTCGCGAAGATCTCGACGAAGCTGACCTTCGGGCAGCAAAGGCGCATGACGCCCTCGATCGTCAGGACGCCGCGCGCGAACATCGAGAGCCCCTGCGGGCAGGCGATGTGGTGCACGCGCAGGATGTTCATGATCTGGCGCGTCAGCACGCCCATCTGCAGGGACTTGAAGTCGAGCGAGCTGTACTGCGCCATCATCGAGTCGATGTCCTGGTAGAGCGCCGTGTGGTTGATGCGGCCGTGCACGACGCCGAGCGAGAGCACGGCCGCCTTCATCTCGAAGGTGTCGTGGTTCGCGAGCGCCAAGACGGCCTTGCGGATGGCGACGCGATCGCGGCCCGAGAGACGGCCCATCATGCCGAGGTCGAGCCAGATGATGCGGCCGTTCTTCACCCATATGTTGCCCGGGTGCGGATCGGCGTGGAAGTAGCCGTCCTCGATGATCTGCTTGACGTAGTTCTCCCCGAGATGGCGGCCGAGCATGTTGACATCGTAGCCGTTCGCGCGCAGCTTGTCGAAGTCATCGATGCGGATGCCATCGATGAACTCCATGACGAGCAGGTGTTGCGTCGAGAGCTGCCGGTAGACCTTCGGGCAGCCGACGTAATCGACATCGCGGTTCAAGTGCTCGAACTCTTCGATGTGGTCGGCCTCCATGAGGAAGTCCATCTCCTGCTTGGCGATCGTCCACATCTCGTCGAGGATCATGCCGAAGTCGAGGACGTCCTGCGTGTGGCTGACGATCTTTAAAAGCGTCGCCGCACGCTTGAGGAGCACGATGTCCTTGCTCATGATCTCGTAGATGCCCGGCCGCTGTACCTTGACGACGACCTTCTCGCCGCTCGCGAGCACGGCACGGTGCACCTGCGCGATGCTCGCCGAGCCCAGCGCCTCCTCATCGATGGACTTGAAGACCTGGTTCCAGCGGCGGTTGTACTCCTTCTCGATGACCTCGAGGATGACGGGAAACGGCAGCGGCTTCGCGCCGGACTGCAGCTTCATGAGCTCATCGCAGTACTCCGGCGGCAGGAAGTCCGGCCGCATGCTCATGATCTGGCCGAGCTTGACAAATGTCGGGCCGAGGTCCTCGAGGACCTGGCGGAGCTTGACTGGCGTCATGCCGCGCACGACTTCGCGCTTGCGCAGGACACCGATCATCTCGCGCAGGCGCCCGGTCGCGCCTGCATCCTCTATCGCATTCTGCAAGAATTTATCGAGCATGCCTCATCGCCCACCCTTATCCCTACTTCATCTTACTTCTTGTACTTTTCCTGGAGCTGCTGGCGCACCGTCTCGTTCGCGAGGAAGTCGTCGTACGTCGAGAGGCGATCGACGACGCCGTCCGGCGTGATGTCGATAATGCGGTTGGCAATCGTCTGAACGAACTCGTGGTCGTGCGAGACGAAGAGCGCCGTGCCCTTGAAGGCAATCAGGCCGTTGTTGAGCGCCGTGATCGACTCGAGGTCGAGGTGGTTCGTCGGCTCATCGAGGAGCAGCACGTTCGCACCTGAGAGCATCATGCGCGAGAGCATGCAGCGCACGCGCTCGCCGCCTGAGAGGACAGAGGCCTTCTTCTGGCTCTCCTCGCCGGAGAACAGCATGCGGCCGAGGAAGCCGCGCACGAACGTCTCATCCGGGTCCTTCGAGTACTGGCGCAGCCAGTCGACGAGGTTGAGGTCGACGCCGTCGAAGTAGGCGGAGTTGTCGGACGGCAGGTAGGCCTGCGTCGTCGTCACGCCCCACTTGAACGTGCCCTCATCCGGCTGCTCCTCGCCCATGAGGATCTTGAAGAGCATCGTCTTGCCGATGCTGTTCGGGCCGACGAAGGCGACCTTGTCGCCGCGCTTCAGCGTGAAGCTGACGTTTTTGAGGACCTGCTCGCCGTCGACCGACTTCGAGATGCCGTCGACCTGCAGCAGCTGGTCGCCTGCCTCGCGATCCGGCGTGAAGGCGATGTACGGGTAGCGGCGCGAGGACGGCTTGATGTCCTCGACCTTGATCTTGTCGAGCAGCTTCTTGCGGCTCGTCGCCTGCTTCGACTTTGCGGCATTGGCGGCGAAGCGCGCGATGAAGGTCTGCAGTTCCTTGATCTTCTCCTCGGCCTTCTTGTTCTGCTCCTTCTGCAGCTGCAGCGCGAGCTGGCTCGACTGGTACCAGAAGTCGTAGTTGCCGGCGTAGAGCTTGATTTCGCCGAAGTCGACATCACAGATGTAGGTGCAGACCTGGTTGAGGAAGTGGCGGTCATGCGAGACGACGATGACCGTGTTCGGGAAGTCGGCGAGGAAGTTCTCGAGCCAGTTGATCGACTCGACATCGAGGTGGTTCGTCGGCTCGTCGAGGAGCAGGATGTCCGGGCTGCCGAACAGTGCCTGCGCGAGCAGCACGCGGACCTTCTCCTTGGCCGTGAGGTCCGCCATCTTCATCGTGTGCTCCTCTTCGGGGATGCCGAGGCCATTGAGCAGGCGCGCGGCCTCCGACTCAGCGTCCCAGCCGTTGAGCTCCGCGAACTCTGCCTCGAGCTCCGAGGCGCGCATGCCGTCCTCCTCGGAGAAATCCGGCTTTGCATAGAGCGCATCCTTCTCGTCCATGATCTCGACGAGGCGCTTGTGGCCCATGATGACCGTGCGCAGGACCTCGTAGTCGTCGTAGGCATAGTGGTCCTGCTGCAGGACAGCGAGGCGCTCGCCCGGCGTGATCTCGATCGTGCCGCCGGTCGGCTCAATGTCGCCTGCCAGCAATTTGAGGAAGGTGGACTTACCGGCACCGTTCGCGCCGATGATGCCGTAGCAGTTGCCCGGCGTGAACTTGAGGTTGACGTCCTTGTAGAGGACGCGCTTGCCAAACTGGAGGCTGACATTATTGACTGTAATCATCGAGTGATTTCATCCCTTTCGATCTGGAAACAATTCTTGCGGTATTTATACTTGATTTTTATCTTACGCTCTATCATTCGGTCAGCATGGCGCGGAACATCGAGAGGATGCTCTGGCCGTACGTGTAGCCCGGCACCGCCCAGCGGCCGTTGAGGTCTTCCCAGGTGCCGAGCGTGCGCGTGCCGTAGGAGTCGCGCACGAGCTGGTAGCGCGGGTCGATGACCGGCTCGCTCGGCTCACGCGTCGACGAGTAGGCCAGGAGGTGCTGGATGTGCGCGCGGACGCCGAGCTGCGCCGTCGCGAAGAACGCGCCCTTGACGCCGCCGCCCGTCGTGCCGAGGCCGCAGAAGTTGTTCTGCTGCGGGATGACGTCGCCGCCGTAGCGGAAGAAGCCCGTCTCCTTGAGCGCCTGTGCAAAGGCGACATCCGGGCGGATGCCCTCGCGCTCGCCCTCTTCATAGTAGTAGGAGACGAGCTGCTGCGGCGAGACCGTGATGTCCGGGTTCGGGTTGTTGCTCAAGAGGTAGCGTACGCACTGCTCCTGGCTCGCGAGCGGCGTGCCGATGATCGAGTTGTCGTAGGCCGAGACGGTCTGCGGCACGGAGAGCTGCGTCATCTGCTGCTCGGCTTTGCCCGCCGGGTAGAGGATGTTGTGGATGCGCGACTGGAAGTCACTGCCGCCCGACAGCTCCTTCTCCGACGTCGCATGCAGCGAATCCTCGCCGCGCAGATCCTGATGGATGCCGATCTTCGGCTCCGCCTGATGCTTGCGAGCCGGTCTCTGTGCCTTGGTCTCGACGACATCCGGTACGGCTACTGTGACCTCAGCGGTGCTCTGTGGCGCCTTGTGGGCACGCTTTGCCTCTGTGACAGACGGGGCATAGAACAGGAACGAACCGAGAACGACTCCCGTTAACAGATATTTTCCATACGAATTCCAATGCATTGACACGAATCGAAACACTCCTTATAAAATTGACACGAGAACACGATAACACGATATACCAGTCACAAGATGGACCAGAAACCATAAAAGAAATACAAGAGGAACAGGACGGTCAGCGCGCGCAGCAGGCGGCTGACGTGCTCGCCCGCTAAGATGGCGAGGCTGACATAGGCGACGCAGGCAGCCCCGAGCCCCGCGGCGATATCCTGCGTCAGCGGCAGGATCAGGAAGAGCAGTCCCGCCGCCACTTTATCTGCAAGGCTTCCCGCAAGGACCGGCTTCATGCGAAGCAGGAGCGCGAGCCCCGCACCGGCGTAGGCTGGCGCGAAGATGCTCGGGAACGAGGCCATCGACTGCAGCGTCGGCTCCAGAAAGAGCGCGAGCGCGAGGAAAGCTGCCGTCCAATAGGCCATGCGGCCCGTGCGGCCGCCCATGGCCTGGCCCGCTGCCGACTCCGGCGCCGCCGTCAGCGGCATCGTGCCGAGCAGGCTGGCGACAAAGCTAAGGCCGCTCATGGATAGCAGTGACTTCTTCATCTGCCCGTCATCGATGGCCGGAGCAAGTGCCCGGAGCCCTCCCCAACCTGATAAGACAAGAAAGAGCACGAGGACGAGCGAGAGGTCTGCATAATCGCACACCCTTATATTTTCCCACCCGTTCATGAATATGAGCTGAAGACCGGTGCGGTCGAGCCCTTCCGGCAGGAAAAACGGCGCGTCCGGCAGCACCCAGAAGCCGCCGATGAAGGCGAGCACGGCGCTCACGAGGACGCCGCCGAAGACGGCCCAGCGCGCTCCGACGGCCATGAGGAAAAGCATCGCGATGATGCCCACGAGGCTCAGGTAGGCCACGGGGTCGGCCATGTTGCCGAGCTGCACGGGTGCCACCGGCGAGCTCATGAGCAGATGACCCTGGTAGAGGCCCTGCACGAGCAGCATCAGGCCGAGTGCGCCCTGCAAGCCGTCCGCGATGCACGGGGGAAAAAGCTGGACGAGCCCCTCAAGCCTTCCCGGCCGCCGCGAGAACACAGCGAAGGCGAGCGCCGCCGTCAGCACGAGCGAGACGGCAGCGCCCAAGAAGAGCACCATCTGCCAGCTCACGCCATGCGCGAGCATGACGACGGCGACGAGCCACGAAGTCAAAGCAGCTCCCGGCGCCGCCGCGACGGGCAGGTCGAGCCGCGCGAAGACGAGCGTCCCCGCGATGGCCATGAGCACGGAGGCCGTGTAGATGCCCATGAACGGCGCCCCCGCCTGCACTAAGAGCGTCGGGATCAGCAATAGCGAAGCTGCCAATGAGGCCGCTGTCAGAAAGCCCGGCAGCATTTCCTGCATGAAAAATCCCCCTTGAAATCAGACTAATATCCTCTATTTTATCATAGAATCTGCGGAATCTCCATCCATCTCCTCGCGACTCGCCAAAAAACGCGGCGGGATTCATACAATCTCCATGGAAGCGATGCTATAATGGGACTGTAATATCGGAAATGATCTAGGGGGAATCACCATATGAAAAAATCCATGAGGATGGTCAAGGTGGCCGCAGCGCTCGCCATCGTCCTGCTCTTCCTCATCATCCACCTGGCCGACCCGGCCTTCCTGCCGCATCTATGGGGCCTGCTCTCGCGCGGCGATATCCAGGAGACGGCCGCCTACATCGCCTCCTTCGGCGAGTGGGCGGTGCTTTTCAGCTTTCTCTTGACGCTCTTTGTCAACGCGCTGGGCTTCCCGCCCGCCATCATCTTCTCGACGGCCAACACGCTGATCTTCGGCATCTTCTGGGGCATCTTCCTCTCCGTCACGGCCGAGACGGTCGGCGTCCTCCTGAGCTTCGTGCTGCTGCGCTTCTTCTTCCGCGATGCGGCCGAGAAGATCATCAACAAGCACCCGACGCTCGCGAACCTCGACAAGTACAGCGGCAAGCGCGGCTTCGCCGTCATGCTCGTCGCGCGCATGGTGCCGTACTTCCCCTCCATCCTGCTCAACGCGCTCGGCGCGCTCTCCGCGATGTCGATGCGCGACTACGTCATCGCCTCTTTTGTCGGCAAGTTCCCATCGACGGGCATCGAGGCCATCATCGGCCACGACACGCTGACGCATCAGGAAGACCCGACGCGCCTCATCGTCGTCTGCATCTTCGCCGTCGTCCTCATCGCGGGCGCCTGGATCTACGAAAAGCGCGCGGCCAAGCACGCGCCCGAGACGTAACACCAACGTCAGATGTTGCCGAGATGGACAAAGCGCAGCCGCGCCTCTGCCACATGCTTGAGACTTTGCAAGGTCTCTACTGGTGTCATCGGGATCTTCGACTGATAGCGCGGGAAGTAGCGCGAGAGGTGCAGCGGCAGCTCCGCCGAGATCCCCGCGAGCCACTCCGCCTCCGCCGCCATCTCCGCGGCGCTGTCGTTCTTCCCCGGTATCACGAGCGTCGTGACTTCCACATGGACGCCCTCTTCCGCCGCCATCGCGATGGCGGCTTTTGTTGTCTCTAAGTCACCGCCAATCCAATCGTAAAACGCCTGCGTGAAGCCCTTGAGGTCGATGTTGACGGCATCGATGTACGGCAGCAGGTGCAGCCAGGAGTCCTTCTCGATCTGGCCGTTCGTCACGAGCACGGTGGCGAGGCCGACTTCCTTGAGGAGCCTTGCCGTGTCGTAGACGAATTCATAGCCGACGAGCGGCTCGTTGTAGGTGAAGGCCACGCCGATGTTGCCCGACGTCTCCTCGAGCCGCTGGGCTGCCGCCACGATCTCCTTCGGCGTCACGCGGTCCAGCGGCAGTCTCTGCCCCGCAAAGCCATCGGGGCCGGCCTGCGAGATCGTGTAGTTCTGGCAGAATGGGCAGCGCAGGTTGCAGCCGAAGCTGCCGAGCGAGAGGATGTGGCTGCCCGGGTGGAAGTGGTAGAGCGGCTTCTTCTCGATGGGGTCGAGCGCCGCCGAAGTCAGGAGGCCGTAGTTCAGGGAGCGGATGATGCCGCCCTGGTTCTGCCGCGCGCGGCAAAAGCCCGTCTGCCCGTCGGCGAGATGGCAGCGGTGCGGGCAGAGCCAGCAGACGGCTTTGGCTCCCGATTTCTCAGACATGGCGCGTCACCTCGAAGCGCCAGAGTGTGACCTTCTCCTTCGCGCCGATGTTGCCCTTGCGCCGCGCGATGGCAATCTGCTGCTCGACGGAGTCGACGCCCGCGAGGTCCGGCAGCAGCACGCCGCGGCGCTCGCCGTTCTGCACGATGACGCCGTAGCGCTTGACGTCGAGTTCCTTCGGCGAATCGATGGGCTCCGGCTCAGAGAGCACGTCGACGTCGTAGACGAGCTTCGGCAGCTCGTCGGGCGTGACCTGCGGGAAGCGCGGGTCGTGCATGCCGGCCGAGACGGCGTTGCAGATGATCTCCTCGGCGAGGTTGCGGCGGCCCGGCGCCAAGGTGCCGATGCAGCCGCGCAGCCGGCCGTCCTTCTTGATGGAGACGAAGCAGCCCGCGCGCCTGTCCTGCAGGTCCTCGGGCAGGTCCTTCGGCACGGGCAGCATGACATGGCTGCGCGCGAACGTCTCGAGGCTCTCGCGCGCGAGGCGCACATAAGCGTCCTCCTGCTCGCGGACCTTGGCGATGGCCTGCGTCTCCGCATCAATGAGCTGGCGGCCGATGTCGCGCGCATCGTCCTCGCCCTCCGGCGTGAAGTAGGCGACGCCGTAGCCGACGCCAAACGTCCCCTCGTGCGCGAGGAGCTCAGCATGGACGCGCTGGCAGTCGAGCGCGCCCGCCATGATCCAGAACGAGCGGAGGCCACACTCCGCCGCGCCCTCCGCGAGGTCCGGCGAGATGGTCAGGAGCGAGAGGAAGTCGGCCTTGCCGAGGTCTTCTGTGACCGCTTCGTCAAAGACCGGGCCTTCCTTCGCAAAGCCATACGGACCGTCTTCCTTGAGCTTGTGCGAGAGGTCGCCGCTCGCGATGAAGACGGTGCGGCGGCCGAGCTTTTCCGCCGTATCCTTTATCAAGCGGCCGAGCCGATAGTGCACGTCGGCAGAGAGGCCCGAGAGGCCGATGCGCACGACCTTGACCGGCTTCTTGAGTGCCGGCTGCAGGAAGTAGAGCGGGATCATCGTGCCGTGGTCGAGCGCGGGCTCCCGCTCGCCGAGGAAGCCCGCGGGCAGGTCCTCCTCCGCGCAGGCATCGGCAAGCGCCTTAGAGAAGGCCGCATCGTACTCGGCCTCAATCTCGACCTCCGGGCAGCGGAATGCCGAGAAATCGCCCCGCGCGCTCTTTCCGGGCGAGATGTGGAAGTAGTCGCTGTACATCGTCGCATGCGGACTCGTGATGACGACGGTGTCCGGCTCCAATTCCGCCGCCCGGCGCATGACCTCGCGGTAAGCCGCCGCCGTCTTCGCGATCTTCTTCTCCTCGCCCCTGCCGACCTCCGGCAGGATGATTGGCGGATGCGGCACCGCCATCGCAGCCACGATTGCCATAAAAATCCCTCCTCAACTATTGCGAAAGTATCACTAAAATCATCACTATGGAAAGATTACGAGAAATTTCAAAAAAATCCTGCCAGAATCGCAAGAAAATTGATAAGGTGAGGCAAACGGCCGCTGAAATGAAGTATAATAGTAGCAACGAAATCGACAGGAGGAAACTATGAAAACTATGTCCAGAAGAACCTTCCTCAAGCTCTGCACGAGCGCGCTTCTGGCGCTCGGCCTCGGGCGCTTCGTCCCGGCAGCTGCCGCGGGTCGCACGATAAAATTCCCGCGCCAGATCATCACGGCGGACTCCAGTACGAGCCGCACCATCATGTGGCAGGCAGAGGGTGCGCGGCAGCAGGCCAGCTTCACGCTGACCGCACCCGCGGGCCAGTCGCAGACCTACACACCAGAAGCCAACACGCTCGTGCAGGACGATACGACGACGACATTCTACACCGTGCGGCTCACGGGCCTGATGCCCGCGACGTCTTACGAGGGCACGATTGCCATGGCCGCAGAGACTGTCTCGCTGCCAATCGATACGCCGCCTGCCGAGCTCACGGCCTTCGAGGCCCTGCTCATCGACGACTCGCAGTGCGGCGAAACGTACGAGCCCTTCGCAGAGCTGCTCGCAAAGGCACTCGCGCGCCATCCGCAGGCCGCCTTCCTCGCCGACATCGGCGACCTCACGGACAACGGCCAGTCCGACTGGCACTGGCAGAGCTTCTTCGCAGCGCTGCTGGCCGGCCGCGCCAAGGCGATGCCGTTTGCGCCCGTCATGGGCAACCACGAGTGCTACGGGCTCGACTGGAAGTTCGCCCTGCCGCGCCGCTACCTCGCCTCGTTTGCCGTCCCAGGCAACGGCAGCCGGACTTTTCCCGGCTACTACTATTCGTTCGACTACGGCGCCGCCCACTTCATCGTGCTCAACACACAGTTTGAAGAGCTCGACGGACTGAAGCCCGGCCTCTTGCAGGAGGAGCTGCTCTGGCTCAAACACGACGCCGCAGGCAGCCATAAGCCATGGAAGATCGTCCTGATGCACAAGGACGTCATCGCCTACGATGAATACCAGCCGGGCACGGGCCACACAGGCGGCATCAGCGACGTCGGCCACGATTTCATGAAATCGTTCGACGCGCTCGGCATCGATCTCGTGCTCACGGGCCACATGCACACGTACCGCAACCGCGGCCACATCTATGACGAAACGCCTTCTGACCATGGCCCCACCTACCTGATGTTCGGCCCCGCGGGCAACGAGCGCTACACCGTGCCGCCCGATACGACTTTCGACAAGGTCAGCCTCGACCAGTCCGACCCGGGCCGCTACCGCAACTACATGACGCTCGCCGTCACCCCGACCAAGTGCATCGCCACCTGCTACCTCGAGGACGGCTCCACCGTCGACCGCGTCGTGCTGACAAAAGATGCGTGAGGATGCCCCCATACGACAAAAATCCGCAAGACAGATCATGACAATCGTCTTGCGGATTTTTTGTCTTATCGGAGCGCTCAGACCTCAAACGGCAGATGCATCGAGGCATACTTCTCTTCCTGAGCGGCGTCGGCCGTGTAATAGCGCTTCTTGCCATCGAGCATGGCAATCTCGGCCATCTCATCCGGCGTCAGAGCGAAGTCGAACAGGTCGATGTTCGCGCGCAGGTGGTCGAGATTCTTCGTGCCCGGAATCGTGATAAAGCCCATCTGCACGGCCCAGCGCAGGACGATCTGCACCGTGCTCTTTTGATACTTCGCAGCCAATTTGCCGAAGACGGGTTCCTGCAGCAGTTCCTTGTCTCCATGGCCGAGTGGATACCAGCCCATGAGCTTCGTGCCGTACTCTTTGAGGCGGTCCAGCGTCTCATGCTGGATGCAGTACGGATGTGTCTCGAGCTGGATGACCTGTGGCTTGACTTCCGCTGCCTCGAGCAGTTTCTCGAGCTTCTCGCCGTGGATATTCGAGATACCGAGCGAGCGGGCCTTGCCCGCCTGATAGGCGCGCTCGATGTTCTTGTAGCCCGCGAGGAAATTGCCGGCCGGCTGATGGATGAAGAGCAGGTCGACGTACGTGACGCCGAGGCGCTCGAGCGTCTTCTCCACCGCATCTTCCTTCTCGTAGAGCGTCGGCCAGAGCTTCGTCGAGAGGAAGATATCCTCGCGCTTCACGAGGCCCTCTTCCAACGCGCGCCGGAGTCCCTTGCCAACGGCCTCCTCATTCATGTAGGCATTCGCCGTATCGACGAGGCGGTAGCCCGCCTTGATGCCCTCGTAGACCGAGCGCTCGGTATCCTCCGGGCTGATCATGAACGTGCCAAGGCCTAAAAGAGGGACCTTGACGCCATTGCTCAGATTCGTATACTCCATTCTCACGATTCTCCTTTTCTATCTTCTCGATGATCTATATCTCAATCTATCTCAGCGGAACGGCTTGACCTTGCTCACGGCGTCGGCGAGCGTGATGGGCTTCTCGTCGTGGTCGCAGTCGAGCAGGACGTAGCGGTCACGGCCCATGCCGAGCTCCTTCATGTAGCTGAGCTGGCGCAGGCCGTGGCGCGTCTCCATGCGCTCGACGAGGTCGTGACGGTAGTGTTCCGGCAACGCGTAGACGAGATCGACAGAAGCCTGGTCGATGGCGAGGATGTCCGTCGATGCTAAGATGCCGATGTTCGGTGCCGTCGGCTTTGCGGCCGTCGTGCCCGCGCAGTCGCAGTCCACCGACATGTTGCGCAGCACATTGATGTAGGCGATGTGATCGCCGAAATGGTCTACCGTCGCCTTCGACGACTCCGTGATGCGCTCCATGAGCATTTCCTTGCTCATGGCCCACTGCTCGGACTCCGAGCCCGCATGAATTATCTTCTTGCCGATACGGCCGTCCGCGCAGCCGATGCCGATGTTCTTGTTGGAGCCACCGAAGCCTCCCATCGTGTGGCCCTTGAAGTGCGTGAGCACGAGCAGCGAATCGTAATCCAGGAGATGCGCGCCGACGGACATCTCCGTGAACCACTTGCCGTCCTTGACGGGCAGCATGGCCGTGCCGGACTCATCCATGATATCGACGGGCGCGAAGTCCCAGCCGTTGATGGTCAACGTCTTCCTGTGCTGCTCCGTCGTGTAGCGGTCACCCTGATAGTAGGTATTCGTCTCGACGATCTTCGCCTCAGGCAGATCCTTCGCGATGAGCTCCTTGACCCACGGCCGCGGGATGATGTTCGGCCCGTGTGGCTCGCCCGTGTGCAGCTTGATGCCGACGCGCCCCGTGATGTTCGGCGCAATCTTCTCGTACAGCTTGAGCAGTCCGGCGGCCGAGAGGTCACGCGTGAAATAGACGACCGATTCGCCGCCCTGACGGCCCTGCGGCGCCTCGTAATGGTCACCGCCCGTTCCGGGCTCCGCCTTCGCCAATTCTTCTTCTTTGCCCTCCGCCTTCTTGATTTCGTCCGACGAGCAGCCCGGCATGACCGCCGCTGCGGCCACCAACCCCGCCATCTTCACAAAACTGCGTCTCGAAAGCTTGTCCATGACAAACACCTACTTTCTGCAACCAGCATCTTTATTTCCTCATCTTGCTGCATAGCCGCCAAATACTTCAAAATCCATTCCATCGAGTTCCGTGTCGATGCGCGCCACTTCATCCGCCGTCAGCTCGACGTCGGCTGCCGCGAGGTTCTCCTTCAGGCGGCTGAGCTTGCGCGAGCCCGGGATTGGGATGATGTACGGCTTCTTAGCGAGCATCCAGGCGAGCGAGAGTTGGCCGAGCGTCGCTTTCTTCTCTTCTGCGAGCCCCGTCAGGATGTCGAGGATCTTCTTGCCCTTCTCGTAGCCTTCCTCGGAATACTGCGGCATCTGCTTGCGGTAGTCCTGACTGCCCTCGAACTTCGTCTTCGGCGAGTACTTGCCCGTCAAGAAGCCATTGGCCATCGGCGAGAACGCGACGAACGTTATGCCGAGCTCCTCGCAGACGGGGAACAGCGACTCATGCCAGCGCGCCATCATCGAATAGCGGTTCTCGATGGCTGTGACCGGGCAGACAGCGTTCGCACGGCGCAGGTATTCCTCAGTCGTCTCCGAGATGCCCCAGGCGCGGATCTTCCCTTCCTTGATGAGCTCTTTCATCGTGGCGGCCACGACCTCCGGCTCCACCTTCGGGTCGATGCGGTGCTGGTAGTAGAGGTCGACGTAGTCCGTGCCCAGGCGGCGTAGGCTGCCTTCGATGCTCTTGCGGATGGCCGTCGGACTGCTGTCGAGCGAGAGCGTGCGGTCTTCATTGTGGTAAACGCCCATCTTCGTCGCGATGACGACTTTGTTGCGGATACCCTGGAGCGCCTTGCCCACGAGCTCCTCATTGTACGAGGTCGAGCCGTCCGGCAATACGCCCGTATAGCACTCCGCCGTATCGAAGAAATCATAACCGGCCTCTGCTGCCTCGCGCAGCGTGCGGACAGCCTGCTCCTTTGCGACGGGCTCACCCATCGCATGACTGAAGCCCATGCAGCCGAGGCCGACCGGATTGACGAATACATTGCTTCGTCCCAAACGTCTTGTTTCCATCTATATCCCCTTCTGTTCGTTTATCGATTTATTGATTCAGCAGTCAAGCTTGACCGGAGGCCCGTCAGCCAGCCCGGGCCGCCGCCCGCCGAATGCGTGACGAGCACGTCGTCGGGAACAGTGCCTTGCGTACCTGCCGCATCTTGGCGGCCGACCTGTTGCGGTAATGCAGAGTTTTCCTCAATTCTTATCATAAAGAAAACGAAACCTCATCAGAAGTCTCATTTCGTTAGGCAGTATGAACTTGTGGTTATCGTGACAGGATTTTCTGGACGGCATTCAGGAAGCGGCTCACAGCAGTAGACGGCTCCGTCGCGTGCAGGATGCCGAACGGGATCTCGTAGTCCCAGTCCACGGGGATGACGCGCATCAGCGGATGGATGTCCTTCCACTCCGGCACGCCGATCATGAGCGTTCCCTCGTTGACACAGCGGTTGAATATGTCGATGTTGTAGAACGGGAACTCGCGCAGCGTGATGTCTGGGTGATTCACCAGGAGATCCTGCCGCAGATCATCCATGACGGAAGACCAGCCTGGCTGGATAATGTCGACCGTCTCCCCTGCTAAATTGGAGAGCTTCAGGCGCTCCTTGCCCACAAGTCGGTGCGTGAGCGGCACGACCATGGAAAACGGCTCACGACGGAGTTCCATGCCCTCGCACTTGCCCTTGAGATGAAACATGCTCGCATCGAAGACTCCCGCGACCACATCGATGTTCGCGCCGAGATGCGTGAGAATCTCGCGCGCGTTCTCCGGCGTGTTCTCGAACGACACGAGCTGGAACTGCAGGTCGGGACTAACCTCCTGCAGCTTTGGCCAAAGGCTCAGCAGAAAATTAGTCGGCGTCATGACCGAGATGCCGATGCGGATGACCTGCTGCGTATCCTGCATGGCCTTGCGCGCCCGCTCCACGGCCGCCTTGCTGTACTGGACGAGATACGCCGCATCCTTGTAGAGCGACTCGCCCGCCTTCGTCAGACGCAGGCCGCGATGCGTGCGCGCAAACAAGCGCAGGTTGAGCCGTGCCTCCAGCAGGTTGATCTGCTTGATGACGGCCGGCGCCGAGATGAAGAGCGCTTCCGCCGCCTTGCTGAAGCTCCCCTCCTCTGCCGCTTTCATGAAGGTTATCAATTGTGGATTGTACAAAGCCCTGCTCCCCTCTCATTCTGCTCACACATTCTCTCTGCTGCTGTACTGCCACACTCATCCCAGCACGTGCAAGAGGATTTCCTCAATCTCTAAGCCATCGACTACATCGCCTGGAAGCAGGGCTTCTACCGCGACGTCCTGTCCGGCAAAATCCCCTACAAGAGCGATCTGCTGCCCAGCGATGACGGCGACGGCACGGACGAGAAATGATTATATCTATTGCCCAGTAAAAAACCACTTGCCTGCGAGCGCGGCCCGCACAAGTGGTTTTTTCTGTCTCCGTTTATTTTGCTGCGCTCAGCGAGCGGACCCACTCCACGACCTTGGCGTCGCTAAGGCTGCCCGTGAAGCACGTGCCGTCCTGCCAGTTGCCCTTGCCGCCGGCCATCTCGGCGAGCAGCTTGCCGCTGTTACCGAGTGGCGAGCTGTAGGCCGTCGCGAACGTCACGACATTCTTGCCCGTGAAGTCGTTGGCCTTGACGAAGGCATCGACCGGCCAGGCCGCGATGGCCCACCAGATTGGATAACCGATGAATACCGTGTCATACGACGCCCAGTTGTCCGGCACTGCCTTCTGCAACTGGATCTTCTCGCGCAGCGAAGCATCGTCGTGCTCACGGCTCACGCGGCTGCTCTTGTCGTTGTAGTCGAGGTCCGCCTCCGTGTAGTCTGGATTCGGCACGAGCTTCATGATGTCGGCCTGGCGCTCCTTGGCGATTACCTTGGCCACGCGCTCCGTGCGGCCCGTCGCCGAATAGTAGACGACGAGCGTCTTGCTGCCCGCTGCCACAGCACCTGCGGAAGATGATGAAGACGACGTGCCAGCACCATCAGCCTCGGCACTGCTCGATGGCTGTCCCGCCAAAGAGGACAGGCCACAACCGCCGAGGACCAGAGCCATCATGCTCATGCCACCCATTTTCAAGAATTCCCTGCGATTCATTTCGAATGCACTCCTTTCCAAAGCGATAAAAGCCAACCGATTTCTGCGAATACGATGAGGATGCCGGCCTGTGCCAGCGCATAGCCAGCGCCGCTATACGCGAGTGCCGGCGTCATGAAGAGATGCGCGCCCTGCAGGTGCTCGACGAGCCGATCCTGATGGGCTGCATAGATGCCGACTGCCCCGAACAGCACCCCTAGACCCAGCAGGAGCATCCGCGCCGGCAGCGGCCGCGACTTGATGCCCGCAGCCAACAGCCACCGCTGCCACCAGGTCGGCAGGTGCCAGCCGAGGTGAAGCCCTGCCAGCACGAGAAAGTACCGCGCCGCCGCGCTGTGCAACTGGTAGAGCGAAGGATTGCTGCGCAGCGAGAACGGCACGATATCGGCAAACAGCACGCTCGACGTCAGACAGCCACTGATGACCGTCACGAGGCAGGCTGATGCGAGCAGGACGTTCAGGGCGAACCGCACGCCGCGCGGCCCGTTCCAGCGCCCGCGCCCCAGCGACGAGACGTAGCGGCGATTGAGCACAAGATGCCATAGGATTGGCAGCAGCAAGGCCACGCCCACGGCCTCATGCAGCACAGGCGGCAGGTAGAAGAACGTCATCTCAAAGATGAGCATCATCACGAGCAACACATCCAATAGATATCTCATGGCTTCACCTCTCTCGTCTCCCGTACTGAGCGTTCCCAGCCCGCCGGCACCGCGTCGTCGGGCAGGCTCTGCCGCACAATCTCCTGCGTCATGCGCACGTAGTCATCCTCAGGGATATGCCCCTGCCGCAGCACACACGTGAAGCAGAGCCAAGCATAGATGAGCCCTGCAAGAATCAGTGCACCGGCCAGCCATCCACGCCAGTCCTGCCTTCCTTTACGCAATACCATACATTCTCCTTCCCGGAACAAGACCTCGCTTGCTCCCATACTCCAACGATATCATCCGGTAGCATCTACCGGTCAAGTCTTTTCTGCTCCAGTTCGTAAATCATGTAGTCGATGCAAGACAACTTTTCCTGCGCCGCGTGCAGAGACTCCATGAGCCTGCGTCGGTGGCGCCTGAGGAAGCAGAGACGCGCCGCATCGTCCGGCAGCGCAGCGAGCTCGCGCTGGCAGACATCTGCCTCATATGCCTCTCCTCGTTCCTGATAACATTCTCTTGCCATTCCAGTCCCTCCTGTGCCGTTCTCTTTTGATACTCCTATCTTATCCGTTCTGTATCACAATGTGAAATGCTTATATCTTAACTTGCGTCATACGTTTTTGCTATCGAATACGGATCAAAAAAGCATCTGTCACTTGCAATAGAGACAGATGCTTTTATATTTGATACTTATCTAGCACAATTCAGCCGGTAGGACAGACCCTCCATCCAGTTTTACATTTTTTGTAACGAATATATACCTTTATTTCACATTTTTTGTATGGAATCAGCAAGGTAACACTACATTTTTTGTAGGGAGTGACCGGATGCAGAGGCCATGGTATCGGTCCTCATCGCCGCGGCCCTTGCTTATGCGGAATGGCACAGTTTACGGCTCCGCATCACAATGCGAATTGCTTATAGCATAAGTTTCGCCATACATTTTTCCTATTAAACACTTGCAGAAAAAGCATCTGCTTCCTAAAATAGAGGCAGATGCTTTCACGGTATTGCTATTGGTAGAAGGGGGAATGGCGGATGGAACTCCGCACGTTATCGTATTTCCTGGCTGTGGCCAGGGAGCAGAACATGACCGAGGCGGCCAATGTGCTGCATGTGACGCAGCCGACGCTCTCGCGCCAGATTGCGGATCTCGAGGATGAGCTCGGCAAGAAGCTCTTCACGCGCACGAGCCGCAGCACCATCCTGACCGAGGACGGCATGCACCTGCGCCAGCGGGCCGAGGAGATCCTCACGCTCGTCAACCAGACGGAGGACGAGCTCAAGAACGATACGATTGACCTTTCGGGCTGCATCCGCATCGGCGCAGGCGAGACACATGCCATGCACATCCTCGCCGACCTGTTCGCCGACCTGCACGGCCGCTACCCGCGCCTGACGGTCGAGCTCTTCACGGGCAATGCCGACGCCGTCGAGGAAAAACTCGCGCACGGGCTCATCGACTTCGCACTGATGATCGAGCCATTCAACACCGAGCACTACCACTTCATCCGGCTGCCCGAACCGATGCGCGTCGGCATCGTGACGCGCGACGACAGCGAGTGGGCCGCAAAAGACGGCATCACGGCAGAGGATCTCAGCGAGATGCCCCTGCTCATCTCCTCGCGCCAGTCTTCCAACCGCTTCGATTTCCGGCAGTGGTCCGACGGCAAACTCTCCGCTGAGACCATGCACATCGTCGGACACTTTGACCTCATCAGTAATGCCTCGCATTTCATCCGCACAGGCACCGCCAACGCCTTCGGCATCGACGAACTCCTGCAGCTCGACACCGGCCACTTGAAGTTCATCCCCCTAAAGCCAGCCTTGACCTTCAGCGCCGTCATCGTCTGGAAGAAATACCGCCTGCTCTCCAAGTCCAGCAATGTCTTTCTCGAAGAACTGCGGAAGCGCATGACGCAGTAAGCCATCCGCGCCAATCACGAGAGAATTGTTATGACATCTTCGGCAATCTGTTCTTTCGTCAGGCGGTTCGCACGGCGAAGCTCTGCCACATCGTAGCGATCGTAGAAGCGCTTCGCAAAGCCGTAGCTCTTGACGCGCATCGAACTCGTCTCATAGAAGCTGGCAATCTTCTCGCCAAAACCACCGGCCAGGCAGCCGTCCTCGATTGTGATGACGAGCGCATGATCTTTCTCGAGGTCGCAGAGCATCGTTTCGTCGATGCCCGAGATAAAGAGCGGATTGATGAGCGTCGCATCGATGCCCTTTTGCGCGAGCTCTGCTACCGTTTCCTGTGCGAGGCCAAAGAAATTGCCGAGGCCCAGGATGGCCACGCGGTTGCCGCGATGCACGAGAGCAAAGCGGTCGAGTTCATCGTAGGAGGTGCGGACTGGCAGCGTCTCCTCTGGAGCAAAGACTGGTACGCGGATGGCCACAGGGTGCTTTGTCTGGCGGATGGCCCACGTGAGCATGGCCTGATACTCTGCCACCGAAGTCGGCGCAAGGCAGACGAGATTCGGGATATTGCTCATCATCGGGATATCGTAGAGTCCGAGATGCGTCACATCGTTGAGCGCATGAGCCGAAGCACCAAATACGAGGAATATGGCCGGGTTCTCATTGACGCAGACATCCTGTGCAAGCTGATCATACGTGCGCTGAAAGAAGGTCGCCAGCGTGCCGAACACCGGGCGCGCGCCGCCCTTTGCGAGGCCCGAAGCCATGGCTACCGCCTGCTCCTCGGCAATGCCGACGTCGACGAACTGCTTTCCGGCCGCCTCGCGGCGCTCTTTCGTGAAGCCCATGACAGACGGCACGCCAGCCGTGATGGCCACCAGTGCCGGATTCTCCTGCATCTCCTTCAAGAGATACGTCGCCGTCAGCTCGGCATACGGATCCACATAGGAGACCGTCTCCTTGCCCGTCGCAAGATCGAAGGGCATATGCCAGTGCCACGTCTCGCGGTCCTCTTCAGCCGGTCGATACCCCTTGCCCTTCTGCGTCACGATGTGCACGACCACTGGATGATCGATGTCGCGAACCTCTTCAAAGGCAGCGATCAGCGCTTCAACATCATTGCCGTCTTTGACAAAGCGGTAATCGAAGCCCATGACCTTGAAGAGATTGTTCGGCGACTGGCCCTCTGTCTCGCGCAGCTCGCGGAAGGAGCGGTACATGCCGCCGTGATTCTCGGCAATCGACATATCATTGTCGTTGAAGACCACGATGAAATTCGTGCCGAGCTCGCCGACCGCATCGAGGCCCTCCAGCGCCTCACCGCCGCTCATCGAGCCATCTCCGATGACCGCGATGATGTTCTCATGGCGACCGGCCAGGTCACGAGCCTTGGCCAGTCCCGATGCCAGCGAGATGGACGTCGACGTATGACCGACATTGAAGAAATCGTGTTCACTTTCCGCCGGGTTCGTGTAGCCGGACACATCATCGTAATGTGCCGGATCCGTGTACGCCTGCTGGCGTCCCGTCAGCATCTTGTGCGGATACGACTGATGCGAGACATCAAAGACAATCTTATCCCGCGGGGAGGTGAAGACTGTGTGCAGCGCTACAGCCGCCTCGACGAAGCCGAGATCCGGCCCGACATGACCGCCATGTACACTGGCCCGGAGGAGAAGCGCAGTGCGCATCTCCTCAATGAGCGTCTGGCGCTCCACTGCATCTAATTCCTTGACCGATTCCGGTCCTTTGATTTTTTCTAAAAACATAGACTCTCCTATCTTTTATTCCATGTGCCATGCGCAGTCATCCTCGCTCTCATCAGCTGATGTGCTGAGAATACAACTTCGCGTATACTTGAATTCAAGGGTCGACAGAACAATTTATCGAGCACTTGTCAATACGCTTATCTTACTCATTTCATGGCATAATGTGAAATTCTTATGTCTTAGCTTTCGCCATACATTTTTTCTATTGAATGTGCATCAAAAATCACCTGCTTCATATCCTCGCACTAGTCCGCCAACCGCTTCAATTTCCAACAATGGTCTTCCTTAAAGATTTGCGCCCATCTGCTCCGCCATGTCGCCGAACTTGGAGTGCTCGACGAGAGAGCGAGCGCCGCAGCCGATGCCGAGCACTTTGCCAACATCCTGCCATTCCATGTAACGGACCAGTGTGTCGTAGTGATCGACAAGTGCCGACATCGTCCAGTCGGCGCTGTTGTAAGCCGTCGCCATCAAAATGGACTTCTTGCCGTGGAGCCTGCCCGTGCGCGAGTAGAAGCGGTCGACGATGGTCTTGAGCTGTGCCGACATGCCGTAGTAGTAGAGCGGCGTTGTCAGCACGAGCAGGTCCGCCTCGAGCATCTTCGGCATCAAGGTATTCTCGATGTCATCCTTCCATATGCACGGGCCGTCCATATGGCACTGGTCGCAGCCGCGGCACGGATGCGTATCACTGTTGGCCGCATCAAAGGTGAACACCTCATGGCCAGCCTGCTCCGCACCTTTTGTGAAACGGTCGGCCAGATAAATGGATGTCGACTCATCATGTGGATGAGGACTGCTCGTGATTACGACGATTTTCATGTTTTTCCCTCCCGAAACTGTACCTGCCGCCGTTGCGGCATCACCAGATGAGCCAGTTGCAGACTCTTTGAGCGCCGATAGACCACATCCACTCAGGAAGATGGTCATGGCCCCCATGCCCGTCAACTTCAAGAATTCTCTGCGATTCATCTCCATCACACTTCCTCTCTCTACCTTCGCCCCATTCGCCAGCATCATCTGCTATGAAGATACCTGCATGGCAGGGTATGAAACGATGTTTATGCCTGGCGAGGATTCATGCGCGCGCAGTCGCCGACTTTCTCACCTGTGACGAAGTACTCATAAGTTGGGAACTCGAACAGGACAGGCTTGAACTTGTGGTAGTCGATCTTGCCAGCATCATTGAGGATGGTTTCGTTTGCATAGGTCGCTTCAATACGGCAGATGAAGTTATCGAAGCCATCCAATTCGAGGATGTTGACCAAGGTGCATTCAATGGAAACCTTGGCCTCATCGATGAGCGGTGCACCGTTTTCACCGATGGTGTAAGCAAAAGCGGCGGACTTATCCACCTTGTTGCCGGAAATCACGCCCATGTAGTCAGCTTCCTTGAGCCAGCTCTCATCGACGACATTGATGGAAACCTTCTTCGTCTCCTTGATGCCCTTGTTCGTGTGATGGTTCTGCACCATCGACAGCATCAGATGACTGTGCGCTACCGTGCCGGCATGCGCGACAAGCGTCCAGTTCGGCTTGCCATCAACCATGCTGCCGACAACAATGAGAGGCGCGGGGTATAATGCCAAAGCTTTGCCAATATTCTTCTTCATGATTGTTCACCTTTCTGTTCTATGTGTTTTCTTCTGCCGCCCTATCATCTCTCCTGAATAGTATAGCCAGGCTTAGAAGAAATCGTCGTTCTCGTAGGTGCTCCATCTATATGATGATTGACCTTGAGCATAGTTTTCGCTTTGTTCGCAAATGCTTCATAAGCTTCCGATGAATAATACGCTTTTTCTGCAGATTTATCCCGGAATAAGAGGTAACTGTGAATACGGCCCGGATTCCCCAGTTCGTTATTGGCAACCATGACCAGTACTCCATCATCATAATTTACAGCACGGGTGTATTCTTCTTTCACCATTTGACGATAAGCATCCACTTGATCTTCTTCAGGTTCTACATAGGTCAGACGCACCGCCGTGCCAACAAGACCAGGATCTTTTGACATCATGACAATCGGCTCGGTATAAACAAAATGGAGATCTCGTAAGATAGGACGGCGCGCAGCTTCATACTGTGCAAATTCCTTGCTGCCCACATGAAGTTCATAATCGGCTTCACTGCGGTATACCTCCAACAGGATATTCACATCGGGATTATCTGTCGGGGTACAACCGTAAAGCATGTACGTTCCTTCTTCACGCATCGATTTAGGTCCAACCAGCTGCGCTGCATAGGCCCCCATTTTTTTCATTTGTCCTGGCGTCGAGGTCAGGACGGCCCAATGAACTACCATAGGGGAGTTATCTGGGTTCTTAATCTCATGTCCAACCGCAACGGGCGAAGCTCCAGCTACAGAGCCGGACATTACACCTGCCCCCATCGTCAACGCCGACAATCCTAATGCTATCAACAATCTAACCTTTCTAACCTTTTTGCATTTAAACATAGTATCTCCTCTTTTCTTCCATATGTAAGATTGCTAGATTGGAAAGTGAACGTACTCCTGCCTATATGAGCAGGAGTACGTTCACCGAAGGCATCCCCCAGCACATTCATACGGTGTTCTGATTTATTATGCATGGATGATATCTCCTAACATAAAATCATATATTTCAGCCTATAGACAGCATTGCAACATATGACGTCTATCTGATTTCCCCTGAATAGCATAGCTCGGTTTAAGCGAAATCGTTGTCCTAGCAGATGCTCTGTCTGAATGATTAACCTTATGATAGCAAAATAAGCATTTCATGTGAAATGCTTATCAAAAATCGTCTGTTATAAAATAAATGCATGACAGAGAGCGAAAACGATGCTTATTCCATCATAGTGCTATGGCGCATTTTACCGGTCTGTTCCGTCCGGCAGTAGCAGATGCTCATCACCGATACGCGCCTCGGCCTGGCAGTGCACAAACTTTGTGAGCAGCAAGGCCGCTGTTGCCATCACCAGTCCGCCACAGACGACGAAGGGCAGGCCTAGGCTGCGGATGAAGAAGCCGCTGAGCATGGTTCCCGCCATGCAGCCGAGATTGGCTGCGGTCAGGAACAGGCCGTTGCTGAAATCCGGTGCATCTGATGCCACGCAGGCCAGCAGGTACTGATTGATGTTCGCATTGATGCCGCCGAGGATGCCCCAGGCCACGATCAGTGCCGCGAGAAGCAGCAGCAGTTGACCACCGCTCACAAAGAGCAGGCAGTAGAGCGCGATGGTACACAGTGGAAAAAGGCGTACGGTCGCGCGAGGACGCTTGGCGAGGAGATTGCCGCCCAGATAGCTTCCGTAGATGTTCAAGAGACCGTAGACGAGAAGCAGAGCTGCGATGAACTGTCCCGGCAGCGCTGCAATCTGCTGCAGGTAGTCAGCAAGGTAGTTGTAAACGCCGAAGATCGAGCCGTTGAGGCAGATGACCGCCACGATGGCCAGCCAGACCGGCGGGCGCTTCAGGACGGAAAGCTGCGCACCGTAGCGCATCGGCTGCGCCACAGGCAAGTCCGGCACGAAGGCCATCGTCAGCAGGAACATGAGTCCCGTCACACCTGCAAAGAAAGCCATCGCCACCGAGAAGTCAAACGTCGCGGCCAAGACATTGCTGATGGGCACGCCGACAACCATGCCAGCGGCGACGCCCATGTTGATGCGCGCCACGGCCCGTGGCGCATCCTCTGGAGCCACCGAAGCGGCGGCCACGCTGAAGGCGAGCGCGCAGTAGACCGGATGGAAGAAAGCCGGCACGACGCGCAGCACCAGCAGGACCTCGAAGTCACTCGCAAAGACGGCCAGTGCATTGCAGAGCGTAAACACGCCCAGCACAAGCAGCATCACGCGCTTGCGGTTGAATCGCGAGAACAAGAGCGGCATCGTCGGCCCCGCTATGGCCACACCGAGTGCAAACAGGCTGACGAGCAGCCCCGCCTGCACGATATCCACCTGGTACATCTCCGCCGCCATCGGCAGGATGCCGATGATGCCCATCTCCGTATTGAGGATGCTGAACACACCGAATGCCAGGAGCAAGAGCAGCAACTGCTGCTGTCGTTTCATCTCATCTCATCCTTTCTTCTTCCTGACCGAGCTCTATCTCATGGATTCAAGATCAGGAATACATCACCCGCTCCTTAGGCGAACGTTCCCGTCATCACGGCGGCCATCAGCCAAGCAGCTCTCTTCTTGTTCTTGAAATTCTTCATGGAAAAAACCCCTTCCTTATTGCATCTCATCATTGCCTATCCTGTTGTTTTGCTTGATGAGTTTATTATAAGGGAAGGGGTTTATGATTACAAATACCTTGTTTTAACTATTAATAATGCTTATTAGGCATGATTAGAAAAAACCTCGTCCAGGGCCGCCACAACGAGACGGCCGGCGCGGGAGAAGACCTAATCTCTGCGCCAGACCACCTAATTCGCCGAGCGCAGCTCTGGCTCCAGCGGCCGGAAAACCAGCCCGCGTGACGTTCCCACAGCATCCGCCATGCCCTTGAAGCAAAGCGCACTGCCTATGCCCGCCTCAATGAAGAAGATTGAATTGTAAAGCAGGTTGTAGGTGCCGGCCACCTCAATCTTCTCCGCTGCACTGCCGAAGTAATGATCCAGCTCATGACGCTTCATCGCCTGCCCCGATACGATCAGTGGCTCCTCTAAGAGGTCGGCGCGCTGCACAGTCTCTTTGGCCGTCAGAGGATTGTCCACCCGCATCATGAGGCCCCAGACATCATCGTGCGGGATGCGGCGGAAGACATACGTCCGCGGCGCATCCGCCCGGCAGACTAGCCCGAGTTTCCTCCATTATATACGCAAAATTGCAATGCAGGAAATAAAATAGACGAGCAGCGAAACGGAACGCCCCTTCCGTCAGCCGCTCGTCTGCGCAACGTGCATAAAGCACACATACATGAGCCGAAAGAAAACCACCTATTATAGATTGATGATGAGGATTTGCATACACGCCTCAGTCCTGCGGATACGCATCATCCGTGACGGGCTCACACCATTCGTTGCTCGTCTCCGTGCCCGGGATCTCGAAGGCGAGATGGGAGAACCAGCTCGCTTTCTTGGCGCCGTGCCAGTGCTTGACGCCTGCCGGGATCTCGACGATGTCACCTGGGGTCAGGCTCTGCGGGGCCTTGCCCTCTTCCTGATACCAGCCCTCGCCGTCGACGCAGATGATGACCTGGCCGCCGCCCTGCTTGGCGTGGTGGATGTGCCAGAAATTGCGGCAGCCCGGCTCGAACGTGACGTTGCAGATGGTCAGCGGGTCACCCTTCTTCGAGAGGATCTTGAGGTACGACTGGCCCGTGAAGTACTTGGCATAGGCATCGTTGGGCTCGCCGAGACCGAAGAAGCCGCCGCGGCCCTCCGCATCAGCGGCATCGGCATAGACTTCCTTGGCCACCGGGAAAGCGGCCCAGGCGTTCGGCCAGCCGGCGTAAAAGGCCAGATGCGTGAGCAGTGCGGCCATCTCCTCCTTCGTGACGCCGTGCTGCCGCGCCGCCTGCAGATGGTAGCGCAGTGCATCGCCAGCGGTTCCCTTGCCGACGAGCGCCGAAACCGTCACGATGCTGCGGATTTTCGGCGAAAGCTCGGCTTCCTTTGCCCACACCTCACCGAAGAGCACATCGTCGTTGAGTGCCGCGAACTGCGGTGCAAAATCGCCCAATGCCTTGCGTCCTGCTGTCTGTTTCTCCATGATAGATACATCCTTCTTTCTCGTATGTCCCGTGCCGCCAACTGCGGCACAGTTGTTTTCCTTTTCCTTTATAATAGCAAGATAAGCATTTCATTTGAAATGCTTATCGAAAATTATCTGATATTCCTTAAACGTATAGATCAGCACGCATTGCACTGGAAAATCACGTCCATTATTTTTGGTATCCTAATGATGCCAGACACTTGTCTACCTGGGGACGAACGGTATCCGGCTGTTCCTGTACACGCTTTCCTTCCAGCCCCTTTGGGGCGGTATTGCTGCCACAAGCCGTCACAGCATAGTCCCGTTCTTTCCTCTCTGTGTCTCATCAGATGCTGCCCTTGGCCCAAGCAGCGACCTCAGCTTCAGATGCGGCAGCTTCAGCCCCATGAATCGGCAGGCCTTTTTTCAACACACCTTCCGGGCAGGTCTTCTTTATCTCCCGCTCGCTGCCTCCCATGCCGCTGCCTTCATGGGTGCAGAAGGGAATCATGGTCTTGCCGCTCCAATCATACTTCTCCAGGAAGGTGTAGCAGGCCATGGGCATGGTGCCCCACCAGTTGGGATAGCCTAGAAAAATCGTGTCGTAGCCATCCAAGCTGTCCGGATATTCCTTCAGCTGCGGCCTTGCCTTAGCCCGCAGCTCCGCCTTAGCCTCCAGCGTGCACTGCGTGTAATCTGCGGCATATTCCTTGACCGTCTGAATCTCAAACAAATCTCCCCCGACGGCCTGCTGGATGAACTCCGCGACCCGCTCCGTATTGCCTTTGGCTAGATTCTTGATGCTGCCGTTTACATAGTTCTGTCCCTTGCGGGAATAATAAGCAATCAGTATTTTTGACATATTCTTCCTCCATTGACCAATAACACCTTCACAGAATGCCGCTCTCCTTTCGCACTGGCTTACTTGTCCAACCCCTTTTCATGGAGCCAGTCCAGTGCCAGCTTCAGGATCTCCTTGTTGTTTTTCTCCTGCATGAGGAAGTGGGAATTGCCCTTGATGCCAATGTCTGGCAGATGCACGAGTGTTGCATCGCCGCCATGGCGGTTGATGGCCTCTACGAACTGCTTGGCCATGGCAAACTCTGTGCCCCATTTATCCTCGCCGACATTTTCCGAACCGATCTTGATGTAATCCCCATAATAGAAGACAATCGGGATCCTTGTGAGTTTCAAGAAGTCTTCCATCGGTACGCCCATGGCAGAGGCCGATAATGCCTTAAACCTCGCCTCCGTGGTTTTCGGCATTTCTGTTTCTGGGAAGACAAAGGGCGTACCACCCGGCTCATAGGCAATAATGGCCTTTACTTTGTCCGTGCGAATAGCGGTACGCCAGCCGATGGTGCCGCCCATCGAATGAGTGACCAGCACGGCGCCATCCTGCTGCTTATTCACCAACTTGGCCAGCACATCAGCATTCAGGTCGTTATTCAGAGGACCGAAGCCGATCGTCCAGCTTTGCTCAAAAGCCTGATAATTCTCCTCGCCTGCAGGGAACTGGGCGTTGGGCACGGGATTGCCTGCCTCATCATAATGACCGACGCGGGACAGTACATAGAGTGTCCGCCGTACATGGGGTTCGTTGCCCAAGGAGTATCGGGCGTCACAGCTTCCGTAGAAAGATTGGCCTCGCCGCTGCGAGGCTGATCTACGAGATATACAGAGTAACCGGCTCGGACAAACATCGTATTGAAGCCTTCCCTACCATCAGGGCCGGATTCCCGGGTGCGTTTTGACTGAGCTCCGCCATGCTGGAAGATCAGCGGCAGTTTCTTGAACTTCACTAGCTTCTGGTATTCCACATAGGCAAAATCGCCATAGGCACGCTGACCGTCTTCGGCTACGAAATTCTCCTGCGTGAACTTCCCCGGTTTTTCTTTATAAGGTGCCGCCTACGGTAAAGGAGCCCTGTTCCTCAATGGCCAGCGGCTTCTGGGCTGCCGCCGCTTCTGTCGGCGTCGCTGCGTACATCCCCAGTGACAAGGCAAGTCCCAATGCTACGGACTGCCACGCCTTCTTGCTCATCCTCTTCATTGTACATGTTCTCCTGTTCTCGTGGTTTACGGCTGCAGCGGGCCATAGTAGAAGGATGCCGTTGCACCGCCGTCCACGAGGAAGGTCGCGCCCGTGATGAATTGCGCGCGTTCACTCATCAAGAGCTCTGCCACATCTGCGACCTCATCCGCAGTTCCCGGTCTGCCGGCAGGGCATTTGGCGAACATGTTCTTGTAGAAGTCGCCGCGGGGCCCGTTGAACTCGTCGATGGCGAGCGGCGTGACGATGATGCCGGGCGCGATGTCGTTAATGCGCGCACCCCGCTCGCCCCAGCGCACCGCCTCGTACATCGTGCGCTTCTCATTGCAGCGCTTCGCCAGCTGATACGCGTGGAGCGTGTCGCGAATCTTGTCCGGCTGCAGGAAGTCAAGGCTTAAAAGCTCCTCGGTCGGCGTCATGGCGAGCGCCCTGTCCTGCTCCGGCGTGAGTGCCGGCATGCGGTGGCCGGACTGGCTCGAGATGACCACGCCGACGCCGCCGCGGGCGATGACCTTGCCCACTTCCTCCATCAGCACCGCCGTGCCGTAGAGATCGACCTTCAGAATCACCTCGATGGGCGCCTGCGAGGGCGACACGCCGGCGCCGCAGACCATGGCGGTCACCTCGCCGCAGCTCTGCGCCTTTTCCACCATTGCCTGAATCGACGCGCGGTCGGACATGTCCATGACGACAGGCTCCACATCGAAGCCCGCCTTCGTCAGGATGTCCGCGATGGCGGCAGCGTTCTCCTTGCTCTTGTCGCCCAGAATGATTTTCTTGCCCCGTCCCATGCGGCGGGCAATCGCCAGGGAAATCTGCCCGGCGCCCGTTACGATCATTACCTCTTTGCTCATGCTCGTTCACCTCATACCATGTCAATGTTTCTATCTCTATTCTATCGCACAGTCCCGGCTGCATCCATTCGGATTTCGGCATTCATACATCAGTAAGACTTATGAATTATCCAGATGTGCAGCATTTCCTCAGAGGCTGGCGCGGAAGATGGCAAGGATGTCCTTTTCCGTCAAGGGTACGTAAGCCTGATCCAGTGGCCAGCCCTCCGCCACATGATGTGCCATTTCTTCCAGACGACTTTCATCGATGCCCACTTCCCGCAGGTGCATGGGCAGTCCCATGGAAACGAAGAAGTCGTACAGGGCGTGGATGCCCGCTTTCGCTGTCTCCATATCGTCATCCATCGGCGCAACGCCCATCACGCGGACGGCGAAGCTCACAAACCGGGGCAGGGTGTGTTCGTTGAGGATATGTTCCATCCACCGCGGCGTCAGGATGGCGAGCCCCACGCCGTGCGTGATGTCGTAATAGGCGCTGAGGGCGTGCTCCATGCCGTGGCAGGGCCAGCCGGAGCGGCTGTTGCCCAGCGCCAGGATGCCGTTGCAGCCGTAGGCGCAGCACTGCATGATTTCTGCCCGGGCTTTGTAATCGTCCGGATGTTCCAGTGCAATCCTGCCGTTCACCATGAGGCTCCGCAGATTCCCTTCGCAGATGGCGTCGTTGAGCAGCGTGGTATCTTCCGTAAAGTACTGCTCGATGGTATGGTTCATGGCATCTGCCACGCCTGCTGCCGTCTGTCTCAGCGATACCGTGAAGGTGTGGACGGGGTCCAGAATTGAAACGGCCGGGAAAAGATGCGGGTCGACATAGCCCACTTTGTCGTTCGTCTCCGTGCGAGAAATCACGCAGCCGCTGTCGTACTCGCTGCCGGTGGCAGCCATGGTCATCACGTCCACGATGGGCAGTGCCGCCTTGGTGGGGACCTTATAGGAAATCAGGTCCCAGGGCTCCCCGTCGTACATGGCTCCAGCGGCAATGGCCTTGGAGCAGTCGAGAACGCTGCCGCCGCCCACTGCCAGTATGACGTCGATGTGCTTCTCTTTGCAGAGCGCGGCACCGGGGACCACGCTTCCCGTATACTTCGGGTTTGGTTCAATACCGCTCAGTTCGTGTATCTCGAAATCCTTCAGCAAGTCCCTGACCTTGTCGTAGAGGCCCGTCTTCTTGATGCTGCCGCCCCCGTAAGCGAGGAGGATTCGGCGGCCAAAGGCAGCCATCACTTCCGGAAGCTTTTCAATGGAACCCTCGCCGAAGATCAGGCGGGTCGGTGTCTGGTAATCAAAGTTCTGCATGTTTATTTTCCTTTCTTATATCAGCGTGCTCCAGATTATTTTTTATATCCCAGAGACGCCAGCCATGCTTCTACCTGCGGGCGGACGGCGTCCGGCTGCTCCTGCACCCGTTTGCCTTCCAAGCCCAGTCCTTCCTTCACCGCTGCTCCCTTGGCGAATTCAGGAATGTCGCTTTCCCTGCCCGTCATCACATTGCCTGCTGACGTGCAGAAGGGGATGATTGCCTTACCTGTCCAGTCGTAGCTCTCCATGAAGGTATAGACCGCCATGGGCATATCGCTCCACCAGATGGGATAGCCGAGGAATACCGTGTCGTAATCCTGCCAGTTCTCCACCTTGCCGGAAAGCGCGGGGCGCGCGTCGCTGTCCTGTTCTTTCCTGGCGACCTCCGTGCATGCCTTATAATCCTCGGGGTAGGGTGTCACGGTCTTGATTTCGAAGGTATCCGCACCGGTGACGTCCGCGATCATATCGGCCATGATATGGGTATTGCCCTTCTTGATATAGCCGACCCGGTAGTTCTCGCCTGCGCGGGAAAAGTATGCCACCAGCACCTTGCCCTTGCCGGCGGGTTGCTGGCTGGCGGCGGGGGCTCCTGCAGAAGACGGCTCGCTGACAGGCGCCGCCTTTGCCGCGTCGCCGGATGTCTGCGCGGCATCGCTGCCGCATGCCGCCGTCAGCAGGGCGCCCAGCGCCAGCAGTGCCAGCAGGAGAATCTTCTTCATAGTCATACCTCCTTATATCTGCTTGATGACTCTGGCTGGATTGCCTACCGCCACGCAGTTGTCGGGAATATCCTTCGTGACGATGGAGCCCGTGCCAACAATGGCGTTTTCGCCGATGGTCACTCCTGGCAGGATGCTGACGCGGGCGCCGATCCAGGCATTCTTCTTGATATGGATTTCCTTCGTCATGATGGTGCGGATATTCCTCGGCTCGTGGTTGACGGTGAAAAGCCCGACCTCCGGTCCCAGCATCACGCCGTCCTCGATTGTGATGGTGCCAAGGGACATCATGGTCAGATGGTGGTTGGCGAAGACGTTCCTGCCCAGGAACACCCGGCTGCCGCAGTCAATCATGAGCGGCGGCGTCAGGTACGTTCCTTCCTCCAGCCGTCCGGCGAGGAGCGCCCGCTCCTTTGCCAGAATCTCATCCTTCCTGCGGGAATCGCACAGGCTGATTTCCTGGCAGAGATGCGTGCAGCGGTCGATTTCTCCGTGCACCTGTGCCTGATACGCTGCGTCGCGGATGTCATACGCTTTTCCATGACGCATTTCCTCGAATACATCCATCTCTCTCATTCCTCCGTATCGGTTCTCTGGTCTGTCCTCGGTGGTTGTCTTTATTCTACCGCACAGCCCCCGCCGCATCCATTCGGATTTCGGCGCCTATTCATTAGCAAAACTTATGAATATTAGATCATTCACGCACGAAATTCGTAAACACCGGCTACCTGCCGGTACTTCAGGAAGTATGGCAGGTCATGCCCTCTGAACATGAATCTTTGTGGCTGAACCCCTGCTTATTTGTCCAATCCCTTTTCGTGAAGCCAGTTCAGCGCTAGCTGCATGATTTCTGCATTGTTTTTCTCCTGCATGAGGAAGTGGGAATTGCCTTTGATGCCGATATCCGGCAGATGCACGAGTGTTGCATCGCCGCCGTGGCGGTTGATGGCCTCTACGAACTGCTTGGCCATGGCAAACTCTGTGCCCCATTTATCCTCGCCGACATTTTCCGAACCGATCTTGATGTAATCCCCATAATAGAGGACAATCGGAATCCTTGTGAGTTTCAAGAAGTCTTCCATCGGTACGCCCATGGCAGAGGCGGATAGCGCTTTGAACCGCGCTTCTGTGATTTTCGGCATTTCCGTTTGAGGGAAGATAAAGGGGGTGCCGCCCGGTTCATAGGCAATGATGGCTTTTACTTTGTCGGAACGGATGGCCGTACGCCAGCCAATCGTGCCGCCCATGGAATGTGTGACGAGAATGGCGCCGTCCTTTTGCTGGTTCACCAGCTTTGCGAGCACATCGGCATTGAGGTCGTTATCAAGCGGTCCTGAGCCAATCGTCCAGCTCTGCTCAAATGCCTGATAGTTTTTTTCGCCAGCAGGGAACTGCGCGTTGGGAACAGGATTGCCAGCCTCATCATAATGGCCGACGCGGGACAGCACATAAAGGGTTTTATCGCCGTACATGGGATTGGCAGCCCAGGGTGTGTCTGGCGTCACAGCTTCCGTGGAAAGATTCGCCTCGCCGCTGCGGGGCTGGTCGACCAGATAGACCTCATAACCAGCGCGGACGAACATGGTGTTGAATCCTTCCCTGCCATCCGGACCGGATTCCCATGTGCGTTTTGACTGCGCTCCGCCATGCTGGAAGATCAGCGGCAGTTTCTTGGACTTCACTGGCTTCTGGTATTCCACATAGGCAAAATCGCCATAGGCACGCTGACCGTCTTCCGCTACAAAATTCTCTTGCGTGAACTTGCCGGGTTTTTCTTTATAGGTGCCGCCGACTGTAAAAGAGCCCTGCTCCTCGATGACCAGCGGTTTTTTCGCTGAGGCTTCTGCCGGCGTTGCCACATACATCCCTAACGAAAGGGTCAGTCCCAATGCCATTGCCTGCCAGACTTTTTTGTTCGTCATCTTCATTTTGAAATCCCTCTCTTTTCTGGTCCTATCTCTATCAAGCAAACGCAGGGAGCAGCCTCAAACTCAGTACAGGCCTGTCTTGCGATGCGGTACGTATGGTGCCTCCAGTGCGGCGATCTCATCCTCGTCGAGCTTCATGTCCAGAGCTGCCACAGCCTCCTCCACATGCTGCACGCTCGTCGTGCCGACAATCGGGGCGTTGATGTACGGCTTGGACAGCATCCAGGCGAGGGATTCCTGCGCCATGGTGCGGCCATGCGCCTTAGCAATTTTCTCTAAGTTATCAACGACCACCTTGTCCATATCATTTGTGGCATCCCAGACCATAGGCGATACATCGTCTACCTTATTCCGTTCTGTCACGGTACCCCACGGATGCGCGCAGCGTCCGCCGGCCAGAGGGCTCCAAGGAACGACGGCCATCTTCCGGTCCGCGCAGAGCGGCAGGATCTCGCGTTCCTCCTCGCGATAGATGAGATTGTACTGCGGCTGCAGGGAGGCGAACTTCGTCCAGCCATGCTGCTCGGCAATCTGCTGCAAACGTTCCAGCTGCCAGGCGAAGATGGTCGAAGCGCCGATGTAGCGCGCCTTGCCGCTCTTCACAACATCGTGCAGAGCCTCCATGATCTCTTCCATCGGCGTGTGTGGATCGAGGCGGTGAATCTGGTATACATCGACATAATCGAGCCCCAGACGCTCAAGGCTGTGATCGATTTCCGCCATGATGTTCTTGCGCGAAAGACCGCCGCCATTCGGCCGTCCCGGACGCATCTCAAAATTGACCTTCGTCGCGACGACAATCTCATCGCGGTTCAGGCCGAAATCCTTGATGTAACGGCCCGTGATTTTCTCGCTCGTGCCCATCTGGTAGACATTAGCCGTGTCGAAGTAATTGATGCCGAGGTCGATCGCCTTCTTGAAAATCGCTTTGCCTTCCTCGTAATCCTTCGCCCAAGGGAAGACGCCGTTCTCCTTGCCCGGTTTGCCAAAGCTCATCATGCCGAGGCAGATGCGCGAGACATCCATGCCCGTATTGCCGAATTTTACATATTCCATCAAAAATCCACTCCTCCTGCTCCCGCCTTGTGCGGGGCTCCCGTCTTTCGTTCCACCTCATCACAGCAGCGCTGTTTGATGCTTTTATTATACGGCCTATTGTTTTATTTTTCTAATTGATATATCATATTATTGATTTAATTATTTGATTGAAGGAGTGAAACTCACCATGAACACGAAACAGATCCGCTGTATCCTGGAACTGGCACAGACACAGAATTTCAACCGCGCTGCTGAGAATCTCTTCATCTCGCAGCCGACGCTGACGTATCAGCTCAAGGCTGCCGAAGAAGAAATCGGCTTTGCGATTTTTTCGCGTTCCGCCCGCGGCGCCTCCCTGACGCCGGCCGGGGCACAATTCGTCACGACACTCCAGACCATCCAGCAAGCGCTGCAAGCGGCAATCGAACAGGGCCAGAACTTCAGCGCCAAATACCAGGACAGCATCCGCATCGTGCTGCCCATCCGGTCGGCGCTCTATTTCCTGCCGCAGGCCATCCGCACCTTTGCCGAGATGCATCCGGAAATCCTCATCCAGCCGGCCTTTGACTGGTATCATGGCAAGGATGCCTTCCTGCGCCAGGAGCAGGATATCCTCTTCGCCATGACATACGAGATCCGACAGATCCCCGATCTTGTCACCCATCCCCTCTTTGACAGCCGCATCTATCTGATCAGCCAAGAGGATGACGCATTGGCCAACAAGACGCCGTTGCTGCCCGAAGACCTCATCGGCCGCACGCTGATGGTCGGCGGCGGCTCGCCACCGGCCCTGCGCAGGCTGCAACAGGAGCTGATTGCCAACTACCATCTCGATTACTTCAACAGCCACGACCATGCGACCACGCTTACGAATGTCGCCGCAGGCCGCGGCATCTGCCTCGCGCCGGGCTTCCTCAATGACCACAATGGTGAATTCTCCTGGACACTGTTCCAAACAAAAACGGCCATTCCCTGCGCGCTCTACACGCATAAGAATGACCATCGTCCTGCTATTATGGAATTCGTTCAACTGCTGCAACAGATATACAGACAGCATCCAGATTTTACCGTCTGACGCACAGCCGGTGAGCTTTCTCTCAGGAAACCCACCACGCAGGAAAGGTGTCTGGCGACCACAGGGCGACCTTATCCCCAATCTCGGGCGTCAGGAGCTGCCACGGAGCTCCTGTGCTGGCGGCGGTCAGATCCTGCATCGGGGCCTGCCAGGTGTGCTTGGCCAGGGCAAACTTCGAATTGTGAGCGGGCATGACATAGCGCGCCCGCAGGTCCGTTGCCGCCTGCGCTGTCTCATCTGGCAGCATGTGGATGCGGTGCCATCGGCGGTCGTACTGGCCATTTTCCATCAGGGCTAGGTCAAAGCCGCCGAACTGCTCGCCGATGGCGCGGAAGTGCGCGCCATAGCCGCCGTCGCCGCTGTAGTAGACCTTGTGCTCCGACGTCACGATGGCAAAGGAGGCCCACTGCGTCGCATTCTGCTCGAGCAGGCGTCCGGAAAAGTGCTGGGATGGCAGCACATGGACGTGGAAGTCCGGGAAGACCTCGATGTCCGTATCCCAGTCCTCCTCATGGAGATGCGCGGGGTCAAAGCCCCAAGCCTCGAAGTACTCCCCGACGCCCAGGGGGCAGACAATTTCCCCGATCTTATCCTTGAGCGCCATGATGGTCGGATAGTCGAGATGGTCCCAGTGGTCGTGGCTCATGATCAGGAGGTCGACGGCAGGGATGTCCGCCGCCCTGTAGACGTTGCTGCCCGGAAAGGCGCGATTGAGGAAAAACACCGGCGAGGCATAGCTGCTGAAGACCGGATCGATGAGGATGCGCCGGCCGGCGAGCTGCAAGTAGAACGTCGAATGGCCCATCCAGACGACGAAGTCCTCGCTTGCGTCCTGTGCCCAGAGGTCCGTCTTCGCGCTCGGCAGTGGTGCATCCGGCACCGAGCCCGTCTTGTCTTCCGTCAAGTAGTTCAGCCAGCCCGTCACGAGATTCTGGTTCTCGTCCTCCAAGACGCGCACAGGTTCGAGGCATTCAAAGCGCCCATTGATGTAATGAGGCGATGCCTGCATGCGCGCCAAGCGCTCCGGCCGGAATGGCCGCCCGAAGCGCGCGGAGTGCAGATACCCCGCGCCTCCGACCGCAGCCGCGCCGAGCACACCCAATCCCCCCAGTATAAAAGTCCGTCGATTCATCTTTTTCTCCATTCCGTCTCTGTTTCCGTCATTTCATCCTCTCCATGATAGCAAAATAAGCATTTCCTGTGAAATGCTTATCGAAAATCATCTGCTATTTTTTTTACGCATAGCACAAGCAAGAAACTTACATCAAAAAAACCGATATCAGATCAAGCGGTGCTCTTCTTCACCGACTTCATTGTGAAGCAGGTAGTCGAGGCTGTAGCGGCCAGGACCGGCGAAGATGACACCGAGGAAGAATGCGCCTTCCTCAAACGGACGCGAGGCCTGTAAGAGCGGTGCGCCGGAGGCGAGCTCGATGGAAGTCGCCATCATGAGATTGCCTACGAGGAAAAGGGCCATCGGGCGGTAGAACAGGCCGAGCAGGATGAAGAGTCCGCCGAATGTCTCTGCGATGCCGGAGAGCAGGCCGAAGAACGTCGGGAAGAGATTGATGCCGAGTGCGCCCATCATCGAGCCGAGCGCCGTCCACCCCTCAGGGCCGCTCAAGAGCTTCGGCACGCCGTGCCAGATGAAGGCAATGCCGATCAAGATGCGGAAGACGAGCAGGCCGATGTCCTTCTTCGACGCGATGATGCTGTTGATGTACTGCAATGATTTCATGATAATCGCTCCTTATTTCTATCACAATATTTAACGGATATTTATTATCTACTTATATGATATATGAAGTATGTGATAGACACAAGAACGATTTTTTCATTGACTAGGTATCAAATGCTTGCGTATTGCTGTCGCACAAGGAAATTCACAGTAAAAGTCCCGCCTGTCCGCATCGGAGATGGGACAGACGGGGCAAAAGAAGCGAGCGCAGCGCGGGGGAGCGATGCGCTCGCTGGGGGACTGGATTGGTACCTACGGCTTACTTCAGGTACTTCTGGAAGAACGCCGTGATCTTGTCGAACGGGATCTTCTCCATGTTGTCGTAGAGGTCCGTGTGGTTGGCACCCGGGATGATCATGAGTTCTTTGTTCGCACCCTTGAGCTTCTTGAAAGCACCCTCGCTGAAGTAGCGCGAATGGGCTTTCTCGCCGTGGATGACGAGCACCGGACTCTCGATCTCACCGGCGTAGGAGAGCAGCGGCATGTTCATGAATGAGAGCGCGCTCGTCGCGTTCCAACCCTCATTGGAGTTCACGGAACGCGGATGATAGCCGCGCTTTGTCTTGTAGTAGGCGTAGTAATCCTTGACAAACCATGGAGCATCGGCCGGCAGCGGGTCGACGACGCCGCCCGCACGCTTATAGGTGCCCGTGCGATAGTCTTCCGTGCGCTGGGCGTTCAAGGCCTTGCGGTTTGCCATACGCTCTTTGGCGAGCGTCCCCGCATCTTTCTCATAGTCGAAGTAGCCGTTGGCAATCACGCGGCTCATGTCGTACATCGTCGAGGTGACCGTCGCCTTGATGCGCGTGTCGATGGCCGCTGCATTGAGCGCCATGCCGCCGAAGCCGCAGATGCCGAGGATACCGATGCGGTCCGGGTTGACGTCTGACTCCGTCGAAAGGAAGTCAACGGCTGCCGAGAAGTCCTCTGTGTTGATGTCCGGCGAAGCGACATTGCGCACGCCGCCCGCGCCGCCGCTCTCCCCCGTGAAGGACGGGTCGAACGCAATCGTCAGGAAGCCGCGCTTCGCGAGCTCCTGCGCGTAGAGACCCGAAGCCTGCTCCTTGACTGCACCGAACGGGCCGCTGACAGCGATGGCCGCAAGGCTGCCCTTCTTGGCGTTCTTCGGCTCATAGAGATCTGCCGCGAGCTCAATGCCGTAGCGGTTGTGGAAGGTGACCTTCCGATGGTTGACTTCCTTGCTCTCGGGGAACGTCTTATCCCATTCTTTTGTCAGATGCAATTTTTCTGCTCCTTTCTGCTCTGCGACCTGCTTCGTCGCGTTTGCCGCAGCGGGCTGGCTCGCCGCCTCTGCTGCCATGGCGTGACCGCCAAGGACAAAGGCTGTTCCGAGCACGGCCATCGCCGCTACCTTCTGCCAGAGTTTTTTCTTTGTCATAATAAAGCACCTCTTGCTTTCTGAAAACCATTTCAAACTCGTTCCTTGAACTGGTTTTATTATACGGCAAGAGGTGCTTCCATTACCAATACTTGGTTTTTATTCAAATTCATGCCTGTAAAGCATAAACCTCATCAGTCATGTGAGCCGAAGACTTCTTCAAGGCGGGCGCGCACGATGGCGGCGGCGCGCGAGAAGACCTGCTCTTTCTTCCAGATCAGGTAGTTGTGGGAGGACAACGCCGGTGAAAACGGCCGGAAGGTCAGGTCGGGATGCTCGGGCCCTTCGATGGGAACCAGTCCCTTGAAGGACAGCAGGAGCCCCAGGCGCTGCTCGACGAGGAAGGCGGCGTTGTAGACGAGGTTGTAGGTCGCCCGGATGTCGAGTTCTTCGGGGTCCTTGCCGAGCCAGTGCGCAAAGACGTGGTCGCGCAGGAGCTGGCGCGAGAGGATGAGCTGCTCCTCGTAGAGGTCCTGCGGCGCAATGGCCTGCTTCTGCGCGAGCGGATGGTCCCTGCGCAGATAGAGCCCCCATTCGTCGTCGAACGGAACCTGACGGTAGACGAAGTCCGCCGGCGGCGTCTGCTGGCACAAGAGGCCGAAGTCCAGCACGCCCTTCTGCAGGGCGTCGAAGGTCTGCTCGTCATTGCCGCTGACGAAGTGGAAGTGGATCTGCGGGTAGGCGCGGCCCAGAGGCGTCAGGGCCTGCACGACGAGCCGCACGGCCTGTGTCTCGCCGCAGCCGAGATAGACGTCACCCGCGATGAAGTCCTCGAGATGAGCGAACTGGTCGAGCGTCTTTGTCTCGATGGCCGTCATCTCCTCGGCGCGCGCCTTGAGGAAGAGGCCGGCTTCCGTCAGCTCCATGCGGCGCTTCTCGCGCGTGAAGAGCGGCGTGCTAAGCTCCTCCTCGAGGTCCTGCAGTTGCCGCGAGAGCGTCGGCTGCGTCAAGTGAAGCTCCTCTGCCGCCCGCGTGATATTCCGATGGCGCGCGACGGCCAGAAAATACTTGAGGACGCGCAGTTCCATAATGATTCCTCCCCACTTAAGCAAATCAAATATCCAAGATCCCACCTCTGATTGGCTAATAGGATAGCATACTCTTTCTCAAGGAGCAACTCTGTTGCATCAAAAAAAGCCCGGTACGTTTTTCGTACCGGGTGTTCGGATTCAGTCTGTCCTTATGCCAGCTCATCTGCCTGTTTCCTGCGCCGCATGTAGAGGAAGCCACCCACGAGCAGCAGGGCCAGCACGATGCCGCCGACTGTCATGGCGATGTGCGCCTGATTGTAGATGCGGTAGCTCGCCTGCATCTGGACATCCTTGCCCTCTGCGATCGTCGCCTTGAGGTCCCAGGTCAGGCTCTTGCCATCACTCGAGACGCTGTCTGCATTCTGCATCTCCGGCTTGACGGGCAGGTTCAGCGTGAACCGGTACTGGATCTGGTCGAGCATGCTCTGCACCATCGCCTTGCTCTCGGGATCCTGTTCGCCCATATCCATTTCCTCCCCCTTGACGAAGAGGTCAAAGGTATAGGTGTCGTAGAACCACGATTTCGCCACTACGGCGCCAGCATTGCGGCCTTCCACCGCCGTGAACATATCGCCGCCCTTGGCCGCGAGCGTCTCGATGTCCGGATAGGAGACCTCAACCTCGTAGCCTGTCATATCGCCGTCCTGGATTTCCTTGACGACGGCATCGGGATTCTCCTTGACGAATTCATCCTTCGAGCCCTTCAGTGCCTCCGCGGCAAACATATTGCCGACCATGCGCGTCACCATCGTGCTGGAGCCATCCTCCTTGATGGTCACGCTCTCATCTGCCTTGATACAGCCTGCTGCTGCTACAGAGAACGCGACGAGCAGCAGGACCAGGAATATCCGCTTCACATTGCTCATTTCCCTTTCTCCCCTTTCCTTATAATCGCTTCTTGATTCACTTCCAGTATACAATGCAGGGAATCCCGACCGTACTGTACAAAATGACAGGTCAGCAAAAAACATCGAGCTGACCTGTCATTTCATACAGGACGGCATAAGAGCTGCCTGTCGTATACTATTGATGAGAGGAGTTTATGTTGCGGAGGTGATGCTATGTTAAAGCGATGTTTGACGATACTGGTGCTCATCTGGGGATGCCTGCTGTATGCGCCAACAGCAAGGGCTTGTGAAGAAAGCCCGTTGCCTTATTGGATGGACTATCAGGCGTTCCTGAGCGAATACCGCGCTGCCATTGCCGAAGGCCGTGATACGATTAGCGACTGGCCATTGAGCGCTGCGGCCAAGGTGGCCGGCCCCGAGGGGACGGGGTACGCCTTCGTCTGGATGGACGAGGACACCGTGCCGGAGCTCCTGATTGGCGATCCGGAGGGCTGGCATGTCTGGCAGGCCTACACCTGGAAGGACGGCAAGATCTACAATCTCTATCCAGAGGGCGACCCAAGCGGCGAGATGTGGATGACTGAGGACAGGCTGCTCTACCTCGATATCGCGACGATGACCTGGAGCTACCACGCCTGGTCCGGCAAGCGCGCGCACGCGACGGACCTGTGGTTCAAGGCTGCCTATACGCAGGACCTTGAGACGCACACAATCCGCTTCTACCGCGACGAGCGCGATGAAGACGGTGTTCCCATCTGGCACGAGGTCCGCACGGACGTCGAGAATGTCATCGCGATGATGCCGACGACGCGGATGCTCGAGCTCGACTGGCAGCGGCTCTCAGACCTGTCTGTCCCGGCTGACCGTGAACACGATTTTGAGACGGGGCCGACCCGCTTCTACCGCGGCGAAGACGATACGACCTGACAAGATTCTGCCACGCGAACTTCTGGCAGGTTCTTGTCGGACTTTCCTATCCTCACTTCGCCTCGACTGCATCACACAAAAAAGACACATGAAGCAATCGCAATTGCAGCATGTGTCTTTTCGTCTCGCTAAAAAAAGAGCTCCTTCAGCAGGAGCTCTCCCCCCAGACGGGGTGGCGTGCGGGCTTGAGGCTCCGCACGCGGATGAGGCGCAAGGCCTCGTGCATGTCGACGTCTTCGCGCATGCCCTCTGCCTCGTAGACGCAGAGGGGGTCTTTGACGCCGAGCTCACTGCCCGGCATGTAGACGTATTCGTTATTCTCGGGGTCGCCGTAGATGACGCCGACCCGCAGTTTTGCTTCTGCCAGTACCATCGGTTATCTCTCACCTCATGTCTCAGAACATATCGCGGTGCCAAAGCACATAGGCGCTGACGATGCTGATGCTGAAGGCGATGCACATGACGTAGAGGAAACCATGCGCGTTGTCGGCGAACGGCACGGGCACGTTCATGCCGAAGAAGCTCGAGACGACCGTCGGGATGGCCAAGATGATCGTCATCGCGGCCAAGAATTTCATGACGAGGTTCTGGTTGTTCGAGATGATCGACGAGAACGTATCGGCGAGGCGCGCGAGGATCTTGCTGTACATCTCGACCATTTCCTTCGCCTGCTTATTCTCGATGATGACGTCCTCGAGGAGGTCCTCATCCTCTTCGTACGCCTTGAGGATGGGCGTCAGGCTCGTGTTGTTGCGCATGCGCAGCAGCTTGTCGAGCACGGCACCGTTCGAGCGGATGGCCGCGTTGAAGTACGTCAGGCCCTTCTGCAGCTCGAGGAGGCGCAGGATCTCGCTGTTCTTCATGTCGTGGCGCAGCTGGTCCTCGATCTCCTCCGAGAGCTTCGAGATCTGGCGCAGGTAGCGCAGGAAGTACGTCGCCGACTTGTAGAGGATCTGGAACAAGAAGCGCGTCTTCTTGTAGGTGCGGAACAGGCGTGATGTGCGCTCGTTGAATTCCGTGATGACCGGCGTCTCTTCGAGGCAGACGGTGATGATGTACTCATCCGTCACGATGATGGCCAGCGGCAGAGCGTCGTAGCTGTCCTCGCCGCGGAAAACCGGCACATTCGTCAGGACCATGACCGAGTTCTCCTCGACGTCCGTATGCGAGCGCTCTTCATCATCGAGTGCGGAGCGCAGGAAGTCGGGATCAACCTCGGTGAGATTGCTGACGACCTTGAGCTCGTACGGCGTCGGGTCGACGATGTTGATCCAAGAACCCTTCTCGAGCGTCTTGAGCGTCAGCTCCTGGAGAGGGCCGCTCTCCAGGGATTTGTAGATTTGCAGCATGGATAGAATCTCCTTTCTCGGGGAGGCTCCTGCCTGCTGCTCTTACCGGCGGGCCATGGAGACCACTCCCCCACTCGTATGCCTTCGTTTGGGATCTATCGCACTAGGGTGATCGTCCATGATCTCACCAGCCTTTCTTCTCTGTCACAATTCACAAGAAAAATGCAGCTGCCGTGCGTGCTGGCAGCTTTTCCGCATTTCATTATATTACCAACGCCGCAATCTTGTCCAGCATCCGCGTGTAAAAAATGTGTTAAGTCACAGCAGCTGTCAGCCCGCGCATCGCGCCCCATCTACGAGCAGGATTTCGCGCAGAAAGGGCGAATCCATCCAATAAAGGAGCTGATACTATGGAATACAAGAATATCGACAGCCAGCACATCCTCGTGCGTCTCGACCCGAACGATGAAATCGTCACCTCGCTGATGCAGGTCGCCAAGGAAGAGAACATCGGGCTCGCCATGGTCCAGGGACTCGGCGCGGTCAAGAAAGTCGTCATGGGCGTCTACAACGTACCTGAGCAGCACTACAAGGCCAATACGCTCGAGGGCGCCTTCGAGATGCTCTCGCTGACGGGCACGATCGACACAATGGCGGGCAAGCCCTACAGCCACTTCCACATCGCCGTCGGCGACGAGCAGGGCGCGGCGCACGGCGGCCACCTCAACGAGGCCATCATCAGCGCGACGGCTGAGATCGTCATCACGAAGCTCGCGGGCAGCGTCGACCGCCGCAAGAGCGAGGAGACGGGCCTGAACATCTGGAAGTTTTAAAACACCGCAACGAGCGACAAGAGCGACAAGAAAGGAATTCCCATGGACACCACCAATAAAAAGAATCTAAAATTTGCTATCTTTGGCGTCGGCGGCACGGGCGGCGTCATCGGCGGCTACCTCGCGAACGCCGGCAATGATGTGACCTTCCTCGCGCGCGGCGCACACCTCGCCGCCATGCAGGAAAAAGGGCTGACAATCCACACGAATCACCGCGGCGATATCTGCCTCCCGAAGGTCAAGGCACTCAATGCCGCCGACTACCATGAGACGCCCGATGTGCTCTTCGTCTGCGTCAAGTACTACAGCCTCGAGGCGGCCATCGCGCTCGCGCGCCGCGTCGCCGTTCCCGACACGCTCATCATCCCGATTCTCAACGTCTTCGGTACGGGCGCCGTCATGCAGGAGAAACTCGCTGGCCTCACCGTGCTCGACGGCTGCATCTACGTCTTTGCCAAGCGTGGCGGCCCCGGCATCATCGAGCAGCCGCAGGAGATCCTGCGCGTCTTCTACGGCTTCCGTCCCGGAGAGGACCGCCGCCTCGCCGCCAAGGCCGAAGCGCTCGAGAAAATCATGCGCGCGGCCGACATCCACGCGCACTTCACGGATGACATCCAGCGCGACGCCCTGACGAAGTTCTCCTTCGTCTCGCCGATGGGCGCAGCGGGTCTCTACTTCAATGTCACGAGCGAAGCGTTCCAGGTGCCCGGCGAGGTCCGCGAGACCTTCATCGGACTCATCAAGGAAGTCGAAGCGCTCGGCCACGCGATGGGCATCACGTTTGACCGCGACCTCGTCGCGACCGACCTGCGGCTCATGGACGCCTTCGCGCCGGGACTCACGACCTCCATGCAGCGCGACGTCGCCAGCGGCGGCCCGTCTGAATTTGCAGGACTCGTCTCCCGCATCGTCACGCTCGGCCAGAAGTACCACGTGCCCGTGCCGCTCTACACCAAGATCGATACATGGGGCAAGGCACACGGCCTCGCCTGAAACAAAAAGCCTGCATCGCACGATGCAGGCTTTTTTATGCCCTCTGATATTCAGAGCAGGACCTTCCGCGCCGTGATGTGGCGCCGGTAGAACAGGTAGATGAAGACGAGCAGTACGACCGTAGCGGCCCAGCTCAGCGGATAGGAGATCATGATGGTCGCGAACGTCGGCTCGGCCACGAAGGCCGTGTAGATCCAGGTGATGCGCACGCCACAGACGGTCACGAGCATCAGGAGTGCCGGCGGCAGCGAATGGCCGTAGCCGCGCATCGCGCCCGAGAGGATCTCGATGAAGACGCAGAGGAAGTAGAAGCCGATGATGTAGTAGATGCGGATGCGGCCGACGTCGATGACGGCCGGATTGTCGTTGAAGAGCGCGAGCAAGGGGTCTGCGAAGATGCAGGCCAGCGCAGAGAGCACGATGGTCACAACCATCGTCACGAGCAGGCCGAGCTGCGTCACGCGGCGGCAGCGCGGCAGATTGCCCGCGCCGTAATTCTGACTGACGAACGTCGTGACGGCCTGTCCGAAGGCGATGAGCAGGACGTAGATGTTGATCTCAATCGTGAATGCTGCCGTCGATGCGGCCATGACGACTGCCCCGAGGCTGTTGATGGCCGCCTGGATGACGAGGTTCGAGAGCGAGAATACCATGCCCTGGATGCCGGCCGGCAGGCCGATGCGCAGGATCTCCTTGGCGTAGCTGCGCTCGAGCCGGATGGCGCCGGGCTCCAGCCGGATGATGCCGTGCTCGTGGCAGAGGCCGCGGTAGAGGATCCAGGCGCTCAGGTAATTCGACAGCGCCGTGGTCGCCGCGACGCCGGCCACGCCCCAGTCAAAGACGAGCACGGCCAGGAGGTCCAGCACGACGTTGAGCCCGCTCGCCGCCGCCAGTGCCTGCAGTGGCATCCAAGTGTTGCCGCGGCTCCGGTAGATGGCGGATTCGAAGTTGTAGAGGCCGATGGCCGGCATGCCGAGGAAGTAGATGCGCAGGTACGTTTCCGCCAGCGGCATCACGGAGGTTGGGACCGATAGGGCCTCGAGCATCGGCCGGGCCATGAGCTCGCCGATGACGGCCACCAGCACGCCGAAAATCAGTGCCAGCAGGAAGGACGTGTGCACCGCCCGGATGGTCTCCTTGAGGTCGTGCGCCCCGATGAAGCGCGCGATGACGACATTGGCGCCGAGCGAGACGCCCATGAACAGGTTGACGAGCAGGCCGATGATCGGCGAATTATTGCCGACGGCCGCCAGCGCCTCCGTGCTGACGAACTGGCCGAGCACCAGGACATCAGCCGTGTTGAAGAGCTGCTGCAGGACGCCGGTCATGGCCAGTGGCAGCGCAAACAAGATCATCGGCCCGATGATTGGTCCGTGCAACATGTCGATTTGCAGATGTTTCCCAAAATGCATTGCTTGACTCCTTTCTGACAGGATTCTACTATTATAGTATATCAGCATCACAAGCCGTACTACCAAAAAGTTAAGAGTCAAATCAACAAACGTTCAAAGGAGGTTTCTCATTGATTGCACGACCATCGCCCCAAAGAACCCTGTCCTTACTGTTCTTACTGCTCACCTGCTTCTGTGCCCTGCCGCTGCTCGCCGCGCCAGCAGCAGAAGCCGCCATCCCCACAGATCCCGCCTGGCGGCTCGATGGCGACCACGCGGCCCCGCCCATCCACTTCCGCAGGGACGAGCCGCTGCGGATAGCGGGCGGCGGGCAGCCTTCAAAGACTGCGCTGACGCATCTCCATGAGCAGCTAGGCCTGTCTATCGATACGCCCCTCTGGGTCATCGACCTGCGGCAGGAATCACACGGCTACCTCAATGAGGATGCCGTGAGCTGGCACGGAGTGGCCAATGCGGCCAATCGAGGCATGTCCGCCGCCGCTGTCGAGCAGGATGAGCGGCAGCGGCTTGCAGATGCAGTGGGCACGAACGTGCGGGCCGTGCCGATGGGCCACTACGATGAAGCCCATATCCCCTACACATTTGCCGAGGCCGTCACGGGCTTTGCCACCGAGCGCCATATCGCGCGCAAGAGCGGCCTCGGCTACGTGCGCATCGCCGCGACGGACATGCGCTGGCCCGAGCCGCAGGCCATCGACGATTTCGTCAACTTCTACCGCAGCCTGCCCAAAGAGCACGGCTGGCTCTACTTCCACTGCCAGGCCGGTCAGGGCCGCACGACGACCTTTATGGTGCTCTACGAGATCTTGGAGCGCCCCGACTGCACGGCAGACGAAGCCATCGCACATCAGCGGGCCCTCGGCGGCGCCGACCTCAGCAGCGGCGCGCGCTACGAGGGCATCTGCCGCTTCGCCCAATACGTGCGCGAGAACCGCGCGACCGACTTCGCGCAGCGCTGGAGCGACTGGCTCAGCGCTCAGCAGTCTCAGGCGATTCAGCAGCCTGCTGCCTGAGTGCCTTGCGCTTCGCGCGGCGCTCTTTGAAAAAACGCTTCATGATGCCGGCGCACTCCTCTTGCAGGACGCCTGCGGTCATCTCGGGGCGGTGGTTGAGCGCGGGGCAGCCCGGGATGTTGAAGACAGACTCACAGGCACCGGCCCTCGCGTCGGTGCTGCCATAGACGACGCGGTCGACGCGGCTCATGACGATGGCGCCGGCGCACATCGGGCACGGCTCAATCGTCACGTAGAGCGTGAGGCCCGAGAGGCGCCAGCGGCCCTCTTTCGCGCAGGCCTCGCGTATCGCGATCATCTCGGCATGTGCCGTCGCATCATGCCAGACCTCGCGCATGTTGTGGCCGCGCGCGACGACCTCCCCCTCGCTGTCGACGAGCACCGCGCCGATCGGCACCTCCTCGAGGTCGTAGGCCTTCTGCGCCTCCTCGAGCGCAAGCCTCATGTAGTAGGCATCCTCCTGCATTAAATATCCTCCTGTCTAGTACGGTCATTCCATTCTCGATACGAATATCATAGCCCAGTCCCGCTGCCATCGTCAACCGGACAGAAAAAAGCTCCTGCCAAAGCAGGAGCTTTTCTTATGCAATTGCGATTTGCAAGAGGCAATTATTTGAGGGCATCGCCGAGTTTTGCGTTCGTGTTGCGAGCAGCCTGGACGCTTTCCTCGAACTTTGCTTTCTCCTCGCCATCGAGCTTGATCTCGACGATCTTCTCGAGGCCGTTCTTGCCGAGGATGCACGGTACGCCGATGCAGAGGTCCTTCTCGCCATACTCGCCTTCGAGGTAGACGCAGCACGGGATGAGCTTCTTGGCATCGAGAGCGATTGCCTCAACCATCGTTGCAGCAGCAGCGCCCGGTGCAATCCAAGCGGACGTGCCGAGGAGCTTCGTCAGCGTAGCGCCGCCGACCTTCGTCTGAGCGACGACGTCGTCGAGTGCTTCCTTGCTCAGCAGCTGCGTTACAGGGATGCCGCGCAGCGTTGCATAGCTGACGAGCGGAACCATCGTCTTGTCGCTGTGGCCGCCGATGACCATGCCATCAACGTCAGCCGGCGTAGCCGGATAGCCAGCCTTCGTCAGAGCCTGTGCGAGGAAATAACGGAAACGGCTGCTGTCGAGCATGCCGCCCTGGCCGAGGATGCGGTTGCGCGGAAGCTTCGTGTCTTTGAGCGTCAGGAACGTCATAGCGTCCATCGGGTTGGAGATGATGATGAAGTAAGCATTCGGAGAATACTTGAGGGCCTGGTCAACAACGCTCTTGACAATCTTTGCGTTGACGCCGATGAGGTCCTCGCGGCTCATGCCCGGCTTGCGCGGCATGCCGGACGTGACAACGACAACATCAGAACCAGCCGTCGGAGCATAGCCTTCCGGATCGTTCGGCAGCGCCGTAACGCCCGTTACCGTCGTGTCGAAGTTCAGCATATGAGCCGTCTGCATGATATCCATGGCCTTGCCCTGCGGAACACCTTCCTTGATATCGACGAGGACGACCTCGCTGCAGAACTTCTTCGTGGCAAGAACGTTTGCAACCGTTGCACCAACATTACCTGCACCAACAACTGTTACCTTCATAATAAATTGCCTCCTTATAGTTTGAAAGCGACATTCTGCGCAACTTGTCAGAATCCGCTTTCGGAATGCCAACAAAGTATGCATCAGACTTATGATTCATTACGTGTAAATTATAGCAAAGTAACCTCAAAAAATCAATGGATTCTGTGTACATTTTATTGCATCATTAGCATAATTTATTCATACCATGCTATTCCATCTGGAAATGGATGGCCCGATGTCACGATGCCCAGTGTGATACGATGCCGCAGAATCTGGCAGGATACATGAAAAAGAGGAACCCAATGGCTCCCCTTCCCTATTGCTATGCGATTATCAGGCTTGTTCCTCGAACATGTCCTTGCCTACGCCGCAGAGCGGGCAGACGAAATCATCCGGCAGGTCCGCGAACGGAACGCCCGGTGCGAGATCGTAATCGGGATCACCTTTTGCCTCATCATAGATCCAGCCACAGACCGTGCAAACCCAAACTTTCATCAGAAAAGCCTCCTTTGACTCTTGATATCCTAAAATATCTTACACTAAATACTTCTTCGGCTCTTTAATTCGCGGTCGCCCCTGCATTCTCCTGCTTCATTCAGCGAAATTTTTTGCAGGTAAGAATGATTTTCGTATAGACCTCATATGGGATGGCCATGTTGCCTGCGATGCCGTGGCCCATCTCGATCTGCGGGCGGTTGCTGCCGTGGAAGTCCGTGCCGCCCGTCACGAGCAGGCCGTACTTCTCAATCATATGGGCGGCAAAGGCGCTGTCCTCTGCCGTGTAGTTCGGGTACCAGCGCTCCATGCCGTCGAGCCCCAATGCGTGCAGGCGCGCGATGGCCGCTTCCTGCTCGGCGCGCGAGAGCCCCTTGAGGCCGATGTTCTTGTGGAAGTGCGCGAGCGAGGTCACGCCGCCCGCCGCGTGGATGGCGGGCAGGGCTTCTTCTGCGGGCATGTTCTGGTCGAGGCCGAGCTCGCGCACGGCCGGGTCGAGGTAGTTGTCCCAGAGCGGCTGCGCCCTGTCGTAGAGGTGCAGCGAGACGAGGTAGCGCATGATAGCGTAGCGGTCGAGCTTGCCAAACGCGAACGGCTGGACCTTCTCGAGCGAGATGTCGATGCCCTTCGCGCGCACGTAGTCGATGATCTCGGGGATCTTCCCTTCCTTGACGCTGCGGATCCTTTCGTAGAGCTTCTGGAAGCTTGGATGCTCCGCATCAAAGCCGAGGCAGACGATGTGGAGCTTGCGGTCCATGAAGTCGGCCGTGAGCTCCATGCCATTGATGAAGTCGATTCCCTGCTCCTTGGCCGCAGCGGCGGCCTCCTCATTGCCCGCGATGTTGTCGTGGTCCGTCAGCGCGAAGGCCGAGAGGCCCACTTCCTTGGCATGGAGCGCGAGGTCATGCGGTGTATAGCTGCCGTCCGAGACGAGCGAATGGACGTGCAGGTCAATGATGTTCATATATCGGTTTCCTTTCTAGTTCCTATTTCTCGATTTATTTCTTCTCGGCTTCCATGCGCGTAATGCCGCGCTGAGCCTCAAAGAAGTGGTAGACGGCTTCGGCGGCGGGACGGTTCATGCCCGGCGCCTTCTGCAGCTCCTCGACGCTCGCCTCGCGAATGCGGGCGATTGTGCCGAAGTGGCTGCGCAGCGCCTGGCGCCGCTTCGGGCCGATGCCGACGATGTGGTCGAGAACGGAGACCAGGTTGCGCTTGCCGCGCAACTTGCGATGATAGGTGATGGCGAAGCGGTGCGCCTCGTCGCGAATGCGCTCGATGAGGTAGAGCGCCTGGCTGTGGCGCGGCAGGACGACCGGCTCACTCTCGCCCTCCTTGAAGACGAGCTCGAACTGCTTGGCGAGGCCGACGACGGGCACATCCTTGTGGCCGCCCGCCCCGCGGATGATCTCGAGCGCTGACGAGAGCTGCCCCTTGCCGCCGTCGATGACGATGAGGTCGGGCAGTTCTTCTTCGGGCAGTCCGACATAGCGGCGCGTCGTGACCTCGCGCATCGAGAGGAAGTCGTCGGGCTTGCCCTCTGTGCTCTGGATCTTGAAGCGCCGGTAGTCCGACTTCTTGGGCAGGCCGCCCTCGAAGACGACCATCGAGGCGACCGTCTCCGAGCCCTGGATATGCGAGATATCGAAGCACTCCATGCGGTAAGGCATCTTCTTGAGGCCGAGGTACTGGCCGAGCTCGCGCACGGCGCCCATCGTCTTCTCGTCGGCCTGCTTGATGCGCGCGGCCTCGTCAGCGAGGTATTTTGCCGCATTGCTCTCGGCCATCGCGACGATGTCGCGCTTCGTGCCGCGCTGCGGCAAGAGGAGCTGCACCTTCGTGCCGTGCTTCTTCTCGGTCAGCCAGCTCTCAAGCAGTGCCTGCTCCGCTTCGGCGATGGCCATCGGCAGCAGGATCTCGCGCGGCACGAAGGCGGCGCGATGGTAGTACTGCGAGAGGAAGGCGGCGAGGATGTCGGCGTCGCTCTCCTCCTCGCTGCCCTGCAAGAGGAAGTGCTCGCGACCGATCATCTTGCCCGCGCGGATGAAGAAGACCTGCACGCAGACGCCGATCTCCGAGCGCGCGAGGCCGATGGCGTCCTGGTCGCCCGCGCCCGTGACGATGTTCTGCTTCTCCGCGATCTTCTGGACGGCGCGCAGCTGATCCCTGAGGCGCGCCGCCGTCTCGAAGTGGAAGGCTTCGGCCGCCTGCTCCATGCGGACTTTGAGCTCGCGCTCGACGTCCGCCGTGCGCCCCTCGAGGAAGAGCAGCACGGCGCGGATCATCGCCGCGTAGTCTTCCTCGGTGACCTTGCCGACACATGGTGCGAGGCAGCGCTTGATGTGGTACTCGAGGCACGGCCGGTCCTGCAGATGGCGGCAGGTGCGCAGCGGGAAGAGCTTGCGCAGGAGCTTGAGGCTCTGGTGCACGGCCGTGACGTCCGTGTAGGGGCCGAAGTAGCGCGCGCCGTCCTTCGTCACGCGGTGCGTCAGGAAGACGCGCGGGTACTCCTCCTGCACCGTGACCTTGACGTAGGGATAGCTCTTGTCGTCCTTGAGGCTGATGTTGTAATGCGGGCGGTGCTTCTTGATGAGGTTGCACTCGAGGATCAGCGCCTCGACCTCGGAGTGCGTCATGATAATCTCGAAGTCCGCGATATGTGAGACCATCGCCTTGACCTTCGGCGAGTGGTTCTTGTTGTGCTGGAAGTACTGCCGCACGCGGTTCTTGAGGACGACCGCCTTGCCGACGTAGATGATGCGCCCATTGGCATCCTTCATGATGTAGACGCCGGGACTGTCCGGCAGCAGCTTGAGTTTCTCCTGGACGATGTCCGTCAATCGCTCACGACCTTTCTGACTGTTCTGCTGAAATCCATCTCAAATTATACCGCAAATCACTAGGGATTGCATTGGATTCTGCGGGTGAATCGCCAGAGAGCATTGCATTTCCACGGGCCATGTGATAAAATCAAGGCAGATTTAGAATTAGCAGCTGGTTATAATATCTGCTATCGTAATACTGTGATACAGGAGGGATTCCCCTATGTTCAAACGCGTTCTGATCGCCAATCGCGGCGAGATTGCGGTGCGCATCATCCGCGCCTGCGAAGAGCTCGACATCGAGACCGTTGCCATCTTCTCGGAAGCAGACGAGAATGCACTTCACGTCCAGCTGGCCGACCACGCCGTCTGCGTCGGCAGCGCCGATGCCACGGACAGCTACCTGAATAAAGACTCGATCCTGCGCGCGGCGCTCGAGACGGGCGCCGATGCCATCCATCCGGGCTATGGCTTCCTCTCCGAGGATGCGGACTTCGCGGAGCAGGTCACCGCACACGGCATCACCTGGATTGGCCCGATGCCGGAGACGATTCGCCTCGTCGGCGACAAGGATGTCGCCCGCGCCTCGATGCAGCCGTCCGGCATCCCGATGGCCAAGGGCAGCGAGCCGCTCAAGAACAACAAAGAGGCCATCAAGATGGCCAAGGAAGTCGGCTACCCCGTCATCCTCAAGCCGGTCTCGGGCGGCGGCGGCAAGGGCATGTACGTAGCCCACGACGAGGATGACCTCAAGAACATCCTCGACGCACTCGTCGACCTCAAGAAGATCAACTACTACTTCGAGCACTACATCGAGCGTTCGCGCCACATCGAAGTCCAGATCGTCGCCGACAACTACGGCGAGGTCATCCACCTCGGCGAGCGCGAGTGCTCCATCCAGCGCCGCAACCAGAAGCTCCTCGAGGAGTCCCCGTCGATCGCGCTGACGCACGAGATGCGCAAGCAGGTCGGCACTCTTGCTGTCAAGGCTGCCAAGAGCGTCCATTACTCCAACGTCGGCACGGTCGAGTTCCTCTTGGACCTCAAGGACAACCAGTTCTACTTCATGGAGATCAACCCGCGCATCCAGGTCGAGCACGGCGTCACGGAAGAAGTCACGGGCATCGACATCGTGCGCACGCAGATTCGCATCGCTGCCGGCGAGCCGCTCGACATCACGCAGGCTGACGTCCACTTCCAGGGCCATGCCATCGAGTGCCGCATCAACGCCGAGGACCCGGACAACAACTTCATGCCGTCGCCGGGCCAGATCACGTTCCTGCACGAACCGAGCGGCCCGCGCGTCCGCTTTGATTCGGGCGTGACGGCCGGTCTCTCGATCGAGCCGTACTACGATTCGATGATCGCGAAGCTCATCGTCCACGGCCGCACGCGCGGCGACGCCATCAAGATCATGCAGCGCGCCCTCAAGGAGTTCCGCATCGACGGCGTCAAGACGACGATCTCGCTGCACCAGAAGATCCTCAGCGACAGCTATTTCCGCACGGGCAATATCGACACGCAGTTCATCAAGAAGCGCATCGCCACGTACGAGGCGCAGAAGGAGAACGGCAAGAACTACTTTGCCTGATTCATGTCCCATAAAAAAAGAGAGCCCCGAATGGGGCTCTTTTTTTATGGGGTCATGGGTCAAAGGGCCGACATAAGCGCCTCTGCCTTGGCCTGCCAGTCTTCGGGGCAGGCGGCGCTGCCCTGGCACGACTCGGGGCGTCCGCCGCCGCGGCCGCCGAAGGCCTCGTTGACCGTGCGGATGACCTGCTGGCAACTGAGCTCTGCCCCGTCTGTTGCGAGGAACATGTAGTTGAGGCGTTCGCCGTTGCGGTAGAAGATGGCAGAGAACGACTCGGGGATCTCGCCGAAGCGCTTGGCAAGGGCCTTGGCCTCCTTCGGCATCATGTCTGGCTCGAGGAAGACGAATTTCTTGTGGCCCGCCTTTGTCGCGGCCGGATGTGCCTGCATCTCCGCGATGCGGTACTCGAGGAGCTTGCCCGTGCACTCTGTCAGGCGCTCAGAGAGCTCCTTCTTCTCCTGCTGCAGGCGCGCGATGCCATCCGGCAGCTCTGTCTCCTTGATGGACAGGAGGTTCGAGGCATCGAGGGCTGCGAGCATGTACTGCTCGACGCGCTCGAGCGCCTCACGGCCGCAGAGGAAGCTGACGCGCGAGCCCTCCTTGTGCTTCTCGACCTTGAAGATCTTGACGAGCCCGACCATGCCGCTCGAGGTCGGATGCGTGCCGCAGCAGGTGCAGGAGTCGCTGCCCTCTACCGAGACGATGCGCAGGATGCCCGTGAGCTTGTCATTGAACTTGCGCAGGTTCATCTTGGCCGCCTCTTCAGCCGGTACGAGCTTCGTCGTGATAGGGCGGTCCTCCTGGATCTCGCGGTTCGTGAAGCGCTCGGCCTGCAGGGCCTGCTGCCAGTCGACCTCCTTGTCGAGGTCGATGCCGACCATGTCCGCGCTCATGTGGAAGCCCACATTGTGCGCGCCGAAGAGCTTGTAGAAGGCATACGAGAGCATGTGCTCGCCGCAGTGCTGCTGCATGTGGTCGAAGCGGACCTGCCAGTCGAGCTTGGCCTGCACCTTCGTGCCAGGCTCCAAGGGCTCCTTCGTCTCGTGGAAGATCTCGCCCGCCTTCTCGTGGACATGCGTGACGGCGAGCACCTTGCCCGCCGCCGTCAGCGTGCCCGTATCGCTGAGCTGACCGCCTCCTTCTGGGAAGAACACCGTCTGGTCGAGAACGATGGCGAAGCCTCCGTGATAGGGCTCCGTGCGCACGACCTCTGCCTCACATTCCTTCTGCATGACATCTTCGTCGAATAAACGCCTTGTCTCCACTTTGCCTCTTCCTTTCTATTCTTCAATGCGATACAAGCCTGCATCAGATGTGCATCAGCTTATTCATGGACTCCTGCGCGCCGAGCAGCAGGATGGAATCGTCCGCCTGCAGGACGGTCTTCGGCGTGATCTCCACGTCGAGGCTGCCCTCGTGCCGGACGCCGAGGACGTTGACGTGGTAGACGCGGCGGATGGCGAGCTCGCCGACCGTTTGGCCTGCCCACGCCTCTGGCATGGCGATCTCATAGATGGCGTAGTTCTTGCTGAGCTCGAAGTAGTCGAGCAGATGGTCCGAGCCACAGCGGGTGGCCGTCCAGAGGGCCAGCTGCTTCTCGGGGTAGACGACCTCGTCGGCGCCGTTGCGCAAAAGGAACTTCTCGTGGATGCTGCTCGAGGCGCGCGCGACGATGTACTTCGCGCCGAGCTCGCGCAGGCGCAGTGTCGTTTCGAGTGAGCTCTGGAAATCATCGCCAATCGCGACGATGCAGGCATCGAAGTTGCGCACGCCGAGTGACTCGAGGAAGTGCCCGTCCGTGCTGTCCGCGATCAGAGCGCTGTTCGTGTAGGGCAGCCCCTCGTTGACGAGCTCCTCATTCCGGTCTACCGCCATGATCTCGTGGTGCATCGCGTGGAGCTTGCGCGCGACATGGCGGCCGTAGCGTCCGAGGCCAATCAATAATATGGATTTCATCTTTGTTACCTCATTGTATCAGTAAAGGGATTATCCTGCCATCAGCCGACGGTCAGCTTGCCCTCCGGCAGGCGGCACGGCACGGCCTTCTGGCGCTTGTGCAGCGCGTAGATCATCGTCAGCGCGCCGACGCGGCCGAAGTACATCAGGAGCATCAGCATCACCTGCGAGACGGGCGACAGCTTCTCCGTCAGGCCGATTGACAGTCCGACTGTGCCGAGCGCCGACGAGACCTCGACCATCGCGTCGATCATCTCCGCATGGTCGACAAAACCTATCGCGATGCTCACGCCGAAGAACAGGAGCGCGTACATCACGAAGATGGCTAACGCCTGGCGCACTGTCTCCATCGGGATGCGGCGCGACTGGCACTCGACATCGCCGCGCATGCGCAGGACGGAGACCATCGCCATGAGCAGCGCAAAGGCCGTCGTCGTCTTGATGCCGCCGGCCGTCGAGCCCGGCGCGCCGCCCGTCATCATCAAGAGGACCATGATGCAGCGGCTCCCCTCGCTCAAATCTTCGATGTCCATCGTGTTGAATCCTGCCGTGCGCGTCGTGACCGACTGGAAGAGCGCCTGCCAGCCGCTGATCGGCTCCTGCGTGAAGAAGACGAGTGCTGGCACGGCGACGAGGACGACCGTCATCATGAGGATGATGCGCGTCTGGAACGTCAGCCGGCGCCAGTGCAGCCGATTGACCGAGAGGTCCGCCCAGGTCAAGAAGCCAAGGCCGCCGGCTGCGATGAGCCCCATGATCGTCAGGTTGACGAGCGGGTCGCCGGCATAGGCCATCAGCGAACCGCCGCCGCGCGGTCCCATGAGGTCGAAGCCCGCATTGCAGAAAGCCGAGATGGAATGGAAGACGGCCATCCAGCCGCCCTGCAGCCAGCCGTAGTCGCGCGCGAAGACGGGCAGCAGCAGGCAGGCGCCCAAGAGCTCTGTGCCGGCCGTGAACTTCAGGACGAAGCGCAGCATGCGCACGATGCCACCGATCTGCTGGGCTGAGATGGCGTCCTGCATCGTGCTGCGCTGCATGAGGCCGACGTGCTGGCCCATGCCGACCGTGATGGCGACAGCCATCGTCACGACGCCGAGGCCGCCGACCTGGATGAGCATGAGGATGACGAGCTGACCGAAGTGCGACCAGTACGAAGCCGTGTCGACGACGGTCAGCCCCGTCACGCACGAAGCCGAGACGGCCGTGAAGCAGGCGGGCAGCAGTGCGGCCCCCTGCCCATCCTGCGTCGCCCATGGCGTCATCAGCAAAAGCGTACCGGAGCCGATGAGCAGGGCAAAGCTCAGCACGATGATCTGGAACGACGAGAGGCGCCGCAGCAGGGAAAAGATATTCATGAAAACCTCCGCAAATAAAAACAGGCAGCATCAAAGATGCTGCCTGTCGTCTTTGGCTGGTGCGGATGAAGGGGCTCGAACCCATACGCCTTGCGGCACTGGATCCTAAATCCAGCGCGTCTGCCAGTTCCGCCACATCCGCTCAAATCAACGCAGATAATTATACCATATCCTCAAATTCGCTGTCAATTTCTAAGGATTGCTCAGGACCAGGAAAGCGGGCCCTCGAAGAGTCCGACGAGCCAGGAGCCGATGCTGAAGCCCTCGGGCACAGCCTCGGCCACCATGTCGACGCGGCCAATCTCCTCGCCGTCGTAGGTGAGGATGGCCGAGCCGACTTTTGTGCCGGCCGTCAGCGGTGCATCGATGACCTTCGGCACGTCGTAGTTGACCTTGACATGGCTCGCCTCTTCGCCCGGCAGCAGCGGGTACTCGATGTCGGTCGCCGGGCGCACGACGGTGCGCGCCTGTGTGCCACCCTTGACCCAGACGTGGCGCGAGGCCTCCTTGACAGTCGGTCCCTTGGCGAGCGTCACATTCGCAAAGCCGTAGTCGAGAATCGCGCGCATCTCGGGGAAGCGCGCGTCTTCGCTCGGTGCTTTCATCAGCACGGCGATGAGGTGCACGCCCTGGCGCTCGGCCGAGGCCGCGAGGCAGCCGCCCGCCGCGCTCGTCCAGCCCGTCTTGATGCCCGTAATGCCCTCGTAGCGGCCGAGCAGCTCATTCGTGTTCTCCGCTAAAAGCGTCTTGCCCGCCGGCGCAATCCACGTGACGCGGCGCTCCTTCTGGCGCACGAAGTCGCGGAAGACGGGGTTCTTCATCGCGTACTGCGCGAGCCGCGCCATGTCGTGCGGCGTCGAGTAGTGGTTGGGATCTGTCAGGCCGTTCGGATTGGCGAAGTGCGTGTTCACCATGCCGAGTTCCTGTGCCTTCTCGTTCATGCGCTCCGCGAAGACGGCCGCGCTGCCGTCGATGTGCTCCGCTATGGCGACGGCAGCGCCGTTGTCGGAGACCATCATCATGCCGCGCATGAGCTCCTCCGACGTCAGGACGTCGCCGCGCGCGATGTGCAGCGGCAGGTCCTCCGTGCTGGCCGCCGCCTGCGAGATTGTGATCTTCGCGTCGGGTGGCAAGAGCTGGATGCCGAGGAGGCACGTCATCATCTTCGTCATGCTGGCCGGATAGTGGCGCTCCTCGCCGTTCTTCGACCAGAGCACGCGCCCCGTGTCGGCGTCGATGAGGATGGCCGCCTGCGCCTGGATGTCAGGCTCTGCTGTTGCAGCTCGCACCGACGTCATCGACGACAGCGACAGGCAGACGGCCAGCAGCATGGTGCCGACTCCCATCCGGCCCAGTTTACGGATATACCGCAGGATTCCCAAAGAATCACCCTTTCCTTCCATGATTACCCATAAATTACTCATTACCGATTGCTTTGATGATTACGGTCTCATTATAGCACGGATAACGGACAGATGGAACGGACAGCAGTCATCTGCCTCACGACTCGCGCGGCATGGCGAGGCGCAGTGCGTCGCCGATGGTCTCGGCGCCGTAGAGCGTGATGCCCTCGACGCTGCCCTTGAGCTGGCGGTAGTTCTTCATCGGCAGCACGACGTGGCGGAAGCCGAGGCGCTTCGCCTCGTGGATGCGCAGGTCGGCCTGGCTCACGGCGCGCACTTCGCCGGAGAGTCCGACCTCGCCGAAGACGATGGTCTTCGGTCGCAGGAGCCTGTTTGCAAAGCTCGAGGCCATCGCGACGCAGATGCCGAGGTCCGCCGCCGGCTCGTCGATGCGGATGCCGCCCGCCACCTTGACGTAGACGTCGCAGGCGCCGACCGACAGGTGGACGCGCTTCTCGAGCACGGCCAAGAGCAGCTGGATGCGCTTGATGTCGACGGAGTCGGCCGTGCGGCGCGGCGGCACGTAAGGCGTCGGCGCGACGAGCGCCTGCAGCTCGACGAGCAGCGGCCGCGTGCCCTCGACTGTCGGGATGATGACGGTGCCCGTATCCTGCTCGCGGTCCGACAGGAAGAGCTTCGAGGCGTCAGGCACGTCGACGAGGCCGACGTCGCGCATCTCGAAGAGACCGAGCTCATTCGTGCTGCCGAAGCGGTTCTTGACGGCGCGCAAGACGCGGTACTCGGCGTTGCGCTCGCCCTCGAAGTAGAGCACGGTGTCGACGATATGTTCGAGGACGCGCGGGCCGGCCAGCGTGCCGTCCTTCGTCACATGGCCGATGACGAAAGCGGCGATGCCGTTCGTCTTGGCGATGCGCAAGAGGTCGACGGCGCACTCGCGCACCTGCGAGACGCTGCCCGGCGCACTCTGCACATCCGGCTTGAAGATAGTCTGGATGGAGTCGATGACGAGCAGCTCCGGCTTGACGTTCTCGACATGCGTCTCGATCGTCTCGAGGTTCGTCTCGCTGACGACGAGCAGGTCGTCGGCAAGCGCCTGCAGGCGGTCGGCGCGCATGCGGACCTGCCGCGTGCTCTCCTCGCCCGTCACGTAGAGGACCTTCTTGCCCTGCCGCGCGACGTCGGCGCAGACGCGCAGCGTCAGGCTCGACTTGCCGACGCCCGGGTCACCGACAATCAGGACCATCGAGCCCGGGATGATGCCGCCGCCCAAGACGCGGTCGAGCTCGCCAGAGCCCGTCAGGAAGCGCGGCATGTCCTCGAGCTTGACCTCGGCGATTGGCTGCGGCTTCTGGGCATCGGAGAGCCCGAGGCGCAGGCCGCCTCCTCTCGTCGTCGGTTCCGGCGCAACGATCTCCTCGACAAGTGTGTTCCAGGCGCCGCAGCCCGGACAGCGCCCCATCCACTTCGGGGTGTCGTAGCCGCATTCCTGGCAGACGTAGACGGTTTTCTTCTTCTTTGGCACGATACTGCCTCCAATCTTCTCGTGTACCTCACACAGTTCAGCGCTGCAGCAGGCGCCTGAGCAGACGTATGGTCCACCGCCCGAGCCAGGCGATGGACCATACGGCGTTCAGGATGAAGTTCTGCAGCCTCGCCCAGAGGCCTTCCGGGCGCAGTGTGTTCTTTCGCCCCATCATGCCTCCACTGGCTTCTCGGCCTTATCCTGTACGTTCTTCTCTTTACTGTCTTTGCGATCTTTCTCCGTCTCCTTGCGCACGAAGTCGAGCTTCGCGCCGTTCTTGCGCACCTGGATCGTGTCGCCGCGCTTGAAGTCGCGCGCGAGCAGGTGCTCGGCGATCTCGTCTTCGATGAGCTTCTGGATGGCGCGCTTCAGTGGGCGCGCGCCGTACTTGAAGTCCGTGCCCTTCTCGACGAGCACGTTCTTGGCCGCGGGGCTGACCTCGAGGCGGATCTCCTTCTCCGCGAGGCGCGTGCGGACGTCGCGCAAGAGGATGTCGATGATCTTCGAGAGCTCTTCGCGGCCGAGCGGATGGAAGACGATGAGCTCGTCGATGCGGTTGAGGAATTCCGGCTTGAAGATGTGGCGAACTTCGCCGAGCACGCGCTTCTTAGCCGCGTCCTCCGCCTCCTGCTTCTCGTCACCGGAGCCGACGGCGAAGCCGAGGGCGGGCGCGCTCTTCTTCAGGAGGGTTGCACCGGCGTTGCTCGTCATGATGATGACGGTGTTGCGGAAGTCGACGGTGCGACCTTTGCCGTCCGTCAGGCGGCCGTCGTCGAGCACCTGCAGCAGCACGTTGAAGACGTCAGGATGCGCCTTCTCGATCTCGTCGAGCAGGATGATGGAGTACGGCTTGCGGCGCACGGCGTCCGTGAGCTGGCCGCCCTCCTCGTAGCCGACGTAGCCCGGGGGCGCGCCGACCATGCGCGAGACGGCGTACTTCTCCATGTACTCCGACATGTCGAAGCGGATGATGGCGTCCTCCGTGCCGAAGAGCGCCTCTGAAAGCGCCTTCGCGAGTTCCGTCTTGCCGACGCCCGTCGGGCCGAGGAACAGGAAGGATCCGATTGGACGCTTCGGATCCTTGAGGCCGGCACGCGCACGGCGGATGGCCTTGCTGACGGCCTCGACGGCCTCCTGCTGGCCGACGACGCGGCGCGTGAGGATTTTCTCCATGTGCAGCAGGCGGTCGGACTCCTTCGCCGCGATCTGGCGCACGGGCACACCCGTCCACTGCGCGACCACGTCGGCGATGTCGTCGGCCGTGACCGTGATGCGGCTCTTGCCGCGCTTCTCGAAGCGGCGCTTGGCCTCCTCGAGCTCGTCCTTGACCTTCTGCTCATCGTCGCGGATGTGCGCGGCGCGTTCGTAGTCCTGCGCGGAGATTGCTGCTTCTTTCTCCACGCCGAGCTTCTCGAGGCGCGCGCGGATCTCCTGCAGCTTCTCCGGCTGGGCGACCTGCTTCATGCGGACCTTCGAGGCCGCTTCATCCATGAGGTCGATGGCCTTGTCCGGCAGGAAGCGGTCGGTGATGTAGCGGTGCGAGAGGCGCACGGCCGCCTCGATGGCCGCATCCTCGATATGGGCGCAGTGGAAGGCCTCGTACTTGCCGCGCAGCCCCATGAGGATCTTCTTGGCGTCCTCGATGCTCGGCTCCTCGACGAGGATGGTCTGGAAGCGGCGCGAGAGTGCAGCGTCCTTCTCGAGGTGCTTCTTGTACTCGTCGAGCGTCGTCGCGCCGATGATCTGGATCTCGCCGCGCGACAGGGCGGGCTTCAAGATATTGGCCGCATCGAGTGCGCCCTCCGCCGCGCCCGCGCCGACGAGCGTGTGCATCTCGTCGATGAACAGGATGATCGTGCCGTCCTGGCGCACCTCGTCGAGGAGTCCCTTGAGGCGCTCCTCGAACTCGCCGCGGTACTTCGCACCGGCGACGAGCGAGGCGAGCGACAGCGAGACGACCTTCTTGTCCTGCAGCATGTACGGCACCGAGCCCTCGACGATACGCTGCGCGAGCCCCTCGGCGATGGCCGTCTTGCCGACGCCCGGCTCGCCTAACAGGATCGGGTTGTTCTTCGTGCGGCGCGCGAGAATCTGGATGACGCGCTGGATCTCTTTATCGCGCCCGATGACGGGGTCCATGCGGTCTTCCTTGGCCATGTCGTTGAGGTTGCGGCCGTACTTCTTGATGAGCTGCGGCGCCTGGCGCCCCTTCGCCTTCTCCGTGCGGCTCGGCTCGCCGTCGCCCTCTGGATGCGGATGGTCGATGCGGTCGAGCACCTCGCCCTGCAGGGCATCGATGTCGACGCCCATGCCGATGAGCAGCTCCGTCGCCGCGCCCTCCGTCTCCTCAAGAAGGGAGAGCAGGATGTGCTCTGTGCCGATGTAGTTGTGGCCGAGCGTCTGTGCCTCCTCGACCGCCCCCTCCATGACGCGCTTGGCGCGCGGCGTGTAGTAGGGATTGTCGGACGGGTACTCCGCATCGCCCGCGACCATGGCCTCGACGCGCTGCATGACCGCGTCAAAGGTCAGTCCGGCAGCCTGCAGCGCCGCGAAGGCGACACTGCCCTCTTCGTGCAGCAGGCCGAGCAGGATGTGCTCCGTCCCGATATAATCTTGTTCGAGCTCGCGCGCGGCGTATTGAGCGAACTCAATCGCCTTGATGGCGCGGCTCGTGAAGTGATTGCGATAGTTCATTTCTGGTTCTCCTGACCGCGGGCATAGGAGAGCAAGGCCTTGCGCACATGCTCCGCCCGCAGCCTGTCTATTTCGTTCTTCGATAAGTTCTCGTTCTCCGCGAGGTTCTGCAAGTAGCTCGTGCGGCTGCTGATGAGGATCTCCGAGAAGCAGCCGGCCTCTACCTCGTTGATGAGCTTGAGGTCGATGCCGAGGCGCACCTTCGACAGGAGCTCGAGCACTTCCTTCTCCGACAGCAGTCGCGCGTAGCGCAGCGTGCCGTAGGCGCGCCAGACCTCGTCCTCGAGGCGCTCCTTCATGTAGAGGGCCAGCGCCTTGCGCGCCTGGCGCTCGTGCGAGACGATCTCCATGACGGCCGTCTTGAGGTTCTCGATGATCTCCGCCTCCGAGAAGCCGAGCGTCAGCTGGTTCGAGATCTGGAACAGGTTGCCGACGCTCTCGGTCTCGTCGCCGTAGACACTGCGGATGGCGAGGCCGAGCTGCGGCGAGATGTTCATGATACTCTGGATATTGCGCGTGAAGACGAGACCCGGCAAATGCAGCAGCACCGAGGCGCGCAAGCCCGTGCCGAGATTCGTCGGGCACGAGGTCAGGTAGCCCATCTTCTCGTCAAAGGCGATGTCGACCTGCGACTCGACCATGTCGTCGATATGCGAGGCGCGCGCAAACGGCGTGTCGAGGTCGAGGCCCGGCGCCATGCACTGGATGCGCAGGTGGTCTTCCTCATTGACCATGATGCTCGTCGCGCGGTCCGCGGTGATGAAGACGATGCGGTGCTGCGGATTCTGGATGAAGTTGCGGCTGATGAGCTGCTTCTCGATGAGGACATCGCGCTGCAACGGCGTGATGCGCTCGAGGTCGAGAAGGTCAAAGTCCTGCCCGAGGTCGGCCGCGATGCCCGGCAAGAGCTTCTCGGCCTCGAGGCGCACTTCGGCGAGCTGGTTGAAGTCCGCACGGTTCGGGAACGGGATCTCGCGGAAATTGCGCGCGAGGCGGATGCGGCTCGAGAGCACGACATCGCTCTCCTTGCCCGAAGCGGCGAGCCATGAGAGGCGGCTGCTGCGCAAAAGTTCATTGACCGACATGGCTCTCGCCTCCTTCCGCCGTTTCCTTAGCGGCCAGCTCATGCTCGAGCTGGCGGATCTTGTCGCGGAGCTCCGCGGCCTTCTCGTACTCTTCCTGTGCGACGCACTCCTTGAGCGACTTGCGCAGGCTCTCGATCGTGTGCTTCATCTCGAGCGTGCCGCCCGTGCGGTGCGGGATCTTGCCGCTATGGGTACTCGACCCATGGATGCGGCGCAAGAGAGGCTCGAGCTGGCGGCGAAACGTCGCGTAGCAGACACTGCAGCCGATCTTGCCCGTCTGCTGGAAGTCGCGGTAGCTCATGCCGCAGTTCGGGCAGACGAGCTCCGTCGCCGCTCCGCCCTGCGGCTTCGTCTCCTTCGTCGGCGCGCTGAAGACGCCCTTGAGGAAGTCATTCATCGATACATTCCGCTGTCTCTGGTTCTCCATGAGGAATTCGCCGTACTTCGCCGCGCACTTCTCACAGAGGTTCTTCTCGATCTTGCCGTCCGGCCCGATCTGTGTAATATGGACGACCGCGCGGTTGCGGCCGCAATCCTCACATAACATGATACTCCTCCTTCTGACCTATTCTCCGGTCCCCTGATGACGATTCTCTGCGTTTCCCGTCAGTCGGCCGCATGGCAGCCGGCGGTCCTACGAGAAATTCTCCACCGTCAGCAGCATGGACTTCAAGAGGTGGACGCGCTCTTTTGCAGACATGCCCTCCGACTGGTATACCGAGGAGACGACCTGCATCATCAGCGCAGCCTCGCGGTTCGTGATCATCGCGTGCTGCAAGAGGTAATGCACCATCGACTGGACGGTCGCATACTCCGTCTCCTCCGTGATCTTGTCCATCATATCCTGATACACGAGATTCTTGAGCGGCACCTGCACGATGCGGATGTAGCCGCCGAGGCCGCGGCGCGACTCGACGACAAAGCCCTTGGCCGGCGTGAAGCGCGTCGACAGCACGTAGCTGATCTGCGACGGCGCGCACGATATCTCATCGGCGATATCCGTGCGGCGCAGTTCCACTTTGCCATCCTGCTTCGCTGCGAGCTGGCGCAGGATGTAGGCCTCGATCAGATCTGCAATATTACTCAAGATAATCACCTTCATTTTTCTATTGACTATTTGACTATTATCATCTTTATTATATTTGTTTTTTTGACTTATTGCAAGAAAAAAGTCACCGCAGAGCGAAAAACATCGCTGCGGTGACTGAGTCGGACGGTCGGACTGTCGGACCGTCAATCGTCTACGCCGATGGCCTTGTCGACATCCTTGTAGAAGCGCTTGAAGATCTCGCGCAGGGCATTGGCGTAGCGGTCGGGATCCTCTGCCTCGAGATAGCGCGAGAGCACGACATCGCCTGTGCGCGCATCGACGAGCGAGAGATTTGCTGCCGCGCGGTACCAGAAACGGTAATAGCCGTACGAGTCCGAGATCTCCGTCTTGTAGTAGATGCGGCGCCCCTTGTGCTCCGTGCCCTTGTCGTCATACCACTTGAATTCCTCTTCGCGGTCCTTCACCGCACTCGTCGAGGCTGACGGCGGGCACCAGGTCTCGCCGCGCGCGTAGTCCGTGATGGCGCCCGTCACGTAGTAGCGGCCGCCGTTCGGCGCATAGTCGACCTTGACGCGCCGGAGGTCGTCGCCCGCCTCGTCCTTGTAGGCGTAGTAGATGGTCTTGATGGCGAACTCGTCTTGCGAAGCATTCCACGGCAGCTCGAGATTGCGGAAGCCCAGCGTCGGCGCGCCCGCGGGCACTTTGCGGTCGCCGTCCTTCTTGAGTCGGTTCCAGTCGCCCGTAAAGTTCTTGGCGATCTGCTCGAAGGCGTGCCACTGATCGACCCCGTAATTGCGGTAGTAGTCGATGAGCGTCATGGCCTCCTTGCCCGTCGCTACATCGTAGAGGCGAAAGTCCATGTCGAGCATCTGCAGCGTCGAGTCGTGCTCCGGGATCAGGTGATTGGCGTACCAGCTCTGGTAGTTGCACTTCGACTTGTCGCCCTGCGGGCCGTTCTCGATGTCGTAGTACCGCTCCATCTTGACCGTTGTCCAGGTCGCCGGCGAGTGGTCAACGCGCTCCTGCTCGTAACGGATGTGCGGCAGGAGATACCCCTCCGCACCCGTCGTGTCGTAGACGGCCTTCGCGCGCTCTGCTTCGCTTCCGAAGTGGCGCAGAAGCTCGTGATAGGCCGGGTTATCGCGCAGGATCTCACGCTTCTCGCGCTTCTTGTCGGCCGCCTTCGTGTCGCCTGGGTCCTCGAAGTTCATGAAGTTCGTGCGCTTGATGCGCTTCTGGATGCGCTTCGCAAGGGCAGCGTTGTAGCCCTGGAACTGGTCGACGCGGCCGTCCGACTCATCGAGGTAGCGGATTGGGAACAGGACGACCTTCTTGAAGGACTTCGCCTGTACCTCCGCATTCTCATCCATCCAGATATTGCCCGCCGCCTCCGACGGCACGAGCGGCAGCGCGGCCGCCATCAGGCAGCCGAGCGCCAGACCGCGCCATATTCCTCTCTTACCAATCATCCCAGATCCTCCAATCCTCTCACATGGCTTGCTTGAACTGCGCCGCGAGATTGGTTGCGGCATCCCCGAGCGCAGCGGCAATCGCGTCTGTCTCGCCGCTGTCGTGGCGTTGCCAGATGGCGTTGTACGAGAGCTCCGCCTTGCGGCGCGAGTCGGCCTTCGTCACGAAGACGATAGCCCCCGTGTGCGCGTCCATGACGCGCAGGGAGAGCTCCGCGTAGACCGTCTTGTCCCGGCCCGAGAGGCCGAGCGCGCCGCTCTGCGCCTTGACTTTGCCGAGCGTCGTCAGGTAGCCGAAGACGTAGTAGTCGGCCTTGCCTGCGAGCTCCGGCGCAATGGTCCCCTCGCCGAGCGCATCGACAAAGGCGGCTTCATCGCGGCGCGCCTTCTGCGTCTGCTCGCCAAAGTCGTAGAGCGCAAATTTCTGCTCGCCCGCGAGCTCTGCTGTCAGCTGGTCGCGCGCCACGCTCAGCAGGTCGTCGAGCGGCTCCTTGAGGTCGGTCAGCGTGATGTCCGTCTTGTGGACGCGGCTCGTAAAGCCGACGATGGCAACGCGCGGCTGGGCCGCCTCCGCCGTGATGCTGCTGAAAAAGACGGTCATGAAGGCAGCCAACAACAAGGCGGTCAGACACTTCCATGAAAGATTACTGCTGTGACGTGCCATTGCTCTTCACCTCATCCAAGCCGTGCTTCTTGACATCCACAGCGATGTCCTTCGCCGAAGTCTCCATGACCTCGCCCAAGAGGGTATCGACGTCCATGCCCTTGCCCGTCTTGCCGAGGCCGAAGTTAATCATCTGCGCCGTCTTCTTGTTCTCGATGTGCTTCTCGTAGACGCGGCCAGTCTGCGCATTGACGAGGTAGTAGTCGAGCGAAGCGCTGAGCTTCTTGCCTTTCGTCTCGCGCTCCGTATGCGTCGCGAAGATGCTGTGCTTGAGGCGCACGTCAAAGTCCTTGAGATTGACGAAGAGCAGATACTTCGCGCCGTACTTCCCGGCGATGGCCTCCGCCGTGCGCTGCTTTTCTGGCGAGAGCCGGTAGGGCGCTGTGCTCTTCTTCCAGGCAACCAGGCGGTCCTCCTGATGGAAGTAGGCGCGACCCATCGTCATGTCCGCATAGTGCGCGAGCTTGGCCGCCGTATAGCCGCGGTCGAACTGGTGGCCGTGGACGATGGCGTCCATGTGGACCTCCGACAGCTTCGCCGCCTCATCGCCGCTACCGATCGCATCGTGGCGTCCCTCTTCATTTGTGAGGTCTGCGCGGCCGCTGACCGCAATGCCCTGCTGCCGCAGCGCATCGGCGAGCTTGTCGACGAACGTCGCGCAGGCGTCCGCCTTGAGCTCGTAGTCGCCGTAGCTCTGCACTTCGCCGACAAAGATGCCATCGCCTGCCTGCGCGCCGCCGAAGAGCCCGGCAGCCTGAGCAGGCGTGCCCGTCGGAGCAAGAGACAGCAGCAGTGCCATCAGCAGGAATAGTCGCTTGAATGAAATCTGCATCGATTGTCCTCCATCGATAAACACAGCCTATAAACACAGCACGCAGGCATCAGCGCTTCGACTTTGCCTTGCCGTCCATGCGCGCGAGAAGGCCGCGCGGGCCGTCGACGGCATCGTGGATGGCATCTTCGAGCGCTTCATTGACCTGCTCCTTGTCGACCTGCTCCGTGCCGATGCGGATGAGGCCGAGCGGTGCCTTGACGAGCGTGTTGTTCTTGCGCGAGCGGCCCGTCGCCGCCAGCACGACCTCACCTGTCTCCGTGTCGACGAGGCGCAGGCTAACAGTCGCCGTGACCTGCGCGCGCTTCGTTCCCGCGCCGACGACCGTCGTCTCCGAGCGGCGCGTCGTCACGCCGATGATGCTGCCCATGAGCAGATACTGCGCGCCGTACTGATTGCCGATGACAGGCGCCGTATCCTCGTCGACGAGCCCGGACATGTCGTGCGCGTACTCATCGGTCAGCGCGCGCTGGCGCGTCCTGTCGAGCAGCTTGAATCGTCCGGAATCTTGAAGGTCTGTATAGACGTACTCGACGGCCGCCCCCATCTCCTCGCGGTCCCAGCCCTCTGAGACGAGGCCCCGGTTCTCAAGCGGCAGGATGCCGACCGTCGGATGGCTCTTGAGGCTCGCCGCCATGCACGTGCCCGCCATGAAGGCAAGGCACAAGAGCAGCACGGCAATCGTGCGGCCAAGCCGCCCGCTTACGTTCTCTATCATAAGGATTCCCCTCTCTTCGACTTATCTCTTACCATTCGTGGCCGCCCGCCTCAGAGCCGAGGTGGCGGAATTTCTCCTCGAGGCGCTCGGCCGCTTTGGCTGATGCCTTCTCGACGGCCTTGGCCTGCGCCTGCGCCTCGCTCGTGCCGACCCCCTTCGCGGACTCGGTGAAGGTCCCAACGACCTCGCCCGTCGCCGTGCGGATGACATCGACGGTCAGGCGTGCATGGCCCGACTTGAGCTGCGTCTTGCGGTAGCTGCCGCCCTCACCGTCGGGCAAGGAGATGTCCACGGCCTGCGACTGCACGCGGCCGAGCACGAGGTAGTCGGCGCCGAGCGACTGTCCGGCCGCTGTGCGCGAAGCAGCCGAGCCGAATCCGCTGAGATCTATCCCCGCCGTGCGCTCACTGGCGACGACATGCGAGAAGCCGAGCTCGAGCAGCTTGTCGTCGAGCGCCGACTCCGCCGCGCGGTCGTGGCCGCCGCCCGCCTCGCGCACGACGACGGCGATGCGCGGGTCATTGAGCATCATGATCATGCTGAGGTTGTTCATGAGCTTTGCATCGGGGTCCGTGTCGACATCGATGCGGGCCCGCAGGTGGACGAGGCCGCCCTGCTGTTCCTTCGCGAGGATCTCTGTCCCCGTGACGAAGCCCTGTGCCTTCGTGTAGATCTGGTCGAGCTTCACGGCGGCGTTCTCGACGAGAGTGCGCGAGTCGATGAACGTGCCCGCAACCTGCTCGACAGCCGCGCGCGAAGCATCGATGAGTGCGGCGCGCTCATCTGCGCCGACACCGTCGACGACAACCGACTGAGCCGCCGCCGGGGCGCTGAGCAGGTAGAGCGCCGACAAGGTCAGCAGACTGCGCTTTGTCCCCTGTACCAAGAATTGCCTGAATGACTCCATATGGTCCTCCATTCTCTGGTTCTCTCTTAATCTTCAATAAGATTTATTATATCCTCATCAGCTGTATTTCGCAAACAAAGAAAGCCTCCCGCACCATCGTGCAGGAGGCTCCTCGCATCAGCTCAATCAAGCGCAGTCGTGCAATCACTGCAGCGCTTCCTTGAGCACTTCCATATTCTTCTTCATCGCCGTGATGTAGGCGTCCATCGCCTCTTCGTTGGCCTCGCCCGTGACGACGGGGTCGAGCTCGTACATCTTGGCGCCCGTCTCGCTCGCGATCGTCTGCGCGGCGACCGGCGAGTACTGCGGCTCGGTGAAGAGCACCTTGACAGGCAGCGCGTTGACCTTGGCGACCGTCTCCTCGAGCTCGTGCGGCGTCGGCTCCGTGCCCGGCTCACGCTCGATGACGCTGATGATGTTGAGCTTGAACTCCTTGGCAAGGTACGGGAAGGCCTCGTGGAACGTCACGATGTCCTTGTGCGGCAGGTCGTCAAGCTCCTTGTGCATCTCTTCGCGCAGGGCCGTGAGCTTCGTGACGTAGTCGAGCGCGTTCTTGCGGTAGGCATCGGCGTGCTCCGGGTCGGCCTCGCAGAGCTGCGAGGTGATGGCCTTGACCTGCTCGATACTGTAGGTCACGCTGAGCCAGACGTGCGGGTTGACCTCATCGCCGTCCTTGAGGAAGTTGATCTCATCCGACTTCGAGGCATCGATGACCTTGAGGTTCTTCTGCTGCTTGATGACCTTGTCGAGGAAGCTCTCCATGCCCGCGCCGTTGACGATGAAGGCGTCGGCCTTCTCGAGCGTCTTCATGTCCTCCGTCGTCAGCTGGTAATCATGCAGGCAGCCCGTCTGCGGCTTCGTCATGTTGATGACCTCGACGCCGTCGACACCCTTCGTGATGTTGATGGCATCGATGTACATCGGGTAGAACGAAGTGACGATGCGGAACTTCTTGTCATGGCTGCCCTGCTGCTGCGTGCCGCAGCCAGCCGCGGTGACCGCCAGCAGCACGAGCAGCATGGCCATAAGGATTTTTTTCAAAAGGATTCTCCCTTCTCTTCAGCAAATTTTATTGAAATATCCTCTCAATTATAAGAGAGAAAATGCCGTGCTGTCAAGAAAAAGAGGCCGCCACAGAGGCAGCCCCTTCTCTTATCATGCTATTGCCGCATTGCAGTCATCCGCATCAGCCGAGGATCACAAGCGATTCCTTGACCTTGACGTTCTGGCCCGCTTCGACGTTGACGGCCTTGACCGTGCCGTCAGCATCGGCCGTGATCTCGTTCTGCATCTTCATGGCCTCGAGGACGAGCAGGACATCTCCAGCCTTGATGCTCTGGCCTTCTTTGACGAGGACCTTGACGATCTTGCCCGGCATCGGCGCATCGATGGAGTGCTCGCCAGCACCTGCAGCGACGGCCTCTTTCGCCGGGGCCTTCGGTGCCTCGACCTTCGGGGCAGCGACTTTCGGAGCAGCGACTTTTGGAGTCACCTTGGTGACCTGCGGTGCGGCAGCCTGCGGAGCGCCTTCCTTGACTTCCTCGATCTCGACTTCATACGAGATGCCGTTGACCTTGATGTTGAACTTTTTCATGAAACGTTTCCTCCAACCTGTATATCTGTCGATTCCCTGAATCTACTCGTTTACGCTTTGCCTTATCGCTTAGCCGCGTCTGCCGCCGCGCGCGGAGAGCGACCACTCGTCGCTGCGGCGGATGCGCAGTGCGACGACCTTGTGCTCTGGCCGTGTCATCATCTGGATGGCTGCCGCAATCGCCGCGACGACCTCCGGCTTGACGCCTCTTACATCAAATCTCATCGTATATCCTCCGAATCCAAATCAAAGCGGGATATTGCCGTGCTTCTTCGCTGGGCCGACCTCGCGCTTGCTCGCCAGGGCGCTGAAGGCCGTGATGAGCAGCGGACGCGTCTCCTTCGGCTCGACGACCATGTCGACGTAGCCGCGCTCAGCTGCGACGTACGGGTTCGAGAAGTCATCGATGTACTGCTGCGTCTTGGCTTCCTTGTCCGGGTCGCGGCGGAAGATGATGTTGGCCGCGCCCGACGGACCCATGACGGCAATCTCAGCCGATGGCCAGGCCATGACCTGATCCGAACCGAGCTCGTGGCAGCACATGGCGATGTAGGCACCACCGTACGCCTTGCGCGTGATGACCGTGACCTTCGGCACCGTCGCCTCGCTGTAGGCGTAGAGCATCTTCGCGCCGTGGCGGATGATGCCCGTGTGCTCCTGATTGACGCCCGGCAGGAAGCCTGGGACGTCGACGAGCGTCAAGAGCGGGATGTTGAAGGCATCACAGAAGCGGACGAAGCGCGCCGCCTTGTCCGAGGCGTCGACGTCGAGGCAGCCCGCCATGACCTTCGGCTGGTTCGCGACGATGCCGACAACCTTGCCGTCGAGGCGCGCGTAGCCGATGATGATGTTCGTCGCGAAGAGCTTCTGGATCTCGAAGAACTCCCCGTTGTCGACGAGCAAGCGGATGACCTCCTTCATGTCATACGGCATGTTCGGATTATCCGGCACGATGGAGTTGAGGCTCTCATCCTGGCGGTTCGGGTCATCCGTCGGCTCAACAGCCGGCGCATCCTCGAGGTTATTGCTCGGCAGGTACGAGAGCAGCTCGCGGATCTTCGCGATGCAGTCGTCCTCGTCCTCGCAGGCGAAGTGCGCGACGCCCGAGCGCGTGCTGTGCGTCAGCGCGCCGCCGAGCTGTTCCGGCGTGACTTCCTCAGCCGTGACCGACTTGATGACGGCCGGGCCCGTGATGAACATCTGGCTCGTGTTCTTGACCATGAAGATGAAATCCGTAATGGCCGGGCTGTAGACGGCGCCGCCCGCGCACGGTCCCATGATGACCGAGATCTGCGGGATGACGCCCGAGGCGGCCGTATTGCGGAAGAAGATGCCGCCAAAGCCCGAGAGCGCATCGACGCCCTCCTGGATGCGGGCACCACCCGAATCGTTGATGCCGATGCACGGCGCACCCATCTTGAGTGCGAGGTCCTGCACCTTCCAGATCTTGTGGGCGTGCTTCTCGCCGAGGCTGCCGCCCGAGACCGTGAAGTCCTGCGCATAGGCGTAGATCAGACGGCCGTCGACCGTGCCGTAGCCCGTGACGATGCCGTCGCCCGGCATGTCCTTCTTGTCCATGCCGAAGTTCGTGCAGCGGTGTTTGACGAACATATCGAGCTCGACGAAAGAATTCTCGTCAAAGAGCTTCTCGAGGCGCTCGCGCGCCGTATATTTTCCCTGAGCATGCTGTTTCTCAACGCGAGCGGCGCCACCACCCTGACGGATGTGCTCCTTCATCGCGTTCATCTGAGCGATTTTTTCCTGGACGCTTGCCAATTAGAACCCTCCTATATGAGTCATGAGCATAGTTCTGCTCTCTTATTGTGCACTATTTCGCCAGAAATTGCAAGCTGATACTAAATTCTGGTCACACGTCACATTTTCATGCTGCCCGTCTCCAGATAGCGCTGGTGGAACGAGAACGCCTCATCGAGGAGATGCGGCGTGTGCGCGTGGTTTGTCTTCGCGTCGGCGCGCTCGAAGTAGTCGCGCAAGAGAGGTCGGTAGTCGGGATGCGCGCAGTTCTCGATGATCTCCTTGGCGCGCTGGCGCGGGGACTTGCCACGCAGATCGGCCACGCCCTGCTCCGTGATGATGACGTCGACATCGTGCTCCGGCTGGTCGACATGCGAGCAGAACGGCACGACGGCCGAGATGGCGCCGCCCTTGGCGACCGACGGCGTGTAGAAGATGGTCAGGTAGGCGTTGCGCGCGAAGTCGCCGCTGCCGCCGATGCCGTTCATCATCTGCGTGCCCGCGATGTGCGTCGAGTTGACGTTGCCGTAGATGTCGACCTCGATGGCCGTGTTCATCGCGATGACACCGAGGCGGCGGATGACCTCCGCGCTGTTCGAGATCTCCTGCGGGCGCAGGATCATGTACTTCTTGTACTTATCGATGTCCTTGAAGAAGCGCGCCATGCCCTCAGGCGACGGCGAGAAGGCCGTGCCCGACGCGAAGCTGAGCTTGCCCGCATCGATGAGGTCGAGCATGCCGTCCTGGATGACCTCCGTATAGACCGTGAGGTCGCGGAAGTCGGAGTGGACGAAGCCCGCCGTGACGGCGTTGGCGACATTGCCGACGCCCGACTGAATTGGCAGCAGGTTCTTCGGCATGCGGCCCGCCTCGATTTCGCGCTTGAGGAACTCGATGGTCAGGTCAGCCATCTTCTGCGACGTCGCATCGAGCGGTGCGAGCGAGCGCGTGTGGTCCGCGATGTCGCACGGCACGATGCAGCGGATCTTGTCGGGCGTGCACGGGATGTACGGCGTGCCGATGCGGTCGTCGACGTGGATGATTGGGATGGGCAGGCGGTTTGGCGGGTCGAGCGGCAGATAGACGTCGTGCATGCCCTCGAACTCCAGTGGCTGCGCGTTGTTGACTTCGACGATGACGATGTCCGCCGACTGGATGAACGAAGCCGAGTTGCCGACGGCCGTCGTCGGGATGATGTTGCCTTCCTCCGTGATGGCGCAGGCCTCGATGACCGCGACGTCGATATGACCGAGGTAGCCGCAGCGCGAGAGCTGCGCGACCTCCGACAGATGGATGTCGATGTAGTCGACCGTGCCGTCATTGATCTGGCTGCGCAGCGTCCGGTCCGTCTGGAACGGCAGGCGCTTCTTGATGCCGTGGACCGAGGCGAGCGCTTCGTCGAACTCCGGTCCCGTCGAGGCACCCGTCATGATGTTGACCGTGAACGGGTCCTTCTTCATGCGCTCCGCGAGCGCGAGCGGCACCGCCTTCGGGTAGGCCGAGGACGTGAAGCCGCTCGTCGCGATCGTCATGCCCGGCTTGATGAGTTCCACTGCCTCCTCCGGCGTCACGATCTTGGACTGCAGCGCCTTGTTGCGCACACGATCGAGAATATCAACCATAGAAAGACCTCCTTATTTACCTGCTCAGAGCCGCGCTCCGGGCAGTTCCATAAAAATGATTTATCGTTTCTGACATTGCCTATGTATCCTGCTTCTTATTATTCTCGCTTTTCTTCTGAGTTCCTGCCTGACAGCAAAAAAGCACGCCCTAAGAGCGTGCTTCTTGTCTGCGGTATCACATGCGCGTGATGTGATACGAGAGCGTGCTGAGACCGATTGAGAGGTCTTCGTTGACGATGTGCATCGTCTCAGGGACCTTCATCTTGATTGGCGCGAAGTTCCAGATGCCCTTGACGCCGGCATCGACGAGCAGGTCGGCCACGCCCTGCGCAAAGGCAGCCGGCACCGCGATGATGCCGATCTGGATGTTGCGCTCCTTGACGATGGCCTTGAGGCGGCGGACATCCTCCACCTTGACGTGGTTGACCGTGCGGCCGATGACGTTTGGGTCCTGGTCGAAGAGCGCGACGAGGTTGAAGCCGAGCGTCACGAAGTTCTGGTAGTTCGCGAGCGCGACGCCGAGATGGCCGATGCCGACGATCGCGATGTTCCAGTGGTTGTCGAGGCCGAGGATGCCGCCGATGTTGCGCTTGAGCTCATTGACGTAGTAACCGACGCCCTTCTTGCCGAACTGGCCGAAGGACGCGAGATCCTTGCGGATCTGCTCCGGCGTGATGCCGAGACGGCGGCCGAGCTCATCCGATGAGATGATGTCGCGGCCCTCATCCTGCAACAGGCGCAGCGTGCGGAAGTAGAGCGGCAGACGGTCAATCGTCGCCTTTGATATCGCGTTTGGTTTCTTCATGGCTGCCTGCCTCCTTCTCTGCTTTCTTCTCTGCACCTTTTTCTTCTGATGCTTCGTTTACTTCGTCTGTGTCTTTTGCAGCAGCATCGCCTTCCGGCACTTCTGCTTCTGCCTTCTGCGGCTCAGCCGGCTTTGCGGACTGCTCTGCCGGTTCCTGATTCTGAGGCTTGTCAGCCGGCGCGGCTTCAGTAGCTTCAACCGGTTCAGCAATCTCAGCTGCCTTTTCTGCCGGCTTTGCGGCTTCCTCTGCAGCCTTGGCCGCGGCTTCTTCTTCCTGCTTGCGCTGCAAGAGGGCCTTGCGGACCTCTTCGGCCAGCTCGTCCATCGGGTCGCGCGGCGTCTCCGGCTGCTCTGCTGCCGGTACCTTATCGCCTGAAGGCGCTTCTTTGCCCGGAGCTGGTTTGGCCGCAGATGCCTCCGCTTTATCCTTATCGGATGCATCGGCGTCGGCCGGTAGCTCGCGATAGAGCATGCCGTGGACCTTGTCCTGGACTCTGTCCTGCACCTTATCCTTCGCATCCATTGCGGCTTCCTTTGCGTCCTTGGCGCCTTTGCGGACCGTCACTTGGAATTTCTTCAGGAAGTCGTTGCCGCTGGTTTCGTTTTCCGCTGTGTCCACTTTCTCGGGGCACATGCAGGAGAGTACGCCGGCAAGCGCCGCGAGCATCCAGAGCAGCATCGACGACGGGATGTTGAAGAGCAGGTCGTCCGTCAGGCCGTTGAGCGCAACGGACAGCACGGCGAGACCGATGCCGAGGCTCAGGCCGGCGAGGATGTCGTGTTCCTTCCAGTCATGCCAGAGCCTGTTCCAGCGGAACGGCATCTGGTACTTGCCAAACGGCGTCTGCTCTGCAGCGTCTCCAGTATCCGCAGGGAAGTGCGTGCGCAGGGCCATGATCATCGTACCGAAGAAGAACCAGAAGAACGCGACAGCACCGGGGATGCCGATCTCTGCCATGTAGTTGAGGTAGATGTTGTGGGCATGAACGATCAGGACGTTGGCGCCCTGCAGGTAGAAGTCGTACTCGGGATAGACCATCCAGTACGCGCCCCAGCCAATGCCGAGGAACGGATGGTCCTGGATCATCGCGACCGTGCTCTCCCAGAAGGCCAGGCGCATCTCCGTCGAGGTGTCGACCTTCGTAAAGACCGAGGTGATGCGCTCGTAGAGCATCGGGTCGAGGACGAAGAGGATGGCGACGACGAGGATGCAGGCGACGAGCACGCGGCGGTCGCGGAGCACGCCGTAGCCCGCGAGGATGATGGCGATGACGAGACAGGCCCCGCGCGCGTACGTCATCGCGAGGCACGCCGCCGCCGCGATCATGAAGGCACCCAGGAGGATGCGGCGCTCGCGGTCACGGCACTTCATGAAGAGGCCGAAGGCCAGGCAGATGATGATGTCGAGGTAGCCTGCGAGGATGTTCGGGTTTTCCCAGGTCGAGAAGACGCGCTTGCGCAGCTCCGGAAAGGCATCGCCGTCGACCCACTTCATCGAGCTGATGTCGATGCCGAACAGGAACTGGTAGTAGCCGTAGAGCAGGACGATGACCGCCGCCGCGCAGGCCATGCGCAGGATGGACTTCATCTGCCCGGGCTCCCGGACGTTCTGCCCGATCAGGAGATACGTCAGCACGTAGACGCCGACGAGGTTGTAATAGTTGTAGAAGCTGAACCCGCGGTCCGGCGAGGACAGCACCGACAGGCCGCTGACGGCCACGAAGAGCACCGCCGGCACGTCGAAGCGCAGGTGGCGGAAGTGGAATTCCTTGTCCACGTAGAACCGCAAGGCCGTCCCCGCGATGCCGACGAGCAGCGCGACCGTCGCCACACTCGGCGAGAGCGGCAGGAAGAATACCTCGGCCAAGAGGCCGTACCAAGCAATCGCGCTCGCGCGCCGCTTCCAGCGGTCATGCGCGAGGGCACGCCGCTTCTCGCGGATGTGCGCGCCCGTCTCGCTTGTCTTATTTCGCTTCATGCACTCACCCCTCCCGCTTCAGAAGCATCTGGCGCACGCCACCGACGAGGTATAAAGAGCCCGCGATGACGAGCAGCTTCTCACCGTTGGCGAGCTCCAGGGCGCGATTGAGCGCCTCTGTGTTGTTCTCAAAAGCCTCGACGTGCTGCACGGCCGGCGCGACGCGGCGCAAGAGGTCTGAGGCCGAGTCGGCGCGCTCCGACTGCGGCACCGTCACGACGACGGTGTCATTCGGGCGCAAGAGGATATCGAGCATCGTGTCGATGTCCTTGTCCTTGAGGATGCCGAGGAGCAGCACGCGCTCCTCGGCCGGGAAAATCTCGTCGAGACTCTCGCGCAGGGCCTTCATGCCGGCGGGGTTGTGCGCGCCGTCGACGACGATGGCCTGCTGCCCGAGGTCGAGCCGCTCGAAGCGGGCGGGCCAGCTCACGAGGCGCAGGGCCTCCGTGACCGTCTTCATCGTGATGCGGTCATCGATGTTGTGGAGCAGGCGTATCGTCATCAGCGCGACGGCGCTGTTCTCCACCTGATGGACGCCGAGCAGGTGCAGCTCGTACGGCTCATGGTCGATGCCTAAAAGCTCCGAGGTGAACTCAAGCTTCTGCGTCCGGCCGTCGCACGAGAGGAACTGCGAGCAGAAATCCTCGCCGGCCACGAAGATGTCGGCGTTCTTCTCCTCAGCCACCGCGCGGATGACCTCAAGCGGCTCTCCCTTAGCAGCCGTCACGACGGGCACTCCCTCCTTGATGATGCCGGCCTTGTTCTCCGCGATGCTATGGAGCGTGCCGCCGAGCTTGTCGGCGTGCTCCATCGTGACATTCGTGATGACCGAGACCTCCGGCGTGATGACATTCGTCGAGTCGAGCGTGCCGCCGAGGCCGACCTCGATGACGGCGTACTCGACCTGACATTTCGCGAAGTAGTAGAAGCCCAGTGCCGTGAGCACCTCGAACTGCGTCGGGCACTCCGCCCCCTCCGCGAGCATCATCTCGATTTTCGCGCGGATGACGGTCATGCCCTCGGCGAAGTCCTGCTCGCTGATGTTCTGCCCATCGACGCGGATGCGCTCGGTGTACGAGACGAGATGCGGCGAACTGTAGAAGCCCGTATGGATGCCGCTGCGGCGCAGGACGCCCTCGACCATCGCCGAGACCGAGCCCTTGCCGTTCGTGCCCGTCACGTGGATCGTGCGGTAGCGGTCCTGCGGCATATCCAAAAGCTCCAAGAGCCGCTCGATGCGCGTGAGGCCCAGGCGGATGCCAAAGATCTTGAGCCCTTCCAGATAGGAAATGGCTTCCTGATAATTCATAGCGCGTCGCTCCATTCTCAAAGCTTGGCGAGGTCCTGGATACGGCCCTCGACCGCCTGCTTTTTCTCCTCATAGCCGGCGAGCTTCTCGCGCTCCTTGGCGACGACAGCCTCCGGCGCTTTCTTGAGGAAGCCCTCGTTGCTGAGCTTGCCCGTGAGGCGCTTAATCTCCTTCTCGAGCTTGTCGAGCTCCTTCTGCAGGCGGGCCGTCTCCTTCTCCACGTCGATGAGGCCCTTGAGCGGCAGGTAGATCTCGACGCCGCCGACGACGCCGGCCATGGCGTTCTCCGGCTTCTCGGCATCGTCTGCGAGCAGAGTGACCGGCTCAGCCGCGGCGAGTGCCTTGAGGTAGCCCTCGTTCTCCGCGAAGACCGGGCGCAGGCTGCTCTCCGTGAAGTGCAGCATGACCTCGCTCTTGTGGCCCGGAGCCGCACCGACCTCGGCGCGCAGGTTGCGGACCGTCTTGATTGTCTCCATGATGGCCGTCATCTGCGCCTCGGCAGCGTCGTCGCGCAGTGCCTCGTCGGCCGTCGGCCAGTCGGCGATCATGATGCTCTTCCACTGTGCGTCATGCGGCACCTTCTGCCAGATCTCCTCGGTGAGGAACGGCATGAACGGATGCAGCAGGCGCAGCGTGTGCTCGAGGACGTACGAGAGGACGTAGAGCGCCGTGTTCTTCGCGCGCTCGTTCTCCTTGTCGTAGAGGCGCGCCTTCGTGAGCTCGATGTACCAGTCGCAGAACTCGTTCCAGATGAACTCGTAGATCATGCGGCCGGCCTCGCCGAGCTCGAAGTTGTCGAGGCTCTTCGTCACGCCCTCCGCCGTCTTGGCGTAACGCGAGAGGATCCACTTGTCGGCAAGCGTGAAGTCAGATGCTTCCGGCTTGAAGCTCTTGTCGAAGCCCTCGAGGTTCATGAGCATGTAGCGCGAAGCATTCCAGATCTTGTTGGCGAAGTTGCGCGCACTCTCGACGCGCTCCCAGTAGAAGCGCATGTCGTTGCCCGGCGTGTTGCCCGTGATCAGCATGAAGCGCAGCGTATCGGCACCGTACTTCTCGACGACCTCGACCGGGTCGATGCCGTTGCCGAGCGACTTGCTCATCTTGCGGCCCTGGCTGTCGCGCACGAGGCCGTGGATGAAGACATGGTGGAACGGGATGTCCTTGCCGAACTCGAGGCCCATCATGACCATGCGCGCGACCCAGAAGAAGATGATGTCGTAGCCCGTGACGAGCGTCGCCGTCGGGTAGAACTGCTCGAGTTCCGGCGTCTTGTCCGGCCAGCCGAACGTCTCGAACGGCCAGAGGCCCGAGCTGAACCACGTGTCGAGCACGTCCTCATCCTGATGGATGTGCTTGCTATGGCAATGCGGGCACTCCGTGAGGTCCGTGCGCGAGACGCTCGTCGCGCCGCAGTCGTCGCAGTACCAGGCCGGGATGCGGTGGCCCCACCAGAGCTGGCGCGAGATGCACCAATCACGGATGTTCTCGAGCCAATTGATGTAGGTCTTCGTGAAGCGCTCCGGCACGAACTGGATGCGCCCGTCCTTGACGGCCTCGATGGCCGGCTTCGCGAGGCTCTCCATCTTGACGAACCACTGCTTCGAGACGAGCGGCTCGATTGTCGAATGGCAGCGCGAGCAGTGGCCGACGGAGTGCTCATGCTCCTCGACCGAGACGAGCACGCCCGTCTCCTCGAGCTCCTTGACGAGCGCCTTGCGGCACTCATAGCGGTCCATGCCCGCGTACTTGCCGGCACCCTCGAGCATCTTGCCCGTGTTGCCGATGACCTTGATTTCCTCGAGGTGATGGCGCTGGCCCATCTCGAAGTCGTTCGGGTCGTGCGCCGGCGTGACCTTGACGGCGCCCGTGCCGAAGTTCTTGTCGACGTACTCATCGGCGAACAGCGGGATGCGGCGGCCGACGATCGGCAGGATCAGCGTCTTGCCGACGAGGTCCTTGTAGCGCTCGTCGTCCGGATGGACGGCGACACCCGTATCGCCGAACATCGTCTCCGGGCGCGTCGTCGCGATCTCAACGTACTTGCCCGGCTCGCCCTCGACCTCATAGCGCAGATGCCAGAGATGGCCCTGCTCCGTCTCGTGCTCGACCTCGATGTCCGAGATGGCCGTGTTGCAGGACGGGCACCAGTTCGTGATGCGCGTGCCCTGATAGATGAGCCCCTTCTCATAGAGGCTCACAAAGACCTCGCGGACGGCGCGGCTGCAGCCCTCGTCCATCGTGAAGCGCTCGCGGTCCCAGTCGAGCGAGGAGCCAAGCGAACGCAGCTGGAACATGATGCGGCTGCCGAACTTCTCCTTCCAGTCCCAGACGCGCTCGAGGAACTTCTCGCGGCCGAGCTCATAGCGGTTCGTGCCTTCCTTGCGCAGCGCGCCCTCGACCTTCGCCTGCGTCGCGATGCCGGCGTGGTCGCAGCCCGGGATCCAGACCGTGTTGTAGCCCTGCATGCGGTGGTAGCGGATCAGGATGTCCTGCAGCGTGTTGTCGAGCGCATGGCCCATGTGCAGCTGGCCCGTGACATTCGGCGGCGGGATGACCATGCTGTACGGCTTCTTGCTCTTGTCGACCTCCGCGTGGAAGAACTTATTCTTCTCCCAGAACTCATACCACTTCTTCTCAAACGACTGCGGGTCATAAACCTTCGGGATGTTGTTCCCGAGCTCTTCTTTCTCTGGCATTGTAATCCTCCTCAAAAAATAAAGCGCTTCCGTCCAAAAGGACGAAAGCGCCTGCCTTCGTGGTACCACCAATCTTCTCATGCAGCACTGCCGCATGACTCTCGCGTTAACGCCGCCCACGTCCCCGCCTAAGCAGAAGCCTCAGCGGAGCGACTACGAAGCGACCTTCCGCATCTCCCTGCCAGGACTCACACCAGCCGTCCCGTCTCTTTGCCAGGGAAGATCCCTACTCCTCTTCGTCATCGTCTTTGCCTTATACGGAACCATCTTATCACAACGCGTTCCAAAATGCAATGCAAAGCCGCGCAAGAGTCCGACTGTGCCGCGTCAGTCCGCGAGAGGAAGGATCGTGTCAAGGATGCGGCGGCAGCTGCGGATGTCGTGGCGGTTCTCGTACTGCTTGCCGCGGCGGTTGTAGTACTCGACTTTGTCGCTGTACATGCGCTGGTCAGTGCGGCAGATGGCTTCGTTCAGGTGCGTGGTATCTGCCACCCAGTCGCTGCCGAGGGCGATGGACAGGTCCTGCTCGCGGCCGACCAGCTCACGCAGGCGGCGGAAGCTCGCCTTGAAGTCGAGCTCTTTGACGAGCGGCATCAGCACGAGGAACTCGTCACCGCCCATGCGGTAGGCATTCTCACTGCCGTAGCACTTCGCGAGCAGGTGGGCCGCCCGCTTGAGCGCTTCATCACCCGCCTGATGGCCGCGCGTGTCGTTGATCTCCTTGAGGCCGTTGACATCGGCGTAGACGATGCCGATCGAGCTCGAGTGCTGCATGAGGAAGTCGATCTTCTCGATGCAGGCATTGCGGTTGTGCAGCCCCGTCAGCGCATCGTAGCAGCTCGCATGCTCGAGTTCTGCCATGAGGCGGTAGTTCGTGATCTTCGAGGCGATGAAGTACGACACCGTCTCGAGCACCGTGACCGTATTGACCAGGTCACTCTTCTCGTAGTTGTCGACGCCGAGGTAGCCGATGAGCTTGCCGTCGTGATAGAACGGCGCATCGATGATGCGCTCGATGCCCTGGCGCTTGAGGTTCCAGTAGTCGACGGGATCATCGTCCTTCAGGACCTCGATGTCCTCGATGATGACGCTCGTCGAATGCTCGAGGAACTTCTCCCAGCCGCCGATGTACTGCGCGTAGTCGAGATTCTGCAGCGTGTCGATCTCCGGCGTGACGCCCGGCGCGCACCACTCGAACGTATTCGAGACCGTCTTGCCATCCGTCTCGAGGATGTAGAGCCTGTCCGGATGCAGCACGTGGCTGAGCTCCCGCAGCGCGTGGTTCATCGCCACGTCATACTCTTCCTCGCCGCTGAGGATCTTCGAGATGCGCAGGATGATGTCGTTCGTCGTGTACGCGCGCTTCATCTCCATCTGCCGTGCGCGGTCGAGGTCGACATTCATGAACGTGTAGGCGACATAGCCCGGCTGCGCGAGCGGCATAATCGTGAAATCCAGCCAATGGTCGATCTCCGGCGCGTAGATGCAGTCGCGGATGGCCTTGCCCTCGTGACAGACTCTCGCGCAGTACGTCATCCAGATGGGGTTCACTTTCTCGTAGATGGACCGGAAGGAGTTCCCCACGAGCTCCTCCTCCGTCTTCCCCACCATCTCACAGTAAATCTTGTTGACAAAGACGTACTTCGTGTCCTGAACGGTCTTGCCATCCTCCGCAAAGATCAAGTCAAAGACTGCATACGCCACCGGGACGTCGTGATAGATGTCCGGCATCCAAAGATTCTCCATCGTGATCACCTTGCCTAAAATCACGTCATGCTCTGCAATCCGAACAAAACAATCCGCTTTTATTTTCTTATTCTATCTTAACATCATTCACCTTATCTTGTAAACTTTTTTTCACCGTCAGATAGAATTCATGGCGCGGCAGCTCTTTCTTGCCGACCTGCTCGTAGTGCGCGACCTTGTCGCGGTACATGCGGCGGTCCGTCTTGGAGATGGCCTCGTCGAGCTCGGCCGCATCGGCGAGCCAGTCGGCTCCGACGGCCAGCGAGACGTCGTCCGCAACACGCGCACGCAGCTGCGCGAAGCGCTCCGCGAATTCCTGCTTCGCGACCTGCGGCATCAGGACGAGGAACTCGTCGCCGCCCACGCGGTAGGCATGCTCGCGGCCGCAGCAGTCCGCGAGCAGGTCGGCCGTGCGCTTCAGGGCTTCATCGCCGGCCCGGTGGCCCAATTCGTCGTTGATCTCCTTGAGGCCGTTGACATCGGCGTAAATGACGCCCACAGCGCCGCGCCGCTGCATCAGCGTGTCGACCGCCATGCTGAACGCATTGCGGTTTCGCAGGCCCGTCAGCGTATCGTAGCGGCTCAAATGGTCGAGCTCCATCACGAGCCGGTGATTCGCGAGCTTGGCCGCGATGAAGTACGACACCGTCTCAAAGACGGCGACCGTGTTGACGCGGCTGTCCCACTCGTAATTGTCGGCACAGAGATAGCCGATGAGCCGGCCGCCGTGGTAGATGGGCGTCGCAATGAGCCGCTCGATGCCCTGGCGCTCGAGGATCTCGTAGCCGGCTGGATTGTCCGCCTTGAGGACCTCGATGTCCTCGATGATGACGCTCGACGCGTGCTCGAGGAATCTCTCCCAGCTGCCGATATACTTCGCGTAGTCGAGCTGCTGCAGCGTCGCCAGCTCCGACTTGACGCCGGCGGCGCACCACTCAAACGTATTCGAGAACGTCTGGCCATCCACCTCGAGGATGTAGAGCCGGTCCGGGTGCAGGATGCGGCTGAGCTCCCGCAGAGCGTGGTCCATCGCCGTCTCATAGTCTTCCTCGCCGTTGAGGATCTTCGAGATGCGCAGGATCACATCATTCGTCGTGTACTCGCGCTTCATCTTGAGCTGCTGCGCGCGGTCGAGGTCGACATTCGTGAACGTATAGGCGACATAGCCCGGGATCTTGAGCGGCATGATCGTGAAGTCGAGCCAGTGCCCGATCTCCGGCGCATAGATGCAGTCATGGAAGGCCCTGCCCTCTTGGTAGGCCTTTGTGCAGTACGTCATCCAGATCGGATCTCCATTCGCATAGACAGAGAAGAAAGACTTCCCCAAAAGATCTTCCTTTTTCACCCCCGCCATCTCGCAGTAGATCTCATTGACAAAGACGTACTCCGTGTCCCGTACCGTCCTGCCGTCTTTCGCAAATAGTAATTTATAGACGGCATACGCCACCGGGACATCGCCGTAGATGTCCGGCGTCCAATCTTTATCCATACCACTCCCCCCCATCCTTGTCCTATCACGCATTGTATCATGTAGCACGAGACCCCGCTGTGAGAGACAGCAGGGGCTCTTGAACTCTTTCGTATTCTTTTAATCTAATAATCTAATTCCACGGCAAAAAGAAAAATCCTGCCTGCATTCATGCAGACAGGACCAGTTGAACTTATGCTTATTTTACTTCAGCAGCGCCGAGCGGGCAGCCCTCGTTGAAATTGCGGGCGTTCTCCATCGTCACCGTTGCGATGGCCTGCAGGGCCTCGCGCGTGAAGAATGCCTGATGGCTCGTGAGGATGACCTGCGGGAACATGAGCAGGCGGCCCGTGATGTCTTCCGTCGGAACGTCGGAGCTATGATCCGTGTAGACATTGGCGTCCTCGCCCTCGTAGACATCGAGCGCGACCGCATGGAACTTGCCCTTCTTGAGAGCAGCGATGAGCGCTTCCGTATCGATGAGGCCGCCGCGTGCAGCGTTCGTGAGCATGACATCGTCCTTCATGAGGGAGATGGCCTTCTCATCGATGAGATGATACGTGCCGCCTTCGCCCATGATGAGCGGTGCGTGAATGGAGATGAGGTCGGAGCGGCTCAGGACTTCCTCCTTCGAGGCATAGGTGAGCAGGCCCTCCTCTTCGAGCTTCTTGTTCGGGAACGCATCCCAGCCGATAACCGTCATGCCATAGCCCTTGCAGATGCGCGCCATGCACTGGCCGATGCGGCCCGTGCCGAGAATGCCAGCGACCTTGTTGTGGAGATCGACGCCGAGCAGACCCGTGAGGTCGAAGTTGTTGTCGCGCACCTTGTTGTACGCCTTGTGCAGGCGGCGGTTCGCGGCCTGCAGCGTCGCCATCGCATGCTCTGCCACTGCGTACGGGGAGTAAGCCGGTACGCGCAGGACCGTGATGCCGTACTCGGCAGCGGCCTTCTTGTCGACATTGTTGAAGCCGGCGCAGCGCAGGAGAATCAGGCGGACGCCGCCATCGTGCAGCTGCTCGATGACAGAGCGCGGTGCCTCGTCGTTGACGAAGATGCAGACGGCGTCATAGCCGTTGGCGAGATGTGCCGTCTCATCCGTCAAGCGGCTCGCGAAATATTTGAGCTCAACGTTGTACGTGCCCTCGCCACGATCCTTCGCGAGCTCGCTGAAATAGAGGCGGTCATAGTCTTTCGTGCCGAAGAAGGCAACCTTGAGTACAGGGATCTTCTTATCCTTCGGACCCATCGCCTCAAAGACTGCCTGGATCTGCTTTGCAGCCTCTTCCTCGTCGGGGCCGTCCACCGTAACATTGACCGTTGCGCCCTTCGCGACATGGAGATTCAGGATCTCCAGCACGTTGTTGCCCTGGGCAGTCTCATTGTCGGCCTCGAGCGTTACCGCTGCCCGCAGGTTGCTGCATGCCTGCGCGATCTGCGCTGCGGGACGCGCATGGATACCGAGTGAGCACTTCACGACGACTTGGAATTTTTTCATTGATAAGATCCTCCCAATAAAAACCATAAAAATGTGGTTCGTGTATATCACCAATAAGATTATACGACGCCGAGCGTGTGAAATCAATAACATATTTGCAGTCTCACTGCACTTTTTCGAAAGGCTGTTACCCGAAGAACAGCGAGATGACGAATGCCTGATGTGTATCCCGTAAACTTCTCCCCTGTGTCGAGAGCGCATCTCAGCGATGGCGCAGCCAGCACGGGACGAGACAGAGGGCGCTGATGGCGAGGCCGAAGAACAGCGGGTTGCCGGCGGCGCCGAGGAAGACGGCAATGAGGGCCGCGGCGGTCGAGAGCACCATCGAGAGCGTGGCGCTCGTATTCGTGATGGTGCCCGGCGCGAAGATGGCGAAGCTCAGCGGCAGGAAGATGCCGCCGCTCCGCAGGGCCATGGACAGGTAGTTCCAGAACAGGACCTGGCTGCCCTCGTTGACCATCGCGATAAAAGCGGCTAGCGCGATTGTCAGCAGGACAATCAGGCGCGTGACGGAGAGCTCGGAGAGGTGGTACGGATGATTGACCGTCGGAATCTCCGTGATGTCGATCTCCTGGCTCTCAGGGTCTTCGGCGATCTTGTGGATCTTGCGGGCGCGCAGCGTCACGCGCGCGCGATGAAAGATGTCGCGCGAGAGCATCGTGCCGATGCCAAGCGAGAGGCCGGCAATCGAGCCTATGAGCGAAAGCATGATGCCGCCCATCGCGATGCCGCCGAGCAGGGAAGGCTGTTCGGTCAGGAGGTACGTCGGCAGCGAGAGGATTGGCGTGACCTCTGGATGAGCCGCACCCATGTAGATGCCGACCATCGCGCACGGCAGGCCGACCGGCAGGCTGATGAGCGCCGCCGTAAAGGCCGCGACGGACGCCGTGCGCGGGTTCGACGCGGAGAAGATGGCCTGGATGTACGACTGCGTGCAGAGCATGCCGATGACGACGGACGAGAAGTTTGCGAGGATGTGGCCCGTGTCACCGTGCAGCAGGTTGAAGGCGCCCGCCGGCAGGGCCGCGGCGATGGCAGGGTCTGCAAACAGCGAATGCGCCGCCATGCCGCCGGCGATGGCCATCGTGATCCAGATGACGATCATCTTGAGGATGCCGCCGACGCCGGCACTCTTCATGCCGCCGAAGAAGGCGTAGGCCACGACGGCCAGCACGAGCAGGATTGTCGCGGGCAGGAAGGAGATGCCGAAGATCGCAGCGATGATGTAGATGGCCGGCAGACAGCTCGCCACGGCGCTGAACAGGATGCCGATGGACGAGACGATGCTCGAGAAGACGCCACAGGTCAGGCCGAAGTTCTGCGCGAGGAACTGCGGGATCGTCTCAAGCGCCGTGCGGCGCAGCGGCTTGGCGTAGAAAAGGCCCATGATGATGAGGCCGACGCCCGAGCCGATGGTGAACCACCAGGCCGAGAGGCCGGCCGTCGCCGCAAGCTGTGCCGTACCAACGGTCGCGCCGCCGCCGACACACGTGCCCGCGATGCCGCCCGCGACGAGCGGCACGCCAGCCGAGCGCCCGCCGACGCTGAAGCCCTTCGTCGAGTGGACCGAGCGCGCAGCCCGGATGCCGAAGCCCAGGACGACCGCAATCGTCGCGCAGATGATGACGAGCTGAAACAAAGAAATATCCATTGAAAAAACACACTCCAAAAAAGAAAAAACCCCCGCTCCTATGAGCCGGGGCATTTATAGGGTCACCCAAACCAAATCCAGAGCACACCGGCGATGGCGATGACGACGGCCGCTGTGTTGCGGTGGTAGTAATCGGCAAGCCAGCCGATATGCGTCACATCGTAGAGCCAGCCGAGCACGCGCAGGGCGATGTAATGGATGATGCAACCGACGATGTACGCGAGGCCGACCTCGATGGCGATGGCCAGCATCGTGATGGACAGGCCGATCATCGCGAAGATGCCCGTGAAGAACAGGCCGATGATGACGAGCGCTGCCACGATGACAAAGAGTGTGCCGCCAAGCGCGACGCCGATGCCCGCGAGAGCCGCCAGGAATCCCTTCAAGCTATCCATGAAAACTCCCCCTTCCTGAGAATTCCTTTCTATTTCCTTCATTCACCTTCATTATAGGGAGAAGTCCCGCCATTCGCAAGATGCAATTTCGTTCAAGCGTTCTTCTCTTCGAGCAGTGGCCTGAGGAACTTGCCCGTGTACGACGCAGGCACCTTGACGATGTCCTCGGGACGGCCTGTCGCGACGACGGTGCCGCCCTTGTCGCCGCCCTCGGGGCCGAGGTCGATGATGTAGTCGGCCGTCTTGATGACGTCGAGGTTGTGCTCGATGACGACGACGGTGTCGCCGCCTGCGACGAGGCGCTGCAGGATGTCTAAGAGCTTGTGGATGTCGGCCGTGTGCAGGCCCGTCGTCGGCTCGTCGAGGATGTAGAGCGTCTTGCCCGTCGAGCGCCGCGAGAGCTCCGTTGCGAGCTTGACGCGCTGCGCCTCGCCGCCTGAAAGCGTCGTCGCCGGCTGGCCGAGCTTGATGTAGCCGAGGCCGACGTCCTGGATGATCTGGAGCTTGCGCGCGATGCGCGGCACGTTGGCGAAGAACTCCACGGCCTCGTCGATTGTCATGTCAAGCACTTCAGAGATGTTCTTGCCCTTGTAGCGGACCTCGAGCGTCTCGCGGTTGTAGCGCGCGCCCTTGCAGACCTCACAGGGCACGTAGACGTCAGGCAGGAAGTGCATCTCGATCTTGAGAATGCCGTCGCCCTTGCAGGCCTCACAGCGGCCGCCCTTGACGTTGAAGCTGAAGCGGCCGGCCTTGTAGCCGCGCATGCGCGCCTCGCTCGTCTGGCTGAAGAGCTCGCGGATTGCGTCGAAGACACCCGTGTACGTCGCCGGATTCGAGCGCGGCGTGCGGCCGATCGGCTGCTGGTCGATGTCGATGATCTTGTCGATGTTCTCGAGTCCCTTGATCTTCTTGTGTTTGCCCGGCTTGCCCTTCGCGTGGTAGAGGCGCGAGGCGATGCCCTTGTAGAGGATCTCGTTGACGAGCGTCGACTTGCCCGAGCCCGAGACGCCTGTGACGAGCGTCAGGGTGCCGAGCGGGAACTTGACCGTCAGGTCCTTGAGGTTGTTCTCAGCTGCGCCGACGACCTCGATGAACTTGCCGTTGCCGGGGCGGCGCTTCGCGGGAACCGGGATGAACTTGCGGCGCGAGAGGTAGGCGCCCGTGATGGAGTTGGGGTTCTTCTTGATCTCCTCCGCCGTGCCCTCGGCGACGACGCGGCCGCCGTTCGCGCCGGCGCCCGGGCCGATGTCGATGATGTGGTCGGCCGCGTACATCGTGTCCTCATCGTGCTCGACGACGATCAAGGTGTTGCCGAGGTCGCGCAGATGCTTGAGCGTCGCGAGCAGGCGGTTGTTGTCGCGCTGGTGCAGGCCGATGCTCGGCTCGTCGAGCACGTAGAGCACGCCCTGCAGGCCCGAGCCGATCTGCGTCGCGAGGCGGATGCGCTGCGCCTCGCCGCCCGACAAGGTGCCCGCCGAGCGCGAGAGCGTCAAGTAGTCGAGTCCGACATCGAGCAGGAAGTGCAGGCGCGCATGGATCTCCTTGAGGATCTGCGCCGCGATCTTCATCTCGCGCGGCGTCAGCGTGAGCTGCGTGAAGAACTCGTCGGCCTCGCGGATCGTCATGCGCGTGACCTCATCGATGTTCTTGCCGCCGACCGTGACGGCGAGCGTCTCAGGCTTCAAACGCGCGCCGTGGCACGCCTTGCAGGGAATCTCGGTCATGTAGTTCTCGTATGACTCGCGCATCTCGTCGCTGTCCGTCTCGTGGTAGCGGCGCGCGAGCAGCGGCATGACCCCCTCGAACGGCACGAAGTACTCCTTGTCCTCACCGAACATGTTCGTGTAGCGGAAGGTGAAGCGCTCCTCGCCCGAGCCGTAGAGCAGGACCTGCTGCGTCTTCTTGTCAATCTCCTGCCACGGCGTCTCGAGGCTGTAGCCGCGGTTTTCGAGGATGGCCTTCATCACGCACATCGCGTACGAGTGCAGGTTCTTCGAGAGCGGTGCAAAGACGCCGCCGCCCACACTCAGGGTCGGATCAGGCAGGACGAGCTCCTCGTCGAACTCCATATGGCTGCCGAGGCCCATGCAGACGGGGCAGGCGCCGTAGGGATTGTTGAACGAGAACATGCGCGGCGTGATCTCGGGCAGGCTGATGCCGCAGTCGACGCAGGCGAAATTCTCGCTGAACATCAAGAGCTCGCCGTCGACGATCTGCACGTAGGCGACGCCCTCGCCGAGTTTCAGTGCCGTCTCCAGGGAGTCGGCCAGGCGCGATTCCATGCCCTCGCGCACGACGAGGCGGTCGATGACGACCTCGATCGTGTGCTTCTTGTTCTTCTCGAGCTGGATGTCCTCGCCGATGTCCATGACCTCGCCGTCGATGCGCACGCGTACATAACCTTCGTGGCGGATGTGTGCGAGGACCTTCTTGTGTTCGCCCTTCTTGCCGCGCACGACCTGCGCCATGACGAGCAGCTTCGTGCGCTCCGGCAGCTCGCGGATCTGGTCGATCATCTGGTCGACCGACTGCTGCGTGATGGGCTTGCCGCACTTCGGGCAGTGCGGGTGACCGGCGCGCGCAAACAGAAGGCGCAGGTAGTCGTAGATCTCCGTGACCGTGCCGACCGTCGAGCGCGGGTTGTGGCTCGTCGTCTTCTGGTCAATCGAGATGGCCGGCGAGAGGCCGTCGATCTGGTCGACGTCCGGCTTGTCCATCTGGCCGAGGAACTGGCGCGCGTACGACGAGAGCGACTCGACGTAGCGGCGCTGGCCTTCTGCGTAGATCGTATCGAAGGCCAGCGACGACTTGCCCGAGCCCGAGAGGCCTGTGATGACGACGAGCTTGTCGCGCGGGATGTTGACATCGATGTTCTTGAGGTTGTGCGCACGCGCACCCTTGATGCGGATGTATTTTTCCATGATTGTTTTCCTTTTTTATTGAATATGCTCAGACCCTGCTGCGGATCATCGCGCGGTAGACGATCTCACTGAGGACATAGCCCGCGAGCATCAGGATGGCCATCGGCAGCGGGTTGCTGTCGCCGGCGATGCCCGTCAGCGGCATCATGACGCCACCGAGGATCATCTGGCTGAATCCCAAGAGCGCGCTGGCCGAGCCGGCACTCTTGCCCTGGCGCGAGAGCGCGAGCGAGAAGCTCGCCGTGCCCATGACGGAAAGCGGCACGATGGTCACGAAGAGGACGAGCAGCGTGTAGAGGAGCGGCGCGTGCAGCAGGAAACCTGCAAGCAGCAGCACGGCTCCGGCGAGCGGGATACGAAGCGATACAGAGAGCAGCTTCTCGTCTGGCACGCGGCCGGCAAAGCGCGCGGGCACCGTGCCGGCGACGAGCAGGCCGAGGCCGATGCCGCCGAAGATCAGGCTGTACGTCTGCGCCGAGACGTGGTAGACGTTCTGGAAGACGAAGGAGCTGCCGCCGATGTACGAGAAGAACGAGCCGAAGAAGAAGAGCTGCAGCAGGCAGTGGCCGAGGAAGTAGCGGTCGCGCAGGAGCTGCGGGAACTTCGCGAAGGACTTGGCGATGCTCTGCTGGCGCTCCTCTTTCTTGAGCGTCTCGCGGTAGATCACCGTAGAGACGAACTGCGCGATGCCGACGATCACCAAGAGGGCAAAGATGCCGCGCCAGCTCGTGAAGCGCAGGATCTGGCCGCCGATGACCGGTGCGGCAATCGGCGCGAGGCCGTTGACGAGCATCAGGATGGCGAAGAAGCGCGTGAGCTCCGGTCCCTCAGCCACGTCACGCGCGATGGCGCGAGCAATGACGATACCGCTCGCGCCGCTGAAGCCCTGCAGGAAGCGAAAGACGAGAAAGGACGTGATGTTCTCCGACAGGCAGGCGCCAGCGCTCGCCGCCGTGAAGACGATCATGCCGACGAGCAACGGCAGCTTGCGGCCGAAGCGGTCTGACAGCGGTCCCATGAAGATCTGGCCGAAGGCCATGCCGAGCATCGTCATGGTCAGGGTCAGCTGCGTCAGCGACGCCGAGATGCCGAAGTCCCCGCCGAGCTCCGGCAGGGCCGGCAGATACATGTCAGTGGACAGCGGCGCCATCGCGGTCATGATGCCGAGAAACACCGTCAAGAATAGTTTCTCCTTTGGACTCAATCTCAAAAAAATCTTCCTTCCTCAAATTGCCTGGACTTACTTTTTTATCTCGATTTACCTATCATTTCTTTTTGGCCCGTCTCGCCTTGGGCGATGCGGAGGCTTTTGCCCCCGGCAAGCTGCCGTCGAGCTCTAAGATCATGTCGCGAAGCTCTGCCGCGCGCTCGAACTCGAGCGCACGCGAGGCCTGCTGCATCTCGCGCGTCAGCGTCTTGATGAGGTTCTCCCTATCCTTCTTGGTCAGCTTCTTCTTGCCCTTCTTGACCTCGTACTTGCCGCCCGACTCGGCGACGAGCGTCGTCTCGATCAGCGGCTTGATGGGCTTGACGATGGTCTTCGGCGTGATGCCATGCGCCTTGTTGTAGCCATCCTGTATCTCGCGGCGGCGCGCCGTCTCGTCGATGGCGCGCTTCATCGAGTCGGTGATGCGGTCGGCATACATGATGACATGGCCGCGCGCATTGCGCGCCGCACGGCCGATGATCTGTATCAGTGATGTGTCGGAGCGCAGGAAGCCCTCCTTGTCGGCATCGAGGATGGCGATCAGCGAGACTTCCGGCATGTCAAGGCCCTCGCGCAAGAGGTTGATACCGACGAGCACGTCGAACTCGCCGGCGCGCAGGTCGTGGATGATCTCGGCGCGCTCAATTGTCGCGATGTCGGAGTGCAGGTAGCGGACCTTGACGCCGACTTCCGTGAAGTAGTCGGTCAGGTTCTCCGCCATCTTCTTTGTCAGCGTCGTGACGAGCACGCGCTCATTGCGCTCGATGCGAACCTTGATCTCGGCAAGCAGGTCGTCGATCTGGCCCTCGAGCGGCCGGACCTCGATCTCGGGGTCCAAGAGGCCCGTCGGGCGAATGATCTGCTGCGCGACCTGCTGGGCCTGCTCGAGCTCGTACTTGCCCGGCGTCGCCGAGACGTAGATGATCTGGTTGATGCGCGCGGCGAACTCCTCGAAGGTCAGCGGGCGGTTGTCGAAGGCCGACGGCAGCCGGAAGCCATTCTCGACGAGCGAGACCTTGCGGCTGCGGTCACCGGCATACATCGCGTGGAGCTGCGGCAGCGTCACATGCGACTCATCCATGACGATGAGGAAGTCTTCGGGGAAGTAGTCGAGCAGCGTGTAGGGCGCCTCGCCGGCCTTGCGGTGCGTCAGGTGGCGCGAGTAGTTCTCGATGCCCGAGCAGTAGCCCATCTCCTGCATCATCTCGAGGTCGTAGCGCGTGCGCTGCTCGATGCGCTGCGCCTCAATGAGCTTGCCCTCCGCCTTGAACTTCTTGACCTGCTCCTCCATCTCCGCCTCGATGTCCTTCATCGCGATCTTGAGGTCCTCATCCTCCGTGACGTAATGCGAGGCTGGGAAGACCATCGAGTGCGTGCGCTCGCCGTAGACCTCCCCCGTCACGACGTCGAACTCAACGATGCGGTCGACCTCGTCGCCGAAGAGCTCGATGCGCACGGCGCGGTTGTTGTAACCGGCCGGGAAGACCTCGATGACATCGCCGCGCACACGGAACTGACCACGCTCGAACGCGACATCGTTGCGCTCGTAGCGGATGGAGACAAGCTTCTTGAGGATTGCGTCTCTATCGACAATCTGCCCCTTGTGCAGGGAGAGCACCATCTCGTGGTAGCTCTCCGGCGAGCCGAGGCCGTAGATGCAGGAGACCGAGGCAACGATGATGACGTCGCGCCGCTCAAACAGCGAGCACGTCGCGCTGTGGCGCAGCTCATCGATCTCGTCATTGATAGAAGCATCCTTCTCGATGTAGGTGTCCGTCGAGGCGATGTAGGCCTCCGGCTGGTAGAAGTCGTAGTAACTGACGAAGTAGCCGACGTAGTTGTTCGGGAAGAACGCCTTGAACTCGCTCGCGAGCTGCGCCGCCAGCGTCTTGTTGTGGGCGATGACGAGCGTCGGCTTCTGCACCTTCTCGATGACCTTGGCGATCGTGTACGTCTTGCCCGTGCCCGTCGCGCCCAAGAGGACCTGCGCCTGCTGGCCGTTCTCGACGCCGGCCGCGAGCTCCTCGATGGCCTGTGGCTGGTCGCCCATCGGCTCAAATGGCGCCACGACCTCAAAAGGCCTCTCCTCGTCAAAATGCATCGTATTGAGTTTCGGCACCATGGCCATGCGATTCCCCTCCCATATCCTTACCATTAATCATAATCTAATCAAAAAACATTATCCATTAGCGACATGTACCTCTATTATATACGTCCATTTCGAAAAAATCCACCGCCCATGATGATCATGGCGGTGGATTTGTCTCGTGCAACTATATGCGATTCTATCAGCCCTTGACGACGATGTTGACGAGCTTCTTCGGCACGCAGATGACCTTGACGATCGTCTTGCCGGCCGTGAGTTCCTGCGTGCGCGGCAGGCCCATGGCAATCTCCTGCATGCCCGCGCGGTCGGTGTCGGCGGGGATCGTGATCTTGTCGCGGACCTTGCCGTTGATCTGCAGGACGATCTCGATCTCCGCGAGCTTTGTGGCGGCCTCGTCGTAGGTCGGCCATTTCTGCTGGTGGACGCTGCCCTGGCCAGCAAACAGGCGGCTCCAGAGCTCTTCCGTGATATGCGGCGCAAACGGTGCGAGGAGCTTGATGAGGTTCTCGGCGACCTCGCGCGCGAGGCCGGCGTTGAGGTCCTTGTCCTGGAAGGCGTAGAACGCGTTGACGAGCTCCATGATGGACGAGACGGCCGTGTTGAACATGAAGCGGTCGCGGACGTCTTCCGTGACCTTGCGGATCGTCACGTGCAGGATGCGGCGCAGGTCCTTCTCTTCCTTCGTGAGCGCTGCGGTGTCGTAGTCCGCCTTGCCCGACTTGATGACCTCCTCGAAGTGGCCGAGGATGCGCCAGACGCGGTTGAGGAAGCGGTAGGAGCCCTCGACGCCCTGGTCGCTCCACTCGAGGTCGCGGTCGACCGGTGCGGCGAACAGGATGAAGAGGCGGGCCGTGTCGGCACCGTACTTCGCGATGATCTCCTCCGGCGAGACGACGTTGCCCTTCGACTTCGACATCTTCGAGCCGTCCTTGAGGACCATACCCTGCGTCAGGAGGTTCGTGAACGGCTCATCGAAGTCGACGAGGCCGGCATCGTGCAGGACCTTCGTGAAGAAGCGCGAGTACAAGAGGTGCAGGATGGCATGCTCGATGCCGCCGATATACTGGTCGACCGGTGCCCAGTAGTTGACCTTGTCCTTGGCGAACGGCTCCTTGTCGTTGTGCGGGTCCGTGTAGCGCAGGTAGTACCACGAAGAGCAGATGAAGGTGTCCATCGTGTCCGTCTCGCGTGTCGCATCGGCGCCGCACTTCGGGCACTTGCAGTGGACGAAGCTCTCGCTCGATGCGAGCGGCGAGAGCGAGCCCTGGTCAAACGAGACGTCCTCCGGCAGCATGACCGGCAGGTCTTTCTCCGGCACGAGCACTTCGCCGCAGTGCGGGCAGTTGATGACCGGGATCGGCGCGCCCCAGTAGCGCTGGCGCGAGATCAGCCAGTCGCGCAGGCGGAAGTTGACGCGGCGCTTGCCGAAGCCTTCCTTCTCGGCCTTGTCCATGATGCCCTTCATCGCGGCCTTGATGTCGAGCCCTGTGAACTCAGCGGAATTGACGAGCACGCCGTCCTTATCCGTGTAGGCCTCCGTCATCTCCTCGAGCTTGAGCTCATGGTCGCGCGGCTGCAGCGTGATGATCTTCGGGATGTCGTACTTCGTCGCGAACATCCAGTCACGCGAATCCTCAGACGGCACGCCGATGACGGCACCCGTGCCGTAGTCGGCGAGGACGTAGTTCGTGACCCAGATCTGCACCTTCTTGCCGTTGAACGGGTTGATGCAGTAAGCGCCCGTGAAGATGCCTTCCTTCTCGGACTCGCTCGACGTGCGCTCGATCTCGCTCTGGTTGCGCGTGCGCTTGACGAATGACTGGATCTCCTCGGCCTTCGGGTTGTTCTCGCAGATCTTGTCGACGAGCGGATGCTCGGCAGCGAGCGCGAGGAACGTGATGCCGTAGACCGTATCGGGGCGCGTCGTGTAGGCGGCAATCGTTGTGCCGAGCTCCGGCGCCTCGAGGTTGAACTCGAGGCCTTCGCTGCGGCCGATCCAGTTGTCCTGCATCGTCTTGACGCGCTCCGGCCAGCCCTTGAGCTTATCGAGGTCCTTCAGCAGCACATCAGCGTAATCCGTGATCTTGAGGAACCACTGCGAGAGATCCTTCTTGTGGACCTCGTGGTCGCAGCGCCAGCACTTGCCGTCGATGACCTGCTCATTCGCGAGCACCGTGCCGCAGGTGTCGCACCAGTTGACTGACGCCTTCTTCTTGTAGGCGAGGCCGCGCTTGTAGAAGAGCTCGAAGAGCCACTGCGTCCACTTGTAGTACGAGGGGTCGCACGTCTTGACCTCGCGGTCCCAATCGTAGGAGAGGCCTAGCTTCTTCTGCTGCTTCTCCATGTTCTCGATGTTGCTGTACGTCCAGTCGGCCGGCTTGACGCCGTGCTTGATGGCGGCGTTCTCAGCCGGCATGCCGAAGGAGTCGAAGCCCATCGGATGCAGGACGTTGAAGCCCTCCATCGTCTTGTAGCGCGCCATGACGTCGCCGATGGCGTAGTTGCGCACATGGCCCATGTGCAGGTTGCCCGACGGATACGGGAACATCTCGAGCGCGTAGTACTTCGGGCGGTCCGGGTCGGCCTCTGTCTTGTAGACCTTGCCTTCTTCCCACTTCTTCTGCCATTTTGCCTCAATGTCCTGCGGCGAATATCTTTCCATGCTGACTGCCTCCTAAAATAAAAAGTCCCCGACCGTCATTGCTGACGATCAGGGACGATGATTCGCGGTACCACCCTGCTTGATGCATGCGCATCCTCTCGGTGCCGTAACGTGGCAGGCGTCGACCATTTTGCCCGAAGGCGCCCCGGCCGCTCCTCCGCAGTGAGTTCAGTGCTTCTCGTCACCGGCTCTCAGCTGCCGCCGGCTCTCTTGAGACGTTCCACACCTAATGCTCTGCATCCTCGGATTTACGTGTTTACATATGGTCTTATTATAGCGGGGATTTCGCGCATCGTCAACTACTTCTCGCGCTTCCCGTGCAGCTGCTCGAACTCGAGCTGCTTCTCGTGCGTCTGCTGCCACTTGCGGCGCGCATCCTCGTAGCTCTCACAGGCGAGCGTGAAGCCCTTGCCCGACACCTCCGACGTGTCGGAGACGATCATGAAGGCCTGCGGGTCGTGATGGGCGACGATGGTCTTGACGCGGCTGACCTGCGTGAGGCTCACGACGACGAACAGGATGTTCTTCGGCTCCTCGGCAAAGCCGCCGCGGCCATCGATGAACGTCGCGCCGCGGTGCACGTTCTCCATGATGTCGCTGCAGATGGCCTTGGCCTGCGGCGAGACGATGAAGATGGACTTCTCGCGGTTGAGGCCGGCGGCCACGCGGTTCGTCAACTCTGCCGTCACGTAGATGGAGACGATGCTGAAGAGCGCGACCTCCATGCCAAACAGGGCGACCGAGCCCATGATGATCAGGAAGTTCAGGATGAAGACGACTGTGCCGACGTCGAGCGAGTAGTACTTCTTGGTGACGGCCGCGATGACGTCGAGGCCGCCCGTATTGGCATTGGCTCGGAAGACCATGCCGAAGCCGACACCGGCGAGCACACCGCCGAAGATGGAGTTGAGCATCGGATCGGCGCAGATGGACCAGTCGACGAGGAAGTGCGTCGCATCGAGGATGACCGACAGGGCGACCGTGCCGAAGATGGTGTCGACGGCGTAGAGCCGGCCGAAGACGCGGTAAGCGAGGTAGAGTATCGGCAGGTTGTAGACGAGGTTCTGCATGCCGACGGGCAGGTCGGTCAGGTAGTAGATGATCAGGGCCACGCCGCTGATGCCGCCCGTCAGGAGGTGTGCCGGTATCAGGAACAGGTTGAAGCCAAGGCAGACGAGCAGGCAGCCGATCGTGATCTGGAGGTAGCGCATGGCATGCTTGCGCCAGAGATTCTGATTCATAGGGTATCCTTTCGCGCTTGAGCGCAGAGATGCGGGGCTACGGTCAAAGGGTCAGGCCAGCGAGAAGAAGTCCTTCGACTCGCGGTCGGCGATGACCTCGACGTGTCCCTCGCCGCGCAGCTCCTCGCGCAGGCGCTCTGCAAGCGAAGCGACGACGGGGAACTCCGTGCCGAAGTGGCCGGCGTCGATGACGTGCATGCCGAGCTCCGCCGCGTGCTGCGCATCGTGGTAGCGCACATCGCCCGTGACATAAGCATCAGCCCCCATCGCGGCGGCCTTGGCGATGAACTCCGCACCGGCGCCGCTGCAGAGCGCGACCTTGCGCACGGGGCGGCTGCCGGCATCGACGAAGCGCACGTACTCCGTCGGCAGGGCCTTGCGGACCTGCTCGGCAAAGTCGCGGATTGCCATCGGCTGCGGCAGCGTGCCGATGCGGCCGAGGCTCTCGGTCTGGCCGCTTTCCGCCTGCTGCGTGATGACGAAGCTCGAGAGCTTCGAGAGGCCGATGGCCTCGGCGAGCACATCGTTGACGCCGCCGCGGGCGATGTCGAGATTCGTGTGGGCTGCGGCCACGGCGATGTCGTGCTGCAAGAGAACCTGCAGGCGGTGGCCGAGCGGCTCATCCGTGCGGATCTTCTTGATGGGCTTGAAGAGCAGCGGGTGGTGCGCGACGATCATCTCCGCTCCCTCGTGCACCGCCTGGCGCACGACCGTGTCGCTGACGTCGAGCGCGACGAGGATGCGGCTGACCTGCCTATCCGGGCTGCCGACGAGCAGGCCCGGATTATCCCAATCCTCTGCGAGATGATGTGGCGCGATGCGCTCCAGCGCATCCATGACAACTTGACATTTCACCATGACAGATGCTCCCCCAATTCCTTGATATGGCGGATGACCGCCTGATACTTCTTCGACTTCTTCGCGGCCTCGCTCTTCTCCATGCCCGCCGCGACGCGGCGCTCCTGGAAGAGCAGGGCCTCGATGTGATGGCGCAGGAGAGGCGGCTTCTTCTGCCAGAGGACGGGTCCGATTTCCAGGAGCAGCGGCTCCGGCATCTTGCGCCGGCCGCGCTTGGCCTTGATGATCTCGTAGATGCGGCCATCATCGAGCGCGAGCGACTCATCTTCGATGTACCAGCGCTTGCGGTAGAGCCAGCGGCGCAGGTCTGCCGCCGCGCTCTGCGGCTGCAGGACAAGCGTCTCGAGCTTCTCGACGACTTCAGGCGAGCCCTCGAGGATCTCGACCATCAGCGTGCCGCCCATGCCGGCAATGCAGACCGTGTCGACTTCCCCGGGCTTCAGGCTCTTCAGGCCGTCGCCGAGGCGCACGGAGATGCGCTCGTCTGTCAGGCCATTCTCGCGGACGGTGCGCACGGCCGCCTCATAAGGGCCCGCGTTCTTGTCGCTCGCCACGACGAACTTCGCCTTGCCCGACTTCACGAGTTCCACCGCGAGGTAGCCGTGGTCCGTGCCGATATCCGCCACGCGGCTGCCCTGCGGTACGAAGTCAGCAAGTGCCTGCAAGCGGTCTCCCAGCTTCATGAAAATCCCTCCCCAGTCATTCCATCCATCTTTCTACATTCTATCTCATTTTGATTACAATACAAGAAAAAGGGTGTAACAAGCGTTACACCCTGGATGTCCAATTGGCTCCTCGAGCAGGATTCGAACCTGCGACAGCCTGATTAACAGTCAGGTGCTCTACCGGCTGAGCTATCGAGGAATATCAACAACATGTATTATTATAGAGAGGGTTGCTCCATTTGTCAACACCTTTTTTTCATCCGGATGCAATTTTTTTTTGCGGACTGACAAAAAGAAAGCCAGAGTGGCTGGCACTCTGGTCTTCAGCAATCAGTCTAAGAAATCCTTGAGCTTACGGCTGCGGCTCGGATGGCGCAGCTTGCGCAGGGCCTTGGCTTCGATCTGGCGGATGCGCTCGCGCGTGACGCCGAAGTTCTGGCCGACTTCCTCAAGTGTGCGCGCGCGGCCATCGTCGAGGCCGAAGCGCAGGCGCAGGACTTTCTCCTCACGCGGCGTCAGTGTATCGAGGACATCCTCGAGCTGCTCCTTGAGCAGCATGAAGGACGCGGCATCGGCCGGGGCCGGTGCATCCTGGTCCTCGATGAAGTCGCCGAGATGCGAGTCCTCCTCTTCGCCAATCGGCGTCTCGAGAGAGACTGGCTCCTGCGCGATCTTCATGATCTCGCGCACGCGATCGACGCCGATCTCCATCTCCTTCGCGATCTCCTCCGGGGTCGGTTCGCGGCCGAGCTGCTGCAGCAGCTGACGCGAGACGCGGATGAGCTTGTTGATGGTCTCCACCATGTGCACCGGGATGCGGATGGTGCGGGCCTGGTCTGCGATTGCGCGCGTGATGGCCTGACGGATCCACCAGGTCGCATACGTACTGAACTTGTAGCCCTTGTTGTAGTCGAACTTCTCGACCGCCTTGATGAGGCCGAGATTGCCCTCCTGGATAAGGTCGAGGAAGAGCATGCCGCGGCCGACATAGCGCTTCGCGATGCTGACGACGAGGCGCAGGTTGGCCTCAGCCAGGCGTTTCTGCGCCTCTTCATCGCCGGCTTCCATGCGCTTAGCGAGGGCGACTTCTTCCTCTGCTGTCAACAGAGGCACGCGGCCGATTTCCTTGAGGTACATGCGCACCGGGTCATCGATGCTGACGCCCTCCGGCACGGAGAGGTCAATCTCGACGTCCTCGTCGGATTTATCGATATCCACATCGTCATCGCTGGAATTGTCCTGCGAATCGTCGACGATCTCGATACCACGCTTGCTGAAGGTATCATACATGGTGTCGATTTCATCTGGAGAGAGATCCTGCTTCTGCAGCGCATCGATGAGTTCCCCATACGTCAGGGTACCCCCATTCTTCTTTCCCTTGGCGAGAAGACCCTCCACTATCTCAGAACTGCGGCCCTTGCCGGCAGCTTTTGCTGTCTTTGTTTCAGCCATTCGACTGCCTCCTTTCCACACGTTCCATCCATCTTTTACCAAGTGAGTTACCATTCATCCATTTCATGTTTGATCTTATTTACCTCATTCAATTCTTGCAGGCAGGCCTCATGCTGGCCGTTCTGCGCATATTCATTCGCCTTGCGGCTGTGCTCCGTGTAGAGGGCATTGAGATATGCCTTGCGGAGCACCCGTAGAGAATCATCGTAAGCTTCGGTCTCATCGCGCCCGCCGAGGTCTTCGACGAGCGACCGGGAGAGCTCGGCGGCTGCCTCGTCGCTGAGCGTTGCGGCACTTATATCATCCACGGGGCGTCCTTCCTCTGCGGCTGCCTTGAGAAAGGTCAGGATCTCGCGCTGTGCGGAATCGCGTATGCCCTCGAGCGGCACGATGGTCTCAAGATGCGCGATCACCGCGGCATCCTGCCAGGCCATGCGGATGACGAGCCGGCCGGCCTTCCTAAGGGCTGTATCCGGTTTCGCGACAACCTTGCGGATTGGCTGTCGCACCTGGGCTTCCTCCGCTTCGGGACGGTAGTGGCGGAGCTCCGAACGCACGATGCCCTCGTCGAGCATCAGCGTCTGCGCGAGCCGCCGCTCGTACTCGCTGCGCACGGCCGCCTCGCGGATGCCCGCGAGTACCGGCATCATCTCATGGAGTGCCTTGACCTTGCCGTCGAGCGTGTCGTAATTCGTATGCGAGAGGACGTAGCGCAGGCGGTACTCGACGAGCGGCAGTGCCTTCTCGACGAGCGCCCGGAAGGCATCGGCCCCGTGCTTGCGGATGAACTCATCGGGGTCCTTGCCGTCTGGCACGACAATGACGCGGACGCGGGCCCCCGTATCGCGCACAATGGACAGTGCGCGTATCGTTGCCTTTTGCCCCGCCTCGTCGCTGTCGTAGCAGAAGCAGATCTCCGGTGCGTAGTGCAAGAGCTTCTTCGCATGCTCCGGCGTGAACGCCGTGCCAAGCGATGCGACCACATTGTGCACACCGGCGTCGAACACCGATATCGCATCCATGTAACCCTCGACGACGATGGCCCGGCCCTCCTGCTGGATGGCGCGGTGCGAGCGATCGAGGCCGAAGAGCAGCTTCCTCTTATTGAAGAGGACGGTCTCCGGTGTGTTGAGATACTTCGGTGTCGAATCATCGAGGACGCGGCCGCCGAAGCCGACGACGCGCCCGCGCTCATCCGCAATCGGGATGATCACGCGCCCGCGGAAGCGGTCGTAGAGGCCGCCTCCCTGCTTGCGCTCGGCACAAAGACCGCTTGCCAGCAAAAACTCCTGCTTGATTCCACGCTTGAGAAAAGCCGTGGACAACTTATCCCAGGCAGGCGGTGCGTAGCCGAGCTGAAATTCCTCGATGGTCTCCTGGCGGATGCCGCGCGCGGCGAAGTAGGCCTTGCCCCGCTCGCCCATGCGCGTCATCGTCAGGCAGTTGTGGAAGAAGTCGCGCGCGAGCTCATTGACCTTGCGCAGGTCCTGTATCTCGCGGTCCCGCGCGACTTCCTGCGGGCTCCTCTTGCGCTCGGGCAGCGGGATGCCCAGCTTCTCTGCCTGCAGCTTGATTGCGTCAAAATACGAGATGTTTTCGATAAGCGAAAGAAACTTGAACGCGTTGCCGCCGGCATGACAGCCGAAGCAGTAGAAAAAGCCCTTGTCGGGTAGGACAGAAAAGGATGCGGTCTTCTCCTGATGGAACGGGCAACATCCCCAGTAGCGATTGCCCCGGCGCTTGAGCGGCACGTAGCCCTGCACGATGCGCAGGATATCCGTCTGCTCGCTCACGCGCTCGACGAAGGCCTCCATCGCCTCATTCCGCATTCGTTCCAATTGAACTCCATCCTTCCATCTCTCTGGCCCCCGATGCCGCCTCCAAGCGCGCATCAAAGGGGTACTTTAGTATATTCGCTGCCATCTGCGAAAAACCTTCCTGCGCACTCAAAAAAACGTCTCGAGACACTTGACAAAGCGCTTTGATCGTCTTCTGCGCAGGTTTTTCAGATATATATTCCGCAAAAACTCCCGATTTCCTTTTTCATCCCGAAAATTTTCTCGCACATCGCACACACGGCGGGCACAGGACAGCACAGCAACCGCTTAGCGGCTGTAGCGGATGACGCGCCCGACGGGCGGGATGAAGATCTCGGAGAAGAGCTGGACGGCATAGCTGTCCGTCAGCCCCGCGACGTAGTCCGTCACGATCTGCTCGCGTCCCCAGCGCTCCTCGCGCTGGCAGAACTCCTGCGGCAGCTCCTCAGGATGCTCGAGGAAGTAGGCGTAGAGCTGGCGCAGCATGAAGCCGGCCTGACGGCGCTCGTGCGCGAGCGCATCTGACAGGTAGATGTGCTCGAACATGAAGCTGCGGAAGAGGTCCATGGTCTCACGCACCTCGTCCGACTGGCGGATGTCCGCAAGGTCCGCCGAGCTCTCGATCATGTCGGCCACCATACTCGTGATCATCGAGGAGGTGTCCCGACCGAAGCGCTCGTAGACCGCAGCGGGCAGGTCGCCATCCTTCAGCAGGCCCGCGCGCAGGCTGTCGTCATAGTCGTGCGTGAGGTAGGCGATGCGGTCTGCCGTGCGCACGATGCGCCCTTCGAGTGTCTTCGGCAGATGCGGTCCCGTGTGGTTGACGATGCCATCCTTGACCTCATACGTGAGATTGAGCCCCTTGCCGCCCTTCTCGAGGAATTCCACGACGCGCAGGCTCTGCTCATTATGGGCGAAATGGCCCGTGAGCTCATCCATGACGGACTCGCCCGCATGCCCGAACGGCGTGTGGCCGACATCGTGGCCGAGCGCAATCGCCTCGACGAGGTCTTCGTTGAGGCGCAGGCCGCGCGCGATCGTCCGCGAGATCTGCGCGACCTCGAGGCTGTGTGTCATGCGCGTGCGGTAATGGTCACCTGCCATGATGTAGACCTGCGTCTTGTGCTTGAGCCGCCGAAAGGATTTGGAGTGCAGGATGCGGTCCCGGTCGCGCTGGAACTTCGTGCGCAGCGCGCACTCTGCGCCGTCCCGCTTGCGCCTGGCCTCGCGGCTCTTGGCCGCCTCCGGCGCCAGATACTCATATTCAAGCGCCTCGGTCCGTTCCCGGATATTCAAAGCCATTCTCCCCCTCTCCTTTCTTCTCTTCTTGTCTCAAAAATCACGCCTATCGCTTGGAGATGGGCGGGCAAGAGATGACAAAAACGCTCTTTTATCATATAATTATATATTACGCGCACAACGCGGAATTTCCTGCCGCCTGCCGCTCTTTTCTTGTGATTTTGCAAAATAGGCATGACAGGAGTAAAATAGAATCAGCGAATCTTAATGAGGTGATCCTGTTGCTTATATTTCGACAACTAGCAAACATCACGCAAGACCTGCCCCGGGCAGTACTGCCGCTCCTGCTGATTTTCTTGATGAGCACGGCAGCGCCCGCCGCGGCAAAGGCCGTGACGGAACCCGTCACATCTGCCACTCCTGCAGCTTCTGTAACGGATGTCACGGAGGTGCATCCCGTCAGCTCGTTCCTGGAGGACGAGCGCCCCGCCATATCGGCGCGCTCCGTGCAGTACGACGAGAAATCTGGCCGCTACATCTGCCACGGCACGGTGAAGATCACCCTCGGCAACCGCCTGATCACAGCCGATGAAGCGCAGATCACGAGCGACCTCAGCACCATCTGGACGCAGGGCTCGGCCCGCCTCATCGACGGCGAGAACATCTTCTGCAGCGAGGCCATCTACGCGCGGCCCCTGGAGGGACAGGCGTTCTTCTTCGGCACGCGCTGCAAGCTCAAGCGCCCCGGTCTCGCCATCGACAGCGACTCCATCGAGTACCGCTGGCAGGATAAGATTGGCGTCTTCGACGGACACGTACTCTACATCGACAGCGACGGCGAGAAAGCCTTCGTCCATGTCGAGTACGACTTCAACAAGAACAAGATTGCCTGACCGGCATTGCATCCCATCCTGTCAAGAGAACAAAAAGAAGGGCCTGACAGCCAGCACCGACTGGCTGTCAGGTCCTTCTTTATTTGTTGCCATGCACTCGCGCGGCCGCTTGCGGCTTATGCGAGGACAATCTTCGTGAAGTCGGCGATGCGGCTGACGAGCTCATCGATGCTCTTAAGCAGACCAAGGCGGTTGTTCTTGATCTTCTCATCCTTGTCCATGACCATGACATCGTCGAAGAACGTGTCGATTGGAGCAGCGAGTGCAGCGAGTGCCGTGATGGCCTCTGCATACGACTCCGAAGCGACGTCCGAAGCGACAGCAGCGGAGGCCTTCTCGTAAGCGGCGAAGAGATTGCGCTCGGCATCTGTCTGGAAGAGGTCCGCCGAGACTTCAGCAGACGCTGCCTTCTTGGCGAGGTTGGCCACGCGCACGAACGCCTGGACACCAGCGGCTGCATCCGCATCCGTCACATAGTCTGCGACGGCCTTGGCGCGCAGGGCGACGGCGTAGATGTCATCGACATCAGCAAGGACGGCATCGACGACGTCGTAGCGGATGGACTCGAGAACGTTCTTGAGGCGCAGGCGGATGAAGTCTGCCACATCCTGCTGCATCTTCGCGCGGGCCTTCTCATCCTCGATGCCATAGAGGTCCATGGCCTTGGCGACGATGGCGGAAAGGCTCAGGTGGTACTTGGCCTCGATGATCATGTTGACGAGGCCGAGTGCCTGGCGGCGCAGCGCAAACGGGTCCTGGGAGCCCGTCGGGATCTTGCCGAGGCTGAAGGTGCCGACGATCGTGTCAATCTTGTCGGCCAGGCTCACGATGCGGCCTGCCGTCGTCTGCGGCTGGCTGTCACCGGCAAAGCGCGGCTTGTAGTGCTCGTCGATGGCGACGGCGACTTTCTCGCACTCGCCGTCGAGCTTCGCGTACTCGCGGCCCATGATGCCCTGCAGTTCCGTGAACTCCGTGACCATGCCCGTGACGAGGTCGGCCTTCGAGAGGATGGCCGCGCGGCGCGCGTGCTTGTGAGCCTTCTCGTCGGCGCCGATGGCATCGGCGATGAAATCGGCAAGCTTCTCAAGGCGCTCCGTCTTCTCGTACATCGTGCCGAGGCCCTGCTGGAAGACGACCGTCTTGAGCTTCTCGCGGTGCTCCTCGAGGCTCTTCTTGCGGTCTTCATCGAAGAAGAACTGCGCATCGGCGAGGCGGGCGCGCAGGACGCGCTCATTGCCGTGCTGGACCGTCTCGAGGTATTCCTTGCCGCCGTTGCGGACCGTGATGAAGAGCGGCAGCAGCTTGCCCTCGGCCGTCTTGACCGGGAAGTAGCGCTGGTGGTCGCGCATCGGCGTGATGACGGCCTCTGGCGGCAGCTGCAGGTACTTCTCCTCGAACTTGCCGCAGAGCGCCGTCGGGTACTCGACGAGGTAGAGGACCTCTTCTAAGAGGTCTTCCGTGATCTCAGCCTGGCCGCCGTTCGCCTTGGCGACTGCCTCGATCTGCTCGCGGATCATCTGCTTGCGCTTGTCCTGGTCGACGATGATGAAGTTCGCCTCGCAGGCCTTCTCGTAGCTTTTCGCATCGGCGATCTCGAAGTCGCCCTGCGAGAGGAAGCGGTGGCCGCGCGACGTGCGGCCCGACTTGACGTTCGCAAGCTCGAACGGGATGACATCGGCCCCGTAGAGCGCGACGAACCAGCGGATCGGGCGGATGAACTTGAAGTCGAGATCGCCCCAGCGCATGTTGTTCGGGAACGAGAGGCCGCAGACGAGCTCCGGCAGCAGCGTCTCGAGGAGCTTGGCCGTCGGCTGGCCTTCCTCGTGGACTTCAGCGTAGACGTAGCCGTCCTTGACGACGAGGTCCTTCGGGTCGACGTGCTGGCCGCGCGCAAAGCCCTGCGCTGCCTTCGTCGGGTTGCCCTCAGCGTCGAAAGCGATCTTGACGGACGGGCCGCGGTTCTCGCTCGCGACATCTTCCTGCTTCTCCGCAAGGCCCTCGACGAGAAGCGCCGTGCGGCGCGGCGTGCCGAGCGTGCGGACTGCCTTGAAGGCGATGCGGTTCTCCTTGAATGCCTTCTCAGCATTCTCCTTGAGCTGGGCGAGTGTGCCCGGCATTACGTGGGCCGGAACTTCTTCCGTGCCGATTTCAAATAACAGATCCTTAGCCATGCTCACTTCTCCCCTCTGTGGAGCATCGGATAGCCGAGCTCCTCACGCTGTTTCAGATAACACTCGGCGCAGAGACGCGCGAGCTTTCTCACGCGGCCGATGAAGGCAGCGCGCTGCGAGACCGAGATGGCGCCGCGTGCATCGAGCAGGTTGAACGTATGCGAGCACTTGAGCACGTAGTCGTAGGCCGGATGGACGTAGCCCTTGTCGATGACGCGCACGGCCTCTTTCTCGTACTTGTCGAACAGGTCGAAGAGCAGCGCCTCATCCGAGAGGTCGAAGGCGTAGACCGACTGCTCGTACTCATTCTGGTGGAAGACATCGCCGTACGTGTAATCGTCCGTCCACTGGATGTCGTAGACGTTCTCGACGCCCTGGATGTACATCGCGAGGCGCTCGAGGCCATACGTGATCTCCGAGGCGACCGGCTTGATGTCCTGACTGCCGACCTGCTGGAAATACGTGAACTGCGTGATCTCCATGCCGTCGAGCCAGACTTCCCAGCCGAGGCCCCAGGCGCCGAGCGTCGGCGACTCCCAGTTGTCCTCGACAAAGCGGATGTCGTGCTGCTTCGGGTCGATGCCGAGGCGCTCGAGGCTCTCGAGGTAGAGCTCCTGGATGTTGTCCGGCGACGGCTTCATGATGACCTGGAACTGGTGGTGCTGGTAGAGGCGGTTCGGGTTATCGCCGTAGCGGCCATCGGCAGGGCGGCGCGACGGCTCGACATAGGCGACGTGCCAGGGCTCCGGGCCAAGCACGCGCAGGAAGGTCGACGGATTCATCGTGCCCGCGCCCTTCTCGACATCATACGGTTCTGCCAGGATGCAGCCCTGTTCCGACCAGAATTTCTGCAGGGCCAGGATGATTTCCTGAAATTTCATGGGAACAACTCCTTTTCACCATTGTCTATTGCCACAGGAACAAATAAAAATCTCGTTCCTGCAACGTAACGTTACAGGGACGAGACTTGTCTTCAAGTACCGCGGTTCCACCCTGATTGACTTCCGAAAGGAAAGCCCGCTCAAATTATGGGATTATGCTCCGAAGCGCCTTTCATCTCATTTCATGTTCACATTCATGATCATGGGCGGCCTCACACCATCGCCGCCTCGCTGGCCGATGAGATTACTCTTCTTCCTCATTGCTACCTACGAGTCTAGCAAAAGTCACGCGACTTGTCAACCAGGTCCGCACCTCAGTTCTTCTGCCACATGATGATCAGCGGCTTGCCGTACTCCTTCTTGAACTGCTTGCAGTACGATTTCATCTCGAACTCAGCCGCACTGTGGTCCTCGCCCTTCTTGCCGCGCAGCGAGAGCACGACGGCCTCCTCGTCGTCGGCGACGTCGATCTTGTGCACGACGCCCTCGTACGTCACATCGGCCGCCTCGGCGAGGGCCAGGAGCAGCGCGAGCTGGCGGACCTTCTTCCAGTCGGCCTGCGTCAGCATCATCGCGTAGCGGTAGGCGCGCATGATCTTGTTGCTGATGCCGTGGTGGAAGCCTGCGATGAACGCGGCCTTGAGCTGCTCGAGCTGGCGCATGCCGTAGAGCGGCGCATGCGCGATGATGAAGGCTGAATGGCGCGCGTGGTCGTAGTAGTTGACGACCTTGCCCGAGTCGTGCAGCCAGGCCGCGACCTCCAGGAGGCTGCGGTCGCGCCGCGTCGCGCCATGCGAACGCTTGAGCTGGTCGAAGAGGCTCAGCGCGAGGTTGCGCACGCGCTCGAGGTGCTCCATGCGGCGGTCGGCGCTCAAGAGGTAGTTGTGCACGCTCTCCCACAGCACGTTCGGCACGATGGGTCCCTTCTCGGCCTTCTCGCCGTAGCCGTACTGTTCGCCGTAGTACTCGAAGAAGACGCCGTCGCGCAGGCCGCAGCCCGAGACGATGATGTTCTGGCCGCCCGTGAACTGCATGAGCGTGTTGATGATGATGCCGCCCGCCACGATGAGGTCGGCGCGCTCCGACGAGAGCCCCTTCATGCGCTTGCGGCTCGAGAGGTTCGACTTGACGATGCTCGTGTACGTCTCCTCGAAGCGGCGGCGCGGGATGATGTAGTTGTGGATGCGCGAGAGCTGGTAGTTCGTCTGGGCCTGGTCCATCTTGGCGAGGTTTCGGACCGTGCCGCCGACACCGATGACGGGCAGGTTGAGCCCCTCGGCCCACGGGATCATCTCTTCGTACTTCTTGCGCACGAAGTCACAGCAGCGCTCGACGGCCGCGCCCGTCACCTTGTCGGCGAGGTTGAAGGCATCCGTCACCGTCACGGCGCCGATCGGCACGGAGACCGACTCGACAATCTTGCGGTCACGCACGAGCGAGACCTCGATGGAAGCGCCGCCGAGGTCGAACTGCAGGTAGTTGCGCTCGTCGATGGTGTTGACGACGCCGAGGTAGCCGAGGTACGCCTCGCGCTCGCCCGAGATGACCTCGATGTCGATGCCCGTCTCCTGCTTGATGCGCGCGATGAATGCCTCGCCATCCGCAGCATTGCGCGCCGCCGCCGTCGCGACCGCGATGCACTTCGTGACCTGCAGGACCTCCATCATGTGCTTGTAGACATGGAGGCAGGCCATGGCGCGCTCCACACCCTCCGGATTGAGCCTGCCCGTCTCCGACATGCCGCGGCCGAGACGGATGGCCTCCTTCTGCTGGTACTCGAGACGGTAGGACTTGTTGTCGGCCACCTGTATGACGATGAAGCGGATCGAATTCGACCCCATATCAATGATTGCCACTCTCTCCATAAACGAACGCTCCCTTACTCTGTATTGCAGTCTATCACTCTTTCGTAATTCCCGCACTTTCTTCCAGTATATCAATTCAGGCGCGATGCTTCAAGACAATTCAAAATTTCCGTTAGATGCTGTATAATATAGGGTATTAACAAAAAATTTACGAAATAGCAACGCAGTCCTGCTGCTTGCTCCCTATAATAAGAAACAGGCTCATCTGCCCAGAGCCTCTCCCATTCCAGAAAGGATGTTATGGCATGAAGAAAACATCGACATTCGGCATCATCCACATTGGCTCCATCCACACGAGCATGGCCATTGTGAAATATCATTCTCCGACACAGATTGAGGTCATCGATTCCGCCAATAAAGAGCTGCCGCTCGGCGAGGAGGTCTTCCGCACGCATCGCCTCTCCTTCGCGTCCATCCATGCGCTCAGCACCATCCTGCAGGGCTTCCGGCAGCTCCTCTTAGACTACCGCGTCTCCGAGGTCTACCCGATTGCCACGACCGTCGTGCGCGAGGCGGAGAACCGCCTCGGCATCCTCGACCTCCTCTACATGCGCACGGGCTTCCGCTTCCACGTCGCCGACATGACGGAGGAAGTCTACTACAAGTTCTTCGCGCTGCACCACTTCCTCAAAAAGAATGAGCAGGTCGGCACGAAGCCGACGCTGCTGCTCGACGTCACATCGGGCGGCCTCGGCTTCACGGGCTGGCAGGACAGCACGCTGCTCTTCCAGACGAACGTCACCGGCGGCCGCCTCAGCGTCCTCGAGCACTTCACCGAAGAAGAGCGCGTCAACGTCATGTTCCCGTCGGCCGTGCGCGATTACCTGCACGCCTCGCTCTCCTCGCTCTGGCCCCGCATCGAGCATGCGGACATCCACACACTCGTGCTCACGGGCTTCGAGGCGCGCATCCTCGCCTCGCATCTGGAAAAAGGCAAGACCAGCTATCCTGCCGTCATCGCGCCAGAGGAGTTCCTGCAGATCACTGAATCTCTGATGCCGCTGACGACGCATAAGCTCATGCAGGTCTTCGAGATCAGCGAGCGCCGGGCCCAGCTGCTGCTGCCGACGCTGCTGCTCTACGAGGAAGTTGTGCGCACGCTCAACATCGACACGATCCTCGTCATGAACACGACCTTCCTCTACGGCTACGCCGCCTGGTGCGGCGCACAGCGCATCAGCCCGAGCGCCATCTCCGAGCAGGCCGACCTGCTGCTCGACCTCGCGCGCAGCACGGCCATGCGCTACAACTGCAACCTGCCGCACATCAGCCGCATCGACGAGTACGCGACGAAGCTCTTCGATGGACTGCGCCGCATACACGGCCTCTCGACGCGCCACCGCCTGCTGCTGCGCATGAGCGCACTGCTGCACGAGACGGGCAAGTTCGTCAACCTGCGCAACTACCCGCTGCACTCCTGGCAGATCATCATGGGCACAGACATCTTCGGCATCACAGACGCCGAGAAGGAAGTCATCGCCTGCATCAGCTACTACTACCACCGCGACAACCCCGGCAAGAAGGACGTGCATTACCAGCGCCTGACGCAGGAACAGAAGATCATCGCCGACAAGTGCTGCGCGATCCTGCGCCTTGCCGACGCCCTTGACCAGGGCCACAGCGGCCGCATCCAGGACCTTTCCGTGCGCCTCGTCAAGGAAAAACTCTACGTCAACTACACGTCAGAATACGATATCTCGCTGATCCGCTGGAGTTTCGCACAAGCCTCAGTGCTGTTCCGCGAGATCTTCGGCATCGAGCCCGTCTTAAGGAGGAAATGAACATGGACTTCAATGACCGTCAATACTACCTGAACCGCGAGTGCACCTGGCTGAGCTTCAACCAGCGCGTGTTGCGCGAATCCACCTGCGAGGACAATCCCCTGCTCGAGCGCCTGCGCTTCATCGCCATCAGCTGCTCCAACCTCGACGAGTTCTTCATGATCCGCGTCGCCGGCCTCAAGCACCTCATCGAGAGCGGCGTCAAGCACCACGACATCAGCGGCCTGACGCCGCAGGGACAGATGGACGCCGTCAGCCGCATCGCGCACGACCAGATGCGCGACATCGACCGCTGCCTCAAGGCGACGCTTAAAGAGCTCACGGCACACGGCATCCGCTTCGTCCAGCCGACGGACCTCGACGCCAAGCAGGAGCTTTGGCTGACCGAGTTCTTCGAGCGCGAGATCTATCCGGTCGTCACGCCGATGGGCATCGACCCCTCGCACCCCTTCCCGTTCCTGACGAGCAAGAGCCTCAACCTCGCCGTCCACCTCAAGCGCCCCGAGGACAAGGAAATCCGCCTCGCCATCCTGCCGGTGCCGGTCTCCGTTCTCGGCCGCCTCATCAAGGTGCCAGAGCTCCAGCACTACCTCTACCTCGAAGACATCCTGAGCTACTTCGCCGAGCGCTTCTTCACGGGCTATGAGATCCTCGAGACGACGCCGTTCCGCGTCACGCGCGATGCCGACCTCGACATCCGCGAGGACGTCGACGACCTGCTCCTCGAGGTCGAGAAATCCCTCGAAAAGCGCCGCAAGGGCGCTGCGGTGCGCCTTGAGATTGCCAAGGCCGCCTCCAAGGAGACGCGCAAGACGCTCCAGAAGGAGCTCGAGCTCGACGACCTCGACATCTACACGATCGACGGTCCGCTCGGCGCCGCCTTCTTCTCTTCGTTCGCCAACATCAAGGGCTACGATGAACTGCGCTACGAGCCCTTCGTGCCGCAGCCGTCGATCGAGCTCGCCGCACGCAAGACGAAGGACATCTGGAAGGCCATCCGCGAGAAGGATGTGCTCGTCCACCATCCGTACGAGACATTCGCAACGGTCGAGAACTTCATCCGCACGGCGGCCGACGACGATGCCGTGCTGGCCATCAAGCAGACGCTCTACCGCGTCTCGAGCAAATCGCCGATCATCTCCGCCCTCGCCGACGCCGCGCGCAACGGCAAACAGGTCACCGTGCTCATGGAGGTCAAGGCGCGCTTCGATGAGGAGAACAACATCATCATGGCCCGCCGCCTCGAGGAAGCCGGCTGCCATGTCATCTACGGCATCCTCGGCCTCAAGACCCACTCCAAGATCACGATGGTCGTGCGCCGCGAGGAAGACGGCATCCGCCGCTACTGCCATCTCGCCACGGGCAACTACAACGGCTCGACGGCCAAGATCTACACCGATATCGGCCTGATGACCGCCGATAACGAGATTGGCGTCGATGGCTCCCGCTTCTTCAACTTCCTCTCCGGCTTCTCCGATCCGCCGGCCTGGAACAAGCTCATCGTCTCACCGCTCAACCTGCGCGAGACAATCATGGCTGAGATCGATCAGGAAATCGAGCACGCGAAGCGCGGCGAGCGCGCCTACATCGCCGCCAAGATGAACTCCCTGCTCGACCGCCTGATCATCGCCAAGCTCTACGAGGCATCGGCAGCCGGCGTCAAGATTGACCTGATTGTCCGCGGCATCTGCGTCCTGCGCCCGGGCCTGCCGGAGATCAGCGAGAACATCCACGTCCGCAGCATCGTCGGCCGCTTCCTCGAGCACAGCCGCATCCTCTACTGCTACAACGGCGGCCGCGAAGACGTCTTCATCTCGTCGGCCGACTGGATGCCGCGCAACCTCAACAACCGTGTCGAGCTCATGATCCCAATCCGCGAGCAGGACCACAAGAACCGCCTGCACGCCATCCTGCAGACGTACCTCAAGGACAACACGAAGGCATACCTCATGCGCTCCGACGGCTCGTACGTCCGCGCATCGTGCCGCAAGGGCATGACGCCGATTGGCGCCCAGAAGACCTTCATGGAGACGGCCCTCTCAGGCAAGACGCTCGGCTGAGCTGCTACGACTCCATCAAAAAACGCTCACATCTCAAAAGATGTGAGCGTTTTTTCTGTATACAAGTGAGTCATGAGCCCGTCATGCTGAGCTGCTGGATGAAGGCCAACGATTTGAGCGGCCGGCCTAAGAGGTCCTGCAGGTAGGCGAGCAACAGCTGCTCCGCCGCGATAAGCTGAGCTGAGGAGAGGCGCAGCTCCCCGCGCTGCCAGTCAAAGTCGCGCAGGCCGACGATGAAGTGGCGCAGTTCCTCGGGGAAGGCCTTGGCGTCCGGCGTCGCGCAGCCCCTGCAGAGCACGCCGCCCTCATGCATGGAGAACGCGGCGTCTCCCTCAATCTTCCTGCCGCAGTGGACGCAGTTCTCATAGCGAAGCTGCAGGCCTGTGAACTCCATGAGCTGGTAGATGGCCGCCACGGCCGTGACGCGCGGATTGCGGCGCTCGAAGGCATCGAGGATGTCTAAGAGCGCGGCAAACATCCGCGGCTCCGGCTGGCCCTCTGGCAGGAACTCGCGCAGGAACTCGGCGACGAAACTGCCATAGGCCATCGCCGTGAGGTCCTCGCTGAGCTTCCTGTAGTGACGGCGCAGCAGGCACTGGCGCACGGTGTCGACGCGCCTGCCCTCTGAGAGTTGCAGGTCGAGGTACGAGAACATCTGCATGCCGCCGGCCAGCGGGCTCCTCGGCCTGCGGCAGCCGAAGGCAGCCGCGCGCACGAGGCCGCGCTCCTTCGTGAAGAAGGTCATCATCTTGTCGGCATCGCCCCAGTTCTTCGAGCCGAGCACGACGGCTTCCGTCTGATAGAGTGCCATCGGTCAGCCCTTCTTCTTTTTGGCGAGTTCGGCAGCTGCCTCCGCCGAGAGATTCGACTGCGGCTCTTCCTCGTGCGCCAGCCGCCTCGGCATGACGGCACCCGCCGTCAGCATGTACTGCAGGGCCGACTCGCTGCTGATGTCGAGGTAGATGACATCCTGCTTGCGCACGAAGAGATTCGTGCCCGAGGTCATGTTGAGGCTCCAAGGCACGAAGACGCAGACGTAGTCGTAGTCGTCGCCGAGTTTTTCCTTGAGCACCGGCGGCACGTCAGCCATGATGAAGCCCAGCGCTTTCGACTGGTGGAACGGCACGAGCACGACGTGGTCGAACATGTTGTTCGACTCAAAGACAGCCGTCGAGAGGTGCTTGACGCTGTTGTAGATGAACTTGACGACGGGGATCTTGCCGAGCAGGGCCTCGCCATAATGGATCATCCGCCGCATGATCCAATACGACGAGATCCAGCCGACAAAGTAGATGCCGAGCACCACCGTGATGATGCCGAGCCCCGGGAAGTAGAACGGCAGATGCTTGCCGAGCACGCCCTCCGTGAAGTGCAGCACCTCGCTGACGACGAGCAGCGTGATGACGATGGGCACGAGCAGGATCAGGCCGTTGACGAAGCGGCGCGAGATGCGCTTGGAAAGGCGGCTCCTATGCTCCTCCGACATTACGATTCCACCCCGAAGCCAAAGTTGTGGAGCACGCCTTCACGGTTGCGCCAATCCTTCTTGACCTTGACCCAGAGGTCGAGGAAGACGCGCGAGCCGAGCAGCGCCTCGATGTCCTTGCGCGCGAGGGCGCCGACTTCCTTGAGCATCGCGCCCTTGGCACCGATGATGATGCCCTTCTGCGAGTCGCGCTCGACATAGATGGTCGCGCGGATGTAGACATCGCCGTTCGGGCGCGTCGTCATCTCATCCGTCTCGACAGCCACCGCATGCGGCACCTCGTCGCGCGTGAGCTGCAGGACCTTCTCGCGGATGAGCTCGGCGACGATCAGGCGCTCCGGCTGGTCCGTGACCATGTCCTCCGGATAGTACTGCGGTCCCTCCGGCAGATACTTCTTGACTTCCGTCAGCAGGGAGTCGAGATTCGTCTCCGCCTTGGCCGAGATCGGCACGACGCCGACGAACGGGTACTTGTCCGCATAGCGCGAGATGATTGGCAGCACCTGCTCCTTCTCGATGAGGTCGAGTTTGTTGACGACGAGAATGACCGGCTTGCGCGTCGCCTGAAGGCGCTCGAGGATGTAGTACTCGCCCGGGCCCATCTTCTCGGTCGCATCGACGACGAAGAGGATGGCGTCGACTTCCTTCAAGGTGCCCTCTGCCGCCTTGACCATGTACTCGCCGAGCTTGTGCTTCGGCTTGTGGATGCCCGGCGTGTCGAGGAAGATGATCTGGGCATCCGGCTCCGTCAGGATGCAGAGGATGCGGTTCTGCGTGGTCTGCGGCTTGTCGCTCATGATGGCGATCTTCTGGCCGATCAGCGTGTTTATGAGCGTCGACTTGCCGACGTTCGGGCGGCCGATGACGGCGATAAAGCCCGATTTATGTTTTGGCTGCTTTGCGTTCTGTTCCATATCTTCACTTCTCTTTCTAGCTTGCTTTTCTCGTATGTTGTGTCCGTCTTGCGTCATTCGCGCGGGATGCCGAGCTTCTCCATGACGAAGCGCTGCTCCTGCTCCATCTCGAGGCGCTCCTCTTCCTCCATGTGATCGTAGCCCAGGAGATGCAGCATGCCGTGCACCGTCAGGAAGGCCATCTCGCGCTTGACGCTGTGGCCGAAGTCTTTGGCCTGCTCCTCTGCGCGCTCCACCGAGATGACGAGATCGCCGAGCACATTGATGTCGGCACCGCCCGTGACCTCCGGTTCCTCGCTCTCATTGAGCGCGAAGGAGAGCACGTCCGTCGGACGGTCGATGCCGCGGTACTGGCGGTTGAGCTCATGGATGTAGTCGTTGTTGGTCAGCGTGATGCTGACCTCGCCGTTCTCGACGCCGTAGAGCTCGCCGACCTTCTGGGCCGCAGCCGTCACATTCGCGACGTACTCCTGCGGCACCTCGAGGTCTTCTGGATAATTGCTGATGATGACATTCACTTGGCGCGAGCCTCCTTCTCTTTCTTCTTTTTCTCTTCCCAGGCTCCGTACGCCTCGACGATGCGCGTGACGACATCGTGGCGGATAACATCGACCGGCGCCATGCGCACGATACCGATGCCCTTGACGTCCTTGAGGACCTGGCTGGCCTCGCGCAGGCCCGAAGCGACGCCGCGCGGCAAGTCGACCTGTCCGAGGTCGCCGGTGACGACCATGCGCGAGCCGAAGCCCAGGCGCGTCAGGAACATCTTCATCTGCTTGTCCGTCGTGTTCTGCGCCTCATCGAGGATGACGAAGGCGTCCTCGAGCGTACGGCCGCGCATGTAGGCGAGCGGCGCGATCTCGATGATGCCCTTGGCCATGAGCTTCTGGTAGCTGTCCTGGCCGAGGATGTCCTGCAAGGCATCGTAGAGCGGGCGCAGATAGGGGTCGACCTTGTCCTGCAGGTCGCCCGGCAGGAAGCCGAGGCGCTCGCCCGCCTCGACGGCAGGGCGCGTCAGGATGATGCGGCGCACTTCTTTGTTGCGCAAGGCGGCGACGGCCATGACGACGGCCAGGTACGTCTTGCCCGTGCCCGCTGGGCCGATGCCGAACGTGATGGAATTATGGCGGATCGTGTCGAGGTAGAGGCGCTGTCCGAGCGTCTTCGGGCGCACGTGGCGGCCCCTAGAGGTCACGAGGATGGTGTCGCCGAACAGCGTGTGCAACGCCTCGCCCTTGCCGCCGCGCACGAGGCCGATGCCGTAGCGGACCTCGTGCATCGTGATCGTCGTTCCCTGGCGGTAGAGATACTGGAGCTCCTCGACGAGCGTCGCCGCCATCTTGACCTCAGCGGCCTCACCGAGGATCTCGAGCTGTTCGCCGCGGCTGATGAACTGGCAGTCAAAATTCTCGCGCAGCACCTGCAGGAACTCGTCCCGGTCCCCGAGCAACGCATACGCTTCTTTATGGTCTTCAAAGACAATCTGTCTTTCCAATGCCTGCTGCAAAGAAATACTTCACCTGCTTCTTTCTACTATATAGAGATAGAATTTCCGATATAGCTTCATTGTACAACACCTAGATGATTTGTCAATGAAATCCATCGTTTCGTAAATCTCTACAACGCTTCAGGTTGACGGTAAACCAATAAAGACGTATAATGTTGACCATAATCATCCAGTCTCTCCTGACGCATTATACGAATCGAGGTCTTATCATGTCGGAAGCAAGCTGCCTGTCACTGGCCAAGAAAATCATCGCGGGCTACCGCATCAAGCGCAGGGATGACCTCTCGCTGTTCCTCAAGGCACCGCTCGCTGATCTGCAAGAGGGCGCCCGCCTGCTGCAGGACCACTTCTGCGGCAAGCACGTCGACTTCTGTACGATCATCAACGGGCGCAGCGGCCGCTGCGGCGAGAACTGCAAGTACTGCGCGCAGGCGGCCTGCCACCACACGGGCATCGAGGAGTACGGCTTCCTGCCCAAGGAGACGATCCTTGCTCACGCGCGCGCCAACGAGGCGGCCGGCGCCAACCGCTTCGCCATCGTGACCTCGGGCCGCGCGCTTGCGGGCCGCGACTTCGACCGGGCCATCGAGGCCTACGAGGCCATGCGCGCGACCTGCCACATCGACCTCTGCGCCTCGCACGGCCTGCTGACGCGCGCACAGCTGCGCCGCCTGCGCGCAGCCGGCGTCACGAGCTACCACCACAACATCGAGACAAGCCGCCGCTTCTTCCCGCAGATCTGCACGTCACACACCTACGACGACCGCATCCGGACCATCAAGATGGCACAGGAAGAGGGCTTCTGCGTCTGCTCGGGCGGCATCATCGGCATGGGCGAGACCTGGGAGGACCGCCTCGACATGGCCATTTCCCTCGCGGAGCTCGGCATCGAGTCCATCCCGATCAACGCGCTCATGCCGATCCCCGGCACGGGCATGGAAGGACGCGCGCAGCTGCCAGCCGCTGACATCCTGCGCACGATTGCCTTCTTCCGCTACATCAATCCGACAGCCAACATCCGCCTGGCCGCGGGCCGCAAGCTGCTGCCCGAGAACGGCGCCACGGCGCTTCGGGCCGGTGCCTCCGCCTCGATCACGGGCAACATGCTCACGACGTCCGGCACGACGATCAAGGAGGACATGGCGATGATCGCAGCGCTCGGCCTGACGAACCGCGAGGAAGACTGCCAGGCTGTCACGGGGACATGCGGCGCACGCTGATACAACTGCATAAAAAGCAGCACGAAAAAAGAGGAAGGATCCGCTCGGGAATCCTTCCTCTTTCTTTATGCTCCGATGCACACAGCCTCAAACTTCAAGCTTCACTTCAGCCCTCAGTTCTCAGTCTTCAGTCTTCATGGAATTCCGCTTTCCAGAGGCCGTGGAGGTTGCAGTAAGCGAACGCAGCGACGGGCTTGTCGCTGCCCGCCAGCATGAAGACGGCCTCCGGCGCATCGCCCGGTTTGAGGTGCTTGATCTGCGCGCCGTTCTCTGTCTCGAGATGGATCCACTCGATGAAGTGCTCCGGCAGCATCGGATGCGCGACCGTGCCGACCTGGACCGTCACTTCGCCGCCCTCGCGGTCCAGCGTGATGACCGGCACATGCTTCTCAGCAGCCGCATCGACCGTATTGGGGATGAGCTCCGTCATCGGCTGGCCGCAGCAGCTCAGCGGGCCGCCAGCGTCCTTGATGAGCCCGACGATGTTCCCACATTTCTCACATCTGAAAAAACGCTTTGCCATAAAAATACCTCCCCTAATGACTCGATCTTACACAGACTTGCATCATGTCTTACATCTTCATTGTAGCGAATCCAAACGCATGTTGCAAGGTCAATCACTTGCGGTGCGCATTGAATTTCTCGATCATCTTGAACGGCTTGTACGATTCCTTGGCTTTGCGCAGCCCTTCATGGCCCATGTCCTCCTCGCGATTAATGTAGGTCATCGCGCTCCAGGCGTGCTCGACAAAGCCCTGGTTGATGGCAGGGTAAGCGCCGCGGATATTCGGGTCGGCCTTCTCGACGTGGATGACGGCCGTGTCGGCATTGAGCGCCTCACCGAACGTGAAGGCGATGATGCGGTCGTCGAGGCGGATGGCGCCGCCCTTGAGGTTGAAGTAGTCGAAGTCGTTGAAGATCTCCATGATGGCCTTGCGCTCCCAGCCGATGAAGGGGTCGTCCGGCTCATCCTGGATGCGCAGCTTGTACCAGTTGTTGAGCTCGATCTTGCAGGCCGTGATGATGTCCTCGGTGATGGGCATGTACTCCGCCTGGGGGTACATCTTACGGAAGGCATTGAGATGGTTCTTCTTGGAGTGGAGCTTGCGGCCCGAGAGGCTGATGAGCTTCTCCGCCTCGTAGACGTAGTCCCAGTTGTCGCGGTCGTCTTCGATCTCGAAATCCGCACCGTCGTACTGCCCGAGGAACTCCGCATAGGCCTTCTCGATGCCCGTGAAGACGAGCGGACGGCCCTGCTGCTCGAAGTAAGCGATGATGGCCGCCGTTGCCTCCGGCCACTTCTCTTCTTCACAGAATGGCTGGATGGCCATGAGCTCCCCTTCCCACTCGCACGTCATGTAGAGCACACCGTCATCTTCTGCCCACTTTACATGGTACGGCTCGCGCCACATGAAGAAGTTCGTGAAATTGAAATGGGAATTCTCGTAGTAGCCGCTGGAAAAATGACGGTCCAGCACCGGCTTGTCTTCTTTCTTTAAATCCTGGAAATTGATGGTTCTCATCCTCCCGATACGCGCCTTACAGGGACCCACACGAGACAGACGCCAGACGCGCCAAGTGTCTGTCACGTATACTCTTACAGCTATACATTATAGCAACCTTGTCAATGGAAGTTTGTGACTGGCTCACGCCTTCCCGATCTTTTCGATCTTTTCCATGTCGCGCGCGGACTCCGCCCTGCGCGCAACTTCCTCAAGGTCTGCCCCGCTCGCCGCAGCGAGAGCCGCGAGCACGGCGCCTTCAGCAATCGGGCAGTCCACGAGGCGCACGGCCTCATCACGGCACTCCTCGACAGCGAGCTCGGCCGTCATGATGGCTGAGCCCATGTCCATGAGCACGACAGCACCGTCCGCACCGCAGACATCCTCGATTGCGACCTTGACGCGTTCGAAGCTCGTGCCGAGCAGCTCCTCATCGAGGCCGCCCGCCGCTTCGATGTGCACATCGTTCGCCATCATCTCTGCCAATTCCTTAACGCCTTCTGCCAGTTTCTGGCTGTGTGAAACGATTACGATACCAACCAAAGTGATACCCCCCTGATATAAGAATGCGGCCAGTAGCCACTGACCGCATTCGTCAACTATTCTTTTATTTTATCACGCCAGCGGTGCATCGTCTACTTATTTGTAGTAGCGGACACCGGCCTCGAAGAGCTGCTGGTCTTTGTTGCCCGGGACGTTCTTCGCGACCGAGGCGCCGATGCGCTCGGAGTGGCCCATCTTGCCGAGGACGCGGCCATCCGGGCTCGTGATGCCCTCGATGGCGTCGACCGAGCCGTTCGGGTTGAAGGCGATGTCGAGCGACGGGTTGCCGGCTGCATCGACATACTGCGTCGCGATCTGGCCGTTCTGCTGGAGCTTCTTGACCGTCTCGGCATCCGCCACGAAGCGGCCCTCGCCGTGCGAGATGGCGATCGTGTGGACGTCGCCGACCTTGACGTTGTTGAACCACGGCGAGAGGTTCGAGATGACGCGCGTCTCGACCATGCACGAGGCATGGCGGCCGATTGTGTTGTGCGTCAGCGTCGGCGAGTTCTCCGAGAGGTCGCGGATCTCACCGTACGGCACGAGTCCGAGCTTAATGAGCGCCTGGAAGCCGTTGCAGATGCCGATCATCAGGCCGTCGCGCTTCTGCAGGAGCTCCATGACCTCCTCCTTGATACGCGGGTTGCGGAACATCGCCGCGATGAACTTGCCGGAGCCGTCCGGCTCATCGCCGCCGGAGAAGCCGCCCGGCAGCATGATGATCTGCGAACGTTTGATGCCAGCAACGAGCGCGTCTACCGTCTCCTCGACAGCCGTCGGCGTCAGGTTGCGCACGACGATCGTCTCTGCCGTCGCACCGGCGCGCTCCCAAGCGCGCGCCGAATCGTACTCGCAGTTCGTGCCTGGGAAGACCGGGATGATGACATGCGGGCGCGCAATGTGTACCGTCGGCTGGATACCGTTGCCCTTCGTGTACGGCACGTACGTCGCCGTGCCGCTGACCTTCTTCGTCTTCGTCGGGAAGATCTTCTCGGGCGGCGTCGTGTAGGCCTGCTCCGCCTCAGCAATGCGGATGACAGCGCCGTTCACGCGGATCTCCTGCTCAGCCGTCGTCTGACCGAGCTCATAGACGCCCGTGTCCGCAAGCGCTGCTGCGACATCGACATCGTCCGCGAGCTCGAGCAGGATCGTGCCGTAGTCGGCGCAGAAGAGTTCCTCTGCCGTCATGGCCTTCGCAAAGGCGAAGCCGATGCCATTGCCCAGCGTCATCTTCGTGACGGCAGCTGCGATGCCGCCGACGCCGATGCTCTGCGCCGCGCGGACCTTGCCCGCCGCCGTGAGCTGGCGGATCTTCTCGAAGTTTGCGCGCAGTTTCGGGAAGACCGGCAGGTCCTGCGCGTCCTTCTCGGCCGGCACAGCGTAGACATGGCTGCCCGCCTGCTTGAACTCCGGCGAGATGGCTGCATCGGCCTTCATGACGTCGACCGCAAACGCTGCGAGCGTCGGTGGTACGTGGATGTGCTCGAACGTGCCGGACATCGAGTCCTTGCCGCCGATGGCCGGGATGCCGAGCTCATGCTGTGCCCAGAGCGCACCGATGAGAGCGGCAAACGGATTGCCCCACTTCGCCGGGTCTTTGCCGAGGCTCTCGAAGTACTCCTGGAACGTCAGGCGGATCTTCGCGGCATCGCCGCCGAGTGCGACCATCTTGGCCGCCGCCTCTACGACCGAGTAGAGGGCGCCGTGGAACGGGCTCCACTCCGTGAAGGCCGGGTTGAGGCCGAACGTCATGGCCGTGGCCGTCGTCGTCTCTGCGCCGAGCACCGGCAGCTTGGCGACCATGCCTTCAGCCGGCGTCAGCTGCGTCTTGCCTCCGAACGGCATGAGCACTGTGTTGCCGCCAATCGTCGAGTCGAAGCGCTCGGCAAGACCTTTCTGGCTGCAGACATTGAGGTCCTGGAGATTCGTGAGCCATGCCTTCTGGAGGTCCTCACCGCAGGCCTTGACGGCTGCCGGGATTTCTGCAAGGTAGCGCTTTGCCGTATCCGGCTGGGCGATGACGGCCGTGACATGCTGGCGCACGCCGTTCGTGTCGAGGAACGCGCGGTTCATCTGGACGATCTCGTTGCCGCGCCACTTCATGATCAGGCGCGGCTGCTCCGTGACGACGGCTACAGGCGTCGCCTCGAGGTTCTCATCATCCGAGAACTTCTGGAAGGCCTCGACATCCTTCGGGTCGAGCACGACAGCCATGCGCTCCTGCGATTCGGAGATGGCAAGCTCCGTGCCGTCGAGGCCCTTGTACTTCTTCTTGACCGCATCGAGGTCGATGACGAGGCCGTCGGCGAGCTCACCGATGGCAACGGCGACACCGCCGGCACCGAAGTCGTTGCAGCGCTTGATCATGCGGGAGACCTTCGGGTTTCGGAACAGGCGCTGGATCTTGCGCTCCGTCGGCGGGTTGCCCTTCTGGACCTCTGCGCCGCAGGTCGTCAGCGACTCTTCCGTATGCTCCTTCGACGAGCCCGTCGCACCGCCGCAGCCGTCGCGGCCCGTGCGGCCGCCGACGAGCACGATGATGTCACCGGCCGCCGGGCGCTCGCGCACGACGTTATCCTTCGGTGCAGCCGCGATGACGGCACCGATCTCCATGCGCTTCGCCATGTAGCCCTCGTGGTAGACCTCGCGGACCTGGCCCGTCGCGAGGCCGATCTGGTTGCCGTACGAGCTGTAGCCAGCGGCAGCGCCGAGCGTGATCTTCTTCTGCGGCAGCTTGCCCGGCAGCGTCTCGCTGAACGGACGGCGCGGATCAGCAGCGCCCGTCACGCGCATGGCCTGGTAGACATACGAGCGGCCCGAGAGCGGGTCGCGGATGGCACCGCCAAGGCAGGTGGCCGCGCCGCCGAACGGCTCGATCTCCGTCGGATGGTTGTGCGTCTCGTTCTTGAACATGACGAGCCAGTCTTCCTGCTTGCCGCCGATGTCCGCCTTGACGACGATGCTGCAGGCGTTGATCTCCTCGGACTTGTCGAGGTCATCGAGCAGTCCCTCCTTGCGCAGCGCCTTGGCGCCGATGACGGCGATGTCCATCAGCGTGACCGCGCGGTCCGTCGCCTCGCCGTAGAGCGTATCGCGGTCTTCCTTGTACTTGCGGTAGGCCGCCGTCAGCGCTGGGGAGAAGTAGCCGTCCTCAATCGTGACGTCGTCGATGGCCGTCGTGAACGTCGTGTGGCGGCAGTGGTCCGACCAGTACGTGTCGATGACGCGCAGCTCCGTGATAGTCGGCGCGCGGTGTTCCGTATCGCGGAAGTATTCCTGGCAGAACTTGAGATCCTCGAAGCTCATCGCAAAGCCGCGCGCATCCATGAATGCATGCAGCTCCTCTTCGCTCATCGCATTGAACGAGGTCAGCACCTCGACATCGGCCGGCTCTGCCGTGACCATGTCGAGAGACTCCGGTTTTTCTAGCGAGGCCTCGCGGCTCTCGACCGCATTGATGCAGTAGTCCTTGATCTTCTGCAGCGTCTCATCGTCGACTTTTCCCGTCAGGACGATGACGCGTGCCGTCGCGATCTGCGGGCGCTCCTTCTGCGTGACGAGCTGGACGCACTGCGCTGCGGAGTCTGCCGTCTGGTCGTACTGGCCCGGCAGATACTCGACAGCAAACATGCGGGAATCCTTAAATGCTGGCAGCGTCTCTTCATAGACTTTGTCAACAGGCGCCTCCGCAAAGACGACGAACTTGACCTTCTCGTACTCCTCATCGCTGAGGCCCTCGATGTCGTAGCGGTTGATGATGCGGACCGCCTCGAGGCCATCGAGATGGAAGGTTTCTTTCAGATCGTCGCAGAGCTGCTGAGCCGGGATATCGAATCCCTGTCTTTTTTCTACGAAAATTCTTCTTACCGTCATGAGTGCTTTTTCCTCCAAACGCAAAACAGATCGGGAACACTTCGTCTAAGAGAGCTTGTCTCTTCTTCAAGATTTATTGTACCCAAAACGGTTGGCAGATGCAAGAAGGCTTCCTAATCTTTTCGCAAAGAGACGCCTGACCACATGCCATTCGCCATTTGTCTCTATCGAGTGGAACGGATTGTCTCAGGATTCATTCTTGCTTTTCCTCACGATACAGATATGATATAATTATTCTGATTTCTACGAATTGATTTCACACGATGTTTCACACAGATTCCGAACAGCAAGGGGGATTTTACATGAAAGAATTGCTGGAGCTCCTCGAGCACGACGCACGCCGGCCGGTCAACGAGCTGGCCTCGATGCTGCACCGCAGCGAGTATGAAGTCGAGCAGGACATCAAGAAGCTTGAGAAGGACAAGATCATCCTGTCGTACAACACGCTGATCAACTGGGAGAAGTTCGGCACGGACACCGTGACGGCCGTCATCGAGATCAACCTGACGCCACAGCGCGAGGTTGGCTTCGACGCCATCGCGGAGCGCATCTACCGCTTCGATGAGGTCCGCACGGTCTACCTCATGAGCGGCAGCTTCGACCTGCTCGTCATCATCGAGGGCAAATCCCTCAAGGATGTCGCGAATTTCGTCGCGACGCGCCTCGCCACGATCGAGGGCGTCACGCAGACGCGCAGCCACTTCATGCTCAAGCCCTACAAGAAGGACGGCGTCATCATCAACGACGAAGAGCGCGACCGCAGACTGGTGGTGACACCATGATCGAGAAGAGAACTGACTGGCAGGAGCGCCTCTCGCCGCGCGTCAACGCCATCGCCCCGTCCGGCATCCGCAAGTTCTTCGACATCGCCGCCAAGATGGAAGACGTCATCTCGTTAGGCGTCGGCGAGCCGGACTTCGTCACGCCGTGGTCCATCCGCGAGAGCTGCGTCTACGGCCTCGAGCAGGGCTACACCTCGTACACGGCTAACCGCGGCCTGCCCGAACTGCGCGAGGAGATTGCCAAGCACTACCAGCAGGAGTACGACTGCTCCTACGATGCTGACACGGACATCCTCGTGACGGTCGGCGTCAGCGAGGCGCTCGACCTCGTCATGCGCGCCATCCTCGCGCCGGGCGACGAAGTCCTCATCCCGGAGCCGTGCTACGTCTCCTATCAGGCCTGCACGATCCTCGCGGGCGGCAAGCCCGTCGCCGTGCCGGCCAAGATTGAGAACGAGTTCCGCATCACGCCAGACGAGCTCGAGGAGCACGTGACGCCTAAAACGAAGGTGCTGCTCATCGGCTACCCGAACAACCCGACGGGCGCCATCATGACGCGCAAGGACCTCCTCGCTATCGCCGCCTTCGCCGAGAAGCACGACCTCATCGTCATCTCCGACGAGATCTACGGCGACCTCACGTACGGCGGCGAGAAGCACGTCTGCTTCTCCTCGCTGCCCGGCATGCAGGAGCGCACGATCCTCCTCAACGGCTTCTCGAAGGCCTACGCGATGACGGGCTGGCGCATCGGCTACGCGCTCGGCAACAAGGCGTTCATCAGCGCTATGACGAAGATTCACCAGTACACGATGCTCTGCGCGCCGATCACGGCCCAGATTGCCGCCATCGAGGCGCTGCGCCACGGTGAGAAGTACATGAAAAAGATGGTCGCCGAGTACGACCGCCGCCGCCACCTGATCTACGACGGCTTCACGAAGATGGGCCTGCCGTGCTTCGAGCCGAAGGGCGCGTTCTACATCTTCCCGGACATCACGAGCACGGGCTACACCTCCGACGAGTTCGCCGAAGAACTGCTCAAGGCCGAACACGTCGCGCTGATACCGGGCTCTGCCTTCGGCGCCTGCGGGGAAGGCCATGTGCGCTGCTCCTACGCGACGTCGATCGACAAGATCTCCGAAGCCCTCGCGCGCATCGAGAACTTCCTCAAGAACCACAAGCGGTGATAATGCCACAAGACCGCCCGTCCGTATCGCGCGTACTGACCGGGCGGTTTTTTCTTACTTGCTTTTTCTTCATCGCACTGCTCAAAATCGCCATTTTGTCCTTGCCATCGAGGGACTCCGTGCTATAATGAAAACGTTTTCAAAAAACAGATTCGACGTTTCATGCAAGTAGCCGGCCGACGGACCGGCATACCAACAGAAAGGAGAACTAGAATGGACTGGGCAAAAGGCTACCTGCTCATCACACTCGCCGCATTCCTCTGCGAGTACATCCGCCTGCGCGTGGATTACCACATCCTCGAGATCGCTATCATGGTCGCAGCCGCACCGCTCGCAATCTTCGCCATCTGCGTGCTCTTCTACTTCGCGCTCGCCGCGCTGACGGATCACGTCTGCGACTTCATCGAGAACGGCCGCAGCAGAGGCCGCGGCATGCGCACGGACCCCTGACGCCGCGCATCTCAAATTGACAAGCGAGTGCGTTTCATGATATACTATTTTTTGTTCCCAGTGAACGAATCGCGCTCGTAGTCCAGTGGATAGGACGTTGGCCTCCGGAGCCGAAAGCGGCAGTTCGACTCTGCCCGAGCGCACCATCTGAAAGATTGACCGCTGCTCTTGCAGCGGTTTTTTGTTGGCAAGATTCGATTTGCCCATGATGCAGAAAAGCAGCCTTCCCTTTCGGGCAGGCTGCTTTTCTCATATCCAGATGTCAGGACTCTGCGTTTGCGAGGATGTCCTGTATCTTCGTCTTCATGATGTCGAAGGCCACGTCGTTGAGGCCGCTGTTGATGACGATGTCGGCGAGGTTCTTCGTCGGCTCGACGTAGAGGTAATGCATCGGCTTGACCGTCGTCAGGTACTGATTGATGATGTTCTCGAGGTCGCGGCCGCGCTCGTTCATGTCGCGCAGCACGCGGCGCAGGATGCGCTCATCGGCGTCGGCCTCGACGAAGATCTTGATGTCGAAGAGGTCGCGCAGGCGCTCGTCCTGGAAGATCAGGATGCCCTCGACGATGATGACATGGCTCGGCTCGATGACCTTCGTTTTCGAGGAGCGCGTGTGGCGCGTGAAATCGTAGACAGGGCACTCGATGCTCTTGCCCGCGCGCAGTGCCTTGAGGTGCTCGACGAGCAGGTCCGTCTCGAGCGAGTCCGGATGGTCGTAGTTGATGTACTGGCGCTTCTCAAACGGGATGTCGTCGTGTGCCTTGTAGTAGTCATCGTGGTAGATGACCGTGACGCTGTCCCCGAAATGCGCCTTGAGCCGGTTCGTGAATGTGGACTTGCCCGAGCCCGTGCCGCCCGCAATGCCGATAATCGTCGTCTTCAATTCTGGAATCCCCTTCCTGTGTCATATGAACATTACCTATTATCCTACCACATATCCCGCGTCCTGTCTGCCCCCAGTGAACGGATAATATCCAGCTTCAGCGGCTGAAGTACGGCTTCAGCAGAAGCGTCAGGAAGAACAGCACCGAAGAGATCACGACGATCGTCGCGCCGGCGGCCATGTCGAAGTAATAGGCGAGCATCAGGCCAAAGAACCCCGAGAACATCGCGATGAGCACGGAGAAGAGATGGTACTGCTTGACGTTGTTGGCGATGTTGCGCGCGCCGGCCGCCGGCAGCACGAGCATCGCGTTGATGATCAGGATGCCGACCCACTGGATGCTGATGGAGACGACGACGGCGAGCAGCGAGGCAAAGGCGCTCTCGATCCAGAATGCGGGGATGCCGCGGCTGCGCGCGAACGACGGGTTGATGGAGAGCACGAGTAGCTGGTTGAAGAGCAGGCCCCAAGCGATGAGGCCGAGCACGAAGACGACGGCCAATGCCGAGAGGTCTTCCGGCGTGATCGACAGGATGTCGCCGATCATGAAGGAAGAGAACTTGTTGAAGCCGCCGCCATGGCTCATGATCATGAGGCCGAGCGCGATGGCCGTCGCCGAGAAGACGCCGATGATCGTGTCGGTCGAGGCCGTGCTCTTGTTCTTGATGTAGGTGATGAAGAGCGCGAAGGCCACCGAGAAGACGACGAGCGACAGCAGCGGCGAGACGGAGCCCAGGAGCACACCGATGGCGATACCGGTGAAGGCGCCGTGGCCGAGCGAATCCGAGAAGAAGGCCATGCGATTCGAGACGACCATCGTGCTGATGAGGCCGAAGAGCGGCGTGACGAGGAGCACCGCGAGGAAGGCGTTCTTCATGAAGTTGCTGCTGAGCCAGTCAAATGGCAGGAGTGTCGTCATCAAGCTGTAGATCATATCCATTACGCATGCGCCCCCTTCTCTTCATCATCTGCGCGTTCTACCCCATCCAAGGCGTCCGCTGGTATATCGGCCGCCGCTTCCTGCGCCGACTCGCCTGCCAGCATGCCGAAGATCTTCTTCGTGCGCCGGTCGGCGAATACCTCTTCCGGCGTGCCGCTCATGACGACGCCCTTGTTCATCAGGACGACCTGGTCGGCATGCTTCGCAACCATGTTGAGGTCATGCGAGATCAGGATGATGGCCATGTCCTCCTTCTCGCGCAGGTCCGCGACGATCTCGTAGAAGAGCTCGAGTCCGTTCTGGTCGACGCCGGAGACCGGCTCATCGAGCAGCAAGAGGTCCGGCATCGGGTCGAGCGCGAGCGCTAAGAGCACGCGCTGGAGTTCGCCGCCCGACAGCGCACCGAGCCGGCGGTCGATGAGGTGCGCGGCGCGCACGCGCTCGAGGCTCTTCAGGACGCGCGGCCGCAGGGACTTCGCCGAGCAGAGCCAGACGGGGCGCTGCGTCAGGCAGGCCATGAAGATGTCCATAACGCTCGTCGGCGAGCTCACGTCGAAGCGCAGGTACTGCGGCACATAGCCGATGACGGGGTGGCCCGTGTGCTTGCCCTTCGCATCGACGTAGTGGAGCTTGCCCGTATGCGGTACCTCGCCGAGAATGGCCTTGAGGAGCGTGCTCTTGCCGGCGCCGTTCGGCCCGATGAGCGCCGTGAGCTGGCCGCAATGGATGTGGATGTTGACGTGGTCGAAGATGGTCAGCCGGCCGATCTTGACCGAGAAGTCCTCGATCTTCGTGCAGCAGAGCTTTTGGCAGTCGGAGCACGATGAGGCATGATGATGAAGTATGGTCTTGAACAAGGTACTGTTCCTTTCTATTGGTTATTGGTATTTTATTCCGTCAGCCTGCGGAAGGCACGGCTCCCCCAGAGCCACCCCGCCATGGCGTAGAGAATGAGCACGAGCAACGAGAGATACGAGACATCCGCGCCGCTGCCGATGCCGCGCAAGAGATAGCTCGTGTGCGTGAGCGGCAGCAACTCGATGAAATAACGCACGGCCGCCGGCAGTGCCTGCGTCGAGAAGAAGGTGCCGCAGAGGAAGGACATCGGCAGGAGAATGTAGGTATTGACCTGCGCCATCTCCTCGTATGTGCGGATCTTCATCGCCGCGAGAAAGCCGATCTCGGCAAAGACGACGCAGTTGAGCACGAGCACGAGCAGGAAGAGAGGCGTCATCTGGAAGTGCGCGCCGAAGAGCACGGCCAGCACGACGATGATGGCCGACGAAATCAGTGCGCGCACGACGGCAGCCGCCACCTTGCCGATCAGGAAGGCGTCGGGCCAGATCGGCGCGATCGTGTACTCCTCGAGGCTCTTGTGGTAGATGCGCTCCGCATGCACCGGCGTGATGCTGTTGAAGCTGATGTTCATGGAATTGAGCGCGAGGATGCCCGGCACGAGGAAGTCGAGATACGTGCCGGAGCTGACCTCGATGCTGCGCCCGAGGCCCCAGCCAAATGCGACGAGGTAGAGCATCGGCGCGACCATGCGCGAGAGGATGAACTTCGCGAGGCGGCGCTTGAGCACGACCCAGTCGCGCCAGAACACCGTCGCGATATCCATGAGATTTTCCCTGATATTCATCTTCTACCGTCCCTCCTTTGACCGTGTCTCCGCCGTCAGCGCGAGGAAGACCTCCTCGAGATTCGGCAGGTCCATCTTCTGGCGCAGGCGCTGCGGCGTGTCGAGGTCCACGAGGTGCCCCTTCGCGAGGATGGCGACGCGGTCGCAGAGCGCCTCGGCCTCCTCGATGTAATGTGTCGTCAAGAAGACCGTCACGCCATTCCTCGCCATATCCTGCACGAGCGACCAGATGCGGCGGCGCACCTGAGGGTCAAGCGCGACCGTCGGCTCGTCGAGGAACAGGATGCGCGGCCGGTGCAAGAGGGCGCGCACGATGAGCAAGCGCCGCTTCATGCCGCCCGAGAGTCGCCGAACGCCATCGTTGACGACATCCGTGAGCTCGACGTAGCGCAAGAGCTCCTCGATGCGCGCGCGCCGCTCTGCCCTCGCCATGTGATGCAGGCGCGCATGAAGCTCCAGGTTCTCCCCGACCGTGAGGTCCTGGTCGAAGTTGATGTGCTGCGGCACGACGCCGATCAGGGACTTGATGCGCCGTGCATCATGGCGCGTGTCGAGGCCGTCGTAGCGGATGATCCCCGCCGTCGGCTTCGTCTGCATCGTCATCATGCGGATGGTCGTCGTCTTGCCCGCGCCATTGGGGCCGAGCAGCCCGAAGATCTCACCGCGCCCGACGCTCAGCGTCAGGTCATCGACGGCCGTCTTGAAGATTGACCGCCTGTCTTTCGTCCGATGCGGGAACTGCTTGCAGAGATGCTGCACTTCTATCATATCGCTAAAAATCCTTCCTATCATTAATCGACATATTAATCGACTGCATGCTTCCTTATTCTCTCATAAAATTTCGCAGATGAAAAGTATTTCTGAGAGGATTTCTCTATTTGGCGGCGAATCATTCTCATATGTTGGAACACATGACCTAAGGAGGTATCTTCATGAAGCAATCATTCAAGCAATCCTTTCAGAAACTGCCGCTCGGCCTGCCCCTGACGGCCAGCGGCATCGCGACCATCGCCACAATCTTCGCGGGCAAGAAAGTCCACATCGCCTGCGGCGCCGTATGGGGCGTGCTCTCCATCCTGCACGGCCTCCAGCATGCGGGAAAGCTCAAGCACGATGCCGAAGCCGCCATCGGCCGCACGGCGCGCAAGGCAGCAGACACAGCAGAGTCCATCTCGCTGCACGCCTTCCTCGCCGGCACGGATATCACCAGCTACCTGCCGGGCCGCGTGCGCGTCTACAACCTCGCCCTTGCCGGCAACGAAAAGCTCGCCGAACAGGTGACCTCGTTCATCCGCTCCTTCGACGGCGTCGAGGATGCAACAGTGTCCCTGAACACGGGCAGCCTGCTCATCACCTACGAGCCGGAAGAGCTGCGCAAGAACCCGCACCTCGCCAATGTCGAAGCGTTCATCCGCGAGCACGCCAAGATACACTGAGCATCCGTGCAAATGAGTATCAGCACAAACTAACATGAATGAATTATTATCTTCAAGATGCACCCGATTCACGGATTCTCAGCGGACCTCAACTCTTCGCTGGTCATCTTCTCCGCCACATTTCCCATTCTTTATATCTCTCAAGAAAAAGAGCTGCCCAAGCATTGGACAGCTCTTTTTCGCATCTTCTGATTCAAGTCGTCTTATGGCGGAAGAGCCAGCCGGCAAGCGGCATCGTCACGGCCGCCACGGCGAGCATCGGCACGAAGTCCCAGGCGATCTCACCAAGAGAAGCGCCCTCGAGGTAAATGCGACGCACGGCATCGATGACGAAGCGCATCGGGTCGGCATACGTCACGGCCTGCAGGAAGGCCGGCATGTTGTCCACCGGCGTCACGAGGCCCGACAGCAGGACCATCGGGATCATGAGCACGAGCAGGTAGACGAGCACCTGCTGCATATTGCGGGCGACCGACGAGATGGAGAGACCGAGCCCTGTCGTGCTGACCATGAAGATCAGGAGTGTCAAGAACAGTGTGAAGAGATTGCCTGCGAACGGGACCTCGAACCAGTAGCGCGCGATCAGGAAGACCATTGCCGCCTGAAAGAGGCCGACGAGCACGGGCGGCGTCGCCTTGCCGATGAGAATCTCCGTCGGCGAGAACGGCGTGACGAGCAGCTGGTCAAATGTCCCCTGCTCGCGCTCCTTGGCAATCGAGAGCCCCGCGAGGAACATGACCTGCACGAAGGCGATCATCGCGAGGAACGATGGCAGGAAAGTCCAGCGCGATAGCTGATTCGGGTTGAACCAGGTGCGCGTCTCGATCGTCACGGGCGGCTGCGCGAAGCCCTCTTTCGCACTCCAGTCGGCCGCGATGTGCGTGATGTAGCTCGTGGCCATGGAGGCAATCATCGGATTGCGCCCATCGGTGATGACCTGGACGGGTGCCTGACTGCCGTGCAGCAGCTGCTTCTCGAAGTCCTGCGGGATGACGACAGCTGCGAGGATGTCCCCTGCATCGATCAGCGGGCCGATCTCTGTGGCATTGCCGCAGATGGCAACACACGAGAACGTCGGCGACTGCGCGATGTGCGCGAGGAAATCGCGCGAGGAAGATGTGCCCGACGTGTCGACGACGGCATAAGGGACTTCCTCGATGTTGTAGTTGGCTGCATAGCCGAACAGGAAGCCCTCGATGATGACCGGCATGATAAGCTGGATGCGCATGCGCGGGTCCTTGAACAGGGTCAGGAGTTCCTTCTGGCAGAGAAAGTAGAGATGGTGGAGAAAACGGCTGAGGGCAGTCATGGTTCCACCTTCTTTCGCGTGATGCGGAAGGCCCAGCCGAGGAAGAACAGGGCGAAGGCGAGGAGCACGGCCGTGTCGCGCACGATGAGCGGCCAGTAGTTGCCCGACAAGAACAGCGACTTCATGAGCTCGAGGTAGTACGTCGTCGGGATCAGGCTGCTGACGACGCGGATGGCCATGGGCTCGGCGTGCAGATCGAACAGGAAGCCCGTGAGGACGACAGACGGCAAGAAGCTGATCATCAGCGACACGTGGCAGGCGAGGAACTGGTTCTTCGTCAGCCCCGAGATGACGAGGCCGATGCCGAGCGCCACGACGAGGTAGAGCATCGACTCGCCGAGAATCAGCACGAGTGAGCCGCGCATCGGCAGGTCGTAGAGCACCCGGCCGACGACGAGACAGAGGACCATGCCGAGCATCGCGATGACGAAGTACGGGATCGTCTTAGAGAGGATGAGCTCGAGAATCTTCATCGGCGTGACGAACAGCGACTCAAAGGTGCCGCGCTCCCATTCGCGCGCCATGACGACCGACGTCAGGAAGACGCCGCTGATCGTCAGCACGAGCATGAGAATGCCCGGCACATAGAACCACGTGCTCGTATTCGCATCGTTGAACCAGATGCGCGACTCGATGGCGATGCCGCCCGGGGACAGGCCTCGCTTTGCCCCTTCTCCTGCGGCCCAGGTCAGGACGCCGGCCTCGAAATAGCCCTGCGCGCTCATGGCCGTCGTGGCCTCGGTGCCGTTGAGGATGACCTGCATTTTGGCCCGCCCTTCCGCGAAGCGCGCCGAGAAGTCCGGCGGCACGACGAGCATCGCGTCGACCTCATGGCGGCGCAGCATCGCCTCGCCCTCTGAAAGCGATGTGACGTAGACCGGCGCGAAGTACTCCGAGCCCTGCGTGAAGCGCACGGCCTCGCGCGCAAAAGGCGAGCTATCCTCGAGGACGACGGCCGTCGGCACTTCCTTGACATCGAGGCTCATGCCGTAGCCGATGATCAGGATGAGCACGAGCGGCAGCACGACGCCGAGCGCCAGGCTGCTGTTGTCGCGCAGGAGCTCGCGCGTCTCCTTGCGCGTCAGGGCGATGAGCCTGCGCCAGAATCCCTTTGTCATACTGCCGCCCCCTTTTTCTCGTTCGCTTCTTCTTCGCGCCGCGACTGTTCGACGATCGCGACAAAGATGTCGTCCATGGTCGCATCCTGCAAGCCCATGCGCCGGCGGATCTCCTCTGGACTGCCGAGCACGAGCATCCGGCCGTGGTCCTGGATCATGAAGCGGTCGCAGTACTCTGCCTCCTCCATGAAGTGCGTCGTGATGATGATGGTCGTGCCACGCTCCGAGAGCGCCGTGATCTCGCGCCAAAACGTCCGGCGCGCTAGCGGGTCGATGCCGCTCGTCGGCTCGTCGAGGAACAGAATCTTCGGCTCGTGAATGAGCGCCGCAGCCATGGAGAGGCGCTGCTTGTAGCCGCCCGGCAGGCTGCCCGCCGCATGGTCAGCCACCTCGCGCAGATGGAATTCCGCCATGACCGCCTCGATGCGCTGGAAGAGATGCGCGCCCGTAAGGCCATAGGCCCCGCCAAAGAAGCGCAGGTTCTCGTAGACCGACAGGCTGCTGTAAAGCGAGAACTTCTGCGCGACGTAGCCGACATTGGCCCGCGCCTCGATGCGCGCCGTGCGCAGGTTGACGCCGGCCACCGAGAGCCTGCCGCTCGTCGCGGGCAGCAGGCCGCAGAGCATGCGGAACGTCGTCGTCTTGCCCGCGCCGTTCGGGCCGAGCAACCCGAAGACCTCGCCGCGATGCACGGCAAATGACGTGTGCGAGACGGCTGTGAAGTCGCCGAACTTCCGCACGAGGTCCTGCACCTCAATCTCCACGGGCGCCTCCTCAGGCGAAGCGGCCGCAAATGCGCCGAATTTCGCCGGTTCCGGGAGGGTGCTTCCCTTCGCGGCATCCTCTTTGAGCAACGTCATGAAGCCGTCCTCGAGCCGCGGCGCAATCGGTTTTGCCAGAAGATTCAGCGTTGCGAGCGTCGAAAGCTCCTGCGGATTGCCGCGCAGGATGAAGCGCACGACACCGCCAGACGGCACGGCATCGAGGATGCCAGGCTCTGCGAGCAGACGGCTCTGCAAGGAGCGCAGTGGCATGCCCCCTGGCGGGCGGACCGCATAGCATGTCCCCTTCGCGACACTTCGGAGCTCTTCCGGTGTACCGGCCTTTAGGAAACGACCGCGGTTGAGCACGTAGACCGTCTCGCAGAGCGCCGCTTCCTCCATGTAGGCCGTGCTGACGAACACCGAGAGGTGCTCCTCGCGCACGAGCTGCTGCAGGATCTGCCAGAGCTCGCGTCGCGACAGCGGGTCGACTCCGACGGTCGGCTCGTCGAGCAGCAGCAGCTTCGGCGAACGCACGAGCGTGCAGGCGAGGCCGAGCTTCTGCTTCATGCCGCCGGAGAGCTTGCCCGCAAGACGCCGCGTGAAGGGCGCGAGCTCCGTCATCGCTAAGAGATGCGCGAAGCGCTTCGCGCGCAATTCCTGCGGCACGCCGTGCAGGTCGGCATAGAGGTCCAGGTTCTCCTGCACCGTCAGGTCCTCGTAAAGCCCAAATTTCTGCGGCATGTAGCTCAAGAGGTCCTGCACCGCCTGCGGATGCTCTGTCACATCCAGCCCGACGACTTTGAGCTCTCCTGCGGTCTTCGTCATCAGGCCGCAGATGAGCCGCATCAATGTCGTCTTGCCGGCGCCATCCGGCCCGACGAGCGCCGTGAGCCTGCCTTCTGGCACCGTGAGGTCGACACCACGCAGGGCCTCGACCGTCTCGCCATCCTTTTGCAGGAAGTGCTTCATCAGTCCCTTTGCCTCGATGACCATCATACGACTACCCCCTCGCGTCAGAGATCGATCTTGACCGTGGCCGGCATGCCGAGGCGCAGGACATTCGCATCATCATCGACATAGACGCGCACCTCATAGACGAGCGCCGTGCGCAGCTCATCCGTCTGCACCGTCTTTGGCGTGAATTCTGCCGTGTCAGAGATGTAGCCGACCTGGCCCGCAATGGGCTTGTCCTTCTGGCTGTCGATGTATACGCTAGCACTCTGCCCCTCGTAGATACGACCGAGGTCGCTCTCCTTGACATAGGCGCGCACCCACTTCTTGTCGAGCAGCGAGAGCTTGAAGACAGGCGTCGAGGGCGAGGCCATGTCGCCCACTTCGAGCAGGCGGGAGCGGATGACACCGTTCGTCGGCGCGCGCAATTCGTACTGCGAGAGCAGGTACTCCTCGCGCGACTGCTCCTCCTCAAGTGCCTGCAGGTTGGCCTCCGCCGCCGCGATATCCTCCTGACGCGGGCCGTTCTGCGCTTCGCGAAGCGCCTCGCGCGCCTCCTCTACCGCAGCCTGCTTCGCTTCAGCATCTGAGCGGGCATTGTCGAGTTCCTGCGCGCTGATGCCCTCCACGCTGTCGTAGACCGCCTGACGGCGCTCATAGACGCCCTGCGCATTGGAGGCCGCTGCCTCCGCCGCCCTGAGCTTCTGCTCAGCCTGGCGGATCTCTTCTGTACGCGTGCCGTTGTGGAGCTTCTCGACCGTACTCTGCTGCGCCGCGATCTGTGCCTTCGTCTTGCGCAGGTTGATCGCGAGCTCATCCGTGTCGAGGCGCGCGAGCACCTGACCCTCTTCGACCGTGTCTCCTTCCTCCACCAGCATCTCCTTGATGCGGTCGCTCTCGCGGAACGAGAGCGTCACCTCGCGCAGATCGACATTGCCGGAGAGCGTGAGCTCCTGGGCCACGGCTCTCTTTACCGCCGCCTCGTGCTGCTGATAAGCAAAGAGCCCCAGACCGGCCAGCAACACGAAAACGACTGCCAAGATTCCTTTCTGTCTCCTTTTCATGATGATCCCTCCTATCCTTGCCTCTTTGCCGAACACGCTGCGCGCAGACTTTCTCCCAGCCATGCTGGGGCATGGTTCAGGACTCCATCAGCATGATCTTCTCCGGTGGGAAGTAGACCGAGAGGCGAGGCGCCTCGATGGCACGCCATTCTTCCTTCGGCAGTTCCCAGCGGATACTGGCGGCTTCATGCCCCGCGCGGCGTATCATGACGAGGTACGAGAACGTGTCCTCGATGACATCCGTGACTTCCATTGAGAAGATGTTTTTTTCGGGATTCTCTGTCCCCTCGCGGTACTCGAGGAAGTGCGCGCGCAGGCCCGCATAGGCGACCTGCTGCGGCTCGCCGTCCGTGACGGTCAGGGTGAGCTGCCAGTCCTCGGCGCGGATGTGGTGCGCGTCGAGGCGCTCCGCCTTCGAGACATTCTTGCAGCCCGTCAGCAGCGTCGCCGCGAGCGTGCGCGGGTTCTCGAAGAGCTCATCGCGCGTGTGCACCGCCTGCATCTGGCCGCGGTCGATGACGGCCGCGCGGCTGGCCATGCGGTAGACCTCGCCGCGGTCGTGCGAGACGAGCAGCGCCGCGCCGTCGTAGGCGCGCAGGACTTCGCGGAGCTCGAGCTCCAGTTTCCACTTGAGGTAGTGGTCGAGCGCCGAGAACGGCTCGTCGAGCAGCAGGATCTTCGCGTCCGACGCGAGGATGCGCGCGAGCGCAGCGCGCTGCTGCTGGCCGCCCGAGAGCTCCATCGGGTACGCATTCCCGAGCTCTGAGAGCGCAAAGCGCGCGAGGTTCTCGCGCACGCGCTCCTCGCGCTGCTGCCGCGTGCCGCGCGCGACAAAGCGGATGTTGTCGGCGATCGTCATGTTCGGGAACAGGGCAAAGTTCTGGAACAGGTAGCCGACGCGGCGCTTCTGCGGAGGCAGGTCGATGCCCTGCTCACTGTCAAAGAGGACTTCGCCGTCGAGCACGATGCGCCCGCGGTCCGGCCGCTCGAGGCCCGCGATGCACTTGAGTGTCATGCTCTTGCCACAGCCGGAAGCGCCGAGCAGAGCAAAGACCTCATCGCACAGCGAGAAATCCGCCCGCAAGGTGAAATTACGCAGCTCTTTCTCAATCTTGACCTCTAATTCCATCTCAAACCTCCCGGCGCTGCGGCGCCCCCGTCCGTGCAATCAAGGCATTCATCAAGGTGACGAAGACGAGCGAGAAGACGATGATGACGATGGCCCAGTTGAAGGCCAGGTCGTAGTCATTCGCCTGTACGGCCGCGTAGACGGCCGTGCTCATCGTCTGCGTGACGCCGGGGATGTTGCCGGCGAACATGATGGTCGCGCCGAACTCGCCGAGTGCACGCGTGAACGAGAGCACAAGGCCCGCGAGGATGCCAGAGCGCGCATTCGGCACGAGGATGTGCCAGAAGATGCGCCATTCCGAGACGCCGAGCGTGCGCGCCGCCCCGAGGATGTTCGGGTCGATCTGCTCGAACGCACCGCGCGCCGTGCGGTACATCAGCGGCAGGGAAACGACGATGGCCGCCATGACGGCAGCCTTCCAAGTGAAGACGATGGTCACATCGAACTGCAAGAGGAACTTGCCGATGAGACTGCGGCGGCCGAAGGCCAGCAGCAGGAAAAAGCCGATGACGGTCGGCGGCAGGACGAGCGGTAACGTAATAACGGCATCGGCCAAGCCCTGGAAACGCCGCATGCGCACGACGACCAGAGCAAGGCCGATGCCGAGAAAGAACGTGACCACCGTTGCCACCACAGCCGTCTTGAGCGTGATGATAAGCGGTGCATATTCCATTATTTTACCTCAAAGCCATACTTCGCAAAGCGTTCCTTGTTCTTATCATTCGAGACGAAGGCAAGGAAATCCTTTGCCGTGTCGAGATGTTTCGAATCTTTCAGGATGGCAGCCGGATAGATGATATCCTTGTGCGTGCCAGCCGGTGCTTTCGCGACGACGCGGACGTCCGACGAGATGGCAGCATCCGTCGCATAGACGAGACCAGCATCGGCTTCACCCGATGCGACCCAGGCGAGGACCTGGCGCACATCCGAGCCATAGACAGCCTTTGCCTTGACGGCGTCGAGGATGCCGAGCTTCGTCAGGATATCCTCCGAGTACTGGCCGACCGGCACGCCCTTCGGCTCACCGAGTGCGACGTGCGTGATGGTGTCGCTCGTCAGCTGGTCAAAGGAAGTGATGTCCTTGCCGCCCTCTTTCGGGACGATCAGCACGACCTCATTCTGCAGCAGGTCCTTGCGCGTGCCATCGGCGAGCAGGCCCGCCTTCTCGAGGGCATTCATCTGCTTCTGGGCAGCGGAGAAGAACAGGTCCGCATCGCCGCCATTCTCGATGGCCTGCTGCAGCGCGCCCGAGCTGCCGTAGTTGAACACGACCTTGACGTTCGGGTGCTCAGCCTCATAGTCCTTGCCGATCTCATTCATGACATCGGTCAGGCTCGCCGCTGCCGAGACGTGGAGTTCCACGGGTTCCTGCGCAGAGGACTTCGATTCGTTGCTGGCCGTCTGGCCGCCGCAGCCACTCATGACTGCGAGCAGGCCGGCTGCCAGCAGGGCAAATAATTTCTTCATGGTATACGCTCCTTTTCAAAGACGGAAGGCAGTGCCATTTCCAGCACTTCCCTGTGGGTTTTACCCAGGCTCAGCCTCATAGATGCGAAGAAGAACATCCTTAGAGTGCTTTCGCTCGGAGTATCGATTTTCTCATTATAGTGGAAAATAAGCCCGTATGCCATGAGAAAAGTCACGCATTGCGATAGATTTCCGTCGAATCACGCCAAAACAACAGGAAATATCCGTCCAGATTGCATCATTTCGACTCGAGTGCATTCCACGCGTCGTTGGCGCGCTCGAGGTAGACGGCCTGGATGGCCGGATTCTCGCCGATGCCGTGGATGTAGGCGTCGACCTTGTAGCCGGCAGCCTCGAGGATGGACTTGTGTGAATCCGGCTCAGCACCCGCCATATCGTTGTTGGCATGGTCGCCCGCCACCATCATCATCGGCATCAGCGTGACGTGGCGGATGCCGTTTGCCTTGAGCTTCGGCAGGACGGTCTCAAGCGATGGCCAGCCCTCGACCGTGTAGACGAAGACATTCTTGTAGCCGAGCTCATCGATCTTGGCCTGGATGACGGAGTAATAGGCGTTCGAGACCTGCGGCGTGCCGTGCGCCATGATGAGGATGGCGTCGTGCTTGCCCTGCTTCGGGAACTGCGTAGCGAGCGCCTTGATGGTCTCCGTCACATCATCGGGCTGGTTCTCCTGGCCCTGCCAGTACATCAGCGAGGTGCCGAGCGTCATCTTCTTGAACTGATTCTTGTAGTTGTGGTAGACACCGAGGTCGTAATTGTACTCCATGCCCGGGATGACGTCGAGCGAGACGAGCGCCACGCGGCTGTAGCCCTCTGCCTTGAGCTGTGTCAGTGCCTCTTCAGGTGTCGGGAACTTGATGCCCTCGTTCTTCGCCACGCGGTCGATGATGATGTGCGACGTGTAAGCCGTCACGACCTTGACGCCCGGATGCGCCGCCTCGATGGCCTTGACCGTCGCATCGATCGTCTTGGCGCGCGTATCCTTGTAGGTCGTGCCGAACGTCATGACGACGATCGCATCCTTGTCGGCAAGGTTTGCGAGGTCCTTGTTCTCGTTTTTCAGCACGCCGATCTCCGAGGCTGTCTTCAAAGCCATCGTCGCGTTCTTCACTTCCGGATTGAGCTGATACGCAGCCTCTGCCGGCTGGCAGAGCGCCGCCGCTGAGACGCAGACGAGTCCTGCTGCCAGCATCTTCTTCCAATTCTTCATGATACTTCCTCCTTTGACAAAACAGATAAAAAAAGCCCTTCCGCTTCCGCGGAAGAGCTTTGCTGCCATGATGGACTGCACCTCTACACAGGGCACAGGTACAGCATACATCAATCGCCTTCCCATCTCTCGCAGGTCATAACGGTGATTTTCGGACAGGCAGTTCTTCTGGCTCGGTTCATCGCTCCTCTGCGCCTTCCCAGATGTTCATCCAGTGACATATCTATGCAGATTCGCTCCCCTTACAGCGGCGGGACCGCGCCGGCTTTGACCGGCTTCTCTTTTCAGCGCCTTGCGGCGTCACCTGTTCCCTCTTTATGGAATTGTCATGATGCGGGTCAGGGCGCGACGTCCTTGCCGCCGTCAGCGGAACGCAGGCGGCGGTTGATGGACGAGAGTCCCTTGTAGATCGTGTTGATGTCGATGTCATCGCTGCGCGTCTCCATGTACTTCTCAAGCTTGCGCTTGACGCGCTGCAGCGCGTTATCGATCGACTTGACGTGGCGGCCGAGGTCTTCAGCAATTTCCTGATACGACTTGCCGTCGAGATAGCTCATGAGCACCTTCCACTCCAGGTCCGAGAGGATCTCTTCCATCTTCTTCTCTATGTCGACGAATTCCTCCTGGCTGATGACGAGCTCTTCCGGGTCGGACACCTTGGCACCTGAGATGATGTCGAGGAGCGTCCTATCGGAATCCTCATCGTAGATCGGCTTGTTGAGCGAGACATACGAATTGAGCGGGATGTGTTTCTGGCGGGTCGCCGTCTTGATTGCTGTGATGATCTGACGCGTCACGCAGAGCTCCGCAAAAGCGCGGAACGACGAGAGCTTGTCGTCGCGGAAGTCGCGGATGGCCTTGTAAAAGCCGATCATGCCTTCCTGGACGATGTCCTCGCGATCTGCACCGATGAGGAAATACGAACGCGCCTTGGCACGGACGAAGTTCCGGTACTTGTTGATCAGATAATCCAGTGCGACCTTATTGTTGTGTTCCTTGATATCCAGGAGGATCTCTTCGTCCGTCAGATTCTCGTATCCGCGGTACATGTCCTCCATGATATCCGTGTCTGCTGCTTCTTCCATCGCACTTTTCTCCTTTTACTGTGACAAACACGTGGCCCTTATAGTGAGATTATACGCTCTTTCGCCAAAAAGCTCAAGGCATCAGCCCTTCTTCTGGAGGCGCTGGCGCATGGACTCATACATGAGGATGGAGCCGGCCACGGAGGCGTTGAGCGAATTGATGCGGCCGACCATCGGCATGCGGACAATGAAGTCGCATGCCTCCTTCGTCAGGCGGCTCATGCCCTTGCCCTCGCTGCCGACGACGAGCACGAGCGGGCCCGTGAGGTCGGCCTCGTAGTAGGCCTTCTCGCCGTCCATGTCGGCACCGGCGACCCAGAACCCCTTCTCCTTGAGCTTCTTGAGCGTCTGCGCGATGTTACCGATGCGGGCGACGGGCACGTACTCGACGGCACCCGCCGACGTCTTGGCGACGGTCGCATTGAGCGAGACGCTGCGGCGCTTCGGGATCAGGATGCCGTGCACGCCGGTCGCATCGGCCGTGCGCAAGAGTGCGCCGAGGTTGTGCGGGTCCTCGAGCTCGTCGAGCAGGACGAGGAACGGCGCCTCTCCCTTCGCCTCCGCCGCCTTGAGGATGTCCTCGAGCTCGGCATAGGGGACGGGCGCGACGTAGGCGAGCACGCCCTGATGGCGATGGCCGCCGGCGAGCGCCTCGATCTTCGCGCGCTCCACGTACTGCACGACGATGCCGCGCTCTTTTGCGAGCGCCGCGATCTCTGCCACGGAGCCCTCGCGGTCGCCGCTCGCGATCCAGAGCTTGTTGATGCCGCGGCCCGACTTCAGCGCCTCTGTCACGGCATTGCGCCCGACGAGCACGTCATCGGGCAGTTCGCGCGGCTCCTCGCGGCGCTTCGGTTCTGTCTCTGCCTGAGGCCTCTTATGACGCGGAGCTTCCTTCTCGAATTTCCTGCCGCGCCGCTCCTGCGGGCGCGTCTTTCTCTTCTGTTCCATCTCAATCCTTTTCTCTGAGTTTGATCATCTCAGCAAACTTGCCGCAGGTCATCTCTCCCTCGGGGCAATGGCCCGTGTTGACGCAGCTCGCGCCAGCGTTGAAGAAGAGCGTCGGCGCAACCTTCTTGACCTCGGCGAGCATCTTGTAGGCCATCTCGCGGATCTCCCACTGCGCGCGGTTGCAGCAGCGAAGGTTGAAGAAGTGCATCAGGGAGCGCGCGTTCATCGTCACGAGGATCTTCGTCTCCGTCGCATTGGCGAGGACGTAGCGCGCATCTTCCTTCGGCACGCCCATCTCCGTGAGCTCGCCGTAGACGCTGCGGATGGTCTCCATCAGCGCCTCGTACTTCGCCTTGGCCTCCGGCCGCTCGGCAATCGTCGGCGGCGTGATGTACTGGAAGCCGTGCGCCGCGACGTAGCGCTGCGACTGCTGGTCGTACGAGGCAATGCGATGGCGCACGAGCTGATGCGTCAGCACGCGCGACACACCCTCGATGCCGAAGGTGAAGGAGGCGTGCTCAAGCGTGGAGCCATGGCCAATCTTGACCATCTTGCGGACCATCTCACGGACCTTCTCCTCGCTGAGGCGCTCCGCGAGCTCTTCAGCGCCAGCGGCAGAGTAGCAGAGGCGCGCGGCCATGGCCACGACGCGCTCCGGCTCCGGCGTGTAGTCGAGTAATTTGACTTTAATCATTTTTCTTCTGTTCCCTCCGTCGTGTTCCCGTGGATCTCTGCCATCATGGCCCTGCTGATGACATCGAAGGACGCCTCGGATATCTCCTGCAGGCGTTCGAATTTCTCAGACAGGTAGAGTGCACCTAAGAGCGCCTCAAAGCCGGTGCTCGAGTGGTACTCGGCCACGCTCGAACTGCGCGGCGCATGGCTCTTGGCATTGCGTCCACGGCGGTAGATGGCCTTCTCCTCATCGGTCAGCATGGGTTCGATGCCGAGGTACGCCTTGTGCTGCCAGACTGCCGAGACAATCTGGGCGCTGAAGGCGTGCAGCGCATGGACCTTGGCCTGCTCATACGAGAGCAGACGCGTGCGCACGAAGAGGTGGAAGAAGGCATCGCCGATGTAAGCGAGCACGAGCGGATGCATCTGGCGGACGTCGACGCCGTCATAGCGCTTCTTGATGCCGCCCTGCTCATCCGGCGTGAACATCATGTCGACGAGCAGCTTGAACTGTGAGAACTTCATGCTTTCTTCCACCGCACGCCGCTCGGCGTATCCTCGAGCACGACGCCGGCATCCTTGAGCGCATCGCGGATCTTGTCGGCGACAGCCCAGTTCTTCTCTTTGCGAGCATCCTGGCGCAGCGTGATGATGATCTCCATGAGCTTGTCCGTCAGGCCGTCATCCTCTGCTGCCTTTTCCTGCTGCTCGAAGATGCCGATGATCTCGGCCATCTCTTTGTAGACTGCGGCGACCTTCTTGAAATCTGCCGCATCGAACGCCTTCGTGCCGTTCGCGACTTCCTGGTAGTAGATGTTGATGTCCTTCGAGAGTGCGAACATCTGGCTGATGGCCAGAGCCGTGTTGAAGTCGTCGTCCATCGCCTCGTAGAACGCCTTGCGGAGCTCCTCTGCCTTGGCGGCGAGCTCGGCTGCCGTGTCGGATTCGCCCTGCTTCGCGCTGAGCTCGTCGACGTATGCCTTCGTGTTCTGCAGGCGTCCGAGGCTCGTCTGCGCTTCCTTGAGGCGCTCGTCCGAGAAGTCGAGCGGGCTGCGGTAATGCGTCTGCAGGATGAAGAAGCGGATGACCTCACCCGGATACTCCTTGAGGATGTCCTTGACCGTGAAGAAGTTGTTCTTCGACTTCGACATCTTCTCGTTGTGGATCGTGATGAAGCCGTTGTGCAGCCAGTACTGCGCAAAGCTGTGGTCGTCGCCGATGCAGGCCTGCGACTGCGCGATCTCGTTCTCGTGGTGCGGGAAGATGAGGTCGCTGCCGCCGCCGTGGAAGTCGAACTTCTTGCCGAGGTACTTGAGTGACATCGTCGAGCACTCAATGTGCCAGCCCGGACGTCCCTTGCCCCACGGGCTGTCCCAGGACGGCTCGCCCGGCTTGGCGGCCTTCCAGAGCGCGAAGTCCATCGGATGGTGCTTGGCCGTGTTGACCTCGATGCGCGCACCGGCCTGCATGTCGTCGAGGCTGCGGCCGCTGAGCTTGCCGTAATGCGAGAATTTCTCGACGCTGTAGTAGACGTCGCCGTTGTCGATGACGTAGGCATAGCCCTTATCGATGAGCTTCTGGACCATTGCGATGATCTCCGGCATCGTCTCGCTGACGCGCGGGTAGACGTCAGCATGGCGGACGTTCAATGCATCCATCGCCTCGAAGTACGCCTTGATGTAGCGGTCCGAGATGTCCTTCCAGGTCACGCCCTCTTTGTTGGCCGCATTGATGATCTTGTCGTCGACATCCGTGAAGTTCTGGATGTAGTGGACCTTGTAGCCCTTCTTGGCAAAGTAGCGGCGGATGACGTCCCAGGTCACGAAGGGGCGCGCATTGCCGATGTGCGGGTGGTTGTACGGCGTGACGCCGCAGCAGTAGATGCTGACCTCGCCCGGCTTGAGCGGCTTGAACTCCTCCTTGCGGCGAGTCATCGTGTTGTAGACTTTAAGCATGTTCTTTATCCTCCAATCTCTTCTCGAGCTCATCGACTTTCTTCTCCAGTGCCTGGATCTGGCGCATCATGCACTCGCGCATCTCCTCGTCCGGATCCGGCAGCATGTCGTGATCGAGATCGACGTCGAGCTCTTCCTCGATATCTGTGATGTTGTCATCTGACTCGACGAGGCGCGTCGCGCGCAGGGCTTGGCGGAGCTCCTGCGCCGTGTGGACACGCTTGCCGCGCATGACGACGATGCGCCCTGGGATGCCGACGACCGTCGCATAGGGCGGCACTGGCTTCAGGACGACGGAGCCCGCGCCGATCTTGGCATGGTCGCCGACCGTGAAGGAGCCGAGCACCTTGGCGCCCGACGCCACGACGACGTTGTTGCCGATGGTTGGATGGCGCTTCCCCTTCTCCTTGCCCGTGCCGCCGAGCGTTACGCCCTGATAGAGCGTGACGTTGTTGCCGATCTCGGCCGTCTCACCGATGACGATGCCCGTGCCATGGTCGATGAACAGGCCCTCGCCGATCGTCGCACCAGGATGGATCTCAATGCCCGTCAGGAAACGGGCCAGGTTCGAGATCATGCGCGGGATGAGCACCCAGCCGCGCTTGTAGAGCGCATGCGAGATGCGGTGGAACCAGATTGCATGGAGGCCGGAATAACAGAAGAGGACCTCGATCACACTGCGCGCAGCGGGGTCTCGCTCAAAGACGACGCGGATATCCTTGCGAAGCCGCGAAAAAAAACTCATAGACCTTCCTCCTAGTCAATACACATCCTATATCAAAGGCCCCGCATCTCCTCAGAGACGCGGGGCCGTGGTTCCACTCTGGTTAAGGGCTCCTGCCCTTCACTCATGAAGATAACGCCTTCCTGCGTCAGGGCCTACTGTCTTCTGCCCTGCAGCTCCCGGGTGCATTTCAGTCGGGTCTCCATAGCCCCCTCACAGCATCTGGGGGCCTCTCTGCATGAAGCGCGCCGCCTTACTTCTCCCGCTCTACGCCTTTTCGTATACGGGATTCATTCTATCACAGCTTCTCGATTCCTGCAACCGCATAAGCCGAGATTCCCTGCTCTGCGCCCGTGAAGCCGAGCTTCTCCTCCGTCGTCGCCTTGACGTTGACGTCATCGAGCGAGACGCCCAAGACAGTCGCGATGTTCTCGTTCATCTTCGGGATGAAGTCCTTCATCTTAGGCTTCTGGGCTACAATCGTCGCATCGACATTGCCGATGCGGTAGCCCTTCTCCGCAAGCAGGCGGCGCACCTCTGCGAGCAGCTTCATGCTGTCTGCCCCTTCATAGCGCGGGTCGGTATCGGGGAAATGGCGGCCGATGTCGCCGAGCGCCGCTGCACCGAGCAGCGCATCGGAAATGGCATGCAGCAGCACATCCGCATCCGAATGGCCGAGCAGTCCGAGCGCATGTGGTATCTCGACACCGCCGATGATGAGCTTGCGCCCCTCGACCAGCCGGTGCACATCGTAACCCATGCCAAAACGCGTCATATCAGTCCATCCTCTCTTGAACGCTTCAATCCTTGCACTTCTGGCGCTTCTGGAGCAGCGCCTCGGCCACGACGAGGTCTTCCGGCGTCGTGACCTTGATGTTCTCATACGAGTCCATGACGACATGGACCTTCGCGCCATAGCGCTCCACGAGGCTCGCATCATCCGTGCCGAGGAAGCCGTCCGCCTCCGCCTTCTCATTGGCGGCCACGAGCAGGCTCCTCGAGAAGCCCTGCGGCGTCTGCACGGCCCAGAGTTTCGCGCGGTCCGGCGTCGCCGTGACGATGCCGTCCTCGACCACCTTGACCGTGTTCTTCTCCGGCACGGCGGCAATCGCCGCACCGTACTGCCGGGCCGCCGCGATGACGGCCTCGATCGTCGTGCGCGAGACGAGCGGCCGCGCCGCATCGTGGACGAGCACGACATCGCTCTCTGCTGAGGACGCCTTGAGACCGTTCCAGACGGAATACTGGCGCTCGCTGCCGCCCTCGACGACTTTGATGGCCTCGACCGGGCCGATGCCGGTTGTATCGGCCAAGAGACGGCGAAGCGGCCCGACCTCTTCCCTGCCCGTCACGACAATGAGCTCCTGCACCTCCGGCAGCGCGGCAAACGCCCGCAGCGTATGGCACAGGATAGGCTCGCCCAGGAGCTCCAGGAATACCTTGTTGATGCCCGCCTTCATGCGCTTGCCGCGCCCTGCTGCGGGCAGGATGACACTGACCAAGTTAGCCTCTCTTTCTCTTCTCGCGCGACGACGCTTCAGCGCGCCGGCTTCGCGAAGATCATGCGGCCGGCCGCCGTCTGCAGCGCAGACGTGACCTCGACGGTGATGGATTCATTCATGTGATGGTAGCCGTTCTCGACGACGATCATCGTGCCGTCATCGAGGTAGGCGACGCCCTGTCCGGGCTCCTTGCCCGCCTTGACGATTGTCACGTGCATTGTCTCCCCGGGGATGACGACAGGCTTGACGGCGTTCGAGAGCTCGTTGATGTTGAGCACCTCCACGCCGCGCAGCTGTGCCACCTTGTTGAGGTTGTAGTCATTCGTGATGATCTTGCCGCCGACCTGCTGGCCGAGGCGCACGAGCTTCGAGTCGACCTCTGCGATGTCGTCGAAGTCGACATTCGTGATCTCGACCTTGACCTTCGTGCTCTGGCGGATGCGCTGCAGGATATCGAGCCCGCGGCGGCCGCGCGTGCGCTTGAGCACATCAGAAGAATCCGCGATGTGCTGGAGTTCCTCGAGCACGAAGACCGGTATGAGCAGCGTCCCCTCGATAAAGCCCGTATCGCAGATATCGGCGATGCGGCCATCGATGATGACGCTCGTGTCGAGCAGCTTGTAGGCCTTATCCTCCTTCGGTGCCACTGCCGCAGCGCCTGCAGGCGCCTGCGAGGCACCCGCGCGCATCTCCTTCATCTTTGCGAATTCCTTCATGAAGCGCGGCACGAAGTCAAAGAGCCCCGTGAGCTCCTGGCGCTTCTTGATCGTGATGGTGATGCCGAGATAACCGAAGACGATGCTGAAGATGACGGGGATGTAATCTCCGACGATAGGGATCTTCGCAAATGAATAGCCGAGAAGATTGGCGATTATGAGTCCGATGGCAAGACCGATGGCACCAGCGATGACGTCGTGGATTGGCATCTTGCCGAGCTGCTGCTCCACCCATGCGGAGAACCGCTTGAGGCAGCGAATGAAGTACGGGGAAGCCAGAAAGCCGATGAGGCCGCCGAGGACTGCACCCAAGAGGATACAGATCAGGCTGCCCATGGTGATGCGGACGATGCCCATCTCCATCTTGAGGATTTCCGTGCCGACATACATCGTCAGCACCGGGCTCGCAAGATCCAGCAATGCACCACCGGCAATCGCTAGGAATAATGTGATAAAGAAACGCAAGACACGATCAAGCATACGTTCACCTCCTTAAATAGATAAAAACAAAAAGAAAAGTCCGAACAGAATCAGTATACTCTACTCTGCTTGGACTTGTCAAAATCCGGGTTCTTATTCTCAATGCGCAAACGCATTCGCCGAGAGGACTGACGTCAGCCAATTCTCGACCTCCTTCGGTGTCTTATCGCAGGCGTAGACGAGCTCGCTCACGAGGATCTGCTTCGCGAGATCGAGCAGGCGGCGTTCGCCCGACGAGATATGGCGGCGGCGGTCCTGCAGGATCAGGTTGCGCGCCACGGCGGCCACATCGCAGATGTCACCGCTCTTCATGCGGTCGAGGTTGGCATGGAAGCGCTTATTCCAGCTTCCCTTCGGCTTCTCGGGCTCCTTCTCGAGCACCTCGCGCACCTCGTTGACCTTCTGCTCCGGGATGACATCACGCAGGCCGACGTTGTCGGCGTTGTCCGTCGGGATCATGACCTTCATATTCCCCAGCGGCATCTCGAGGACATAGTAGGACTTGCCCTCCCCGAGGACCTCACAATTCTCGATGCCAGAGATCACACCGGCACCATGCATCGGATAGACGACCTTATCTCCTATCTGTAACAAGAGCACCCCTCCTCTACACACGAGCCAACCACCATCATCAACGCATTTACAAGAATATTGTACCATAAACGTTCAAAAAAGTAAAATGTTTTATTTTATCACAATGACCATATATCGTCAACAGAAAGAGATAAAAAAATCAGGTCTCATGATGAGACCTGATGGAATCGCACTGCTCAGCGGACAAAGACGACGTTCGTGCGGTCGAGGAAGCCCGTAGCACCGTTCTCGATGAGGACGCGGTTGGCGTCAGCGACCGAGAGGATCGGGTTGCCGTTGTGGTTGTCGAGACCAACGGCCTTGACGACGAGCGGGTTCGTGCCAGCGCGGGTCGCCTTCGAGAGATCCGTCGTGTAGCTGGCCATGCCGTTCGCGATGACCGTAGCGGAGTCGAGGTTCTTGTAACCGTAGATTGGCTCACCATTGGCGTTCTTGATGACCGGGGACATGACCGGCTTGAGGCCAAGACCGCGGCAGTCCACGATCAGGCCCGTATAGCCGCCGATGGCCTGGCCTGCAGGGGCAGCAGCTGCCGAAGAGCCCTGATGCGACGGAACCGTGACAGACGGCAGCGTCGTTGCAGGCGTCTGCTGCGTCGTCGTGCCCGGCGTCACCTGCACGTTGACCTGTACGGAAGACGGCGTGCTGGCCGGGACAGATGCATCCGGAGCCGGGAAGCTCGTCGGCACCGTGTTCGTCGGCAGGACAGCCGTTGCGAGAGAATTCGATGCGCCGAAGACAGACATCTCCATCGTGACCGCATAGCCGCCGCCATCGATTGCCTGCTCCGAGACGACGCGCGCACCCTGGATGAGGGCCGTGACCTTCGTCTTCGTGACATCACTCGTCACCATCATGTTCTCGACCGTCGTCTCCGAGTCGACGTTGACGCCTTTGACCATCTCAGCGAGCTGACGGTAAGCGTCCACGACGGCAGCGCGGCGGGCGAGCATGCGCGCCTGTACGGCATTGACGGCATACGTCGGGGCCACGCCCGTACCCTGTACCGTAATCTTGCTGTCACCGCTCCAGTCCATCCCCGTGCCCGCCGCAAAGGCGCTGGCTGCTGAGACGACCATGAGCGTCATGGCCATCAGGCAGGCCATGAACAACTTGGAAATATGTCTTCTCATCTTACTTCCTCCTCTGTTCCTCTCGGAACGCTCTTTTATCTCATACCGCGAGCATACACCCGCAAGCTTAAGATTTCCCCAAAGAAAATAAAAATATTATGCTACGTCAACTATTTTTATTTCTCCTGCAATCATTCTGACTTCGTCGCGCGCAGGAAAAGCTGGGTGAGCTGCTCCTTCGGATCCTTGTGGTCGTGGATGATGGCGTAGACCGTCGCGCAGATCGGCAATTCGACGTGGAACTCGCGCGAGAGGTCCATCAGGGCCTCCACCGTGTAGACGCCCTCGGCAAGCTTTGCAAACGGCTTGCCCGTGATAAGGTCTTCGCCAAAGCGGCGATTGTTGCTGTGCGGCGAGAAGAGCGTCGCCTCATAGTCACCGAGATGCGAGAGGCCGTAGACCGTCATGCGGTCGCCGCCCATCGCCTCGATGAGGCGCGAGAGCTCGTGCGTGCCGCGGGCCATCAGCGCACCCTTGAGGCTGCTGTAGCCGAAGCCGTCGAGCATGCCCGCGGCCAGGCCGATGACGTTCTTCGAGGCCGCGCCGATCTCCGTGCCCAGCAGGTCCTCTCCGTAGTAGAAGCGGATCAGGGGGCTCGAGAATGTGTCGACGAGCTCGCGCGTGAGCTTCATCTCGCGCGCCGCGATGACCATGCAGTTCGGGATGCCGCGCACGAAGTCCTGCACGTGCCCCGGGCCGACCCAGACCGCCACGCGCATCGCCGAGCCGAGTTCCTCATAGAAGACTGTCGTCAGGCGCTTGCCCGTGCCAATCTCGAGCCCCTTCATGCAGAGCACAAAGCGCTTGCCCGAAAGGTCGAGCCCAAGCGCAGCGAGATCCCTACAGAAGGCGCGCAGCTGCTGTGAGCTGATCGAGATGACGACGATGTCCGCCGCCGAGACGGCTTCCCTGAGGTCATCCGTCAGCTTCACGGACTCCGGCAGGGTCAGGTATTCATTCTTGCGCTGCTCCATCAGAGCAGCGAGGTGCCCGGAGCCCTTGCGGCCCCAGAGCGTCACCGTGTGGCCGATATGGTCAGCATACCAGGCATGGAAGGAGCCCCAGCGGCCACAGCCAAGTACGGAAATGTTCATGCCGAAACCTCCACTTTCGCCCCTGTGAGGTCGCGCACGACTTCACCCGCGATGATGAGCCCGACGACCGACGGCACGAAAGATATGCTGCCTGGCACGGCGCGACGCATATCGCAGTTGCGCGCGCTGCCCGGCGGGCAGATGCAGTTCTTGCCGCAGCCGCTCTGGCGGACGCGCAGGGGCTTTTCCTTGGAATAGACGACCTTGAGCTTCTTGACGCGGTTCTCCTTGAGCTTCTTGCGCATGACGCGGGCCAAGGGGTCCACGCTCGTCTTGTAGATGTCCGTGACCTCGAACTTCGTCGGGTCCAGCTTGTTGCCGGCGCCCATGCTGCAGATGATTGGGATATGGCGGTCGCGGCACTGCAAGACGAGGTCAATCTTGCCCGTCACCGTGTCGATAGCGTCTACGACATAATCGTAGTGCATCGCGAAGAAGCGGTCCGCCTGGTCGGGCAGGTAGAAGTCATCGATCGTGTCGACGACTGCCTTCGGATTGATGTCGAGAATGCGCTCTTTCATCGTCTCCGTCTTCTTCTTGCCGACGGTCTTCGAGGTCGCATGAATCTGGCGGTTGATGTTCGTCAGGCAGATGAGGTCATTGTCGATGAGGACGAGATGGCCGACACCAGCGCGCGCAAGCCCTTCGGCTACGAAGGAGCCGACCCCGCCGACGCCAAAGATGGCCACCGTGCTCTTTGCCAGCTTCTCCATGCCCGCTTCGCCGAGCAGCAGCTCTGTGCGGGAAAAACGACCTAATTTACTCAAGATATCTGTTCCTTTCTATTTCTCGATTCCTTCTGTTTTCTCTATTACTTCTGGTCCTTGTCATCAGGCGTCAGGCGGAAGGCCGGGAAGGCGAAGGCGCCTTCGGTCTTCGGCTTTGCCTGGCTCGGACGCGTGGGCTGCTGCATAAAGCGCGGCGGCTCAAGCGTGAACGCATCGCGCTTCGGCGCAGCTGCAGCCGGCTTCGCTGACGGCTGGCTCGCCTGAGGAGCCTGCTCGCCCCTTGCCGGCGCTGGCGAATCCTTGACCATGACGCCGTCCGTGAAGTCGGTCGCGATGATCGTCGCGCGCACATCGCCGCCGAGCGAATTGTCGATGACCGTGCCAAGGATGATGTTGACCTCGGGGTCCGTGTGTTCATAGATGTAGCGCGTCGCCTCATCGACATCGTAGAGGCTCAGCGTCTTGTCGCCCGTCAGGTTCAGGATGATGCCACGCGCCCCCTCGAGGCTCTTGCTGATCAGCGGGCTGTCGACCGCCTGCTTGACGGCCTCCACCGCGCTGCGCGAGCTGCGACCGATGCCAAGCAGCGCATCGCTTGAAGCGCTCTGGCGGAAAATCGTCGTGACATCCGCGAAGTCAACGTTGATGACGCCCGTCGTGAGGATGAGCTCTGCCACGCAGTTGATGGCCTGCTGCAGGATGCCGTCGGCACACGAGAAGGCCTTGACGAGCGTCATATGGCGGTTCTCCGGCAGCTTCATGAGGTTGTCGTTGGCCACGAGGATCAGCGCATCCATCTGCGCCTGCATCTTGGCGAGGCCTTCATTGGCCAGACGCTTCTTGCGGCTGCCCTCGAAGCTGAACGGCAGCGTGACGACGCCGACCGAGAGCGTCCCGAGGTCGCGCGCGATCTTGGCGACGACAGGCGCCGCGCCCGTGCCTGTGCCACCGCCAAGGCCGGCCGTGACAAAGACGAGGTCGGCACCGGACATCGACTCGCGGATCTTGTCCGCCGCATCGAGGGCCGCCTTCTCGCCGAGCGCGATGTTGCCGCCCGTGCCGCGGCCCTTCGTCAGGTCCTCGCCGATCTGCAGCGTCTCAACGCCCTCTTCCGCCACGCGCGAGAGCTGCTTGGCATCGGTGTTGATGGCAATCAGATCGATGTCGAGGTCTTTATGACGGCCCATGCGCATCAGGACGCTGTTGCCACCGCCGCCCACACCGAATACTTTGATCTTCACTTTTGGCTTTATGATTAACGTTTCTTCTGCTGCCATGCGCTCTTACCCCTCTCGAATCAGAATCTCTGGGAATTATTTCGCCATATCAAAAACGATTTCCTGCCCCAGCGCGAAAATATAGGGCGTTCTCATCGAAAAGAGCAGGGCCACACGTGCGGCTCTGCTCCCTGCTGTTCTCTATAGCGGATCAATGGAAGAGAAGTACGGCCAGGCAGGCCAGGACAATCTTCAGGCTATCGAGTTTCAAATAAAACACTTCCTTATCATCGTCAATTCTCATCATACTTCAATTGCAACATAATGATTCCAAGCAGGCATATCTGCTAATGTATACGATTATACAATGAAGCATCCTGTTTTTCAAGATGCATGCCGTCTATCTTCTAAGAGCGGCCGTACCTGCGTCACGATCATGCCCGAGAGCATCAGAGCACAGCCGAGGACCTGGACGGCAGACATGTGCTCACCGAGCAGCAGCCAGCTCGAGAGCGCACCGAAGACGGCCTCGAAGCTCATGATGATAGCTGCCTGCCCCGGCTCCGCGTACTTCTGCCCCAAGATCTGCAGCGTGAAGGCCACACCGGCCGACATGACGCCGCCGTAGAAGATAGCAAACCAAGCATCGAGTATCGGCTGCACGGCGACCGGCTCGAAGCCGAGCGCCGCGATGAGGCTGCCTGCCGCACAGACGCCGATCTGCGTGACCGAGAGCTCAATCGGGTCGACAAGGCTCGCGAAGCGGTCGATGAAGAGGATGTGTGCCGTCCAGAACAGAGCGCTGATGAGGACGAGCCCGTCGCCAAAGCTCAAAGAGACCGCGCCGCGGATGGACAGGAAGTAGAGACCCACAAGCGCCAGCAATGCACCAATCCAGTTCTCGATGTGGATGCGCTTGCCGAGCAGCACGGCGCCGAGCGGCACAAAGATGATGTAGAGCGCCGTGATGAAGGCCGTCTTGCCGGCCGTCGGGTAGAGCATGGCCACCTGCTGCAGGGACGTTGCCACCAGCATAATGCAGCCCGCGCCGAGGCCGGCCTTCCAGCCCGCGCGGTACGTGCCCGCACGCTTTGCCCCCTCGCGCTGCCCGCGCCAGGCATACCAGAGCCCCACGAGGAACAAGAAACCTAAGATGTAGCGTGCTGCGGCATAGGTGAACGGCCCAAGGCCGTCCATGCCAACCATCTGCGCCACGAATGTCGTGCCCCAGATGAATGCAGCGAGCAGGAGCATGAGATTCCCGCGTAAATGCATGAATAGAGTCCTCCAATCCATCTGTCATGTTACCACCAAAAAAGGCGAGAAAAAACAGGCACGCATGCGCATGCCTGTCTCTATTGTATGCTGTTTCCCCGCCTCAGGCAAGCCCTGTGACCATGTAGAACAGGATGCAGAGGAACGGGACGAAGAACTTGAGGCCCATGATGACCGCGATGTCGAAGTACGAATCGTGATGCGTGAGGCCGCAGATGGCGAGCAGCGTGACGAGCGCGCCGCAGTGCGGGACCGGGTCGATGCCGACCGAAGCGATGGCGACGATGCGGTGCAGGACCTCGAGCGGGATGCCTGCAGCCTGTGCCATGGCTCCCCACTGATCACCGAGCATCGAGAGCGCGATGGTCAAACCGCCCGAAGCCGACCCCGTGATGCCGGCCATGATGTTCGTCGTGATGACGGCCGAGAGCAGCGGGCCGAACGAGTCCGCAATGCCGATGAGCGCCTGCGTGACCGGCACGAAGCCCGGCAGGCTCGTGATGACGCAACCAAACGCATAGCCCGAAGCGACGTTCAGGACGGCCGTCGCTGAGGAAATGGCTGCGTAGTTGATCGGTGCTAGGAAGCCATCCATGACGATGAAGCGCTTGCGGCCGATGAACGCGGCTGCGAAGCTGCTGAGGATAAGAGCGACCGTGATGGACCAGATGGCCGATACCTTGCCGACATTCGCTGCCAGCAGGCTGAGCTTGAGCGGCAGGAACGCCGAGAGTGCTTCAGGATCCCAATGGAAGCCCCATTCCCACTTGAACGGGTTCGAGAGGATGATGTTGATTACGATGACCATGACGAGCGGCAGCAAGGCCCAGTACCACGGGATGTGGATTTTCGGGCTCGGCTTGTGGTGCGGGCCGCCCTCGAAGTGACGGCCATAGCCCTCGCCGCGTGCCTTGAGGATCTTCGCACGGCGCGTCACCCAGCCCCAGCCGATCAGCAGGAACAGGAAGGAGGCGAAGAGACCGATGATAGGAGCCGACCACGTGCTCGTCGAGAAGTACGAGGACGGGATGATGTTCTGGATCTGCGGCGTGCCAGGCAGAGCGACCATCGCGAAGGAGAAGATACCGACCCAGAGCGTCGCCGGCAGCAGGCGCTTCGGGATGTCTGCCTTGCGGAAGACGACTGCGCCGAACGGATACATGACAAAGGCGACGACGAAGACGGAAAGACCGCCGTACGTCAGAGCGCCGCAGCCCAGCAGGACCGCCAGCACAGCGCGTTTCTCGCCGAGCACCTCGACGATCTTCGCTGCGACCGAAGACGCAAGCCCGCCTTTCTCCATCAAGCGCGCAAAGACGGCGCCGAACAAGAAAATCGGATAATACGACTTCGTATATTCAGCCATGCGTGTCATATAGAGCTCACTGTACGTCGGCAGGACACCGAAGATACTCGCAAGCGCTGCGACACCTGCAAAAATTGGTGCGATCAGGATGATCGACCAGCCGCGGTAAGCAAAATACATGAGACCGACAAGGGCCACCGCAATACAGATTCCTTCTAACACAGATGGATCGTCCCCTTTCTTTCATGCTCCACAACCCCCCTGGTGCGGAACATGGAAGAAGGGCGGCCGGTTGGCTGACCCGGCTGCCCTTCCGTTGTCTTGCCATGCGTCATACACGATAGGAACAGATATCTTGCATGATGCGCATTACCTTGTCTATCATAGCATTACCCTCATTTATTGTCAATGCATCTCCATTTAATATTTTGTAATGATGCAATCTTATGAATTTAGCTAAAACTTGTCTGTCCAAAGACTTTCGGTTACAATAAAAGAAGTACATATTTTCTCCCACGATTTATCGGGGAACAAAGGGAAGGAACAGGTGATCGTACATGGCCATCCATGTCATCAATGAGGCACGCCGTTGCCTCCAGTGCAAGAAGCCGCTGTGCCGTCTCAAAGGCTGCCCGGCTCAGACGAACATTCCCGAGATGATTCGCCTCTTTCTCGACGGCAAGATCAACGAAGCGGGCGAGATGCTCTTCATCAATAACCCGATGAGCATCGTCTGCTCGCTCGTCTGCGACCACGAAAAGCAATGCGAGGGCAACTGCATCCAGGGCCGCAAGGGTGCTCCCGTCCAGATCTCGAGCATCGAGCACTATATCTCCGACATCTACCTCGACAAGGTCATCATGGAGCATGAACCGCCCAAGGGACAGAACGTTGCCGTCATCGGTTCGGGGCCGGCCGGCATCACGGTCAGTGTCAAGCTCGCCCAACTCGGCTACGACGTGACCATCTTCGAGCGCAAGGGCAAGCTTGGCGGCATGATGCGCTATGGCATCCCGTCCTTCCGCCTGCCGCTCGAGATCCTCGACCGCTACCAGGAGAAGCTCGTCGAACTCGGCATCCATATCCGCCCGAACACGACCATCGGCAGCATCCTGACGCTCGACACCCTGTTTCAAGACGGCTATGACGCCGTCTTCATCGGCTCCGGCGTCTGGCGTCCGCGCGGCCTCGGCGTGCGTGGCGAGAGCCTCGGCAACTGCCATTACGCCGTCGACTACCTGCAGAATCCGGACGTCTATCACCTCGGCGACCGCGTCGCGGTCATCGGCTCGGGCAATTCGGCAATGGACGCCGCCCGCACGGCCATCCGCAAGGGCAGCCGCTTCGTCACCGTCTACGCGCGCCGCAACGAAGTCCGCGCGAGCATCCGCGAGTACGAATACGCACAGGCCGACGGAGTCGAATTCGATCTCTGCAAGGGCGTTGCCGCCATCACGAAAGACGGCCCGATGCTCTACGAGCGCCACTTCGACAAGGAAGGCAATCTGCTCAGTGAAGACGAGCCACAGCTCTACCCGGCCGACAGCACAATCATCGCCGTCAGCCAGGCCCCGAAAGACAAGATTGTCCGCACGACGACGGGCCTCGAGGTCGACAATCGCGGCCTCGTCGAAGTCGACGAGAACGGCGCCACGACGCGCGAAGGCGTCTTCTCCGGCGGCGACGTCGTCCTCGGCCCGGCCAACGTCGTCGAAGTCGTCAAAGACGCCAAGCACGTCGCCAAGGCCATGGACGCCTACCTCACGCGCAAGCGCGAGAATGGCGAAAAGAATGCCTACCCAAGAGAGACAGCTGAATGAGGCACAAAAAAACTTCCCGGAAGGGGAAGTTTTTTTGTGCCTCTCTTGTCCTTCAAATAGAATCTGCATCGCGTGTGAGATCTACGATCTCTGCCATGTGGATGTGGAACCCCGGCAGGCCGGCCAGCGTCTTGGCGCGGACGCGCAGGCGCCTGCCATCCAGCAAGAACGTCTCCGATACCTTGCAGGGGCGGTTACGTGTCACGCGGTCAGCATAGGCACGCATCTTATGCCGCCGCACATCATCCAGCGAACAGATGACTTGATTGACCGCGCGACGACTCGAGATGCCCACGGCCATCATGACTTTCTGATACGCATCATTCTCATAAGCCATGTATAACTCCTTGCCATCATCTAGGAAGAGCGCCACCGGTGAGACCCGGATGACATTGAAGAGCCCTGCTTCTCCATAGATGCGCTCTTCCTGGCGCGTCTCGGCACACAGATGCCGCTCCCGGCAATGTGCCACCAATTCGTCATACGGCATAGGTCGTCCATAATAATAGCCCTGCAATTTCTCACAGCCGATGCTGCGAAGGAATTCCACCTGTTCGCGTGTCTCGACCCCTTCTGCCAGCGTGTGGATGCCGATGGCCTTAGCCATCATGACGACAGATGTGATGATCTTGCGGCTCGTGTCATTGAATACACGCAGGAACTCCATGTCAATCTTGAGCTCATCGAAATGATAATCCTTGAGCACATTCAGCGAAGAGTAGCCACTGCCAAAATCATCGAGCCAGACCGGATAGCCATTGCCGCGGAAGCGATCAATCATCTCCAAGATTCTATTGCGATCCTGCACCATGGCCGTCTCCGTGATCTCGATGCGCAGGCAATCACGCGGCAGACCATTCTCGCGGACGACGGACTCGATCTCAGAAAGGACATCCATGAGTTGGAAGTCCATGCGCGATACATTGAATGAAATCGGCACGATGGGCTGATGCGCATCCATCTGCCTGCGGAGCTGTCGCCCGCATTCCCGTATGACATAGCGGTCAAGCTTGTCAATCAGGCGCTCCTCCTCGAGCACCGGGATGAATTGGTTGGGGCGAAGGAATCCGTAGACCGGATCATGCCAGCGCGCCAATGCCTCCATGCCTGCGAGATTCCCCGTCAATGTGCGCACGACTGGCTGATAGTATATCTCGATATAACCGTTCTCGACGGCTTCATCAATATGAGCGATGACATACGAGCGGACCGCCAATTCCTGTCGGAGGTGCTCAGAGAATACGCAATACGCACGGCCTCGCTCTCTCTTGATGGAATCACAGGCTGCCTTTGCCTGGTCACAAGCCATACTGATTGATACATTTTCCTGCGCAGAGAAGTAGCGGATACCCGCATGCAGATAGGTATGTTCTCCTTTGAGAAGACCGTTGACTTTCTGCACAACCTTCTCGATGCGGCTCTGCGCATCGTCTGCCGGTATCAAGGCCAAGAAAATATCGGCCGACATGCGGGCCAAGAGCGAATCAGGGAAGCCTTCTCGCAGGACAGCCGCAATCCTTCGCAGGCAATCATCGCCCCGCTCTGCGCCGTACATCGCGTTATAATGCTTGAAGTTCGTCAGATTGAAGTACGCCAGCACATCTCTGCCAAAAATTCCTTCGGCGCGATCAGCCGCCTCACGCTCAGACGCCCTGGAAAAGAAGAGATGCCTGCCCATGAGGGTTGTCAACGCATCATGCTCCACTGCACGGAACCGCACATGAGCATCGACGAGCAGCAGTGACCATAGCCACTTGCCGTGGAAGCAGACACGGCGTATCGATCCCTCGACATGGCGAATCCGTCCTATCTTCGTGCGGATGCAGAAGAAAAGGTAGGAATAGTTGGCCAACCGCTCCTCTGTCACCGAACCACTCTGATGTACGGATTTCTCCACCATCATGCCGATGGATTGGCAATCCTCTGGCATGACCATGCCACGAAACGATGATCCTGTCAGATTGAGGAACTCCTGTTTCGACTGACAATCGTACAGCTTCCACATCGCTTCATTGACACAACAAATGCTTTCATCTGCGTGAAGCAAGACAACAGCCCCCGGCATGAGATTGAGCACATCCTCCGATACATTCGTGAAATCCATGCTCGATCAAGCACCTCTTTTCCATCAGAATATGCAGACAAACCAATATGTTTTAATTAATAGAATTTGCGTTCTATTTTATCACATCACCACCAAGGATGCAACAACAGCACAAAAATGATTGTCTTCTGTTACAATCTACAACAAAAACGCCCTTCATTGTTGAAAGGCGTTTTTGCTTATCGTGTACCACTCAATAGTCAATCTGCTTCTCGCGCATGTCCTTTGGCGTCGTCATGCGCTGGTCATAGCCATCTCTGAGGTAATCCCCGAGCAGTCCGACCTTGAACTTCTTCGGATCCCCCTCTGGCCGCTGATCGTTCTTTGTTAGCAATAGGTCGAGTGCATATGGCGTACGCGATGCTGTGCTGCTCATATGCATAATCATGATAGCACCTCGGCGCACATCACCGTTGCGCTTATGGACGATATGGTCCATGATGCCCTCCAATGATTCCATTGAGACAGCGCCGTAATCCTCCGCACTACCTGAGCCGCTGACGAGATACGTAAACCCTTCATCTAAGGCAACGGCACAGCCATCGCGACTGACGGCTAACTGTGGCGGACGCAAGAGCCGCGTGAGACCGTAACGGCTGCCATTTTCAATCTTCATATCGCCAATTGCACTGAGAAGTTTCTCATACGAGGAACGGACATTCTGACGATATGTCGCATTGTCTTCCACAATATAGCTTCTCCCCTTCTCATCGACGCGCAGCATCGGCACATGATGATCGGTATGGCTACCCACCTCATTGCCCTCAGCCACGATGGCGCGCAGCAGATTGGGATTATTTATCATATTTTTAGTGATGACAAAAAACGTCGCATGTACACGATGCTTGCGCAGGACGTAGAGCAGCTTGTTGATGGAATCGTCACTTCCCCAGTCGTCAAAGGTCAGGAAGACGGTTTGTGGAGCAGCCGTCTTAACAAGGCCCGTCTTATCCGCCAAAGCCAATTCTTTCTGTGTGAAGCCATACATGCGATCGGATGAACTGACTTCCGGCGCTCCGATATAACGCTTGAAGAATTCCCGCTGGAAATTCTTCTTCGTGATTCCTCCCGCGCCATATCCCAGTTGTATCTCGGCGGGAAGATCCATGGTCTCCACCGGATACTGGTAGAGCTTTGCCGGCTCATCGAGAACATCCTGCACCGAGACAATGCGATAGACCGAATCATTCTGGCGATTATCAGTCGGATTATCACCGTATGCATCGTAAGCGATGTTGTCGACCTTCTGCTGCTTGATTGCCATCATGACCTCAGACGCAAGCGTCGGCTTTGTGTAATAATCCGTGCGGATATAGAGGATCTCATTGCGTCCCAGAGAAGTCGTCCACTTGCCGAAGATATGCGGCATGACTTCATCGGCCGACTGCGCCTGCTTGTCCTTGGACTGAACGGCATTGAGTCCCTGTCCGACAAACCAGCACTTCATAGCAGCGGCAGCCTCTTTCATGCCAGCTTCATTGTCAGAGGACGCCATCTGGCGCACGACATCCGTCGTCACGCCGTACTGCTGCAGGCCATCCCGGACGCGCTGGATCTGCATAGCGTATTCGGCCGCCGTGCCACCGCCCTTGATGGACGTCAGCCCGATGCCGAGGTCTTGCCCATACGAGCGGATCAGGCGGATGTTCTCCGCATTCCGTTTCAGTTCGCGCTCCGTCACGAAGAACGTGCCGCGCATCTCATTCGCCTTCATCGCATCGAGCACGTGTACGAGCGGCTCTTTTTTCGAGAGGCCGCCGAACGTGAAGATCACTGACTGGCTGGTCGACGGGATGAATCGCCATTTCTCCGCCTGATGCCCCTGATTGCGGGCAAGCGCCTCATGGATTTCCTGCGGCACACTTACAGTAGGCACTGCAGCTGCCCTTGTCTTTGCCGTTGACTGCCCTGATGATGCAGACTGTGCCGTCTGCGCCTCCGCAGCGCTAGCAGATGCGACAGGCGTCACGGAAAGCGACCACGAAGCCGCCATCATCATGACGAGCACGGCACTCATAACGGTCCGATTCTTGCGCACGAAAAACACTCCCCATTCTACTGCTGATGCTGTATCCTAAAAATCTCAAGGATGGATGTCCCGGATCATCTCATCGCCATTGCTGCCAAGACGCCAGATGCTCACGTCGCTGATGCCCAGCCCCGCAACCTCCGTGATCCAGGCATTGACGGTCTCCGCGTCGGCATACCAGACCTCATAGTGATGTTTGTCTTCCTCATAAGAAAACTGCAGGACACCGCTCGCCTCATCCCGCGTAACAGGAACTGCCTTTTCCTTGGCCAGGGCAGCAGCTTCCTGGCTCGACAGGAAGCGCGTCGCGCCACGGCTCAGCCCCAGCAGTCTGTAATCCTGCCAGATGCAGCCGCCCGTGGCGATTGCCACCGACTTCTTGCCCGGCAAATCTGCCATCCTGCTGACGATCTTGCGGATGAAGGCGCCATCTGCCTTGGGGCCAGGCCCATTGTGCAGGCCATGCAGGTTGTAGAGCATGACGACGTATTCCGGTCCCTTGGCGAACGGCGCATCAAATGGGGCCGACGGTTCCAGGACAATGCGGAGCTTCAAGCCCGCACGCGTGCAGGCAAGGCTCAGCTGGTAGGTGAAGTGCAGATAGTCCTCCTGCAGCTTCGCATCCTTGAATACTCGTTCAAAGTCCAGCTCCACCCCCGCGGCGCCGAGCTTCTTGGCGGCATCCACCATCGCTTCAGCCTGTTTGATGCGTGACGCGTCATCACGAAGGATGCGACTCGTCATCACGGCGTCCTTTTCCACGCTTCTGCCCAAATCATCCCGGCTGTCGTTAACAACAGTCAAGTATGTCTCCTTGCCGTCTTTCTGGGCCTGTTTCAGCGCGCGCTGCGTCTCCTCTGGCACGGTGAGCACATCATCGGGCCCATACGAGGCGGCAAAAGCGGAAAGACTGCTCAGATGACGCCGGATTCCTCGATATTCTGCCGCGCTGCTCGCATCATCCCAGTATGCCGACCACGCTGAGAGGCGTACCTCCGGATGCGATCCAGACTTCACGGGCTCTGCTCCTGCACAGCTCAGGCCGGCTGCCGCAGCAGCGAGCAGCAGTGCGGACAGCACTGCCGCATACTTCACCTTTTTCCTCATCACTGCAATCGTCCTTTCTAAGCAAATAAGCAGCCAGCCTCATTTTACGATTTGACAGACTTACAGATACGTCAGGAACCATTTCAAGATAGCTTCCCAGGCATCCTTTGCGCGCTGCTCATAGTATTCCAGTCCTGTATACTGCATGGTGAATAAGACTCTCTCATCCTTGGCATCCTTACCAGTATTGGCAGAGATCGTAAAGCGGTCAAAAACTGCATCGTAGACATCATCGGCCAGGTTGCGCTGACTCCAGGCATCCGGTTTCCAACCAGCTCCGAGGAAAATCCCGCCTTTCTGCGTATTCGCCAGGGGAATATCCTCAGCAGCTTTCTTTTCATCCACCATAACCGTCAAATGATCATCTTTGAAAGCAATTTCAATGTCATGGAAGCTCCGTGCGTGGAAACTCGTCACGACTTCATCCGGCTCTGCCCCATCTTCCACGGAAGCTGCTGGTTGATCTTTCCGTGCCTGTGCACGTAACAGATACTCTTTTGCCTCATCCGGGGAATCTGCATAGCGTGCAAATGCCTCGTTTTCCCGGACTTCTGCCTCTCGTTTTGCTTCTTCCTTTGACGGGATTGGCTCTCCCAGGATGACAGCCAGTTTCTCACGATAGAGTTCCTTTTCCACACCACCGATTTTCTCAGTCACGACGACTTCGCCATTGCGCAGGCTGACTTCATCATAGCGGCTCAAATCATCGGATGCACGGAAATAGATTTTCTGTGCGCCGAAGGCATTGCCCTCCAACCGCGTGCGGATGCGCACATCACGGAAACCGTCGCTGTCCTGCAAACGTGAAAGTGCCTCGCCTTCCGGCAGCGTCGTCAAGATGTATTTCTCTGCCTTGATCTGTGCTGCGCCCTTCAGATTGACCCAATCCTGCTGATGGCGGCTGTCTCCCTGCTTAAAGGTGATTGGCTGATTGATATCGTACTTGATGCGCATGAGCAGATGGTTGACTGGCCAGTACGGCTGTGGCTGCATGCGCGTGAGATCGTAGATACTGCTGTTGCACTGATTGAAGCAATACCCCTCTCGATTGAAATTCATCGTGAAAAGATTACGCATCCACTGTTCATTGACGGGGCTGATGTCGCGGTTATTGCCGAAGCGCCCCGTATTGGAATGCATGAGCACATACGTATGCGGTACATAGCCCAGCTTGTCTTCGTAGACATCACGAAGGTGTTCATAATCGTAAGTGACTCGCCGCTTCATGTGGTTGTAGCTTTCCTTCGGAACGCCATCCTTATCTCGGATGTAATCCATCAGATAGTGATTGTAATGACGCCCGAGATATGGATGAATCATCGCATAGCGAAGCGGGTTGATCTCACCGATGTAATTGCCATAACGGTCCATGACATTGATATACTCAAGCCGATAGCCATTTGTACCCATTTCCCAGAAGGATGATTCCTCCATATCGCGGAGTTCTTTTGGCTTGAGGAATTTCGGGTCTTCATAGTCCAAGACGCCGGCATACGTCATCATAGTCGCCTTGTAGTTGAAGCGCTCCATGAGATTATCGGCAAAGATTGCTGTATCGCGCCGCCCGTCTTCGAACATCAGATAGAGCGCCCGCTTTGGCAGTGGCTTGCCATTCTGGTAATAGTCCTCAATATCTTTCTGAGTGATTGTCACATATCCCTGATCCTTCAATGCTGCTAGATGCTCTTCTAGCAGGTCCTTGCCAATCAGAGTCGATGAATCGCCGATGCGGTCGACACCAAAGTACGAGATAGCAATGAAGCCCGTATCCTCTCCACTGTCCGCTATAGCCGAATCATCATATGGATGATACGTCTTGAGATGAAAGAATAAGTTAATCAGTACAGCTACGCTTAGTGCCAGAATCAAAAACTGAATCACGGTGCGGACACACTTGAATCGATCCTTACGCCGCGTGAAAGCTTCGTCACCGAGTGCCTGGATCTCAGCTTGCAGATTCTCATGCTGCTGAACATCTCCTGCATCCGATGCAGCAGGCACACTATCGTGTTTCGTCGAGTCGTTCGAATCCTTCAATGATCATCCACCTTCTTTCCCTTTTGCGCCTCTTTTTCCTGCTGCTTTCTCTTCTTCTTCTCCAATTCAGCAAGATCGGCCGGCGTCAAGCGCGTTCCCCAAGTCGACTTCCAGAAGGTGAACCAGGCCACTGGCATCTGCCAGAGCAGGACGGCCTCGTAATAGAGGCAGAACCACACACCGAAAATCCAAGTCGTGCTGCGCCGCAGGAAGAGTTGTGCCATGCTCATGAGCAGGGCCATCATCAGCATGCCGACAAGGAACGTAAACGGAAAGACGCGATGCATGATGGGAATGTAGATGAGATTGTAAAGCACGATGATTGGCGCAGCAATTGGCACAAGCAAGCCCATGTAGAAGCTCAGCGACATGAAGGGCTCCTTCTTCCACATGTAGCGCGCCGCGATGATAGATTCCCGAAGCCACGAACGCTTCCAGCGCATCTGCTGGCGAAGGAACATCTTATGTGAATTCGGCACGATTGTCATGCAGACCGCCGTATCCTGATACGTCGTACGATGATGGCGCAGGATGAAATTCGTCATGCTGCGGTCATCGCCGAACGTCGCCCGCTGACCAAGGAACTTCTGGTTGAGCCAGTCATCGCAGTATTTGAGTACGAGGTCCTTGCGATAGCACGAGAGCGGCCCCGAAAGGCAGGTGACCGCATCGAAGTAGCCTTCGGCCGCCTTCATGATGCGGAAGGCGATGTAATAGCGGACAGCCTGCATCTTCGTCAAGGAATTCGTATACGTATTCGCGACATCCGTGCGGCCTGAGACGCCTCCCATCTTCTTGTCCTTGAATGGCTGCACGATGTTGCGTACGGCGTAAGGATCGAGGAAACTGTCGGAATCGACAAAGACGAGCAGTTCATGCTTCGCCATATGCGCGCCAACAGCCATGGCCTCACGCTTGCCCTTATTGACCGGCTGGACATAGTAATGCAGGCGGTCTTCAACACGGTACATCTTCTGGTCCCCGTCAGACTGTTTGAGTCGCTCGATGATTTCCTTGATCTTATCGACTGAATGATCATTCGAGCAGTCATCCACTACGATCACTTCGAGCTTGTCGATGGGATAATCCTGATTGATGCAGCCGAGTATCGTGTGCTGAATCCATTTCTCCTCGTTGAAGCATGGGACAATGATCGTGACCCCCGGTGTATAATCCGGATCAATCTTTGTCGGACGGTAGAAGGAACCAAATAGATAGCGCGTCAGCAGGAAGGTCGCCGCGATGATGCTGTAGAGGTAGAGCCAGCGATTGAACTGGAAATAAATGACCGATTCTGCACGCATGAGCACGATGACAAAGACGATGACGGCCAAGAAAAAGGACGCTACCGCGAGCATGTAGTTCTTGCGATGCGTATTCGAGAATTCTGCCAGCGTCGACTTGAACTGCATGCCATAGATATGCGTGCCATCCGGGCGCGATGCTTCACGGACACACGTTGCCGGGATTTTGCGGACCATCATCTCATAGCCCTCTGGCATCGAGCCCGGCGTAATCTCAAAGGTCAGACGGATATCTGTTGCATCCGTCAATGAAACAGCCTCCTCTGCAGCGGGCATTGTCAGCAAAATCCCCGTTGTCGAGATATCCTCGCCCTTCATCTTGATGGACTGTTTTTTGCCATCCAGCACGAAGCGGACCGTCACCTCGTAGTCGACAAGGTAGCGCTGTCCATTCTTGTCATCTTGCTGAAGCTTGATGTACCCATCACCTGTATCAGGATTGGCAGAATCCCGCCCGCGGCGATCCCGATTCGTGCGATGTCCTGTCACATCAGGAGCATAGGAGAGCAGACGGCGGTCCGGTTTTTGGTGAAAAAGCACGTCATCCATAGCAGGCGTTTTCTTTTTGTTGTCATTGGCCATCTGCTTCCCCCCCCTGCGTCTTTTCTGCTGCATCCTTGCTCACAGCACTGGCAGTCTGTTCAGCAGCCACAGCAGCATTTGCTGGAATATAGCGTATCTTGCGGAAGCCATTGACATTCATGACCTTGAAGCCCCGCTTCTCCAGCGCTGTAAGCAGGCGGTCCAATTCGCTCGCCAGGTCTTCTGTCTCCATAGGTGCCTGCTCTCCTGAATCCTGGATAGTCGGTTTCATATCTATGGCAGGACGCTCATCGATTTTTCCTTCCGTATCAGCCTTGCGCTCTACGGGACGATTTGCAGGGATGGCAATGATACTCCCATCGGGAATCCCCGCGACGTACGCATCCGCTGCTGCATCATCGATAAGCAGATGACAAGAGACACGCACATTTTCCTTGACAGCATATGGCAGCCCCGACGCATGTACCGTCTGCAACAAGGCATCCGTAAACACCGTCCGTGGTGCTCGGAAAAGCGTGGGGATAAAGGCCGAACGGACTGAGATGATTTTCTGCGTGCGACAGAGCTCTTGGAGCTGTTCATCCTGTGATACCTTATCAAAACCAGCCAATCCTACAAAAGTGTAATTGCCAAGCTCAAAGCCAGCATCACGTAACAGGCGGATGGTCTCTACATCATCAGCCGCATTCTGCCCCTCTACAAAAAAAGTCGCTTCAGCATGGTGCTTCTGCAATACATCCACCATCCGAGCAGCTAAAGGACGATCCGGCAAGCCATCGATGACAATCGCCACGCAATTGCCTCCGGCTGGCAAAGTCGTGATGACTTCTGCTGGTGCAATGCCTTCTTCCAGCTTACTCTTTGCTGTTGCAATCTCTTCCTTAGCCTGATACGCTGCGCTGATATCGGTGAGTTCCGGGATGTCCCGGTTTTCGACCAAGACATGATCGCGCAAGTAGACCAGGCAACCGCAGACAACCAGAATGACCAGACCAGCAATGACTGCGATCTTCTTATAACTCAATCCATCCACTTCCTTTTCGCAAGTCCGAAAAATCCATTCACGGAACAAGTTCCTCGATCAGAGTCCCCAGTAAGAGAATCCTGCTGCCTCAACATCCGCGCGATTGAACATGCGCTTGACATCGACGAGCACAGGTCTTCCCTCTGTTCTTGGGCGGACCATTGCGCGAAGATCCTCCATATCCCAAGCGACGTACTCCCGATGTGCCACGAGAAAGACAAGTGCATCGGCATCATGGATGGAATCAAAAGGTTGCAAGGATATGCCAAACTCACGCTGGAACGCTATCGCATCCACATGTGGATCGACAGCCAAAGGCTCAATCCCGTATGACTGGAGCTGACGATAGATGTCAACAGCACGGGAGTTACGCGTATCCGGGCAATTTCCCTTGAAGGTCATGCCGAACAAGACAATGCGCGCCTTCGCCACATCGATTTTCTGGCGGATGAGCTCCCGCACGATATTACCCGTCACAAAGGCGCTCATACCCTCATTCGTCTGGCGCGCTGCCGTGACGAGGGGCGCATGGCCGCCGTATTTCTCCGCTTGGTAGATGAAATAATACGGATCGACTCCAATGCAATGACCGCCGACGAGTCCCGGCCGGAAGTGAAGTGCATTCCACTTCGTATCCATGGCATCCACCACTTCTTTCGTGTCAATGCCCATGCGATGGAAAGCACGCGAAAGTTCATTCATGAAGGCGATGTTGACATCGCGCTGCGCATTCTCGACGAGTTTCGCCGCTTCGGCCACCTTGATGCTGGCGGCGCAGTAAATGGACGGGATGGCCGTCCCATAGACTTGCGCGATGGTGTCTAAGGCCTCATCGTCACAGCCGGAGACAATCTTCGTCACCTGCTCGAGACCATGCTTGCAGTCACCCGGATTGATGCGCTCCGGCGAGTAGCCAATCTTGAAGTCGCGCCCACAGACGAGCCCGGACTCCTGTTCAAGGATAGGACGGCAGAGCTCTTCCGTCACCCCCGGATAGACCGTCGACTCATAGACGACGACACTGCCTCTCTGCAGATAGCGGCCGACACTGTGGCTGGCCGAGACCACCGGCCCGAGGTCCGGTGTCTTGTCCGCATGTACGGGTGTCGGTACCGCTACGATGATGAAAGAGGCCTGTACCAGTTGCGACATATCAGACGTATAGCGGATGGACGCCCGCCCCAGCGCCTCATCACCAACTTCTTCCGTCACATCGTGACCAGCCCGGTAAGATGCGATCTTCTCTTCATTCTGATCCAGACCGAGAACCGAAAAATATTCAGAAAAGCGCACCGCCAAGGGCAGTCCAACATAGCCGAGTCCTACTACCGCAAGGCGCACGTCCTTTTTTTGAAGTCGTTTCACGAAATCCATTTCCCCTCATCTTCTCTCTTCTATAAATATTAATTTTCTCTCCTGGTAGATTTATAAATTTCAGTTCTCATAGTTCTTGAAATAATGCGTCAGAGCGCCCCAAATTGTATTGCTCTGCTTGTTGGTATCGATATCCCAAAGATGGTAGTACTCCAGATTGAAGAGCCAATCCTTACTCAAGGTGTAGGAGTATCCAGCACCGATTCCCTTGAACCCGCCGTAGCGGCGCATGACATCCGCCGTGCCGTTCATCGTGTGGGAATAATACGTCTCATATGGCTGATAGTAATATTTGAGCCACCAACTGCGGTTGCGCGGTTGCCAGTTCTTCTCTGTGCCATTCGAGACCGAGACGACGTAGCCTGTGCCCTGCTTGCCGCGGTCCTTGCCGTAGAGAATCATCGCACCAACATCGACATCCCCCATTTTCTGATGCGCTCTGGCCATCGCGATGCTCTGCTTACCATCTGTTATGACATTATCTTTGTCATAACCGCCCTCGAAGCGGTAGACACCAGCACCAAGCCCGTATGTCGGCTGTTCATAGTCGGCTGTCAGATTCCATGCCTTATCCGTATCATTCGCCTCGCCGTACTCCATCGTGTAGACCACGGGATTGCCTGCCGAGATGCGTATGCCTTTGAACTTGCTGTCGTAGACATTGCCTTCTGCCATCAGCGAACTGAAAGCACCTACATCTACCTTGGCAAGGCCAATATTCCCTTCCAGATAGTAGCGGTCCAGGCGAATTTTTTCGTCATCTTTATCGTGCTTATCGCCAAACTGTTTCTTGGCCTCAACCATGCCGATGGCATGCCAGTTGCCGTCGATGTCGTAGTCCGGATAGACGCGCAGACGGAGCTCCGTGTCGTTGCGATGGTATTCCGGCCTGTCGCCGCTCGAATGGCCATCGGCTAGGCGAACCTCGCCATCGATGTGCAATCTCGGCCGCTGGATGTTCTTGACAGGCAAATCATCGGCCAGATGCGCATTTTGGTCATCGATGTAGCCAGCATCATCGAGCTCTGACATGAACTCCGTCCGCAGGGCCGAAGCCCGTGCGATGGCATCGGCATCGCGCGCCGGGCTGTCGCGCAAGAGCCGTGAACCGCTCGGATAGCCGCCATCAGGTGTCGCAGATGTCGCATCCATCGCCGCCGTATACGGTACACCGCTGCCGATTCCCGCATCAGCCCCTCCTGTACCCGAGAGACCCGTTCCATACCCGTTCCCGCCAGACGCCATCATGGTCACCGCATCGGGGCCGACACCTGTCGCAGCAGCCGTCATGGCATTCAGGAGGTCGCTCTGCCGCTGGGCCAGCTCATCATTCATGCGCTGACGGCGCAGCGTGCGCTGACGGGCCACAGCAAAATCGCGTGCTGCGGCCTGCAGCCGAATCTGGCTGGCCTTGGCCTTTTTCTGCAGCGGGCCCATGATCTCCAAGCGGTTGACGCCCCGCAGCGATTGGCGTGCCAAGTCATCTGACGCACGCTTTGCCTCGCGCTCCCGCTGCCGGAAAATCTTGCCGGCAGCTTCCAGTTGCTCCTTCGAGAGTTCCAGCTGTACCTTGTCTTCGACAAGTAGCCGCGTCACACGTCCGTATTCATCGGCCAGCGTCATCCCCTGGCTATCCTCGATGCGCGCCAAGGCCTTTGCCACAAGGGCAGAGAGCTCCGCACGGCTCATGCTGTGCAAGTCCTTGTCTGGCAGTTCCAGATAGCCCTGCGCTGCCAGTTCCTCGATATCCTCATACACCCACGGCTCAGCAGCATTTTCCGCTGCCATCACACTCTGCGGAATCAGGCATATTGTCGTCAAGATTGGCAAGCATAACGTCATCTTGTTCAAGGTCTGTCCATCCCTTTCCCCTTTTGTCTAAAAATCCCTGTTCCACAACGTCATTAAAGATCACGTTGTATCATGAAGCTCGTCTGCCAGCCACTAACACGGCCATTGTCATCGTCTTCTTGTCGGTAATAGGTCAGCGAGCTCTCGAATTCGATATCCTCTGTCAGATGCTGCCGCCATCCCAAGCTGCCCGCACAGCGGCGCACATTGCTCTGGAGTTCATTCCGGACAGGGTCAATATAAGTACCGCCCATCTTCAGATACTCCAATCGCAAGAATACTTCCCTATCATGCTCCATCTCATGACGCCAGCCAATCCCGTAGAGATTGCCGCTAAAGCGCCCGTCCATCTGCGTGAACCTTGCCATCCCATAGTGGCCGGCGAACTGCCGGAATGACGTCGCAAAGGCTTGCCATGCATCATGCTCCGAGAAATAGCGGTCAGCATAGAACCCCAACAAGCTCATCTCCCCGGGGCGGTATGCGTATGGCCCGATGCGCGAGGTCTCCTCCGCTCCGCGAAAACATTGCAGCATGTAATTCGTTCCCAGGCCGCGATGGAGATAGCGGATTTCCTGCTGATAGGAGCGCCCCGGCCGGATCTGGTCGGCACCCTCAAGACGGTACGGCGCAGTATATGAACCATTCCAAGAAACACTCCCCTTCACGGTCAGCACATCATCCGGCGTATAGTGATACGAGAAGGCCACGCCGGGCGAAACATCCCAGCCCGTATGGAGCGGCAGTTCCGCGCCCCAGCCTTTCGGGGGCAGTTCATTCCATAGCACCTGCTTCCCCGTCGGCAGATGCAGGCCGAGTAGATACTGGATGCCGCGACGCTCATGCTCTTCCCGCCACGAAGCCTTCAGGTTCGTATCCATCATTCCTATAAAATTATGAAAATTCATCCACTCGTCCTGTGCCTGTGCAAAAAGCCCGCTCTCCACCCGTACCGCGAATGAGTTCTTCTGATAAGAAGCCTGCACCGGCATGATGACCTGATGGCCCTTACGCGCATCAGGCGAACCAGACGAACCAGACCAAGAGGCATAGGTGAGTCCTGTACGGACAGAAGCGGATGGAGTGCGGGAAAATTTCGCCAGACTGCGTTCGATTTCCAGTGCCTCCACCTGGCAGTCGGTCCAAACGAGTTCCGCCTGATCCCGCTCCAACTGAGCACGCTCACACTCTGCCTGCCAGCGCGCGCGGTGTTCCTCCACGATACGGCTCTTCAGGGATGTCTTCGCATAGATGCGAAGCTCAGCCTGGCAGTTTGCCAGATGCTGCTCTGCCTGCTGCAGGCGCGCATCCGCCTCTTGGCAGGCGCGCAGGTTGACGGCTTTCTTCTTTTCCAGCAGATGTTTCGCATGTGCCGTGCGACTCTCAGACTCGACCTCTCGAAGGCCATCATATGCCTGTGCGACAGGATGCAATGCATCGGCAGCCACGCGCTCTACGGGCAGCTGCATCAGGCAAAACGTTCCCATCGACAGGATAGCTGAAACTTGGCGCAGGTGCTCATCGCGATATCGCTTCCAGCAAAGGTGCCGCCTGCGGGCGCGGGTCATGCGATGCGGTGCATCTGTATGGCCTGCACTGCTGAGCCCCGACCGTTTGCGTCGGTGCCGCGTCATACGCATCACATCACACTCCCCTTACTCCATCCACATGCCACATGAGCTATATCTCATTCCCATCGATACGGCAGATCAACGGATGAGAAAATATCTCATTTTATAACATTTTGTTATGCATACTAATATTACATTAGATTATAGCACGTTCATCCCTTACCGACAAGACAGATGGCAACAGAAGCTAAGACCAATAAGTTGACACCTAAAAAGCCTGCTGCAGGATGATGTGCTTATCCTGCAGCAGGCTTCTCTTATTTCTCATATTCTATGCCACGCTTATGCTTTTTTCTTGGCCAGTTCCGCCATCTTGGCGGCCTTCTTGGCCAGGAAGCGGTCGCGCATGACCATCTTGTGCTTCATGCGGTCGACGAGGTCTTTGGCATCGGCGATGTCCTGCGCGTCGGGGTGCGTGGAAGCGAGCTTCCAGCGCTCCATGCTCTTGGGGCCGCCGTGCGGGTCATCAGGGCCTGCATTCTTGCGCTTGGCGAGCATCGCGGGGTTGATCTTGCCGCGGCAGCCGAAGGTGCCGAGAATCGTGCAGCCCGGTCCGAGGTTGTAGCCAGCACGCGCGAAGCTCGTGATGGCATGCTCGCTCGTCGGCGCCGTGCCGTGCGTCTGGAAGAAGACGACCTGCGCATCGTGGACCTTCGGCAGGTACTTGAGCATCAGGGGGTCCGGCTGTCCGAGGCGGAGCCAGTAGCCCAGCGCCACCACTTCATAGCCCGAGAGGTCCTCCGGCGCTTCCTGTACGCGGAAGACATCGGCGTCTCCCGCCTGCTCTGCGATTGCCTCGGCAATCGTTCTCGTATTGCCCGTAACCGATGAATAGATAACAGCCCATTTGCCCATTTTACATCCTCCTCTTTCACTCTCTGTATCGTAGCACAACGCCTTGTAATTCACAGTAACCTTTGTTACAATGAGAGTCGTTGTAAACAATCTTATAATATTATAGATAGAAAGAAGTGTTACCATGTCTGACCTCCTCGCCTCGCCGACAGCGGGCTTTGCCATGTTCGGCACGCTCGCCGTGATTCTCGGCGGACTCTACACGCGTCACATCAAGCTGACGACGCGCACGCTCATCGACATCGCCCTGATGCTCGCGCTGACCATCGTGCTCCATCAGATCCGCATCTTCCACATGCCGCAGGGCGGCAGCGTCACGCTCGGTGCCATGGTCCCGCTGCTCCTGCTCTCGTATCGCTACGGGCCGGGCATCGGCGCGCTCGCGGGTTTCCTCTACGGGCTCATCAACATCATCCAGGACCCGTTCATCGTGCATCCCGTGCAGGTCCTCTTCGACTACCCGCTTCCGTACATGGCCATGGGCCTCGCGGGCCTCTGGCGCGGCCATCTCTACCGCGGCACAGCGCTCGCGTTCCTCGCGCGCTTCCTCTGCCACGTCATCTCCGGCGTCGTCTTCTTCGCCTCGTACGCACCGGAAGGCATGAATCCGCTCGCTTACTCGCTCGCCTTCAATGCGACGTATCTCATCCCAGAATTCCTGATCTGCTGCCTCATCCTGCGCCTGCTGCCCGTCAAGCGCCTGCTGGCAGCGATGGGCCAATCCCGCTAAGGAGGGATCCTTCATGAAAAAAGACGGCACCTGGCTCTTGAGCACAGGCCACTTCCTCAACGATTTCTACTGTAATTTCCTGCCGATCCTGCTGCCGATCATCATGCCGAAGCTCGGCATCTCCCTGACGGTCAGCGGCCTGCTCGTCATGGTCCTGTCCATCACGAGCAACATGATGCAGCCCGTCTTCGGCTACGTCATGGACCGCCGCAACCTCAGCCGCATCCTGATACCGGTCATCCCGTTCGGCGCCATCTGCATCTGCTCGATTGGCCTGATCTCGACGAAGTTCATGCTCTTCGTCATCATCGCCTTCACGGGGCTCTCGGTCTCGGCCTTCCACCCGCTCGGCTCGACGCTCGTCGCCAAGACGGCGCCGTCGGAGCGCCAGGGCCGCTCGATGTCCTACTACATCGCCGGCGGCAATCTCGGCTATGCGCTCGCGCCGATCATCGTCATCGCCTTCCTCGACCGCTTCTCCATGACGGAACTGCCATGGCTCATGGTCCCCGGCTTCCTCTTCGCCTTTATCTGCCTCAGGAGCGGCCTGACGGACTTCTCGACAGTTGCAGAGCAGGCCAAGGGCAAGGTTTTCCACCTGCGCGAGGTATTCCACAACGCCGCCATCCTGCGCCTCAACATCGCGATGGGCCTGCGCTGCTGCACGCACGTCTCGATGTCGACGCTGCTGCCGCTGCTGCTCGTCAGCCACGGCTATTCGGGCATCCTGTCGGGCACGCTCTTGACGCTCTTCCTCGTCGGCTGCACGGTCGGCGGCCTGATTGGCGGCTATCTCGGCGACCGCATCGCTCACAAGCGCATCATCATCGTCTCGCTGGCCCTCGCGATCTTCCCGACGGTCTACTTCTACCTGCACCCGGGCACGGAGCCGCTGTCGCTCGTCGCGCTCTTCCTCACAGGAGCCCTGCTGCTCGCTCCCCAGCCGAGTTCCCTCGTCTGGGCCCAGCGCGCGATGCCGGGCAGCGAGGGCATGGCCTCCGGCATGATGCTCGGCTTCTCCTTCGGCCTTGGCAGCCTCGGCACGGCCATCACCGCCGCGCTCGGCGACCAGATTGGCCTGACGCCGGCCCTGCTAATCTCCTCACTGACGCTGCCGCTCGCCGCCATCTGCACCATCTTCGCGCCGTTCCCGCAGAAAAAAGAATAATCGTGCACAATAAAACGCCATGACTGACCACAGCAGTTCATGGCGTTTTTTCAGTTCTTGCAGAGCGTTATGACAGCTTCTTCCAAGAGTTCATTGCCCGCCTGCCCCGTCTTCAAGAGGTAGTCGGCATCGATGAGCAGCAGCATCGCACGCTTCAGTACGGGCTCCTTGAAGGAGGCGGCCGCCCGTCCGAGCTTCTCGGCGATGAAGGGGTTGAGCTCCAGCGGCTTGGCAAGCGCCCGGCCGCGCACGCCCTTCGCCATGAGCACCTTGGCCTGCCAGAGCTGGCGCACATGGCGCGTCAGGAGTGCCAGCAGCACGGTGAAGTACGTGCCATCCGCCAGCTGGCGGCGCAGCAGCATCAGTGCCTTCTTGCTGTCGCGCGCGCTGATGGCGTCGAGCAGGGCAAAGACCGAAACCTCGGGCAGGCCCGAGAAGACCGCGATGAGCTCTGCCTTCGTGATGCGCGGTGCCTTGCTGAACAGCGCGAGCTTATCGAACTCCTTGTCGAGGTAGGAGAGCGAGATCTGCTGCATCATGCTGACCGCCCCTGCAAAGTAGGCGTAGGCATCGCGGTCCATCTGCTTGTGGATGGACTGCAGCTTGCCCTGCAGCCAGTCCTGGATGTTCCAGGCGCGCAGCGGCTCGGATTCGAGCACGAGTCCCTCTTTTGCCAGTGCCTTGTAGAGCTTGCGCCGCTTGTCCGCCTTGTAGGGCGCGACGAAAATCAGGTAGCTGTACGGCGGCATGTCGCCGAACTGGCGCACGAGCGCCTCGACTTCTTTCGTATCAGCGGGTGACTTGCTCTCGCGGAAGAGATTCGTGCCCGCGATCAGGATGACATTCTTGTCGGCAAAGAACGGCGCCGCTTCGATGCTCGCGAGCAGGTCCTCGATGGCCATATCGCCGCTGACCTTCTGCAGAGCATCGGCCATGCCGGCGCCACCTGGGAACAGCTTCCCGAGCAGCGCCTCCTTCGCCTTATCGATATAGTACGGCTCTTCTCCGCTCAGCAGGAATACATGCGGCAATTCCCCCTTGCGGATGGCCGCCATGAACTCACTGAATTTCACCAGCACCGCCCCTTTCCAGATCTTATCTTTTCATTATAGCATAAAAGAACGCCGCTCCACCAAAAGAAGGAACGGCGTTCTCGTCTATCTGTCATATATTGGTCATTGCCGGGCAGGAACGTCGATTAAACGAGTCCCTGGGCCAGCATGACATCGGCGACGCGCACGAAGGCCGTGATGTTCGCACCGGCGACGAGGTCGTCTGGAGTTGCATACTTCTCGGCGTTCTTGCGAGCACCTTCGTAGATGTTCTTCATGATGTCCTTGAGGCGGCCATCGACTTCCTCGAACGTCCACTGCAGGCGCTCCGAGTTCTGCGACATCTCAAGAGCCGAGACGGCGACGCCGCCGGCATTCGCAGCCTTGGCCGGCGCAAAGAGGACCTTGTTCTGCTGGAAATACGCGATGGCATCGAGAGACGACGGCATGTTCGCGCCCTCGCCGACTGCCATGACGCCATTGGCGACGAGCTCTTTGGCGCTCTCGAGGTCGATCTCGCCCTGCGTCGCGCACGGCAGCGCGATGTCGCACTTGACCGTCCAGACGCCGCGGCAGCCCTCATGGTACTCGGCCTGCGGATGTCGCTCGACGTACTCCTTGATGCGGCCGCGGCGCACCTGCTTGATCTCCTTGACAGCCGCGAGGTCGATGCCCGCCGGGTCGTAGACGTAGCCGTTCGAATCGGAGCACGTGACGACCTTCGCGCCGAACTCCTGCGCCTTCTCAATCGCATATGTCGCGACATTGCCCGAGCCCGAGACAACAACGACTTTGTCCTTGAGGTCGATGCCCTTGGTATCGAGCATGTTCTTGACGAAGTACAGGAGGCCGTAGCCCGTCGCTTCCGTGCGCGCCAGCGAGCCCCAGTAATCGACGCGCTTGCCCGTCAGCACACCGGCATCGTAGCGGTCACGGATGCGCTTGTACTGACCGAAGAGATAGCCAATCTCGCGGCCGCCGACGCCGATATCGCCGGCCGGAGCGTCGACATTCGGACCGATATGACGATAGAGTTCCGTCATGAAGCTCTGGCAGAAGTGCATGATCTCATTGTCGCTGCGGCCGTGCGGGTCGAAATCCGAGCCACCCTTGGCGCCGCCAATCGGCAGTCCCGTCAGAGCATTCTTGTAGACCTGTTCGAAAGCCAGGAACTTCAAGACGTCGAGCGTGACGCTCGGATGGAAGCGCAGGCCGCCCTTGTAAGGGCCCATCGCGCTCGACATCTGGACACGGTAGCCGCGATTGATCTGGATCTCGCCCTTGTCATCCTGCCAGACGACGCGGAATGAGACCGTCCGTTCCGGCTCAATCATGCGCTCCAAGATCTTCGCTGCCTTGTACTCCGGATGCACCTCAAGGACCGGGACGATGCTCGAGAACACCTCCGATACCGTATCGTGGAACATCTTCTGCTCCGGATCCTTCTGCTCGATGCTCGCGAGCACATCTGCGACATACTGTTTCATATCAGCCAAAACAAACCCTTCCTTTCCATTTGAGAATCCCCATATAGGCTTACAATGTTACACATGAAGCCCTCTAGGAAAAATTATACTATAAGCACACTGTAATGTACATAGTAGTTAAAAAAGAAGTATAATTCCAGCAAATCACTCATTCTGCACGTACTCGCGCGGCAGGTCGCGCAGGAAACGGCTCATGTGCGTGTAATGGCCGTGCTGCGTCTGACACCAGGAGAGGAAGAGCTGCACCTTGGGCCGCGTGATGGCCACGTAGAAGAGGCGCGCTTCTTCCGCCATACTCTCGTTCTTCTCCGCCTGCAGTCCCGGGAACGTTCCCTCCTGTAGGCCTGCGACGAAGACGTAGTCGAACTCCGCGCCCTTGGCCTGATGGATCGTGACGATGGGGATCTGCTGTTTCTTCGTCACAGCATCGAGATTCGTGTTGGAGAGCGTCACGTAATTGAGGAAGCGCGTCAGGGCATCGAGTGGGCGCACCTCCTTCTCGTCCATTGCGCGCGCCTGGCGGAAGAGGTCGCGCAGGTTCTCGATGCGCTGTTCTTCGCCGCGCCTGCGGTAATACGCGTCAATGCCGATGTCCACGACGATCTTGGCGAGCAGTTGCCACGGGCGCATCCTCTCCGCCTCATGCCGGAAGCCGCTGACGCAGTCCGCGAGCTCCGCAAAGACATCCTGCCACTTCGCCATGAACTCCCGCCGCTCACCCACATGCGGACGGATGTTCTTCTCGATGGCATATGTGAGGATTTCGGCCGTCGCACAGACGTCGTCCATGGCATCGTGCGTGGAGCGGTGCGAGACCTTGCAGAACTCTCCGAGGTATTCGAGCTTGTGGTTGGGCAGGTTCGGATAGAAGCGGCGGAAGATGTCGAGCGTATCGTAATAGCGCTGGTATGAGAGCGGCGGCAGGCCGAGGCGCGCGAGCTCGCTGCCGAGGATGCTGAGGTCGTACGTAACATTGTGGCCGACGATGACGGCCCCCTCGGCAAAGGCGCAGAATTCGCGCAGGACAGCCTCCGGCTCCTCGCCCTCTTGCTGCAGGATCGCGTCGCTGATCTTGTGGACACGATAGCTGTCCCCGACCGAGTGACGGGCCCGCAAGAGGCGCTTGAACTCCGCCTTGGCCTTCCCGTCCCTGCCGAGCCTAAGGCCTGCAATCTGGATGATCTCGTCGCGCGTCGGGTCGACGCCCGTCGCCTCGACATCGAAGACGACGATGTTTTCTGCCTCGAATGCCTCTAAGAGCACGGCGAACGGGTCGCCCGTGCGCCGCGCATCTTCGTCGAGGTAGTCCGTGATGCGGATGCCCGCCCGACGGTAGGCTTCCTGCGAGATCTTGCGTATCGTGCCGGGCCCGATGCCCTTGCCGAAGCGATTGAGCACGCGCACGAAGCTCGCCGCATCGTGCGGATTGACGACGAGGCGGAGGAAGGCCAGCACATCCTTGACCTCTTGCCGCCGGAAGAACTTGATCTCATCAAGCAGCATAAAGGGCAGCCTTTCCTCCTCGGGCAGATGGCAGCCGAGGTTGCGGAAGTACAGGGAGAGGTCCTTATTGTAGCGGTTGCTGCGCGTCAGGATGCAGACGCGGCCGTAGTCCGTGATGGGCAGCTGCTGGATCTTGTAGTAGATCCACTGCGCTTCTTCGGGGAAACTCACGGCGCCCTTGAGGATGATGGGCAGACCGTGCTCGGCGCTGACAGCGTGGATGCCGTCGGGGTAGAGCGCCGAGACGCGCTCCGGGAAATTGCGGCGCAGCCACCGGTACGAGGCGCTCAAGAGTATCTGCGTCGAGCGGTAATTCTCCGTCAGCACGATGCGCCGCGGCTGCCAGTCCCGCTGATAGGCGCGCAGTACGACCTCCGGATGCGAGCCGCGCCACTCGTAGATGGTCTGGAAGTAATCGCCGCAGAGCAATAGGCGGCTGCTGCCGAAGATGCGCGAGAGGATGCGGTATTCGAGCTCGCTCGTGTCCTGCACCTCATCGATGTTGATGTAGAGGAAGCGGCGCGCCCACTTGACCGCAATGTCCTCCTGCGCAAAGAGCGCCTCCGCCTGCACGATGAGGTCCGTGAAGTCGAGGCCGTGCACGTCGTGCAGGCGCGCGTCGTAGCGCGCGGCAATCGTCGGACCCCAGACCTGCCAGGACTCAAAGAGCTGGCGGTAGAACTGGTAGTGCTCCGTGACGGCGAGTTTCCGGACCGCAGCAGGGTCTTCGTCCATGAGCTTCTGCAGGGCCGCCTTGTAGTCGGCCTCTGCGTCATCCGTCTGGAAGCCGTAGGCCGTCCGCACCTCCTTCAAGAGCGCGATCAGCGACTGGACCGAGCGGACGGGCCAGTCCTCTGACAGAAGATCCCGGATAATGGCGAGGCAGTCCGCTTCGTCGAAGATCGTGAAGTCCGCAAAGAGGTCGGAGTGACGCTTGGCCTCCGTCTTGATGACATCGTAGCAGAAGCCGTGGAACGTCCGGACAAGCACGCGCCGCCCGTCCTCGCCCGCGCGCAGGACGATGCGCTCCTTCATCTCGCGGCAGGCCTTGTTGGTGAAGGTCAGGCAGAGGATCTCCTCTGGCTCGGCCCTCCCCTCTGCCAGGATGTTGGCGATGCGGCAGGCCAGCGTATTCGTCTTGCCCGTGCCGGCTGGCGCGAGCAGCAGGATGTTGTCCGTCAGGTCTTCCACCGCCTCGCGCTGGGCCGGATTCAATTCTGCAAATTCCATTCCCTTCACCTCGTATCTCTTGTCATGATCCTGCATACATGTGCAGCCACAGTTTCTCGCCATCCGTCTCGAAGACGATGGCGCCATCGCGGTCCGTGCGCAGGATGCCGATGCCCTGCTCCTCATAGCGGCGCAGGACCTCCGGCTTCGGATGGCCGAATGCATTCTCGAAGCCGACACAGAAGACGCCGTAGCGCGGCCCAACCGCCTCGAGAAAGGCCGGCGAGCTCGACGTCGCCGAGCCGTGATGGCCGGCCTTGAGGACGCTCGCGCAGATGTCGCGGCCAGACGCGACGAGCTTCGCTTCCTGCTCTTTGACGAGATCACCCGTGAAGAGGAACTGCGCCCTGCCGTACGAGACGCGATAGACGTTCGACACCTCGTTGCCCGTGCCGCCGTCTTCCGGCGCGGGCGGGGCGAACAGCACCTCCACCTTGACGCCGTCGACCGTCATGGTCTCCCCCTCTCTCGCCGCATGGAATTTCTGCAAGAGCGGGCTGGCATCGCTGAGGCCCATGCTGCGCGCATAGGCAGCCGTGCCCTCGCCCGCCGTGTAGACCGCGCCGACGGGCAGCTTCTGCAGGATGCTGCCGCAGCCCTGCGCGTGGTCCTCATGCGCATGCGTCAGAAAGACGGCCGCGACCTCGCGGATCCCATGATGCAGCAGATATGGCACGGCAACCCTCGCGCCGACATCGAAACCGCCCTCGCGCGTGCCACCCGTGTCAAAGAGCAGCGCCCTGCCCGCTGGCGTCACGACGAGCGCGGCATCGCCTTGCCCCACATCGATGAAGTGGACGGCGAGGCAATCCGGCGTGACTGCACGGTAAAGCGGGATGGAAGCCGCCAACACGAGGAACAATGCGAACACCGGCCGACGCCAGGGCGTGAGGCGGGTCCGCAGCCATTCGCGCTGCTCTTCTCCGAGCAGTAGCGTGCCCAATGCGAGGTAGTAGAGTGCGGCCGTCGGCCATGCCATCGCCGCGACATAGACGATGCCGCCCGGCAGCCTTGCGAGCATGTGCACGAGCTCCGCTGCGAGTCCCAGCATCAGGCTCGTCATGGCGAAGATGATGTGGCCGAAAAATGGCAGCAGGAAAGCCAGAAGCCCCGCGAAGAGCCCAAAGATGATGATGAGCTCGAGGATGGGCACGACGAGCAGGTTCGCAAGCAGGGACGAGAGCGACACCTGCCCGAAGTACCAGGCGAGCACGGGAAGCGTCGCGAGCTGTGCCGAAAGCGTGATAGCCAGATTCATCGCGATGGCATCCGGCAGACTGCGGGCGCGCAGCCAGGCGCGGAAGACGGGTGCTAAGAAGATAAGGCCCGCCGTCGCCAGATACGAGAGCTCAAAGCTGATGTGGAAGAGCAGCAGCGGATTCCAGAACAGCATCAAGAGGCCCGTCAAGAGCAGGATGTAGCGCGACTCGCGCTCGCGGCCAAGCGCCAGCGCGAGGAAGGTCAGGCCGCCCATGATGGCCGATCGGATGACCGGCGGCACGCAGCCCGCGAGAATGCTGTAGAACGCGATGCAGCTGAGCACGAGTGCAGCCGAGATTGCGCGCGGCAGGCGCAAGAGCGCGGCAAGCCAGGCCATGACGGCCGCGATCAGGCTGATGTGCGAGCCCGAGACGGACAGGATGTGCACGATGCCCGTCGCCTGGAAGTCCGCGACGAGCTCGTCCTCCAAGCCCTCATAGCCGCCGAACAGCATGGCAAAGACAGCAGCAGCATCTTCTTTTGGCATGGCGCGCTCCATGCCCTCGCGGTAGTGCGCGCGCACCGCGGCGATGAAGCGCCGGAAGCCATGGCCGTCCCTCGGCTCGATCTTGACGCCGCTCTTGCCCGCTACGACACCCGCTGTGATGCCATCGGCGCGCAGCAGGAGGTTCGTGTCGAGCTGACCGGGATTCTGATAGCCGCGCGGCAGGCGGACCTTGCCCGAAGCCTGCACGGCATCGCCGATGCGCGCGGGTTGCTCCGGCAAGGCCTTCGCTCTCGCATAGAGATAGCACTTCCCCGAGGCCTTCTGCCAATCCGCACGAGGCTCTTTCACCTGCTCCACCGCCACGAGATAGCGCACCTTGTAGATGCGGCTGCCATCTGGCAGGACGGATGGCGTCCAGCGCGGCTCATCCACTATCGTGCCGCTGACCTTGATCTCCGCGCCTGCAAAGGCAGCGATGTCCGTTGGCGGCAATGCGAGCATGGCCTGCAGGCGAATCGTGCCGAGCACGAGGAAGAGCAGCAGGATGGGCAGAGCACAGAGCGGGCTCCTGCGCCAGAGCAGCACGAGCGCTAAGACGAGCAGGATGGCAAGACCGCCCCAGGCAAGGGGAATCGTCTCGCCCCACAGCATGGCAAGACAGATGCCCGCAGCCAGCATCAGCAGCGCGGCAAAGAGGAATAGCACGGGATGTTGTCCTGTCTTCATAGCAGTTCCCTCTCACGATTCCACTGTCGGACGGCTCAGATGCAGATCTTGTCCTTCATCTTCTCGAACTTCGCCTCACCGATGCCCTTGACCTTCTTGATGTCCTCGATGGACGTGAAGGCCCCCTCCGTCTCGCGGAACTCAATGATGCGCTGGGCCATGGCCGGACCGATGCCGGGCAGCGTGTCGAGCTCTTCGGCGCTGGCCGTGTTGATGTTGACAGGTCCTGACGGCGCTGCTTTCGATGACGTGCCGGACTTAGCCGCCGGATTCACGCTGCCCGACTTCGCGGCAGCGGTCGTCTCGGGCACCGCCTTTTCCGGCACGCGAACCTGCTGTCCGTCCTTGAGCACCTGCGCCATGTTGACCTTCTCCGCGTCGGCCGTCGGCAACAGGCCGCCACAGGCATTGACGGCATCGGCCGTGCGCGCCCCTTCCTTCACGGTCACGACGCCCGGCTTGTTGATGGCGCCCGTCACGTAGACCGTGATCTCAGCACCCTTTTCCGTGCCGCCCTGCTGCACGGTGGGATTGGCCGCCACATCGAGCTGGACAGCTTCCTTCTCCTGCGTGTAGCATCCATAATACGTGCCGCCGGCCACTGCGATGAGAATCAGCAGCAGGATCAGCAGGGATTTGCGGTACATCGGCAAAACAATCGCCTCCTTCGACAGATAGATTACAGACAAGTGTATCCCTGTTAAAAACATTCGCCCCCAATTAAAAAAACTCCTGCCTGAGCAGGAGTCTTCTATTCATAATCGATGAGAAAAATGATAGCGGTTAAAAACAGTCAGGCAATAGCGGCGCGCACGCGGAAGTAATCTTCCAGGTAGCTCGTCCAGCCGATATCGTAGATGGTCTCCTCGCCGATCTCAGTCTGATAGAGTGCGAGGACGATCATCATGAGCGAATCCGCCACATAGCAGTCATCGGCCATGCCCATCTCCTCATAGTTCTCGTAGATCGGAACGACGATGCGCGTCAGGCGTGCCATAGACATGGCTTCAATGATTGCATGCATCGCTTCGCAGTATTCGATTGTGTCTTTGCGGTAAGCCATTGGATTCTTTTTTACAGAATCTTCGATATTGCGAATCTGGCTAAGAGCGATCAACTTTATTCTCATTACAAGCATATCTTTTGTATACATACGTCATTCCTCCATCCGTGGATTTATTATAGCGCAGGTTTACATGTATTGCAAATTGTATGCATGTATACTTTAAAATATGTTTCTTGAATTATATGATAATTTTATATGTGTATACATGATGCAGAATATCACGATGTACATATTATTGTAAATTGAGCTTCATTTGCCAAAAAAAATGGGAATTGTCCATACAGAATTGACATTTCTGAGAAAACTCCGTAGAATAGACGAGTCATCCCGATGGGGATCCACGCATATCCCGTAAAAAGAAAGGGGTTTTCCTATGTTCAAGAATGGCCTCCAAATTGGCCTCATGCTCTTCGGCATGTTTTTCGGCGCAGGCAATCTGATTTTCCCGCCGTCTCTCGGCTTTGAATCAGGCAGCATGTTCGCGCCCGCCATCCTCGGCTTCCTGCTCTCCGGCATCGGCATGCCGGTCATCGCACTGATCATCGGCACGTTCAATCCCGGCGGCTTCCGCGCGGAGATGAACCAGAAGATCTCACCAATTTTCTCGCTGCTGCTGCTCGCGCTCATCTACCTCTCGATTGGCCCGCTCATGGCCATCCCGCGCACGGCAGCCACATCGTTTTCGATTGGCGTCCTGCCGATCACGGGCGACGGCACGCTGCCGCTCGCACTCTTCACGATCGTCTACTTTGCCTTTGCCTGGTGGCTGGCCATCACGCCGACGAAGCTTCTCGCGCGCCTCGGCAAGGTACTGACGCCGATGTTCGCACTGCTCATCGTCATCCTGATGCTCACAGGGCTCTTTTCCTATACCACGACGAGCCTCGCTGAGCCGCTCGGCAAGTACAGCGCCTCGGCCTTCGGCACGGGCTTCATCGAGGGCTACAACACGATGGACACACTCGCCTCGTTCGCCTTCTGCATCCTCGCACTCAACGAGATGCGCCGCATCCACTTTCACTCGGCGCGCGAGCACTACACGAGTGTCTGGATGGCGGGCCTCGCCGTCGCCGTCCTCATGGGCGCGCTCTACCTTGGGCTCGCGCTGCTCGGCAATCACTTCCCGATCCCGCCGGAAGTCTACGGCGATGCGCACATCAACCTCGGCGCCTACGTGCTCTCCCAGTCGTCGCTCGCGCTCTTCGGCCCTGCCGGCATGTACTTCCTCGCCGTCATGGTCACACTGACCTGCTTCACGACGACCGTCGGTCTCATTGCCGCCGTCTCGACCTTCTTCTACGAGGAATTCCCCATCATGTCGTACCAGAAGTACGCGACGCTCGTCAGCCTCGTCAGCCTGCTGCTCGCCAACCTCGGCCTCAACGAGATCATCAAGGTCTCGCTTCCCATCCTGCTCTTCATCTACCCGATTGCCATCACAATCGTCATCATGACGATCCTCAACAAATTCGCGGCGCTCTCCCGTACGGGCATGCGCCTGACGGTCGCCGTGGCCGCCCTGATCTCAGCCATCGACATCCTACATCAGTTCGCAGGGCTCGGCTGGGCTGGCGCCATCATAAAGAGTCTGCCGCTTCACGAGAGCAGTCTCGCCTGGCTCCTGCCCGTCCTCGCCGCGCTCGTTCTCTCCCTTGTCCTGCCCGGCAAGAAGATACGCGGTGAGACAGAGCTCGAACTCCACTGAGACAACGAAATAACGCGATATGGACACAAAAAAGCCTGTTGCGGTTGCAACAGGCTTTTATTTATCTTCCTATATATAGGATGTATGTCTCAGATCTCGTAGAAGTTGACGAGCTTGGCATCGAAGATGCCGTCGAGCGCCTTGACCGTCTCGAGAAGCGCAGCCGGGATGTCGTTGTCGACCGTCAGGACCATGAGGTTCTTGCCCTCTTCCTCCGTCGTGCCGACCTGCATGGCCGAGATGTTGACGCCATTGCCGCCGAGCAGTGTGCCGACCGTGCCGATGACGCCCGGGCGGTTGATGTGCGGACAGATCAGGATACGCGCATGCGGGTCGACGTCGACGCGGAAGTCATTGATGCGGACGATGCGGCCCTGCGTGCCAAACAGCGTACCCTGTACGGAGAGCTTCTTGCCGCCGGCCACGACATCGACCGTGATGAGGTTGGCGAAGTCCTCGGAAGCGCGCTCCTTGCGCTCCGACACCTTGATGCCGCGCTCCTTGGCGAGGCCCGGCGCATTGACGTAGTTGACCTCGTTCTCCATGACCGGGTTGAGGATGCCCTTGATGACGGCCGTCGTCAAGAGGCCCGTGTTGACCTCCGTGATCTCGCCGTTGTAGGTGACCTCAACCGACTCGATCGGACCGTCGGCAAGGCCGACGACCGTGCCGCCGAGGCGCTCGGCGAGCGTGAGGTACGGCGCGATGACGCGCATGACCTGCGGGGATACAGGCGCCATGTTGACAGCCGTCGCAACAGGCTCACCGTGCAGTGCTGCGATGATGCCCTTCGCGACATCGACCGAAACGCCAATCTGCGCTTCGACCGTCGATGCGCCGAGATGCGGCGTCAGCACGATGTTCGGTGCCTCGAGCAGCGGATTGCCCTTCTCTGCCGGCGGCTCGCTCGTGTAGACATCGATGGCAGCGGCTGCGACGAGGCCCTGCTTGAGTGCCTCGGCGAGGTCCGCCTCATCGATGATGCCGCCGCGCGCGCAGTTGACGAGGCGAACGCCCGGCTTCATCTTCTTCATCTGCTCCATCGCGATCATGCCCTTCGTCTCCTTCGTCAGCGGCATGTGCACCGTGATGAAATCGGAGTTCTCGATGACCTCGTCGAACGTCGCGACCTTGACGCCGAGCGCTTTGGCGCGCTCTTCATTAATATAGGGATCGTAGGCGAGCACATTCATGTCGAAGGCCATCGCGCGCTTCGCCACGCCCGAGCCGATGCGACCCATGCCGACGACACCGAGCGTCTTGCCGCGCAGCTCGACGCCGACGTACTTCTTGCGATTCCACTCGCCCTTGTGCATCGTCTCATTGGCGATCGGGATGTTGCGGGACATCGCGAGCATCATGGCCATCGTGTGCTCCGTCGCCGCAATCGTGTTGCCGCCCGGAGAGTTGATGACGATGATGCCCTTGGCCGTCGCGGCCGGGATATCGATGTTGTCGACGCCGACGCCGGCGCGGCCGATGATCTTGAGCTTCTTGGCACGCGCGATGACTTCCGCCGTGACCTTCGAGGCCGAGCGCACGATCAGTGCGTCGAAGTCCGGGATGATCTCGAGGAGCTCCTCAGCCGGAAGCTTGTCCTTGACGACGACCTCGAATTCCTTCTGCAAGAGTTCAATGCCTTTCGGCGAAATACCATCTGCTGCTAATACCTTCATGGTTCTTCTCTCCTTGTCCATCAACCAGATAACAAAAAAAGCGCCCGTCCCGATTTGGGACGAAACGCTCGATTCCGTGGTGCCACCCAAGTGAGGCAAAGCCTCTCTCTCGATGCTGTAACGGGCATACCCGTCTGACTTTCATCAGCTGCTCCGGGGCGGAACCTCGAATGGCCTTGCTGACTCACACCAGCCGCCAGCTCTCTTTGAAGGCCTCTTCTTCGGCTTCCCCATCTTCGCCTTTGCGTATTTTCGTATCCTGCACTTTCGGTGCATAAATGTATTATAGGCCATCCATTTTCAGCCGTCAAGTGTCTGCTCAGAAAAAACAGCTTTTATTTTTCTGCTTGCTTTTCTGTTTTTTTCGCGCTAGAATATAAAAAACGCCGCTTGTCCACAACGAATGGACAAACTGAGGAAAACCTGAAGGAGCAGGCGTCTCAAAAGCTGAAAGACAGCAAGATCTAGAGGATTCTATACGTTTTGGGAGGTTTTTTCATGGAAGCAGGTCGCGTCTACAATTTCAACCCGGGTCCGGCAACGATGCCACTCGAGGTACTCAAGGAAGCACAGGCAGAGTTCCTGAATTTCAACAACAGCGGGATGTCCATCCTGGAGATCAGCCATCGCGCACCACAGTATGCAGCGGTCCACGAGAAGGCGAAGCAGGATATCAAGGACCTCATGGGCCTCGGCGATGACTACGAAGTGCTCTTCTGCCAGGGCGGTGCGAGCCAGCAGTTCGCGATGATCCCGCTGAACTACGCGACGAAAGAACATCCGGGCAGCTATGTGCTCTCCGGCAGCTTCGCGGAGAAGGCCTACAAAGAGGCGGAGCATCTCGGTGTCGGCGAGATCGTCGCTTCGAGCAAAGAGACGGGCTACCATCACGTGCCGCAGCAGGACGAGCTCAAGATCGACCCGAATGCAGCTTATGTCCACGTCTGCTACAACAACACGATCTACGGCACGGAGTACCACTACATCCCGGAGACGAACGGTGTGCCGCTCTTTGCCGACATGTCCTCTGACATGCTCTCGCGCCCTGTCGACTTCCACAAGTTCGACTTCATCTACGCTGGCGTCCAGAAGAACCTCGGACCGGCTGGCGTCGTGCTCGTCGTCGCCAAGAAGAGCCTGCTCGAGAAGAGCCCGGAGAAACTTCCGACGATGTTCCGCTACAGCACGTTCTACAAGAAGGATTCGCTCTACAACACGCCGCCGGCTTTCTGCATCTACATGGTCGGCAAGGTCGCAGCCTGGATCAAGGCACAGGGCGGTCTCGAGGAGATGGCACGCCGCAACGAACGCAAGGCAAAGGTCGTCTACGATGCCATCGACAATTCCAACGGATTCTACCGCGGCCATGCGGATAAGGAAAGCCGTTCGTTCATGAACGTCACCTTCCGCCTGCCGAGCGAGGAACTCGAGAAGAAGTTCGTCGCCGAGGCACTCACGCATCAGCTCAGCGGCGTCAAGGGCCACCGCAGCGTCGGCGGCATGCGCGCTTCGATCTACAATGCGATGCCGTACGAGGGCGCTGTCGCTCTCGCCGAATTCATGGAGAAATTCCGCAAGGAAAACGCCTGATCACTGCCTGAAAAAACTCCCTTTGCCTGCCGCAGGGGGAGTTTTCTTTGTCGAAAGGAACGAATCCGATGCACCCCCGTCATACGAAACTCCTCGATCTCATCTGCCAGAATGGACGCATGGCCGTCACGGAGCTCTCTGCCGCGCTCGGCGTCTCCGAGGTCACGATCCGCAAGGACCTCAACATGCTCGCCCATCAGGGCCTCTTGAAGCGCGAGCACGGCTATGCCTGCATGGTGTCCAGCGACGACATCGGCCACCATCTCTCCTTCCACTACGAGAACAAGCGCCGCATCGCCGAGCGCGCCGCCCGCTGCGTCCAGCCCGGTGAGACCGTCATGATCGAGTCCGGCAGCTGCTGCACGCTGCTCGCCGAAGAGCTCTGCGCGCGCGGCCGTCACACGACCATCATCACGAACTCCGCCTTCATCGCGAATTTTGTGCGCAAGATCAGCGGCACCCGCATCATCCTGCTTGGCGGCAGCTACCAGAATGAGTCGCAGGTCATGGTCGGTCCGCTCGTCGGACTCTGTGCCCGCAACTTCAAAGTGGACAAGTTCTTCATCGGCATCGACGGCATGGATGAGAGTGGCGTCAAGAGCAGCGACCACCTGCGCATCGAGGCCGCGCAGGCCATGGCCGCACAGGCCCGCGGCATCATCGTGCTGACGGAGTCCATCAAATTCCACCGCGATGCCTCTGAGCTGATCTTCCCCTATGAAAACATACGGTCCATCTATACGGATGCCGATGTCTCACCGGACGATGTCGCTGCGCTCGAAGCGCGCGGCCTCGCGGTCATCACGGCCGGCAAGCCCCGCACCTGACCTCGCACGAGCACACAAAAACGCCCCGCAGGCAGCCCTTCAGCTGCTTGCGAGGCGTTTTTTTGAATGCTTAAATCAGTTGCGGTTCTTTGGGAAGTACGCAATATCGACCGGTTCATCCGCCGTATGGATGATGTCGGACTCGAACATGCGGTTCCAAGGGAAGCGCACTTCGATGTGTGCCAGCGAGTCGATTGGCGGCAGGTTGTCCTCCACGAAGCGCGTGAGCATGCGCTCGGAGCGCGTGGCCACGGCATCCATCTTGGAGTCGAGGCTGCCGTAAACGCCATCACCGCGCAGCCAGGTCAGCTGGCGCGCGATCGTGTTGCGCACATTGGCCTGATAAGCCCAGTCGTCGAGGTAGCGCGTGAGCAACAGGTCGTCGACGGCCTCATCCTTCATGTGCTTGGCCAGCATGCCCTCGCCGATGACGAAGCCCGTGCTGTTCGTCGGCGTGTTCCAGCCGGCATAGGCGCGCAGCTTGAAGAGCAGGCCGCGGTCGCGCAACTCGTCCATCAAGGCGTTGTCCGAGCCGTTGGCGTAAGCGATGTCGGCGATGCCGACCGGGTAGCCCTTGCTGACGTAGTCGCTGACGATGTCGGCAAAGTACTTCGTGCCCTCGCGCGGCGTGCCGTCGTTAGCGCGGTCGTTGGCCTCGTACGTCTTGCCGTTCGGATTCGTGTTGACTGTCAGCACGAGGTCGGCTTTCTCAGGCGACTTGACCTGCATGCCGCCCGCCGCCGTGATGGCCGAGGCGATCGAATCGCCAATCTTCTCGTCGGAATACGACGGGATCGTGAATTCGCCCTTGCCCCAATTGTAGCGGACGTAGACAAAAGGCACATCGCGGCGCATGTCGTTGACGGCGCGCGTGAGCATCAGCATGCCGATCTCGTCGATGCCGGCCATGGCCTGGAAGCGCGTCTTGCCGAGGTCCTTGCCCTCTGCCGCGAGATGACGGCTCTCCAGGTGCGTCTGCGAATACGGCGCGTTGTCGTCGCGGCCCAGCACGAAGTAGTTGAACGTATTGCCGCGCGTCAGCTGGATCATCTTCTCGTTGGCCGCGAAGTTCTTCTCGCGGCGGCCCATCCAGTCCGAGAGCGATGCCTTCGGGATCAGGCGCTGCAGGAAGTCGTACTCCTTCTTCTCGCGGCGCGTCAGCCCTTCCATCTCCTCCTTGTCCTTGAGGACCGTGTAGCGGAAGATATCCGCGCCGTAGTTGCGGTAGTAGCCCGGCTCCTCATGGCCGGATGCCTCACCCGAGCGCGGCGTGCGCATGATGGAACCAAAGACGTAGAGCTCCATCTTCGGGTGCTCCTTGCGGAACGACTGGAAGCGGTCGGCGCGCTCGAGCACCTCTTTCTTCGAGTACTCGTGCTTGCGCGAGCCGACGAGGCTGCCGTAGAGCATCGAGTCCGACGAGATGACAGCTGCATCCGCATCCTGGGCATTCTGCTTGAGCCAGTCCCAGAGCTCATCCGGATGGCCGAGATCCGTGCGGCTGCCGAGCATATTGTCCGGCGGCACGACGACCTCATAGCCGAGCTTGCTGATGACTTCCGCCGTCTGCTTGTCCGAAATAGGGCGGTTGTCATGCGGGATGTAGAGGATCTTCTCTACTTTCTGTTCATTCTTGTGGTGAGCCGCGGCTTCTGGCATGCCAGTCAGCGTCACGGCCAATGTGCAGAGCACTGCTGCGAGTGCCACGATCTGCTTTCTCAAAAAATCTCTCCCCTCTTGTCCATCATCAATCCATCTGATCGACCAGTACGGCCATCAGCGCTTTCTTGACATCATCCGGGACATTGAGCTTCGTGTCGAACTCGATGCCGCCGTCCTTGGGCTTGGCGCCCTCAATCTCCAGCATGTCCATGAGCCGGTGTCCCTGATACTCCGTCTTGCCAAAATCCGACTCCGCGAGCACCTTGCTGTAATCGACCGTGACCGTGTTGTGGCGGATGGAGATCGGCAGATCCTCCGAGAGCTCCACATGGCCGACCATGCGCTCCGCCATGGCGAGCGAGACGCGCGAGAAGACCCACGACATCAGCCCGTGCTCGGGGATGTTGCGGCTGCGCACGCGGTACTTCATGTACGACGTGTCGCCATTATGAACGAACTCCTGGATCTCGCCCGACAGCTCGACCGGACCGACTTTCTTCGTCTCCGCGCGGATGTCAAGGCGCCCGTTGGCATGTGACGTCAACGTCACGCCCGTGACCGAGCCGCCTTCCGGTATCTTCTTGGCGATGGCCTCGTTGATGACGGAGTCCGGCACGAACAGCTTGCCCTGGCTGATCTCGAGCAGCGATTCCTTGGACCAGGTCTGCTGCAGCACCTTGATGGCCGGGCCGTAGTCCTTGACGGATGCCTCGACCTTCGACCAGTCGATATTCTGGATTTTCTCCATCCAGTTGGCTGGGATATCAATCATGGAAAACACCTTCTATCTTGCCGGTATTCAGACTGCTGAAAACATACGATTCTAGGATACCACAAAAACATGAAAATGAAAATAACGAGCCCATCCTTTCCAGGATGAAGCCCGTTATTTTCGTTCTATGCATATACAAGTCGTCAACCAACAAGCAGCAATCAAGCGCGGCCCGTGCGGACGGCGAGCTCATGGAGCTTTGCCACGTCGACCTTCTCGAGGTCGCCAGGGCGCATGCACCATCTCCAGTTGCCCTCTGACGTGCCCGGTGTGTTCATGCGCGCACTGCCGTCGAGCTGCAGGAGGTCCTGCATCGGGACAACGGCGAGGCGTGCATTCGAGGCATAGGCAAAGCCGACGAGGTGGCTGGCGATCTCCTCCGGCTTGCGCACATCCGCGCGCACGAGGTCCGCGATGGCCTTGCGCAGGGATGGCGTGATCTCATCCTTGAGCCAGCCGACGAGCGTGTTGTTGTCGTGCGTGCCCGTGTAGACGATGCTGTTCTCCGGCACGACAGTGCTCAGGCGGTGCTGGTGATTGAGATAGAGCGTGAACTCAAGCACCTTCATGCCCGGGAAGCCGCAGTCGTCGCGGAGCTTCTCGACCTCTGGCGTGATGATGCCGAGGTCCTCCGCCACGATGGGCAGGTCGCCGAGCGTGCGGCGCACCTCATCGAAGAACGGCTTGCCAGGTCCCGGCAGCCAGCGGCCCTTGATGGCATTCTTCGCCTTGCCATCGACTTCCCAGTACGACTCGAAGCCGCGGAAGTGGTCGATGCGCACGAGGTCCACCATCTCGTAGAGCTTCTGGAAGCGCTTCTTCCACCAGGCATAGTTCTCCGCCTTCATGGCCTGCCAGTCGTACTGCGGATTGCCCCAGAGCTGTCCCGTCGCGCTGAAATAGTCGGGCGGTACACCCGCGACCGTATGGGCCGTACCATCCGGATTGAGGTCGAAGAGCTGCTGGTTCGCCCAGACATCGGCGCTGTCCTGCGCGAGGAAGATCGGCATGTCGCCCATGATGCGGATGCCCTTCTCCTTCGCGTAGTCGTGCAGGCGCTGCCACTGGCGGTGGAAGAGGTACTGCATGAATTTCTGCAGCGCGATGTCCTCTTCGAGGCGGCTCTTCAGAGAAGCGAGGGCGGCAGGCTCGCGCTTCTTGATGTTCTCTGGCCAGTCCATCCAGCCCTTGTTGTCAAAGTCCTTCTTCGCCGCTTCGAACAACGCATAGTCGTCAAGCCAATAGGCTTCCTTGCGGCAGAACGCCTCGTAATCCGCCTGGGCTTCCGCATCGCGCTGGAACGCTGCATGCGCCTTGCGCAGGCACTTGTTCTTGAACGTGCGCGCTGGCTCAAAGTCGGCTGACGAGTCGAAATCCGCATAGGTGACCTTGGCTTCCTGTTTGCTGAGCCAGCCCTTCTCGATGAGCTCGTCGATGTCGATGAGCAGCGGGTTGCCCGCAAAGGCAGAGGGGGACTGGTACGGCGAATAGCTGAAGCCGACCGGGCCGAGCGGCAGGATCTGCCAGACGTGCTGGCCCGCCTCTGCGAGGAAGTCGACGAAGCGGTATGCCTCCTTGCCGAAGTCGCCGACACCGTATTTCGACGGCAGCGACGTCGGGTGCAGCAGGACGCCAGCCTCATGCTTGTAACGGTGCTCAGGCGGGATGTTCTGCAGGAGGAAGCCCTTGAGCGGCAGCAATGTGACCGTCAGCTGGCCGTTCTCGACTGTGAAGCGCGTCTCGGGATGGAAGGCATCGGCAAAGACGCCGTCCGCGAAGTCGCCAACCTGCAGCGTGACGGTCTTCTTCTCCTTGAGGCTCCGGTTGAAGAGCGAGATGAAGCACTCGTCCTTCGCGGGCTCGCCGAAGACATCGCGGCCGCCGCGCACGAGGCGCGCGAAGGCCATGACGTCGCCCTCGGCGTAGAGCGGCAGGAGCTCGCCTGTCTGCAGGGCCGTGTGCTCATTGCGCACGCGGATCATGCGCTCGTAACGGCTCCTGACGTACGTGTCGCCGTGCTCCCAGTCGTAGGGGCGGCGGTTGTACGGGTCCTTGAAGCCCTGCATCGCGATCTCATCGCCGTAGTAGACGCACGGCACGCCTGGGTACGTCATCTGCCAGAGCGCCGCCATGAAGAGGCGCGCCATGCCGAGATTGTACTGGTCGTCCGACAGGCGTGCGCGCGACTGCTCGATGGCCGGCATGCCGTCGTAGAACGGCTCCTCGCCGAGCACCGTGATGGCGCGCTCCACATCGTGACTGCCGATGAGGTTCATCATCGCGTAGAAATTCTCACGCGGGTAATTCTCGCGCAGGCTCTCGAAGCGGCGCAGGCTCATCCTGGCATCCGTGCGGCCGAGCAGGAAGTCAAAGAGGATCTGGCGGAACGGGTAGTTCATGGCCGAGTCCATCTCCTGGCCGCAGAGGTACTCGCGCGGCACACCGTAGGCGACCTTGTGAGACGCATCCTCCCAGACCTCGCCAATCATGACAGCATCGGGATCCGTCTTCTTGAGCTCCGCGAAGAAGGCCTGCGAGAAGGCTGCCGGCAGCTCGTCGATGACGTCGAGGCGCCAGCCCGCGATGCCCTCCTTCATCCAGTGGTGCATGACGCTGTCCTTATCGTAGATGATGAAGTCCATGTAGGATGGCGTCGTCTCCTTAACGTCCGGCAGCGTGGAGAAATTCCACCAGCTCTCGTACTCGTACGGGAAGTTGCGGAAGTTGTACCACTCGTAATACGGGGAATCCGGCGACTGGAACGCGCCGATTGTGTTGTACTGGCCCTCGCGGTTGAAGTAGCGGCTGTTGCTGCCCGTGTGGCTGAAGACACCGTCGAGGATGATGCGGATGCCCTTCGCCTTCGCCGTGTCGACGAGATGGCGGAAGTCCTCGTTCGAGCCGAGGATCGGGTCGATCTTATGGTAATCGCCTGTGTCGTAGTGATGGTTGCTCTCCGACTCAAAGACCGGGTTCAGGTAGATGACTGAGATGCCGAGGTCCTTGAGGTAGTCGAGCTTCTTCTCGATGCCCTTAAGGTTGCCGCCGAAGAAATCGTAGGCGACGATCTCCTTCGTGTCGGGGTCCTTGTAGTAGCACGGATCATCCTGCCAGCAGGCATGGAAGACCGCGCCCTTCTTCTCGATGATGGTGTTGCCCTCGCGCGAGAAGCGGTCCGGGAAGATCTGGTACATGACGGCGTGCTTGAACCAGTCCGGCATCTTGGCGCCCTTGTTGAACACCGTGATCTGGAACGAAGGCGGCACATGGTCGTAGAGCGTGCCCATGCCGCCGAGCTGTTCCGGATTGTTGCCGTAGTACCAGGTGCCATCCTCCATCGAGATGATGAAGTAATACCAGACGAGGCCTCCCTTTTCTGGCAGCGGCAGCCAGCCGCTGTAGAGATGTTCCTCCTGGAATGGGTCATCCTTCGTCTCCAGAGGGATGAGATACTCACCCGTCTGATCCTGCCAGCAGCGCAGGATGACCTGACGGATTCCCTCTTTCGTGCGCAGGCGCAGACTCATCCTGACTTTCGATCCCGCTTCTGCCGCCCCGACGGGCGATCGGTAGTTGATATCCTGAGAGTCATGCCAGACTTGATCCTGTGTCAGCATGAATACTCCTCCTTCCAAAAGAAAGGCGGCATCATCTGCCGCCCTCCTTCTCACTTGCTCATTCTGTATTTTTTTATGCTTCCGATGCACCCGAGCCCGTCAGCTTCTCGTAGAGTGCCTTGTACTCGCGAGCCGATTCCTTCCAGCTGTAATCCGAGTTCATGGCATTCTCCACGATCTGCTTCCATTCCTCGTAGTTCTCATAGGCGCTCAGTGCGCGCTTGAGCGCGTACATCATCTCATGCGCATTGTAGTCGGCAAAGCGGAAGCCGTTGCCCTTCTTCGTGTACTTGTCGTACGGGATGATCGTGTCCTTGAGGCCGCCCGTCTCGCGCACGACCGGCACGGAGCCGTAGCGCAGCGCGATGAGCTGGCCGATGCCACACGGCTCGTAGTTCGACGGCATCAGGAAGATATCCGAAGCCGCGTAGATGCGCTGTGCGAGCTGGTTCGAGAAGTAGATGTTGGCCGACACCTTCTTCGGGAAGCGCCAAGCCAGACCCTTGAACCAGTCCTCATACTCCTTGTCGCCCGTGCCGAGCAGGACGAATTGGATATCCTCATGCTGCAGGATCTCGTCCATCATGCGCACGACGAGGTCAAGACCTTTCGCCGCGACGAGGCGCGTGACCATGGCGACCATCGGCGTGCGACGGCTGATTGGCAGACCGAGGTCCTTCTGCAAGAGGACCTTGTTATCCGCCTTGCGGTCGAGCGTCGTGACATCGTAGCCCTCGTAGAGGTTCTTGTCCGTGCTCGGATTGTAGACGTCGTAGTCGATGCCGTTGACGATGCCGAACAGCGTGTCCTGACGGCTGCGCAGCAGGCCGTCGAGATGCTCGCCGAAGTACTCGTACTGGATCTCCTTGGCATACGTCTTGCTGACCGTCGAGATGTAGTCAGCGTAAATCAGACCGCCCTTCATGAAGTTGACGGCATCGTAAAACTCGAGGTCGCCGTTGTTGAAGTACTTCCAGTCGAGGCCAAGCACATCGCTCATGACATCCTTCGGGAAGACGCCCTGGTACTTGAGATTGTGGATGGTGTAGAGCGTACGGATCTTCTCGTAGCGCTCATCGCCCTGATGCTCGAGCTTCAGCAGCACATTGACGAGGCCCGAATGCCAATCATTCGTGTGGATGACATCTGGCCAGAAGTCCATGGCCGGCAGCAGGTTGAGCACGGCGCGGCAGAAGAACGAGAAGCGCTCTGCATCATCGCCGTAGCCGTAGAAGCCTTCGCGGCGGAAGTACTCCTCGTTGTCGACGAAGTAGTAGATGACGCCGTCGTGCTCGATCTTGTCGAGGCCGACGTATTTAGAACGCCAGGAAACCGGGATCTCGCCGTCGTAGACGTGCTCCATCGCATTGCGGAACTTCTCCGGGATCTTGCCGAATTTCGGCATGATGACGCGGACATCGACGCCCTCTGCCTTGAGTGCCTTCGGCAGCGAGCCCGCCACATCGGCAAGACCGCCCGTCTTGGCAAAAGGAACAGCCTCAGAAGCAACATATAGAACTTTCATTCATGAATCCCCCTCATAGTGGATATTGCAGTATCAATAACAAGAATAACATCAAGAATAGAATCAGGATTCAGCAGCTGCAGCTTTTGCCGTCTTGCTGGCTGTCTTCTTCGTCGTCTTGCGCGTCGTCTTCTTGGCTGTCGTCTTGGCCGCAGAGCGGCGGCGCGTCGTCTTCTTCGGCGCTTTCTCAGCCTTGGCGGCCTTCTCAGCCTCTCTCTTGGCCTTGGCCGCAGCCTTCTCTTCCTCCGTCATGCGGGGACGGCCGCGGCGCTTCGGCTTCTCTTCCGGAGCTTCTGCAGACGTCTCTGCCTTTTTGGCAGCCGTGCGCTTGCGCACCGTCTTCTTTGGCTTTGCTTCGGCGGCTTCTGCCTTGTCGGCAGAACTTTTTTCTTCATGGCCTCTGACTTCGAGCTCCGCCGGAGCCTCGTCAAAAGAATTCCGGCCAGCGGCCAGCTGTCCCTTGTGGCGCAGATAGATAGTTGCCATCGGCGGAATCGTCAGCACGATGGACTGATCGCGGTCATGCCACTTGACATCCTCCGTCTTGATCTCGCCCTCGTTCTTGACGCCGCTACCGCCGAAGGCCTCGTCATCCGAGTTGAATACCTCGATGTAGCTGCCCTTCTCCGGCACGCCGATGCGGTAGCCATGGCGGACCTCCGGCGTGAAGTTGCAGACGGCGACGAGGTAGTCGGACGGGTCCTCCGCCTTGCGGATGAAGGAGACGATGCTGTTCTCGTTGTCGTTGCAGTCGATCCACTGGAAGCCATTCCAGTCGAAGTCGACCTGCCAGAGTGCCTTGTGGTCGCAATAGAATTTATTGAGTGCGCGGCTGTACGCGAGCATCTTCTTGTGCATCGGGTACTGCTGCGGCAGATGCCAGTCGAGGCTGTCGTCGTAGTTCCACTCGATGAACTGGCCGAACTCGCCGCCCATGAACAGCAGCTTCTTGCCCGGATGTGCGATCCAGTACGCGAAGAACGTGCGCAGGCCGGCGAACTTCTGCCAGTAGTCGCCCGGCATCTTGCTGATCAGCGAGCACTTGCCGTGCACGACCTCGTCGTGCGAGAGCGGCAGCACGAAGTTCTCGCTGAAGGCGTACATGAAGGAGAACGTGACCTTGTCGTGGTTCCACTTGCGGTAGATCGGGTCGAGCGACATGTACTTGAGCATATCGTTCATCCAGCCCATGTTCCACTTGTAGTTGAAGCCCATGCCGCCCATGTAGACCGGCTTCGAGATCAGCGGCCAAGCCGTCGATTCCTCAGCGATCATCAGGGCCTGCGGATGGTACTTGAAGATGCTCTCGTTGAGCTTCTTGAGGAAGTCCATGGCCTCGAGGTTGCCCGTGTCGCCGTACTTGTTCGGCGTCCACTCGCCATCCTTGCGGCCGTAGTTGAGGTAGAGCATGTTCGCGACTGCGTCGATGCGCAGGCCGTCGATGTGGAACTCCTCGAACCAGAACATCGCATTCGAGATCAGGAAGCTCTGGACCTCCGTGCGGCCGTAGTCGAAGTTCGTCGTGCCCCACTCCCAGTTCTCGGCGAGCTGCTCGTTGTCGGACTCGTAGAGCGTCTGGCCATCAAAGTGGCGCAGGCCCTGCTCATCCTTGCAGAAATGGCCCGGGACCCAGTCCATGATGATGGCGATGCCATTCTCATGGGCCTTGTCGACGAGATAGCGGAAGTCATCCGGCGTGCCGAAGCGGCTCGTCACGGCGTAATAGCCCGTGATCTGGTAGCCCCACGAACCATCGAACGGATGCTCACAGAGCGGCATGAACTCGATGTGCGTGTAGTTCATCTTCTTGACGTAGTCGATGAGCTGGTCTGCGAGGTCGCGGTAAGAAAGGTACTCGCCGTCCTTCGTGCGGCGCCAGGAGCCCGCATGGACTTCATACGTCAGCATCGGGCGCTCGTAGGACGACTCCTTCTTCTTCTGCTCAAACCAGTCGCCATCCTTCCACTCGTACTTCGAGAGGTCGTAGACGCGCGAAGCCGTGTTCGGCTTCTTCTCGGCGTAGAATCCGTACGGGTCGGCCTTCATGATGCGCGGGCCGCCCCACTGCGGCTCGATCGCATACTTGTAGACAGCCCCCTCTTCGATGTCCGGAATGAAGACCTCCCAGATCTCGCCATCGCGGCCGCGCGTCATCGGATTCACGCGCGTATCCCACTCATTGAAGTCGCCGACGACGCTGATGGATTTCGCATGCGGTGCCCAGACGGCAAAGCGCACGCCCTTCTTACCATCGCGTTCGACAAAATGAGCACCGAGCATCTCGTATGCATGATAGTTCGTCCCCTGATGGAAGAGGTAGAGGTCGAACTCGCTTAATTCTGATGTTTTCACAATAATCCCCCTCTGTGTATCCCCTTGGAACCAGGCAGGGGCAGTGCCCCTGCGGTTCACAGCTTACGGGATCATGACTGGCTTGACCTGCCAGATCTCATTTGCGTATTCATCAATCGTGCGGTCGGACGAGAAGACGCCCGAGTTCGCAATGTTGACAGCCGAGGCTTTCAGCCACTGGAAGCGCTTCTGATAGCGCTTCATGATCTCGACGTGCGCATCCGCATAGGCATTGAAATCCTTGAGGATGAAGAACTCGTCGTTCGCGCGGATCAGGTAATCCGACAGCGACTGGAAGTTGCCGTACGTGCCGTCCGTCAGCTGGTCGACGACGAGGCGCACGTTCTCATTCGTGTTGTACTCATCCCAGGCCGAGTACGTGCCCGTCGCATAGTAGTTGAGGACTTCTTCCGCTTTGAGGCCGAAGATGACGCAGTTCTCGTCGCCGCCGACCGCATCGCGGATCTCGACATTCGCGCCGTCGAGCGTACCGAGCGTGATTGCGCCGTTCATCATGAACTTCATGTTGCCCGTGCCCGAAGCTTCCTTCGATGCCGTGGAGATCTGCTCGCTGACATCGGCTGCCGGATAGACGATCTCGCCGATCGAGACGCCGAAGTTCTCGATGAAGACGACCTTGATCTTGCCCTTGATGCTCGCATCGTTGTTGACCTTATCCGCGACTGCATTGATGAGGCGGATGGTCTCCTTGGCGATGTAGTATCCCGGGGCGGCCTTACCGCCGAAGAAGTACGTCGTCGGCAGCATGTCGAAATTCGGGTCAGTCTTGAGCTTATGATACTGGTACATGATATGCAGGATATTCATGAGCTGGCGCTTGTACGAGTGGATGCGCTTGACCTGGATATCGAAGATGCTGTCCGGATCGACATCGATGCCGTTGTGCTCCTTGACGTACTTCGCCAGAGCTTCCTTGCGCAGGTGCTTGATGGCGCCGAGCTTCTCGAGGAACGGCTTGTCCTCGACGTAATCATTGAGCAGGTCGAGCTGCTCCGGATGGCGGTCCCGGCGGCGGCTGCCGATGGTCGCATCGATGAGGTCCGAGAGCTCCGGGTTCGCGCCCATGAGCCAGCGGCGGTGCGTGATGCCGTTCGTCTTGTTGTTGAACATGCGCGGATTGTACTCGTAGAATTCGTGCAGCGTCGTGGATTTCAGGATATCCGTATGGATCTTCGCGACACCGTTGACGCTGTGCGAGCCGACGATTGCCAAGCGTGCCATGTGGACCATGCCGTCCTGGATGATCGAGAGCTCGTGGACCTTCTGCTCGTTGTTCGGATAGCGGTCGCGCACATCGATGAGCCAGCGGCGGTTGATCTCGTCGATGATCATGTAGATGCGCGGCAGCAGCGGCTTGAACATGTCGATTGGCCATTTCTCGAGTGCCTCTGGCATGATCGTGTGGTTCGTATAGGCAATCGTGTTCTTCGTGATGGCCCATGCTTCATTCCACTCGAGGCCTTCCTCATCGACGAGGATGCGCATGAGCTCGGCGACGCAGAGTGCCGGATGCGTATCGTTGATGTGGATGGCGATCTTCTGGGCGAAGTCGTGGATGTCCATGCCAACCTTCTTGTAGTGGCGCACGATGCTCTGGACACCGGCGGAGACGAAGAAGTACTCCTGTATGAGGCGCAGGCGGCGGCCATCGTACGTGCTGTCATCCGGATAGAGGTAGCGCGTGATGCTCTCGACAAAGTTGCGGTAGTCGTTCTTCTGGCGCATCTGTTCCTGCGTCAGGCGGCCGTAATCCGAAAAATCGCGGTTGACCTCTGCGTTCCAGAGGCGCAGCGTGTTGACCGTGTTGTTGTGGTAGCCGACGATCGGCACGTCGTAAGGCACTGCCATGACCGTCATCGGATTCTCGTAGACGAGTTTGAGGCTGCCGTCCGGCATCTTCTTCATGTAGGCATTGCCGTTGAACTTGACGTCGATGGCCTTATCCGGCTTGCGGTACTCCCAGGCAAAGCCGTTCTTGAGCCAGTTGTCCGGGATCTCGACCTGGTTGCCCTCGATGATCTTCTGCTCGAACAGGCCGTACTGGTAGCGGATGCTGCAGCCGTGACCCGGCAGGCGGTGTGCTGCCATCGAGTCGATGAAGCAGGCAGCGAGTCGGCCGAGGCCGCCGTTGCCAAGACCTGCATCCGGCTCTTCCTCGAACGTCTTGACGAGGCTGAGGTCGAAGTCCTCGAGGACTTCCTTGACGGCCTCCTCGATGCCGAGATTGATGAGGTTCGACTTGAGCAGGCGGCCGAGCAGGAATTCGATCGAGAAATAATAGATCTGCTTTTCCTGACGCTCTGCATACGTCTTGTTCGTCTTGATCCAGTTGTCGGAGATGAACTGCTTCGCCGTCGCGGCTACCGTCTGGTAAACCTCATTCTTCGTGAGGTCCTTGATCTCGCGGCCATACATCATATGCGCCGTATTGACAAAACGGATTTTCAGATTTTCCTTGAGCTTATCGAACTCGCGGCTCTTCTGTTTCTGTTCCTTTGTTTCTCGTGCCAAAAAAAACACTCCCCTTGGCTTTGACTTACTTGTTTTCTATAGACTCACTTGTTCTATAAAAGAAAAGCCGTCGTAAATGAGGTGCCAGCCCATACCTGCTGACGCATTTCTATTTACAACGGCTTGTCCCAATCTTAGATCACCACATTTTTCGCAACGATCAGCGGATAGTTCTGCGCTCCCTTGAGCCATTTCTCCTTCGTGATCACTACGTTCTTATCACAGATGACATTCTCGAGCAGGGAATTCTCCTGCACATCGCATTTCTGCATGATGATGGAATTCTTGACCTTGACGCCTTTCTCGATGGTCACGCCGCGGAACAGGATGCTGTTCTCGACCTCACCACGGATGATGCAGCCATTGGCAATCAGCGAATTCTTGACGACGGCCGTGTCCTTGTACTGGACCGGGACCTCGTCCTTGACCTTCGTGTAGATGGAATTCTCGCCCATGAAGAGCTCTTCCCATACCGACGGTTCGAGGATATCCATGTTGGCCTTGTAGTACGAAGCCGTCGAATCGACATGCGCGACGTAGCCATCATGCTCATAGGCATAGATGTTGTACTCGTCTGCGCGGCGGATGATGCCGTCGAGCAACAGGTCCTGTCCGCCATGCTCATAGCTGTAGCGGATCATCTCGACGAAGATGCGCTTCTCCATGAGGAAGACGTCCATCGAGACCTTCGAGCCATCGTAGATGGCCGGCTTCTCGGCGATATCCTCGACGAGGCCGTTCTCAGCCGTCTCGATGACGGTGCTGCGGCCCGCAGCTTCCTGCGCAGCCGTGTAGTAGACCATCGTGATATCGGCATTCGTGTTCTGGTGGAAGCGCAGCAGCTCGTTGAAGTTGATGTTGTAGACGAAGCTGCCGCCTGCCAGCAGGACGTATTTCTGCGAGCTGTGCTCGAAGAAGTCGAGGTTGTAGTAGAAGTTCTTGAGATCGCCACGGCGTCTGGATTCCTCATCGTGCGGAGTCGGCAGGTAGAAGAGGCCGTCATGACGGCGGGCCAGATCCCAATCCTTACCGGAACGGAGATGATCCAGGACCGAACGCGGTTTGTCCGGCAGCATGATGCCGACATTCTGGATGCCCGAGTTCACCATGCTCGACAGAGCAAAGTCGATGAGGCGGTAGCGGCCGGCAAACGGCAGCGATTCGACGACACGACGGTCTGTCAGCTCTCGGATGAGACTGTTGTCTTCCTGAAGATTGATGATCCCCATTACTGTTTTCAATTTGATTCACTCCGATCTTCTGGTCTGTGTTCTGTTGTATCTACTAGTTGAGAGCTGATAATCTTAGCCGGCCTGCTTGCTGCCCGCCGCTGCTGCTACGACTGTCTCGCCATCTGCGATGACCGTGATGGCACCCTTCTCACCTGCTACTTTTGCTCCTTCGCTGATCTCGCAGTTCTGTGCGACAATCGCGTAGTCGACGACGGCATTCTCGCGCACGACCGTCGACGGCATGATGACCGAATTGCGGACCTTCGCGCCCTTGCCGATGCGGACGCCCGGGAAGATGACCGAGTTCTCGACATCGCCGAGGACCATCGAGCCTTCGCTGATCATCGAGTTGCGGACCGTGGCGTCAGGACCTACATAGTGCGGCGGCATCGAAGGATTCGAGGAGTAGATCTTCCAGTCGCCATTGAGCTCAAACGGCGGCTGATCCTGCAGCAGGTCCATGTTGGCCTGCCAGAGGCTCTCGATCGTTCCGACATCCTTCCAGTAGCCATCGAAAGCGTACGAATAGAGGCGCGCCTTGTCGGCGAGCATCTTCGGGATGATGTTCTTGCCGAAGTCATGGCTCGATGTCTCGTCCTTGGCATCCTCCTCGAGATACTTCTTGAGGAAGTCCTTATTGAAGATGTAGATACCCATCGAAGCGAGGTTGCTCTTCGGCTTAGCCGGCTTCTCCTCGAATGCCTCGATGCGGCCCGTCTTGTCCGTGTTCATGATGCCGAAGCGCGGAGCCTCTTCCCATGGTACTTCGATGACGCCGATCGTAGCCTCTGCCTTATTGGCCTTGTGCGCATCGAGCATCCAGGAGTAATCCATCGTGTAGATGTGGTCACCCGAGAGGATCAGGACATATTCCGGATCGGCGAGGTCGATGAAATTCAGGTTCTGGTAGATGGCATCTGCGGTGCCGCGATACCAGTCTGCACCCTTTTCACGTGCATACGGCGGCAGGATGAATACGCCGCCTTCTTTCTTGTCGAGATCCCAGGCGCTGCCCGAAGCCAGGTAGTTGTGGAGTTCGAGCGGGCGGTACTGCGTCAGCACGCCGACCTTGTCGATGCCGGAGTTAGCGCAGTTACTGAGCGGAAAGTCAATGATGCGGTACTTCCCGCCGAACGGGACGGCCGGCTTCGCGATCTTCTTCGTCAAAGCGCCGAGGCGGCTTCCCTGTCCGCCAGCCAGTATCATTGCTAAGCATTCTGTCTTTCTCATACAAAATCCCCCTTGGATATCCTCAGCAAGGACGGTCTCCCCTTACATCAATTGCCGTCTTGCCAATCATGCAACGTCAAAACATGGTACTCTGTCAGTATACATCTTTTATCAATGATTGCAATATCATTTTATTTATTGATGAAATGCGTAACATTCATGGAACTAATCGACTTCACCTTGCCTTCCCTGAAAAACCATGCGAAAACCGTAAGTTTTCCGTCAATTCAAATCCACACTACCTGAATGTTTCTGTCACCCTTCATTGGACCGAAAAATCAAGAAAACTATCTTTGTATATTATGTAGGTTCTATAGAAATGAAAAAAATCCTTCACGGAATCCGTAATTTTTCGCACTTTTTTAGAAAAAACATAAAAGACCTGCCAGGCCTCGTAGGTCGGCAGGTCATGGATTCTTTGAACGGATGGAATGGATGCAAGCATGTCAGTAGAGCGAGGATGCGCCACGGATGATGTCGGGCAGTATGTCGTAGAGGTTCTGCCCGGGGCAGGCCGTCGCGTTGAAATCGCGGTGGCCGAAGATTGTCGAGCTCGAGGGCGCAAAGCCGTAATTGCGGCAGAGCGCCGCGAGCAGGCGCTTCGCCGAGGCCACCTGCGCATCCTCCGGCACATAGTCCTCGAAGTTGCCGACGAGGTTGACGCCGACCGTGTGGTCGTTCTCTCCGTAGCAGTGTGCCCCGACCGTGTCCATCGGGCGCCCCTGCTCGATGGAACCGTCCTTGCGGATGACAAAATGGTAGCCGATGCCGGCCCAGCCGTTGGCCAGATGCCACTGGTGGATGGTCTCGGCCGACACATCGGCGTTCGTGTTGCCGACGTGATGCACGATAATTGCATCAGTCCTGCGCCGGTTCGTCAGGGAGCGGAAGGAGAGATGCGTCGGGCGGATGGTGACTCCCGGCAGGACATCGCCGCCGTCCTGCCAGGCCGCCTCTGCGACCTGTTTCGCGGCCAGCTCTGGTGCCAGTGCCAGACCGATCCCCATGACCATCATATTCCGAAGAAAATCCCTGCGCTTCATTTTACTGCATGCCCCCTGTAATTTTATCATTTTACTGCAAACATCTGAAAATCATCAGGAAACAGGAACAAAAAAGAGCAGCATCGATGCTGCTCTTTTTTTGTTTTTATGTCCTCACGCCGTGACCGGACGGCACTGCCAGCTACCGTCGCCTGTGAGGTGGAGTTCTTCTTCGTGCTGGCTAAAGAGCGTTGAGCGGTGGCCAACGCTGATGATGCCGGTATGCGGCAGTTCCCTGCGCATGAGCTCGTACATCTCCTGCTCGCGCGGCTCGTCGAGGGCAGAGGTCGCCTCATCGAGGAAGACCCAGTCCGGCTTGACGAGAAGAACGCGGGCAAAGGCAAGGCGCTGCTGCTCACCGAGCGAGAGAATGCGGCTCCAGTCGTCAATGTCGTCGAGGCGCGGGATGAAGTCCGCAAGGCCGACCTTGCGCAGGACGTCCTTGAGGTTCTCCTCGGGCCCCGAGGCACTCAGCGGGTAGTAGAGCGCGCGGCGCAGGCTGCCGAGTGGCAGGTACGGGCGCTGCGGCAGGAAGAGGATGCGGCTCTTCTCCGGGATCTCGATCTCGCCGCTGCCGTACGGCCAGATGCCCGCTAAGGTGCGCAAGAGCGTGCTCTTGCCGCAGCCGGAAGCGCCCGTGATCAAGAGGCGCTCGCCTTCTTTGATGGTCAGGTTGCAGTCCGAGAGCAGCACGCGGCCGTCGGGCAGCTTGACATCGAAGTCGCGCACGACGAGCGCATCGTCGGCGGCCTTTTCGCGCACGACCTCGCTCTTGATGTCAGACGCACCCTCCATATGGGCCGTGAAGCCCGAGAGACGGCGGATAACGGCGGCGAGCTGTGCGATCGTGTCGTAGACCGAGACGAAGTACGACAGCGCATCCTGTACGCGGCCGAAGGCCGACGACGTCTGCATGAGGGCGCCGAGCGTCATGGCACCGGCGAAGTACTGCGGCGCCGCCATGACGAGCGGCACGATGATGGCCAACTGGCCGTAGCCATTGACGTAGAAGTTCAGGATCTTCGTCCGGCGCATGAGCTGCCAGTAGTTCTTGATGACCTTCGCGAAGCGCTCGGCAAAGCCGACGGACTCCGGCTGCTCGCCGCGGTAGAAAGCGATGCTCTCACTGTTCTCGCGCACACGCATCATGTTGAAACGGAAGTCGGCTTCGTAGCGCTGTTGGTCGAAGTTAAGCCCGATGAGCTTGCGGCCGACGAAGTGGACGCCGATCGTGCCGAGCACCGAGTAGAGCAGCGAGAACCAGAACATGTAGCCGTAGATGACGAACTCGTGGCCGCCGATTGGCACGGTGAAGGCACCCGAGAGATTCCAGAGCACGACGCCGAAAGCGCCGAGCGTCGTGAGCTGCTTGAGGATGCCGATGAGCAGCTGCAGCGTCAGCGAGACGAACTGGTTGATGTCCTCGCTGATTCGCTGGTCCGGGTTATCCGTGTCGCTGCGCAGGACCTGCAGGCGGTAGTAGACCTGGTCCTTCATCCAGCCGTCGAGATAGCGGTTCGTCATCCAGGTCCGCCATTTGATCTGGAGCATCTGGCGCAGGTAAATCGCGTAGACCGCGAGGATGATGTAGAGGAAGGCCAGTCCAGTGAACTCGCCGATGAGCGGCCAGAACGACTCGGCCTGATACTGCTGCAGGGCATTGTAGAAGACGTTGTACCAGCTGTTGAGGCGGACGAGCAGGTAGACCGACGCGAAGTTCAGACCGATGACGAAGGCCAAGAGCCCCCTCGCCTTCCACTTCTCTTCTGAATTCCAGTATCCGCGGAACAGATGCCAGAAATTTTTCCAAAACTTTTGTTTCAAACTATCACATCCTTAAAATGACCTCAATGACCTCAGTATAGCGCGTTCCCCCGTCCCCTGCAAGACTGCGCCATTGTCTTTCCAGCACGCATTTGCTAGAATAGCATTATATATGAGATAGTATAAGATCAAAACATGAATTTCCGGAGGTGGGAACATGCTCATCTACATAGGGGCGGCCGTCGCAGTCGTGCTGCTCGCCCTGCTCTACCACTACATCCCAAGCCGCAAGGTCTTCTTCGCCTTCTTCCTCGTGCTCTGTGCAGCCAGCGCCATCGTCTTCTTCCTATGGCCCACGCCGCATCGCAACAGCGACGCTGTCGTCAGCCAGGAAGTGCGCGAGGAGCGCCAGCAGCAGCAGCAGGTCTTCGCCGTCTGGTATACAGACTACCAGAAAGATCTCGAGGACCTCGACCGCAACTGGCAGCGCTACCATAAGATACTCGCGGACTTCAAGGCGGACATCATCAGCATCCAGACGGCCTACCTGCGCCTCGCGCAGCTTGAGAAGGACAGCCAGGCACTCGACACGCGCATCGCGGGGCGCACGCCGCCACTTGCGCTCAACGACTTCTGCTACGACCAGTCCATCGAACTCGTGCACAAGGCACATGCCTACGCTGACGCGCAGCACCGCGCGATTGCCCTGACGCGCGCGGCAGCCGACCCGGCCAACCTCAGCACCGATGACCAGGAAGAGCAGAGCCACATGCTGCAGGCCGTCATGATCCGCGAATCGCCGCCCGCCCTCTTCATCGCCGATGAGATTGCGGCCATCCGCGACTACCTCGCCATCCCCGAAGAGGATACGGATGACGACGGCACCGGACAGGCTGACACATCAGCATCACAATGACGATAAACAAGAAGACCTCAGATCCATAGATCTGAGGTCTTCTTGCATCAGCGGATGCTCACGACACGAAATACCTGCTTGTCGCCGCGATGATGCGCCTTGGCATATTCGAAAGCACGCCCATCGTCGAGGAAAGCAACCTGCTCGACCTCGAGGATTGGCATCGTGCCGTGCTCGATCTGCAGCAGTTCCTCCTCCTCGGGCGTCGGCAGCAGGGCGCGGATGAAGCGATGCGCCGACTGGATCTTGAAGTGGAGCTGCTCTTCGATGTAGCGGTAGATCGACTTCTCAAGCACCTCGCGCTTGATGCCCGGGATCAGCTCAATCGGCATGTTCGTGTACTCGATGACGACCGGGCTGCCGTCCACCTGGCGCAGGCGCACGATGTCATAGACGAAATCATCCGTCGTGATGTTGAGCTTCTCCGCGACCTCCGCCGTCGGGTGGATGATGTCGAAGCGCACGACCTTCGTCGAGACCTTATGCCCCTCGAACACCTTCGAGAAGCCCGAAAACTGATTGGCCATGCTGATGTCGTGGACGTCCTCGTTCGCGAGGCTCTTGACGAAGGTACCCGAGCCGCGCCGCTTGACGACGAGGCCTTCCTTGACGAGCTGGTCGACAGCCTTCTTGATCGTGATGCGGCTGACGCCGTACTGCTCACACATCTCGCGCTCCAACGCAAGCTGTTCCCCTGCCTTATAGACACCCTCCTGAATCTGATTGCGCAACTCATTTGCTATTTCCTGGTATTTTACCATAACACATATTCCTCTACAGTAAATCATATCTTTTTCTTTTTATTATATAACATATTTATTATTTTATCAAGAAAAAGATATAAAACAGCGGCCCCTCAAAATGAGGAGCCGCTATGGGACATCCACCCCCCTAAGGTCATTTCGTCTGCAGGAAGTGGCGCACCGCACCGATGAGGTTCGCATCGTTGCCGAACTCAGCCGTGCGGACGTCGGGGCGGATTCTGGCGACCTTAACGCGCTCCAAGATCGCATCGATTGCTTCCTGGATGGCAGGAACGAAGTCCTCGCGGGCACTGATGCCGCCGCCGATGACGAAGCATTCCGGGTCGTACGAGTACTGGATGTTGTAGATGGCGCGTGCCAGAGACTCTATCATCTGCTTGACGGCCTTTGCCGCCTCCGCATCACCCTCTCCGGCCAGTGCAAAGACCTTGCGCCCATCGAGGCTGTGGTCTGGAAGACCTTTCAGTCGCTCGCAGAGACGCGCGATATTCTCTGTCGAGCCAGCGGTGCTGAGGATTGTGGCACCATCGTCGCCGACCATGTAGCCGAATTCACCGCCGTGGAGATGCGCGCCGTGGTGAACGCGGCCGTCCTTGACGATGGCGCCGCCGACGCCACTGCCGATGACGAAAAACGCGACATCCTTGCAGTCCTTGGCGATGCCGATCCAAGTCTCGCCGAGCGCCGCGCAGTTCGCATCGTTCTCCATCGCGACGGGCAATCCGAGCACATCTGCCAACGCTGACTTGATGTCAAAGTCATGGATGTACGGGATAGCGCTCGAACCACCGATGACGCCACGGGCATCGTCCACTGCACCGGGCATGGAGAAGGCTGCGCCGCTGAAAGCATGCCCCTTTTCGAGCTTCGCCTTCGTCTGCCTGAGCCCCTCGTAGAATCCCTCGAGGTCAGATGGCGTCTTGAACGAGCCTTTATCCTCAACCGTTCCATCTTCCTGCACGACAGCGTACTTCACGCTGCTGCCACCGACGTCAAAAGCTAGAATTGCCATACTCAACATCCTCTCAATAAACATTTTTTCTGTTTTATCGTATTTATTATTATAATAAAGTATCTAACTAATGTCAACTATAAAATATATCTTTTGTATTTATAACAAATTATATAAAAGACACCTTTTCACTGCGGAAAAAGTGTCCCAAAAGCGAATCCTATTTTATATCTTGCTGAGGACCAGGCGTGCCTTGCCCATCAGCGTGTAGGCACCGAGGCCAGCAGGCAGGAAAGAAGTCTCCCCCTTCTTGAAGGTCAGCTCCGCATCGCCGGCCTGCAGCTTCACGCTGCCGTCGAGCACCGTGAAGCTCTGGAACGAATCCTCACCAGCCGTCAGATGGCTCGTGCCGTCGACATCGAGCTCGTAGACCGTGAAGTACTCGCAGGATGCGAGCAGGCGCGCGGCCGTGCCCTCGAAGATGTCGATTGTCGCATCGAGATGCGGGCGCTCCTTGACCGGCTCGAGCTTTGTGACGTCGATGGCCTTCTTGACGTGGAGCTCGCGCGGCTTGCCATCCTTGCCGACGCGGCCGTAATCGTAGACGCGGTACGTCGTGTTGGAGTTCTGCTGGATCTCACAGATGATGATGCCCTTGCCGATGGCGTGCAGCGTGCCCGAGGCGATGAAGAAGACGTCGCCCTTGTGGACCGGCACCTGATTGCAGACCTCGAGCAAGGTGTTATCGGCAATGCGCTGTTCGAATTCTTCTTTCGAGATGGCGTGCTTGAAGCCGTAGATCAGCGTGGCGCCCGGCTCGCAGTCGACGATGTACCACATCTCCGTCTTGCCGTATTCGCCCTCGACGCGCATCGCGTAGTCGTTGTCCGGATGGACCTGGACCGAGAGGTTGTCCTTCGCATCGATGAGCTTGATGAGCAGCGGGAAGTACGGGAACTTCTTCGCGTGCTCGCCGAGAACGGCAGGACCCGCCTCATCGAGATACGACTTGAGCGTGCGGCCCGCCTCCGGGCCGTTCTCGATGATGCTCATGCCATCCTTGTGGCAGGCGAGCTCCCACGACTCCGAGACCTTCTCGAGGTCCGTCTTCTTGCCGTAGTCCGTCTTGAGCTTCGTGCCGCCCCAGATGTAATCCTTGAGCGGTGCCTGTAATTTCATTGGATACAAATCCATCAACCTCCTATGCTATTCGTCGAATCCATCTTGTTCCATTATACTGACTTGTCATATCCACGTCAATAAAGAATATATCTTTTATACACTAAAATAAGCATTTTACGCAATTCCAGGCAAAGCGCAATCAAAAAGAGCCATGGCTATGCCATAGCTCTTTTCTGTATTTTTTCAGTTGGGATTACTCGTTGACGACCGTGCCGTCAACCGTAACCGTAGCAGCAGCATCTTCATGCGCTGCCGGGGCGACAGTCTTGACCGTCACGTCGGGGATGACCGTCTGGGCATTGCTGTTCTGCGCAGATTCATCCTGCTTGTTCTGGGCCTCGATGCTCGACTGCTGAGTCGGCTCAAAGCTCTTGACCGTATCCTTGACGAGTGCCTGTTTCTCCTCTGCACTTGCCTGGCTGTCCTCGATGGCCTCTGCATAGCCCTTGACCTGAGCAGCCTTCTCCTCATCCGTCATCTTGCTGTCGCTGAGCTTCTCAGCCTGCTGCTTGACAGCTGCCGAGACATTGTCCTTGTTGTCGGCAATGGCCTTCGTCATGTCCTGCTTGCCCTGCTCGATGTTCTTCTTGACATCAACGGCAGGCTTCGGATCCGGCGTGACAATCGGCTTGTCCGGATTGGTCGGCTTCGTCGGGTCGGTCGGCGTAGTCGGATCAGTCGGCTTCGTCGGGTCAGTCGGCTTCGTCGGGTCGGTTGGCGTAGTCGGGTCTGTCGGCGTAGTCGGATCAGTCGGCTTCGTCGGGTCGGTCGGCGTAGTCGGATCAGTCGGCTTCGTCGGGTCGGTCGGCTTCGTCGGGTCAGTCGGCTTCGTCGGGTCAGTCGGCTTCGTCGGGTCAGTCGGCTTCGTCTCGATGGTCTTCATGCCCGGTGCAAATTCCGTATTCTTCGCATCGTACTTGACATCCTTGCCGACATTGACCGGCGCGCCATTGCCCTTGATGCTCGTATCCGTCATCTCAGACTGCTGACCCGTAGCAAAGAATACTTTCGCATTTGCGCTCTTTGCCGAGGACTGGCCATCGATCGTCACCGTATTGCCGACGACCAAGACGCCATCGTCGCCACTGATGTTCGAGTCCTTGATGTTGACGTCCATGCCATCCGTTGCCGTGTTGATATACGGGCCCTTATCCTCATCCGTATACGATGCGCGAGCATCGACGAGGATGCCACCGTCACTACCCGTAGCCGTCAGGTTGGAGTTCTCCATTGTGAGATTGCCCGAGCTCAGTTCAATGATACCTTGATTCGTAAGCTTCGTATCACGGACGCTCATCGTATTGTCCTTCGTAGCCTGCCACGTATCAGAAGAGCCATCGATTCTCTTATAGGTATTCAGCGCATTGATGTCAAGGTCTTTATCGTTCGTCGTGCTGAGGTCAGAGCCTTGGAGCGCGACCGTCTTGCCATAGGCCATGACATTACCCAATGCGGAGAGCTTCGTGTCCGTCATCGTGAGATTGCCCGTCTGATTGACAGCACCAATAGTAAAACCAACATTATCCTGATCGACCAGCGTCACATCTTTGGCTGCTGCGATGCGGATAACGCCATTCGAGCCATACGTTTTATCGGTCGGCGTACCAACCTCGATGTTTGCCTTGTCAAAGTTGACATTGGCACCGACAAAGGTTACATCCTCATTCGAATGGATTGTCGAATCGCTGATGGAGAGATTCGTCGCATCCGTGCCCTTGATGGTATTGCCTGCATCCGTGTAGCTGCTGCCTGCGACCATCTCGAGATCGCCCGCCGTCAGATTCGAACCATTCACATCGACCCTGCCGCCGATAATTGCCATGGCATCATCTGAAGTCATCGTCGTATCCTTGACCAAAATAGAATTGTCAGCCGTGCTCGTTGAATCATCAATAGTAGTAGACTGTTTGTTTGCCACAAGGAAGATGCCCTCTCCCTCGGCCGATTTCACGTCCTTGACACCATCGAGTGCAATGCTAGCTCCATACACGCCGATATCAGCACCAGATTCTATGCTGCCGCCCGTTACTTTGACCGTGTTGAATGAATCTGTCGTTGTCTCATCGCCATAAGTTTTGAAGGCTTCAATATCGATATTGTTATCCTTCTCGTTTGTCTTGGCGAGTGCTTTCAGGTTCGTATTCTCCAGTTCAATCGAACCACCCCAAAGGGCGATACTCTCGTTCGATGTCAGGTCGGAATCCTTAATGTTCAGAGCTGCGCCATCCTTATTCTGCACGTTCGCTACGCTACCATTGATATCGTCGAGAACGATACTCTCGCCATTCAAGGCAGCGACTGTCATATACGGCGTTGGCTCACCTTCCTTGACTTCCGCCTTCAATTCCGTCAGAGTCAGATCAGAATCAGCGATGGATGTCTTGCCGCCAATGACATGCATGTAATCCGCCGAAGCCGTCACATTGTCCAGATTGAGCTGATTGCCCTGACTGAAGTTCAGCTTGACACTCTCATCATCATTCACAGCATAAGTATCAGCAGCTATGATATCCAAAGACGTACTCGGATTTTCCTTAGTCCCTGACTTGATGTTCAAGTTCGTTCCCTTCATGTTGATAGTGTTACCGAGGAAATAGGAATCCGTATAATCATTGTTGATATTGAACTTGGCTTTTCCGATTTCGACCGTATTGCCCTGTTCTGTCGTTGCCGATGCGATATCCTGAACCTTTTTGTACAAATCCAAATTTGCTTCTTTTGCCGCTGCAACAACCAGAGTTGTCTCATTCTTCGGGTAATCGCTCGTATCATACACAGAATCGCTGATTGTTACGTTATCGGCAATCTTGACTTTGTTGCCGAGCAGGCCGAGGAATGGGCCTACCGTGATATTTGCGCCATTCTCAATGGTGATGCCCTTGCTGTTGGATTTACCCGTCAAAGCGAGATTCGTGAGGCCATTGTTGAGGACATCCAGCAGCTGATTGTCCGTAGCATCCAACGTCGATAAGACCAAGCCGCCCGCATCGATGCGTGCGCCACCGCCGACGAGAATGCCGTTCGGGTTGATCAGGTAGACGTTACCATTCTTTGCGTTCAGCGTGCCGAACAGCTGTGACATCTTGGAGCCAGGAGCGACGTGGTTGATGACATTGAGGTAATCCTGACCGAATTTGAAATTCAGAACCTCACCCTTGTCGATGTTGAATGTCTTCCAGTCAATCAGGGCATTGCTGTTGACGTTGATGGTGCCGCCACTAGCGACCGTGCCATTGACGATGCCCGTGACTTTGCCGTCCACGACATTGCCGCCCGTCGGCATGGCGAAGACGCTCTGCGAAAGGGCCAAGCAGATGGCTGCGGTCAGGAAGGCTTTTCTCGATTTATGCTTGAAACTCCATTTCATGTTGCTCACTCTCCCTTAGAACTGTTTCGTCAGGCTGACCTGCCATGGACGATGGGCATGGCTCTGGTAGCTGTCGAGGTCGTCGTAGATCTTGGCGTAGCTCAGCGTGCCGAACCAGCCGTTGTCCTTGTCGTAATAGTTGTAGCCGAGGCCGTAGCTGGCGAGGTTCTCGCTCGTCAGCTCGCCGTTGTAGCTGTTGTTGTTGACGAGGCGGCCGAAGTCGTTGAAGAGCACGAAGCGCTGGTGCTTCGCGAATTCCGGCGTGTAGATCTCGAAGCTGCCGACGTAGCCCTTGTCGGCGCTCGCAACGCGCTCCTTGAAGCCGCGGATACTCGTCATGCCGCCCGCACCAATCTGCTCCGTCGTCACGACGTTGTCCTTCGTGTACTGACCGTTCATGCGCAGGCCGAAGATCCAGTCGGACGGCACGCGGTACTGGTAGTTGAAGCTGGCCTTGATCAGGTTGAACTGCTTGTCGCTGCCGTAGCGGTATTCGTTGAACTTGTCCTGATTGCCGTTGATGTTGCCCGTGTAGCCGAGGCTCCAGGCGAAGAAGTCACGGTTGCGGCGCAGGATGTCGACATACGATGCCGAAGCCGTCGTGACCTCGAAGTCCACGCCGTCGTGCAGCAGGTTCTGGCCCGCATAGCGGTAATCCTGTGCGTTGTTGTAGTGCTTGTAGTCGAGGCCGACATCCATGAAGTTCTTGCGCGCCTGCGTGTACTTGAAGTTGTGCTGGTAATGTGCACCGACCGTGTGGCCGCGGCCCGTCGCGCTGATGCCGAGGCCGCCGAAGTTCGCGATCTGGCCGAGGTCGACGTCCGAGTAGCTGTAGGTGAAGTAGGCGCTGTCACCGTGCTGCGGCAGCAGGGCGCGGTAGACGACAGCGGCCTGCTTGACATCGTCCCAATGGCCCGGCGAGGTGACGTAGGCGACACCGAGCGCATCGGCGCGGCCCGTCAGGTTCGCGTTCGTGTACGACGTGCTCATGCGCCAGTCGCCCGTGTAGTCATCGCCGGAGTTGTTGACGTTGACCGAGACGTGCTCAGCCTTCTGCTCCTTGACGGACAGGAGCAGATGATACGTGCCATCCGTCTGGCGCTGGAAATCCGCATCGAGCTTTGCAGCATTCGTGTCATTGACAAGCTGCAGTTCTCTGGATAATTCCGAGACATCGATCTTCGACTTGTTCAGGGACGGCACCATGCGGCGGATCATGCCCTCGCTCCAGTGCTGATTGCCCTCAATCGAGACCGAGGAGACATCCATACCGGGAGCTGCGCTGGCCGATGCCGAGAAGGCAGCGGATACCGACATCCCTAATCCCACAGCGACAGCCATCATGGCTTTTCTTCTTTGATTCATGCGAATCGCCCTTTCTTTTGGTTCCCCCATAACAGTAATAGAACTCTACGCTTTAAGCGGCAACGACTTAAACTGCACTTACATTTTAATTAAGTCCTGCTAAAGAATATCATACTACAAATGTCCCCCCCGGCAAGACACTTATGCCACTTGTGTATGATTTCGGAAAATAAGCATAACAAAAAGTCCCTGCAGGCGCCATTTCGGTGAAAATGGTGCTTGCAGGGACTTTTATTGCACTCAGCTCTGCTGCAGGATGGTGTAATTCTCGGGATGCATGCCGGGCTTGACGGTGACTTTGATGTCGGTGCCGAACTCGGCGGCGAGGTTCATCATGAGCTGGTTGGCGCGCAGCTCTTCGGCGACGGTCTCGTGGACTTCGATTTCGTAGCCCTCGCGCGCGTGAGACTTGCGCTCCATGCGGCGGATGTCGCGGCTGATGCGGATGGCGACGGTTTCCGGCGACTCGATGCGGCCGCGGCCGTGGCAGATGGGGCACTCGCTGTAGACGATGCTGTCGATGTTCTGGCGCGTCTTCTTGCGCGTGATCTCGACGAGGCCGAGGCTCGTGATGTCGACGATGTTCGTCTTCGTGCGGTCGTGTTTGACCTGCTCGCGCATGTAGGTGAGCAGCTCTTCCTTCTGCGTCTCCTTCTCCATGTCGATGAAGTCGACGATGATGATGCCGCCGATGTCGCGCAGCCGGATCTGCTTGAGGATCTCGGCGGCAGCCTCGAGGTTCGTCTGGTAGACGGTGTCGCCAAGGTTCGTCTTGCCGACGTACTTGCCCGTGTTGACATCGATGACGGTCAGCGCCTCGGTCTTGTCGATAACGAGGAAGCCGCCCGACTTGAGCTCGACCTCGCGCGCGCCGAGTTTCTCGATCTCCTCTTCGATGTGGTACGCCTTGAAGATTGGCGTCTTCGCTTCATAGAAGCGGATGCGGTCGACGAGCTCCGGCGAGTTGGCCTCAACGAGGCTGCGCACGCGCTGGTACGCCTCCTCGTTGTCGATGACGAGCTCGTCGATGTCCGCCGTGAAGCGGTCGCGCACGAGGCGGATGAGGAGGTCCGCATCGCGATAGAGCAGCGTTGAGCCCTTCGCCTTGAGCTTGTAGCGCGCGAGGATGGACTCCCAGAGCCGCACGAGGTAGCGCACGTCCGCGGCGAGGCTCTGCTCGCTCTGGCCTGCGGCGACCGTACGGATGATAAGACCCATGCCCTTCGGACAGATGCGCTCGGCAATCGCGTGCAGCCGCGCGCGCTCCCCCTCATCCTCGATGCGGCGCGACATGCCGATGTAGGCGGCCGTCGGCATCAGGACGACGTTGCGCCCCGGCAGGGAGATGTGCATCGTCGCACGCGGCCCCTTCGTGCCGATGGCGTCCTTGACAATCTGGATGGGCAGGCTCTGCCCGATGTGGATGCGCGCGTTCTGCGGCATGGACTCGATGGTCTCATGCGGCAGGCCGTCGCCGATGTACAGGAAGGCATTCTTGCCGGTGCCGATGTCGACAAAGGCGGCCTGCATGCCCGGCAGGACATTCTGCACGCGCCCCTTGTAGATGTTGCCGACGAGATGCGAATGCGAGGAACGCTCCATCTCCACCGCCTGCAGCTCGCCGTCTTCGAGCAGGGCCATGCAGGTCTCCTCCGGCACCATGTTCACGATGATCGATTTCATGACGTCACCTCACTCCAATCCCAATCATAGATGTGAATTCTCTTCTTGTCAGACTAAGTCGATAAGCTTCTTGCCATTGCCGAAGATGCCCTGGCGCTCAATGAGGGCCTCGGCCGGGTTCACGGCGAGCCCAAAGTCCTTGGCGATCAGCGCGAGGACTTCGAGTGGCTTGACGCTGCCCGACTGCGTGATGACGATGTCCATCGTCAGTCGGAGCTCGCCGTCCGCTACGGCAAAGGCAACGGGCTTCTTCATGTACTGCTTCGTCTCGATGTCGCGCGTCTTCTTGGGCGTCACGCGGTGCCAGACGGCCTCGCCCGCCTTGTTGTAGGCGTCGATGCTCGTCTTCGCCTCGGCCTCGGTGCCTGCAAACGGCACGTGCAGCTTGTAGATGGCCTCGTCGGCCTCCGACATCAGGGCCTTGTGCTTGCCCTTGATCTCGCGGAGCTTCAGGAGCTTGGCCCCCGGTGGCAGTTCCTTCTGCAGGCGGTCGAAGATCTCTGGCTGGCACAGTGGCTTCGTGAGCTCGAAGTCCATGTACTCCGAGGCGCTCGTGACGCCGAGCGAGAGGGCCGAGGCAAAGGCCACCTTCATGTGCGGGTTGAAGCCCTCCGAATAGGCCATCGGCAGCTTGGCGCGGTCGAAGGCGCGCAGGAAGAGGTTCGCATAGTCGAGATGCGAGACGTAGCGAAGCTCCTCGCCCTTCGTGATCTCAGCGCGCCAGGCGTAGAGCGTGCGCGGGCGGCCAGGTCCTTTCGGGTCGCTTGCCGGTGCAGGCGTCGGTTCCGCTGCCTGCTGTTTCTCGGCAGCCTTTTCCTGCTCTGCCTCAAAGCGCGCGTCTTCCTGCTTCTTGTAGTCGATGACGTGCACGCCGAGGTTTGGGCAGATGCCGCAGGCCGTGCAGCGGCCGCGGCGGCAGTCCTCGGTCAGGCTCGCGTTCATCGCGTGGTGCCACTCGCGCAGCAGGAACTCCTGATTGACGCCCGGCGAGGTGACGAGCCACGGCAGCGGCTCGTTGAAGTTGCGCGTGCGCAGGTTGTAATAGCCCATGTCGACGCCGCACTTGCGGAAGGCCTCGTGCCAGACGTCGTCGCGGTAGAGGTCCGACCAGCCATCGAACTTCGCACCGTCCTGCCAGGCCTGATGGAGCACTTTCGCGAGGCGGCGGTCGCCGCGCGCGAAGACGCCCTCGATGACGGAGAGGCGCGCGTCGTGGTAGTTAAAGGTGATGGCGCGGTCCGTGATGTGCTCCTTGAGCAGCTGCTGGCGGCGCTGGAACTCCTCGATGGGCAGCTGGCCGAACCACTGGAACGGCGTGTAGGGCTTCGGCACGAAGCAGGCAACGGAGATCGTGACCTTGCAGCCGCGCTTGCCCTTAATCTCGGTGTAGAGGTCGACGACCTTCTTGGCGAGCTCGGCGATGCCGATGACGTCTTCGTCCGTCTCCGTCGGCAGGCCCATCATGAAGTAGAGCTTGACCTGCTTCCAGCCCTGGCGGAAGGCGGCGCCGCAGGCCTTCATGAGGTTCTCCTCCGTCACGCCCTTGTTGATGACGTCGCGCAGGCGCTGCGTGCCCGCCTCCGGTGCGAACGTCAGGCCAGACTTCCTCACCTGCTGCATCTTGTGGGCGAGGTCGATGGAGAAGCTGTCGATGCGCAGGGACGGCAGCGAGAAGCTGACCTTCTCATCGCGGAAGTCCGCCATGAGGTCGTCGACGAGGCGGCCGAGGCAGGAGTAGTCGGCCGACGACAGCGAGGTCAGGCTCATCTCGTCATAGCCCGTCGCGTCGACGAGGCCGCGGGCCATCTTGCGCAGGTTCTCCTCCGTGCGTTCGCGGGCCGGACGGTAGCAGATGCCGGCCTGGCAGAAGCGGCAGCCGCGCGAGCAGCCGCGGAAGAGCTCGAGCATGATGCGGTTGTGCACGATGTCCATGTAGGGCACGATGGGATGCTCGACCGAGATGGCATCGTCCATATCGCGGATGACGCGCTTGTAGATGACGGGCTTGGCCGCCTCCGCGAGCGGACGCAGGGCCTTGTAGTTGCCTTCTTCGTCGTACTCTGGCTCGTAGAACGACGGCACGTAGATGCCATCGGCAGAGAGCAGGCGCCGCAGGAACCCCTTGCGGCCGCCCGGTCGGCCTGCCTTCTTCCAAGCCATGAAAGCGTCCGACACCTCGACGATGGCCTCTTCGCCCTCGCCGACGATGAAGAAGTCGAAGAAGTCGGCCACCGGCTCGACATTGTAGACGCACGGGCCGCCGCCGACGATGAATGGCATGTCCTCGCCGCGGTCCTTCGCATAGAGCGGGATGCCTGCGAGGTCGAGCATGTTGAGCACATTCGTGTAGATCATCTCGTACTGCAGCGAGAAGCCGACGAAGTCAAAGGCGGCGATCTCCGTCTTCGTCTCGAGCGAGAAGAGCGGCATCTTGCGCTTGCGCATCTCCTCCTCCATGTCCGTCCAGGGTGCGTAGACGCGCTCCGCCGCGATATCCTTGCGACGGTTGAGCACTTCGTACAGGATGGCGAGCCCGAGGTTGCTCATGCCGACTTCGTAGACATCCGGCAGGGCCAGCGCCCAGGTGCAGTCGACCGATGCATGGTCCTTGATGACGGCATTCCACTCGCCGCCCGTGTAGCGCGCTGGCTTCAGGACGGACTGCAGCACTTCGTGTTCGAGTCGTACCATTGGTTGATTTCCTCCGTATCTCAAAAAAAGCCTCCCCTCTCTCGGGACCGAAACAGGGAAGGCTGGGCCCTCTGGCCCATCTAAAAGACTAGTTTTTGTTTGCGCCGCTCGATGTTGAGCAGGATGGCGATCGACATGATGTTCGTCGTCAGCGAGCTGACACCATAGCTCATGAGCGGGAGCGGGATGCCGGTGACCGGCATGATACCCATCGTCATGCCGACGTTGACGAGCACATGGAAGGCCAGCATCGAAGTGATGCCCGTGGCCAGCAGGCGGCCGAATGTGTCGCCCGCATCGCGCGCCGTCACGACACCGCGCCAGAGCACGATGAGGTAGAGGAGCAGCAGGAACGTCACGCCGACAAAGCCGAGTTCCTCGCCGACGACGGCGAAGATGAAGTCGGTGTGATTCTCCGGCAGGAAGTTCAACTGGCTCTGCGTGCCGCCGAAGAGGCCCTTGCCGAAGAGCATGCCCGAACCGATGGCGATCTTGGACTGGATGATGTGATAGCCCGAGCCCAGTGGGTCGACGTTCGGGTTCATGAAGACCGTCAGGCGCATCTTCTGGTAATCCTTGAGAAAGTGCCAGAACAGCGGGAACGCCGCGATGCCCGCGGAGAAGATGCCGAGGAGCAGCTTCTTGTTGATGCCGGCGATGTAGACCATGCCGAAGAAGATGGCCATGAAGACGAGCGAGGTGCCGAGGTCCGGCTGCTTCAAGACCAAGAGGAACGGCACGCCGACGTAAGCCGCGACGGGCACGAGGTCGCGTATCGTATTGAGGTGACCGATCTTATCGTCGAGCATCGTCGCGATCGAGATGATCATGATGAGCTTCGAGAACTCCGACGGCTGGATGCTGATCGGGCCGATCGTGATCCAGCGCTGGGCGCCGAGTGCCGACTGGCCGACGAGCATGACGGCCACGAGCAGGATGAGGTTGAACACGTAGAGCTTGTTGCCGTATCCCTGCAGGACCTTGTAGTCAAAATTCATGAGGAAAGCCGCCATGGCGACGTTCACGAGCGCAAAGATGCCCTGACGCTGGACGAACCAGTAGCGCTCCTCACTCGGTGTATTGATGTGCGTCGCACTGCCGATGATGACGAGGCTCATGATGATGATGGCCGCCGTCGCAGCAATGAGGATGTAGTCCGTTCGACGCAGATAACGTTTGTTCATCATTCCGTACGTCTTCTCACTTCTTTCCCGCGTCGTGCTTCATGCGGTTGACCGGGATATTCGCGACGAGCGCGACGGAGTTGTCGTCGTTCTCGAGCGAGATATCCATATCCTTCTGATTGATGTCCATGTAATTCGAGATGACCTTGATGATGTCATTCTTGAGATTGTCCATGACTTCCGGCGAGACATTGGCGCGGTCATGGATCAGCACGACCTTGAGGCGGTCATGCGCGATCTGCCCCGATCTCTCTTTCTTGCCAAAAATCTTCTTGACCAAATCCAGCATGCCTGTCCCCCCTTATGCTCCAAACACGCGGCGCTTGAGCCTCTGGAAGAAGCCCTCTTTCGGGAATTCCATGAACGGAATATCCTCGCCGCAGATGCGTCCGACGATGTTGCGGTAAGCCTGACCGGCCAGCGAGTGCTCCATCGTGATGCACGGCTCGCCCTTGTTGGTGCTCGTGACGACCATCTCGTCGTCCGGCACCTGGCCGATGCAGTCGATTGAGAGGATGTCGTTGATGTCGTTCATGTCGAGCATGTCGCCGCTCTCGACCATCTGCGGGCGGATGCGGTTGACGATGAGCTTGATGTCCTCTTTCTCGGCGCGCGAGAGCTCGCCGATGATCTTGTCGGCATCGCGGACGGCCGAGATCTCCGGCATCGTCACGACGATGGCCGTGTCAGCGGCAGCAATGGCCGTCTTGAAGCCCTGCTCGATGCCGGCGGGGCAGTCGATGAGGATGTAGTCGAACTCCTTGCGCAGGTCTTCGCAGAGCTTGACGAGCTGCTCTGGGTTGACGCTCGTCTTGTCCTTGACCTGCGAGGTCGGCAGCAGGAAGAGGGTCTCGTACTTCTTGTGGCGCACGAGGGCCTTCTTGTAGGGGACGCGGCCCTCTGCGACGTCGATGAGGTCGTACATGATGCGGTTCTCGAGGCCGAGGAGCAGATCGAGATTGCGCAGGCCCGTATCCGTGTCGACGAGAACGACCTTCTTGCCGCGCATGGCGAGGCCGACGCCGAGATTTGCCGTCGTCGTCGTCTTGCCGACACCGCCCTTGCCCGAAGTGATTACATAAACTTTGCTCATACCCCTTATTCCTACCTTTCTATCGGTTCGATGACAATCTGCCCATCTTTTATCGAAGCGCGCTCGGCGCGCTCCGTCATCTCCATGTGGTCCGGCGAACGCGCGATGAGATTCGCGATGCGGATCTGCGTCGGCATCAGGTGATCGGCAATGATGAAGGAGTTCGTATCACCCGAGGCACCGGCGTGGACGAGGCCGCGGCAGGTGCCGCGGATGTCGATGCTGCCGCCCGCGATGATCTGCGCGCCGGGATTGACGTTGCCGCAGACGAGCACCGAGCTCGCCGTGCGGATTTCCTGGCCGCCGCGCAGCGTGCGGTTGACCACGACCATCTCCTGCACCTGCGGGTCCTTCTTGCGGGCCGCAGGCGAAGCGGACTTCTGCTTCTTAGCGGCTGGAGCGGTGGGCTTTCCCTCAGGTGCCGCAGTCTCCTCCGCCCCCATCGTCCTGCAGATCAGGCCGTGCTCGTGGAAGAGCTTCTGGAGTCTGGCAAGCTCCTCCTTCAAGAAGCGCTCGCGCGGCACGAGCACAAGCGTCCCGCGCAGGAAAAAGCCGGAGCCGGACTCGAGCTTCTGCTCGATGTGCTTCCAGATGTCATCAAAAGAGGCGCCCTCTGCAAAACTCAGCTGCAGTCCTTTTCTCCCGCCCTTGATCTTCACAATCTCATCATGCATAATGACTGCCGATTCTCCTCTCTATCTTATGACCTTGCAGCCCTGCGGCCGCTCATCACTTCTTATCGCCGCTGTCCTGATTGAGGCCAAAGGCTGCCTCGAGGATCTTGCGGCCAATCGGAACGGCCGACTGGGAACCGTAGCCGCCGTTCTCGACGATGACGGCCACGACGATATTCGGATTGTCGAACGGGCCATAGGCGACGAACCAGCCGTGATCGCGGCCCTGCGAGTTCTCCGCCGTACCCGTCTTGCCGGCGATGTCCACTGTGAAGCCGCGGAAGCTCGAAGCTGCCGTGCCGTACTTCGTGACGTCGTGCAGGCCGTCCTGGACGAGCTTGATGTCCTCTTCCGGCACGTCGAGCTGCGACAGGAGTTCCGGTTGGAAGTCCTTGACGACGCTGCCGTCCGGCGCGATGATGCGGTTGACGACATGCGGCTTGTAGCGCTTGCCGTCGGCAGCGATCTCGCCCATGACCATCGCGGCCTGAAGCGGCGTCACGAGGTTGAAGCCCTGGCCGATGGCGGCATCGAAGGTCTCCGACAGGTACCACTCGCCATCATCAAAGTTCTTCTCCTTGTAGCGGCGGTTGGCGACGAGGCCCGTGGCCTCATACGGCAGGTCGATGCCCGTCTTTGCGCCAAGGCCGAACATGCGCGCGTACTTCTCGAGGCGGTCGATGCCGAGGCGGTTGCCCATCTCGTAGAAGTAGACGTTATCCGAGTGCGCGAGCGCCGTGCGGAAGTTCAGCCAGCCGAGGGCCTCGCCGTCGGCATTGCCCTTCGGGATGATCCAGTGGTGGCCGGAGTCGAAGATCTGCTCATCCGGCGTGACGACGCCCTCGGTCAGGGCAGCCGTGCCCGTGACGATCTTGAAGGTGGAGCCCGGCGGGTACTCACCCGTGATTGTCTTGTTGTCCATCGGGTGGTACGGGTTGTTGTTGAGCTGGTTCCAGTCCTTCGACGAGATGCCATGCGCGAAGAGGTTCGGGTCGAAGGCTGGACGGCTGACCATCGCGAGGATCTCGCCGGTCTGCGGGTTCATGACGACGGCCGCCGCTGCATGCGCACCGATCTGCGTGAGCTGCTCGTCGACGGCCTTCTCGGCTGCCTGCTGCAGGTTGATATCGATCGTGAGTTCGAGATCATCGCCCGGGACCGGCTCCTTGCGGCCGAGGATCTGCACGGGCTTGCCCGACACGTCGACCTCGACCTGCTGGCCGCCGTTCTCACCGCGCAGTTCCTTATCGTAAACTTTCTCAAGGCCGAACTTGCCGATGATGTCGCCGGACTTGTAGCCCTCGTCCTTCATCTTCTCGAGCTCGGTGTCATTGATCTCACTGACGTAGCCGAAGGTATGCGCGCCCTCCTGCTTGAGGATGTAGTCGCGGATTGGCGTCACTTCGATGACGACGCCGGGGTACTGGCTCTTCTGCTCCTCGATGATGGAGACGATGTCCGGCGTGACATCCGTCTTGATGCGGATGGGGTTGAAGCCGCTGTGGCCGGCAATCTTCGTCTTGATCTCATCCGTCGGCACCTTCAAAAGATCCGACAGGCGGTCGATGACATCATCCGAGATTGGCGCGGTCAGCGGCAGGAGTGAGACCGAGAAGCCCGGGCGATTCGTGACGAGCAGCTCGCCGTTGCGGTCGTAGAACGTGCCGCGCGGTGCCATCGACGGCACGATGCGGATGCGGTTGCCGTCCGCGAGGCCGGCGTAGTACTCCCCCTGATAGATCTGCAGGTAGGCAGCCCGCCCGATGAGAACGGCAATGACCAGGACCGATATGATCATCAAAGTCCGTAATCTGCTGTTGATTTCATCATTATCCAAAATCGAATCTCTCCCATAACGAAAGGCACCCCGCAAGGTGCCTTAATCATTGCCAAAACGTCTGCTGCCCCAGAGAGGCTGCTGTCATGCTTTCTTCCCGTACCGCTTGTCAAGCTCGTAGGCCAGACGGTGTACAGGATAAGCGAATGCCAGCTGATAGATGAGCATCGGCAGGAGCGTGTACTGCATGTGGCCCATCAGATTAAAGCGATACCCTAATAATAGCATAAGTAACGCCAAAATAAAATAGTTCACCGTCGTCACGACTAAAGAGGCGACGACCGGCAGGAAAAACTGCTCCTTGAATACCTGGTCGGAGAACTTGCCGACGCAGAAGCCGAGCACGAGGCGCGTGAACGCGTTCATGCCCAGGAAGGTCCCGCTCGCGAGATCCTGCAGGAGTCCGAGAGCGAAGCCGGAGAGCGCACCGACGCGCGCTCCCTTGAGGAAAGCCGTCGAGGTGACGAAGAGCAGCAAGAGGTCTGCCGTCACGCCGTGATAGGCGATGAGCGGCAGCAGGGAGGTCTGGAGCGCGTAGAGGATGACGACGGCGAGTGCCGTCACGCCTGCATTCTTCATTGTGCGCTCCCCTCTCCGCTGTCCGCGCTGCTATCCGAACTGCTCGAGCCGTCCGAGCTGGAAGAATCGGACGAATCCTCATCGCCATTTGCAGCGGCAGCCTGCTCTGCAGCCTGAGCCGCTGGGTCTGTCTCCGTGCCCGGCGTCTGCGGCGGCGTCTTGAGTGGCTCTGGCGGCGCCTCGCGGGAAGCCGTGATGACCATGACGTCCTCGAGCTTCTGGAAGTCGACAGCCGGCTCGAGCACGGCAATCTTCAGCAGGCCGCCCTCATCGTTGCGCATCTCTGCAACGGTACCGACATTGAGCCCCTTCGGGTACACCCCTCCGAAGCCAGAGGTCACGACGACATCGCCCTCCTCAACATCTGCCGTCTTCGGGATGTTGACCATGCGCGGCATGGTCGGGTTGTCCATATCGCCCTCGACGATGCCAGCGACGCGGGAATCCGCGCGCTGGACGAGCGTGCCGACCGACGAGCGCGGGTCGAGCAGGAGCTGGACCTTCGAAGACGTCGGGCCGGCTTCAATGACGTGGCCGACGAGTCCCTTGTCCGTCACGACGGCCATGTCGACATCAACGCCGTCGCGCGTGCCGCGGTTGATCTCGATGACGCTCGACCAGGTGGCCGACTCGCGGCCGATGACCCTTGCGGCGACGAGGTCGAACTGCGTCGCCGTCTGCTTGTAGCCGAGCAGCGCGCGCAGGCGCTGGTTCTCCGCATCGTACTCGCTCGCGTGGAGGTTCTGGATGCGGAGCTGCTCGACTTCATTGCGCAGCATCTTGTTCTGCTCGTGCATCGTAGCGATTTCCCAGATGTTGCTCGTCACGTAATTGAGCTGGCTGCCGACCCACGAGATCGCGCGCTGGAACGGTGTGAGCACGATGGAGACGGCCTGCTCCGCCACAGGTGCCTTGAAGCGGCCCCGCGCCGAGAAAAAGATGATGCAGAAGAGGCTGATGAGCACGAAGATCAGGATCAGGATCTTCTTGCCCGTTCCCTTCTTATTATTCCTTCTGTATTTTCCACTCATCACTGTCTCAGCTTCTTTGAGGTCATGACAACACGCTTGAGGAGTTCGATGTTCTCAAGCGATTTGCCCGTGCCTTCACCGACACAGGACAGAGGATCTTCGGCTACGAGCACCGGCATGCCCGTCTCGTGTGCGAGCAACTGGTCGAGGTTCTTGAGCAGTGCGCCGCCGCCCGTCATCATGATGCCATGGTCCATGACATCGGCTGCGAGCTCTGGCGGCGTCTTCTCGAGCGTGGCCTTGACGGCATCGACGATCTTGTAGATGGGCTCGCCGAGTGCCTCGCGGATCTCCTTCGCCTGGATCGTGATTGTCTTCGGCAGGCCGCTGACGAGGTCACGGCCGCGGATGTCCATCGACGTATCCGTCTCCGGCGTCACGATGGCCGTGCCGATGTTGATCTTGATCTCCTCAGCCGTGCGCTCGCCGATCATGAGGTTGTACATGCGCTTGATGTACTGGACGATGGCCGAGTCCATCTCGTCACCGCCGATGCGGATGGAGCGGCTCGTGACGATGCCGCCGAGCGAGATGACGGCAATCTCCGTCGTGCCGCCGCCGATATCGACGACCATGTTGCCCGTCGCCTCTTCTACTGGCAGACCGGCACCGATGGCAGCAGCCATCGGCTCCTCGATGAGGTATGCCTCACGCGCACCTGCCTGCTGAGCGGCATCGATGACGGCGCGCTTCTCGACTTCCGTCACACCAGAAGGAACGCCCACGACGACGCGCGGGCGCACGAACGACTTCGTGTTCATCGCCTTGCGGATGAAATACTTGAGCATGGCCTGCGTCACATCAAAGTCAGCAATGACACCGTCCTTCATCGGGCGGATGGCGACGATGTTGCCCGGCGTGCGGCCGATCATCTGCTTTGCCTCATCGCCGACGGCCAGGACGTCTCCCGTATCACTCTTTATGGCGACAACAGAAGGCTCACGCAGGACAATCCCCCTGCCTTTCACATGGACGAGCGTATTGGCCGTGCCAAGGTCAATACCCATATCGTGAGATAAACCACCAAAAAGACTCCACATTTTACTGATAAACTCCCTTCAGAATTTCCTTATCGAAACAATACATACCATTGTAACACATCTCATAATGGATTGTAATGGTAAAATAGGGGAACGTCAAGAATTATTCAAGAAATCATGCCTTTTTCCTTCAAACTCAGGAAGCGATTGTCTCCGAGGATGATGTGGTCAAGGACGGGGATGTCGAGGATGCGCCCCGCCTTGACGAGCCGATCTGTGATGGCGAGGTCCTCGCGGCTCGGATTCGGGTCCCCGCTCGGGTGATTGTGTACGAGAATCATCGAGGCCGCCGCATAGCGGATGGCCATCGCGAAGACCTCGCGCGGATGCACGACGGAGGCCGACAGGCTGCCGATGGAGACATCCCGCAGCCCGAGGATGTGATTCTTCGTGTTGAGCAGCAGCACGGCGAAGTGCTCCTTCTGCTCGTAGCGCAGATGCGGCATGACGTAGTGCGCCGCATCCTCCGGTCCGTGGACGATCTGGACCTTCTCAGCTGCTTTCTTTGCGAGGCGGCGGCCGAGCTCGACGGCCGCGAGGATACTCGCCGCCTTCGACGGGCCGATGCCGTGAATGCCCGCGAGGTCCGCCACCGACGTATGCACGATGGAAGCGATGCCCCGCTCCTTGAACTTGCCGAGCACGGATTCTGCGAGGTGCAGGACCGATTGCTCGCGCGTCCCGGTATGCAGCAGCACGGCGAGGAGTTCTGCATTGCTCAGGGCGTCTGCCCCGTACGCGATGAGCTTCTCACGCGGCCGCTCATCCATTGGTAGATCTCGAACCATGATTGTCATAAAGATTCACGCCTGCCTTTCCGGCAAGCCGGCAGACCGCGTAGAGAGGCAGGCCGACGACGTTGGAGAACGAGCCTGCAATCGACTCGATGAACCTCGCCGCCCGTCCCTGGATGGCATACGCCCCCGCCTTGTCAAGCGGCTCTCCCGTCTCGACGTAGGCGGCAATCGCTTCGTCCGTCATCGGGGCAAAGAAGACGCGCGTCGTCTCGACATCCGTGAAGACTTCGTCTCCACGGACCCAGGCAATGCCCGTCGCGACCTCGTGTTCCCTGCCCGCCAATGCCTTGAGCATCGCCTTTGCCTCTTCCGCATCATGCGGCTTGCCATACACCCTGCCGTCGAGGAAGACGATGGTGTCGGCACCGAGCACAGGACGCCCGGGATTTTCCTTCGCCACAGCCTTTGCCTTGCGGACGGCGTTTTCCACTACGATCTCAGCAGGTGCCAGATTGCCGCCAGTCACTTCCTCCACCGAAGCGACCTTCACCTCAAAGCTGGCGTCGATCTGCTGCAGGAGCTCCCTGCGGCGCGGCGACGCGGATGCCAGAATAAACATGATATCCTTCCTTTCTCATCTTCTTGTACAATCCCTCAATAGCGGCGGTAGAGAACGATGGCCAGGATGATGCCGAGCATGCTCATGAGATTGGGCATGAAGGCAAGGCCGACCGTCAGCTTGACCACATAGAGGTTGATCGTCACGGGTGCCATATCGAAGACCGGAGACGTCGTCACGAGAAATGGCATGACGCCCGCCAGCGACGGCACATTCTTCAAGACCTCACCGAGTATGCCGCCGAGTATCGCACCGATGATCACGAACAGGATACACATGCCATATCCACGTCCACCAAACTTAGACAAGAGAACCCCTCCAAATCATAAAAATGTCTACTACTTTATCTATTCTTGCCCCATGCGCGAAATCCTGCCGAGGGGCATCGCTGCCACACAAAAAACCGGCCCACGAAAGGCCGGTCTAGTACAGAGAGCAATGCGCTGTATCAGAGCAGATAGCGCAGGTAGACGTAGACGGTCGAGATGGCGATCGTCATGATCATGATTGGGAAGCTGATCTTGAAGTAGTTCATGAACGAGATCTTGACGCCGCGGTCTGCCGCCATGCCGGCGACGATGAGGTTCGCCGATGCGCCGACGAGCGTGCCGTTGCCGCCGAGGCAGGCGCCGAGCGAGAGGCTCCACCAGACCGGCTCGAGGTTGTCGACACCCATCGCACCCATGTTCTGGATCAATGGGATCATCGTCGCGACGAACGGGATGTTGTCGAGGACTGAGGAGACGAGCGCCGAGAGCCAGAGCACAAGCAGCGACGTCTTCGTCACATCGCCCTCCGTGAGCGCCACGGCCCCCGTTGCGAGGTCGCGGATGACGCCCGTCTCACTGAGGCCGCCGACAGCAACGAAGAGGCCGATGAAGAAGAAGATGGTCGCCCACTCGACCTTGCGCATCGAGAAGTCCACATCGTGCTGGCTGCCGCCCGCGAGCAGCAGCAGCAGGAAAGCACCGAACAGAGCGACGACGGACGACTCGATATGCGTGAACGAATGCGTGAAGAAGCCGAGGATCGTCAGGCCGAGCACGAAGAGCGAGCGCGCGAGCAGCTTGCGGTCCTTCAGGGATTTCGTCTCGTCCATCTGCATGATCTCTGCCTGCAGCTCCGGCTTCGTGACCATCTGCTTGCGGTAGAGGACGTCCATGACGAAGAGCACTGCCGCCATGCAGAGGATGACGACCGGCGTGAGGTTCTCGATGAAGGCGACGAAGGTCAGTTCCTTGACCGCGCTGCCGATCATGATGTTCGGCGGGTCGCCAATCAGCGTTGCCGTGCCGCCGACATTCGAGGCAAGGATCTGCGTGAGCAGGAACGGCACGACCGGGATGTGCAGCTTAGTCGTGATGGCGAACGTGACCGGGACCATCAGGAGGACTGTCGTCACGTTGTCGAGGAAGGCCGAGAACAGGGCCGTGATGAAGCCGAGGTAGATGAGCAGGCGGCGCGGCTGCGCCTTTGCAGCCTTCGCCGTCTTGATGGCGACGTAGTCGAAAAGTCCCGTCTTAGCCGTGATGCTCACGAGGATCATCATGCCGATGAGCAGGCCGAGCGTGTTGAAGTCGATGTGGTGAAGGGCTGTGTCCACCGGCATGATGCCCACGATGATCATGAGGATGGCGCCCATCATGGCGACGATCGTGCGGTGTACCTTCTCTGAGACAATCAGCACGTACATGAGCACAAAGATAATGGCAGCTAACATTTCCATAAAGATAAATTCCTCCTTGGATGAATGACCTTCTTTCTTGTTTCCCTCTTCATGTGCCTGCAAAAAAATAAACGGAGCCCGTATTTGAACAGACTCCGCCTAAAATTCCCCTATGCAATTCACATATGTTCAGTATAACACAGCTGTCATCCCGATAGCAAGACAAAATTCGCGTCAATATGGAATAAAACAATAAAAAAGCTCCGATTTAACCGGAGCTCAACTTGCAAATGGTGCGTCTGGCAAGATTCGAACCCGCGACCCACGGCTTAGAAGGCCGTTGCTCTATCCAACTGAGCTACAGACGCATATGGATGGTCGGGATGACAGGATTCGAACCTGCGACATCCTGCTCCCAAAGCAGGCGCGCTACCAAACTGCGCTACATCCCGTTGTTACGTACTTTACTATTATAATGACTTCTCTGCGCCTTGTCAACGCATCCAGGAAAATTTTGCTCATGTCCCGCCACGATTCCCTGCCACAGGGAAAGATAAGTTGACAAGTTTACATCTGGATGATAACGTTAATCGTGTCGAAACTCTATTTTATTGCAATCATACGGAATATTGTCTACAGGAGGGTTCTCTATGATCAAGGAAGCCATTGAGAAAATCGTCAGTAAACAGGACCTCACCTATGATGAGGCCTACACCGTCATGAACGAGATCATGAACGGCGAGACGACGCAGGTACAGAATGCCGCCTACCTCGCCGCGCTCTCGACGAAGAGCACGAAGGCCGAGACCATCGATGAGATCTCGGGCTCGGCCATGGCCATGCGCGACCACGCGCTCAAGGTCGAACATGCGATGGACGTGCTCGACATCGTCGGCACGGGCGGCGATCACGCGCACAGCATCAACATCTCGACGACGGCGGCCATGATCATCGCCGCGGCCGGCGTCAAGGTCGCCAAGCATGGCAACCGCGCCGCCTCCTCGAAGTGCGGTGCCGCCGACTGCCTCGAAGCACTCGGCGTCAACCTCGACCAGCCCCCCGCTAAGGTCGTCGAAGAGCTCGAGAAGATCGGCATCTGCTTCATGTTCGCCCAGAAGTACCACGCTTCGATGAAGTACGTCGGTGCCATCCGCAAGGAACTCGGCATCCGCACAGTCTTCAACATCCTCGGACCGCTGACGAATCCAGCCCATCCGACGCGCATGATCCTCGGCGTCTACGACGAATACCTGCTCGAGCCGCTCGCCAACGTTCTCTTGACACTCGGCGTCAAGAACGGCATGGTCATCTACGGCCAGGACTGCCTCGACGAACTCTCGATGAGTGCCCCGACGAGCGTCTGCGAGTTCAAGGACGGCTGGTTCCGCCGCTACACGGTGAAGCCAGAGGACTTCGGCTTCACGCGCTGCACGAAGGATGATATCCGCGGCGGCGACCCGGCCGAGAATGCCGCCGTCACGCTCGCCATCCTCAAGGGCGAGCAGGGACCGAAGACCGACATCGTCCTTTTAAACGCCGGCGCTGCCATCTACGTGGGCGGCAAGGCCAAGGACATCGCCGAGGGCATCGAGATTGCCCGCGAGACGATTGCCTCGGGCGCCGCCCTCAAGAAGCTCGAGGAATTCAAGCAGCTCTCGAATGCCTGAGCCAATAAGCCAAAAAGAAAACGAGGAATCCAGACTGGATCCCTCGTTTTTTTGTGTCCGTATCGATCACTCGTTGCGGAGCTTCTGCACTTCGTCAAGCAGGTACTCGTTGAGGACCTTGATGTAGGTTCCCTTCATGCCGAGCGATTTCGACGAGATGACGCCGGCCGACTCGAACTTGCGCAATGCGTTGACGATGACCGAGCGCGTGATCTTGACCTGATCTGCGATCTTCGAAGCGACGAGCAGGCCTTCCGTGCTGTCGAGAGCCGAGAGGACGGCGAATGCCGCCTTGCGCTCCGAGAAGGACAGCGTGTTGATGGCAATCTGGACCGTCGCCTTCTTGCGCGCCTCAATCTCGATCTTCTCGGCGTGATCGCGCAGCATCTCCATGCCGACGACCGTCGCGCCGTACTCGCAGAGCAGCAGATCATCGTCATCAAACTCCTCGTCGTACTTTGCGACGATCAGCGTGCCGATGCGTTCACCCACGCCGTAGATCGGCACAATCGTCGTGTTCTTGCCGTTGAAGAGGCACTTCGTATTCTCTTCATAGGCGCACATGCCTGTCTTCGAACGCAGGTTGGCACAAGTCTCATCCATGCGCATGAGCCAGCTGACATAGTGTTTCGGGAACTCGCCCTGATCGATGACCTTGTCGATCATGAGATCGCATTCAAAGTCGTCAACAAAGGCATAGCCGTAGATCTTGCCCTTCTTGTTGGTGATATAGACATTTGCATTCAGGACATTGCTGAGCACACGAGAAATACCATCGTATTCTACATTTTCAGAACGCTGAAGCAGACGATTGATCTTGCGAGTTTTTTCCAATAAAGATGCCATAATATACGCTCCTTTGCTCTCGTAACGAATGAATTCCGAAAGTTTCATCTTTGAACCACTTTTAGTTTATCACACTTTTCTAAATAGTCAAAGACGATTTGTCGATTTTTTTATTTTTTCGCGAATTCACTCAAATACTGCGCAAAAGAGAAGCAGAATACAGGCACGGCCCGTACTCTGCTTATGTCTTAGATGCATCAGAGGATGAACTGCGAGAGGTCGCGGTTGACCACGATATCGGCCAGGCGCTCATTGACGTAGGCCGCATCGATGACGACGTCCTTATCCGTGAGCTCCGGTGCGCGGAAGCTGATGTCTTCGAGGACCTTCTCGAGCAGGGTGTGCAGGCGGCGAGCACCGATGTCCTCGGCCTGCTCATTGACCTCACAGGCGAGCTCTGCGATGCGGCTGATGGCATCGGGCTTGAAGGAAAGCGTGATGCCTTCCGTCGCGAGCAGGGCTTCGTACTGCTTGATCAGGGCGTTCTGCGGCTCGGTCAGGATACGCTCGAAATCCTCCTTGCGCAGCGACTTGAGCTCAACGCGGATTGGGAAGCGCCCCTGGAGCTCCGGGATGAGGTCGGACGGCTTCGCCATGTGGAAGGCGCCGGCTGCGATGAAGAGGATGTGGTCCGTGCGGACTGGGCCGTACTTCGTCGAGACCTGCGAGCCCTCGACGATCGGCAGGATGTCGCGCTGTACGCCTTCACGCGAGACGTCGGCCCCCGAGCTATTGCCCTTGACAGCGACCTTGTCGATCTCATCGAGGAAGACGATGCCGCTGTACTCCGTGACCTTGACGGCCTCTTCTGCGACGGCTTCCATGTCGATGAGCTTGCCGGCCTCTTCCTGCGTGAAGATCTTGCGGGCCTGTGCGACCGTGACCTTGCGCTTCTTGTGGCGCTTCGGCATGATGTTGCCGATCATGTCCTGCAGGTTGTCGCCCATGCCCTCGAGGCTCGAGCCCGAGAACATGCCGACCATCGGGCGGCGCGTCTCCTCGACGTCGATCTCGATGAGCTCGTCCTCGAGCTCGCCCTTCTCGAGGCGCTTGCGGACCCATTCGCGGCCAGCCTGGTACTTCTTCGGCTCCTCGGCCTGCTTGTCCTTCTCCTCATCATCACCGCCGAAGAGGCGTCCGAGTGGGTTCTGCGATTTCTTCGGTTCCGGCACGAAGACGTCGAGGATGCGCTCCTCGGCCTGCTCCTTCGCCTTTTCCTGCACCCCTTCGAGGCGCTCCTGGCGGATCATGCGCACGGCGGCTTCCGTCAGGTCGCGGATGATGGACTCGACATCGCGGCCAACGTAGCCGACTTCCGTGAACTTCGTCGCCTCGACCTTGATGAACGGCGCGCGCACGAGCTTCGCGAGACGGCGTGCGATCTCCGTCTTGCCGACGCCCGTCGAGCCAATCATCATGATGTTCTTCGGGATGACTTCTTCCTTCATGGCCCCGGTGAGCTGGCGGCTGCGCCAGCGGTTGCGCAGGGCGATGGCCACCGAGCGCTTCGCCTCATCCTGGCCGACGATGTAGCGGTCGAGTTCTTCTACGATCTCGCGCGGCGTCTGTTCGTTGACGCCGATACTTTCGATACGGTTCTCCATCAGTCAAGTTCCTCCACTCTGATATTGTGATTCGTGTAGACGCAGATATCGGCAGCGATTGACAGGGCTTCTTTGGCAATCTCTTTCGCTTCCATGTCCGTGTGCTTGACGAGAGCGCGTGCCGCCGAGAGGGCGAAGAAGCCGCCCGAACCGATGGCGGCGACATCGCCGTCCGGCTCGATGACCTCGCCGTTGCCGGAGAGCATCAAGAGCGTGTCCTTGTCGGCGACGAGCAGCAGTGCCTCGAGCTTGCCCATCATCTTGTCCGTGCGCCACTCCTTGGCGAGTTCGACGGCCGCGCGCTGCAGATTGCCGTTGTAGGTCTCGAGCTTTGCCTCGAATTTCTCGAACAGCGTGAACGCATCGGCGACGGAGCCGGCAAAACCTGCCAGCACTCTGCCGTGGTAGATGCGGCGCACCTTGCGCGCCGTCGACTTCATGATCGTGTTCTGGCCAAACGTCACCTGACCGTCACCGGCGATGGCCGTCTTGCCGTTCTTGCGCACGGCGCAGATGGTCGTCGCATGGAACTGTAATTCTGTACTCATAGTTTTCCCTCGCTTCCAGCCTTCAGCAGCCGAAGATCTGCGGCTTGAAGGCCTCTATCGCTGCCAGCGCCTTCTCGGCCAGCAGCTGTTTCTTCTGTTTCTTGTCGCGGATGCGGCGCCCGTTGGCGTCGCGCGTCTCGACGGGCGGCAGGATGCCGAAGTTGACGTTCATCGGCTGGAAGTGCTTGGCCTCGCTCGTCGTGATGTAGTGGCAGAGCGCACCGTGGCAGCTCTCCTCGGGGAAGACGAGCGGCTCTTCGCCACGCGCGATGCGCGCCGCGTTGACGCCGGCGACGAGGCCCGACGAGGCTGACTCGATGTAGCCCTCGACGCCCGTCATCTGTCCGGCGAAGAGCAGCCGGTCCTCGCCGCGCAGCTGCAGCGTCGGACGCATGTGGCGCGGCGAGTTCAGGAAGGTGTTGCGGTGCATGACGCCGTAGCGCAGGAACTCCGCATGCTCGAGGCCCGGTATCATGCCGAAGACGCGGCGCTGTTCCGGCCACTTGAGATGCGTCTGGAAGCCGACGATGTTGTAGAGCGTCGCGCTCGCATTGTCCTGGCGCAGCTGCACGACGGCGTAGGGGCGCACGCCCGTCACGGGATGTTCGAGCCCGACTGGCTTCAGCGGGCCGTAGAGCAGTGTGTCGATGCCGCGGCTCGCCATGACCTCGACCGGCATGCAGCCCTCGAAGAACTTCTCTTTCTCGAAGTCCTTCGTCGGCGCTTTCTCAGCCGTCACGAGCGCGTTCCAGAACGCCTCGTACTCCTCCTTCGTCATCGGGCAGTTGATGTAGGCGGCCTCGCCCTTGCCGTAGCGCGAAGCACGGTACGCCTTCGTCATGTCGACTGACTCGAGACTGACGATTGGCGCCGCCGCATCGTAGAAGTAGAGCGAGTCGTTCCCTGTGCGCGCGGCGATGTCCTCAGCGAGGCTGCCGGCCGTCAACGGGCCGCTCGCCACGATCGTGACGGCGTCCTCCTCCATCGGGATCTTCGGGACTTCTTCATGGACAACCGTGATGTTCGGATGCTCCGTGACCTTCGCAGTCACGTAGTCACTGAAGCCATGGCGGTCGACGGCCAGCGCGCCGCCGGCAGGGACGCGCGTCGCGTCCGCCGCCTCCATGATGATGGAGCCGAGGCGGCGCATCTCTTCCTTGAGCACGCCGACGGCGTTCTCGAGGCCGGCACCGCGCAGCGAGTTGCTGCAGACGAGCTCGGCAAAGCCAGCCGTCTTGTGGGCCGACGTCGATTTTGCGGGGCGCATCTCGTAGAGCGTGACCTCTGCGCCCTGCTTGGCAGCCTGCCAGGCGGCTTCACTGCCAGCCAGGCCAGCGCCGACTATGATGACTTTCTTCATGGGTTCTCCTGACTTTCCTGATTCTCTTTTGCGGTAGACTCAGCTGCTTCTTCGGCTGCCTTCTCCGCCTCGCGCTTCTTCTTGGCTTCGGCGCGCTCGCGCATCTTCTCGAGCTCCTTGTTGATTGGGTGGTTGATGCGCGTCTCGCAGGCATCGTTGCTGCAGTAGAGCATGCCGCGGCCATTCTTGAAGTGGTGCTTGAGCAGGAACGAGCCGCACTTCTCGCACTTCTCCTGCTGCGGCGTATCCCAGGTCGTGTAGTCGCAGTTCGGGTAGTTCTCGCATCCGTAGAAGGTGCGGCCGCGGCGCGTGCGGCGCTCGACGATCTTGCCACCGCACTTCGGGCACTTGACGCCCGTGTCCTTCAGCAGCGGCTTCGTGTTGCGGCACTCCGGGAAGCCCGGGCAGGCCAGGAACTTGCCGTAGCGGCCCTGCTTGATGACCATCAGGCGGCCACAGTGCTCGCAGCGGACGTCGGAGACCTCGACGGGCAGCTCGACGTGGCCGATGGCCTCGTCTGCCTTCTCGAGCGTCTGCTCGAACGGGCCGTAGAACTCCCGCAGCAGCTGGTTCTTGTGGACCTTGCCCTCGGCGATCTCATCGAGCTCATTCTCGAGGTTGGCCGTGAACTTGACGTCGACGATGTCCTTGAAGTACTCCTTGAGCATGTCGACGACGACAAAGCCGAGCTCCGTCGGCTGGAAGTGCTTGTCGATGCGCTGGACGTAGCCGCGCGCCTGGATTGTCTCGATGATCGGCGCGTACGTGCTCGGGCGGCCAATCTCCTTCTCCTCGAGTGTCTTGACGAGCGAGGCGTCGTTGTAGCGCGGCGGCGGCTCCGTGAAGTGCTGCTGCGGCAGCGTCTTGGCGATGTTCAGTTCATCGCCCTCTGCGAGCTCTGGCAGCAGGACGTCCTTCTCCTTCTTCGTCGTATCTGCACCGGCGTAGACCTTCGTGAAGCCGGCAAACTTGAGGCGGGAGCCGTTGGCGCGCAGGCCATAGCGGCTGCCAGCCTTGATGGCGATTGCCATCGTGTCGTAGATGGCCGGCGTCATCTGGCTCGCGGCGAAGCGCTGCCAGATCAGCGTGTAGAGTTTGAGCTGGTCCTTATTGAGGTACTTCTCGAGGCTCTCCGGCGTGTGGACGAGGCTCGTCGGGCGGATGGCCTCATGCGCGTCCTGCGCCTTCTTGCCCGTCACGTAGACATTGGGCTTCTCTGGCACATACGCCTCGCCGAATGCTTCGAGCAGGAAGGACTTCGCCTCGTCCTGCGCGAGCTCCGAGATGCGCGTGGAATCGGTTCGCATGTAGGTGATGAGACCGGTCGAACCGTGGCGTCCGAGCTCGATGCCCTCATAGAGCTGCTGGGCGAGCATCATCGTCTTGCGCGAGGTGAAGCCGAGCTTGCGCGCGGCATCCTGCTGCAAGGAGCTCGTCGTGAAAGGAGCCGCAGGGCGGCGCTTGCGCTCGCTGCTGCGCACTGACTCGACGATGAGCTGCTGCTTCGCGATGTCCTCTGTGACGGCCATCGCCTCGCTCTCATTGTGCAGCGCGATCTTCTTGCCGTCCTCATCCGTGACGGCGAGGCGCTTGCCATCGATCTGCACGAGGTCGGCCTGGAACATCGCCGACTTCGCCTTGCGCAGCTTGAGTCCGACGGTCCAGTACTCGTCCGACTGGAAAGCCTGGATCTCCTTCTCGCGGTCGCAGATCAGGCGCACCGTCACCGACTGGACGCGGCCAGCCGACAGTCCTTTGCGCACCTTGCGCCAGAGGAGCGGCGACAGCTTGTAGCCGACGATGCGGTCGAGCATGCGGCGCGCCTGCTGCGCGTCTACCTGATCGAGGTTGATCGCGCGCGGGTGCTTGACCGCCTCCTGGATGGCCGGCTTCGTGATTTCGTTGAAGACGATGCGGCAGTCCGACGACGGGTCGAGCCCCAGGATGAATGCCAGATGCCAGGCAATGGCCTCTCCCTCACGATCGGGATCGCTTGCGAGATAGATCTTGTCGGCATTTTTCGCGTCCTTCTTGAGCGCCTTGATGAGCTCGCCCTTGCCGCGTATATTGATGTATTTCGGTGCGAAGTCGTTCTCGATGTCGATGCCGAACTGACTCTTCGGCAGGTCGCGCAGATGCCCCATGGAGGCGCGCACCATGTACTTTCTTCCCAGATATTTCTCGATGGTCTTGGCCTTGGCCGGAGACTCGACAACGACGAGCGTTCTCTTTGTCTTCGTCTTGGTTCTTGTCTTTGCTTTTGTTGCCGTACTTGCTTTTGTTGCAGCCAAACCGTCACTCCCTCTCGGCACGCCTGTAGGCGTGCAGTTCATTTTCTATGATCAGTCCCTTGAGCTCCATCTGCAGGAGCGTGAAGGACAGACTCGGCATCTCCCCATCCGGGAGACTCATGAGGATCTCATCCGCGCTCAGCGGGTGGTCAAATGACAGGACCTGATAGATCCTGCGCTCGTCCGGCGTCATGCTCTTCTGCTTCTTCGCCGCAACTTTCTGGACGAGCCCCATGTCCTCGAGGATGTCGCAGGGCTTCGTCACGAGACTTGCCCCCTGCTGGATCAGGTAATGGCAGCCCTCGCTCATCTTGGAGAAGACACTGCCCGGCAGCGCATAGACCTCACGGCCCTCGCCGAGGGCGAGCTCCGCCGTGATCAACGAGCCGCTGCGCGCGGCCGCCTCGACGACGAGCGTGCCCTCGGACAGACCGCTGATGATGCGGTTGCGCGCAGGGAAGAAAGCGGGCAGCGGCTGAACGCCCGGGCCGTACTCCGAGATGACGGCACCGCCGCTCTCTGCGATTTCCATGAGCAGGCGGCGGTTCTCCGCAGGATACGCCACATCGATGCCGCAGCCGAGCACCGCGACCGTGCGCCCCGTCTTGAGGGCGCCGCGATGCGACCTCGTATCGATGCCGCGCGCCGCACCGCTGACGACCGTCAGGCCGGCAGCCGCCAGCTGCTCGCCGAACTCCAGGGCCAGCGCCTCCCCATAAGGGCTCAGGCGCCTCGACCCGACAATCGCGACGCGGCGCACCTCAGGCGCGAGAGTCCCGCGGAAGTAGAGCACGGGCGGCGCAGAGAAGATTTCCTTCAATAAATACGGATAGGAGGCATCGCGAATCGTGCAGAGATGCACGCCACGCTGCTGGCAGCTCTCGGCCAGCGATTCCGGCAAGTCGGGATGCGTCCTGCGGAACGACTGCAGGGCCTCGACGAGCCCCTGCGGCATCCGGACCAGCCGACTCATCTCGAGCGCTGGCATCTGCCAGAGCGATATGGCATCGCGGCCCGTCTCTAAGAGCAGGCCAAGCCTGCGGCTGCCGAGTCCCGGGCACTGTGCGAGTGCCGCCAGATAGAAATCCTGCCTTGCATCCATTGCATCGCCTTCTTCCTGGTCTATACGTTATATCATCTTACCCAAAAACGAGATAATATGCAACCTCTCAGCGTAAAGTTTCAGAAAAATACACACGCAGTCCTGACAAGAAAGGCCATCTGACAAGCAGACGGCCCATTATCACTCCGTGAACAATTCATCCCAATAGGCAAAGGCAAACATCAGGATGATCAGGAACAATAGGAAGAGATCCCCCATGATTCCACCCCTTCCGGTAAAAAAAGTAAAAAAAGGGAGAGAGACGCTTGCCCCTCTCCGAAAAGATTACATGACGCGACGGGCACCGATATAGCAGGAACCCCAATAGGAACTGTACAGGGATGCAACCGATACACCCTGGCTCGACGATGCGTTGATGAAATCACCATCGCCAAGGTAGATGCCGACGTGCGACGCACCCGGCTCATACGTCGAGAAGAAGACGAGGTCGCCCGGCATGAGCTCGCTCGTGGAAACCGAGTAGCCGACCTCATACTGTGCGTCAGCCGTGCGCGGCAGGTAAACACCGGCATTGGCAAACACATAGCGGACGTAACCGGAGCAGTCGAAACCGTTCGGCGTCGTGCCGCCGAAGACGTACGGGACACCAAGGTAGTTCATGGAATCCGATACGACGCGGCGTGCGATGGAGTTCGTCGTGGAGCTGACTGCCGGCATCGATTTGCCGAGCAGAGCGGCGTACGTGGAAGGACCGACAAGTCCGTCTGCGTGGATGCCCTGCGTCATCTGGAAGCTCTTGACCGCCTCGACCGTGGCGGGCCCGTAGGCACCGTCTGCCGTGACGTCGTAGCCCAGATTGGCCAGCTGGCCCTGGATTTCTGCTACATCGCTGCCCTGATCTCCGACGCGGAAAGCGGAAGCCCCCGCCACCGAAAACCAGCACATAAGGATCATGGATACTGCGAAAATGATACGCATTGCTTTACTCAAAAAGCCACTCCTCTCTCTCTTCGCTTACGAGGTTAGCTGCCGGGTTAGGGTAGAGAAGACCACCCTCGCCTATTTCACCATGAAGGCCTCTTGGCCTGACACCGTGAGCCAGACGTTCACCCCAAAAAACTTGGTTCCCCCGCTCCTGGGCTGGACTCAGCTTATTCTTTTAGACCCATTTTTAATTTATAATCATACGACAGGAGTCGTCGTACTTCAACCATGCACCTTCTGTTTTGAACCATTTCAAGGCTCGTTCGCTCTCATTTCTTTCAGGTTCTTTTCAGATTAGTCCCAGACATGAAAACAGGCTGCCAGAAGGGGCAGCCTCATTGCTTGCATCGTGTTATAAGTCGTCAATAAGCCGAGTTCTGTTCCGCTCACGCGGTGACAATCATTTATCTAGGCACGGCAGTTGCCTGCCGGCTCAAGCGACTCAACCCGGAAGGTTCCGCGGGCCGCATCATCCCTTCCCTATTTGGTCTTGCTCCATGTGGGGTTTACCGAAGCCAGCCAGTCACCTGACTGCTGGTGCGCTCTTACCGCACCTTTCCACCCTTACCTGATTGCTCAGGCGGTCTAAATCTCTATGGCACTTTCCCTGAGGTCACCCTCGCTGGACGTTATCCAGCACACTGCCCTGTGGAGCCCGGACTTTCCTCATCAGCCTCGAGGGCTGCCGCGATTGTCCTGACAACTTATATCAACAAAGCGAATTATAGCACCTTAGCACGAATCTGTCAAATCAGCTCCTAATCTGCCGCAAAACCGACGCCTTTTACCGCGATGGCGGGACATTTGGCCTTTTCTTTTGGGTATATTTTCAGTATAATGAGTGTATACGATTTCAAATCTTCAGAAAAGATATTATGTCGTCCATCCACACACCAGACAGAAAGAAGGAACTATCCATGAGCACACCACATATTGCTGCCGAAAAGGGCGAGATTGCTGAGCGCATCCTGCTGCCGGGCGACCCGCTGCGCGCTAAGTTCATTGCCGAAAACTTCCTCGACAATCCGAAGCAGTACACCGCCGTCCGCAATATCCTCGGCTTCACGGGCACCTACAAGGGCGTTCCCGTATCGGTCCAGGGCACGGGCATGGGCATCCCGTCCATCTCCATCTACGTGCATGAGCTCATCCATGAATTCGGCTGCAAGAAGCTCTTCCGCGTCGGCACCTGCGGCGCCATGCACCCGGATGTCCATCTGCGCGATGTGCTGATTGCTCAGGCGGCCAGCACGGATTCCTCCATCATCCGCAATATCTTCGGCGGTTCCATCAACTACTGCCCGATTGCCGACTACGACCTGCTCTCGAAGGCAGTCGCCAACACGAAGAAGCTCAACCTCAAGGCGACGGTCGGCAATATCATCTCGGTCGATCGCTTCTATGACGACGACATCGACAACGACAAGCTCCGCAAGTACGGCATCCTCGCCGTCGAGATGGAAGCGGCTGCGCTCTACACGCTCGCAGCTGAGGCACACGTCCAGGCACTCGCACTCTTCACGGTCAGCGATCACCTGCTGACGGGCGAGGCCTGCACGACGGAGGAACGCCAGACGTCCTTCAACGATATGATCAAGATTGCACTCGAGACGGCCATCGAAGACTGACGACCGACAAAATGGCAATAAAAAAAACACGGACCAGATTGGTCCGTGTTTTTTATTACCCATATGCTCGTAATCCTGTACTAAAGAAGCTCAGGCCTCTGCAAGGAAGGCCATGTAGCCCTTCTTCGTCTCGTAGATGTCAACCTTGCTCGTCGCTTCCCACGGGGCGTGCATCGAGAGGACACCGACACCGCTGTCGATGACCTGCATGCCGTAGAGGCTCATGATGTAGGCAATCGTGCCGCCGCCGCCGAGGTCGACGCGGCCGAGCTCAGCCAGCTGGAAGTGGACATCGTGCTTCTCGAGCATGCGGCGAATCTCGCCGAGGTATTCGGCGTTGGCGTCGTTGGAGCCCGACTTGCCGCGAGCGCCAGTGAACTTGTTGAAGACCATGCCGCGGCCGAGGTAGGCGACGTTCTTCTTGTCGTAGGCGCTGGCGTAGAGCGCATCGTAGGCACTCGAGACATCGGACGAGAGCATCTTGGAGTTGGCGAGGCAGCGGCGCAGGCCGAGCTCGCTGTACTGGCCGCAGGCGTTCATGAGCTCTGCGAGGATGTTCTCGAAGAAGTGCGACTGCATGCCCGTGGCGCCGACGCTGCCGATCTCTTCCTTGTCGACGAGCAGGCAGCACGAGGTGCGCTGGCGCGCTCCATCGCTCTCAAGCATGGCCACGAGGCTCGTGTAGGCGCAGACGCGGTCGTCCTGGCCGTAGGCGAGGATCATGCTGCGGTCGAAGCCGAGGTCGCGCGCGCGACCGGCCGGCACGAGGACGAGCTCAGCCGAGAGGAAGTCCTCCTCCTCGATGCCGTACTGCTCCTCGATGAGCTTCAGGACGCCAGCCTTGACCGATTCCTTCTCGCCGTCCTTGAGCGGGTAGTTGCCGACGAGGATGTCGAGGTCTTCGCCCTCGATGACCTTGGCGGCGTTCTTCTTCATCTGCTCCTGCGAGAGGTGGATCAGCAGGTCCGTCACGCAGAAGACAGGGTCGCCTTCTGCCTCGCCGATGCAGATTTCGACGACCGTGCCGTCCTTCTTGACGACGACGCCGTGCAGTGCGAGCGGCAGCGTGACCCACTGGTACTTCTTGATGCCGCCGTAGTAATGCGTGTCGAGGTAGGCGAGGCCGCCGTCCTCGTAGAGCGGGTTCTGCTTGACATCGAGTCGGCACGTGTCGATGTGCGCGCCGAGGATGGCCAGGCCCTGTTCCAGCGGCTCCTCGCCGATCTGGAACAGCACGATGCTCTTCTTCATGTTGACGGCATAGACCTTGTCGCCGGCCTTGAGCTTCTCGCCGGAACGCAGGACATCCTGCAGGTCGCGGTAACCGGCGCCCTCTGCCTGGCGCACGGCCTCTCTGACGCTCTCGCGCTCCGTCTTGCACGTGGAGAGGAAATCGCGGTAGCCAGCGGCCAGTTTCTCGAGCGCCTCTTTATCTGCCTCAGTGTACGAGGACCAGACGGACGCCTTCTCTTCTTTTGCCATATTCAATCCTTCCCTTCAAAGTATTCTTCTAAGATCTCGACGAAATCCTCGCGCGTCACGGCTTTGTTGAAGCGGTCGCGCAGGACGGCGCCGTGCACGATGCCGCGCGTGTACCAGGTCGCGTGCTTGCGCATCTCGCGCGGGCCGACGTAGTCGCCCTTGTACTTGAGCAGCAGGTCTAGGTGGCGCAGGATGACCGCAGCGCGCTCCTGCATCGTCGGCCCCGGCAGCCGCTCGCCCGTCTCGAGATAATGGGTGAACTGGCGGAAGATCCAGGGATTGCCCTGTGCGGCACGGCCGATCATGACGCCGTCGCAGCCCGTGACCGCGCGGATCTTGTCGAGGTCGTCGAACGTGCGCACGTCACCGTTGGCGATGACCGGGATCTTGACCGCGCGCTTCACTTCGCCGATGATCTCCCAGTCCGCACGGCCCGTGTAGAACTGCTCGCGCGTGCGGCCGTGCACGGCGATGGCATCCACGCCGGCTTCCTCCGCCAGCTTCGCCATCTCAACGACATTGACCGACGCCGCATCCCAGCCCTTGCGCATCTTGACCGTCACGGGCATCTTGACCGCCTTGCGGATGGCCGAGAGAATGGCGAACGCGCGCTCTGGGTCACGCATCAGGGCCGAGCCCTCCCCATTCTTGACGATCTTCGGCGCGGGGCAGCCCATGTTGAAGTCGAGGATGTCCGCCGTGCCGACTGCTTCGACAAAGGCGGCCGCTTCTGCCGCCATCTCCGGTGTATTGGCGAAGATCTGCATGGCCAGCGGCCTCTCCTCTTTCTCCGACTGCAGCATAGCCAGCGTGCGCTCGTTGCGGAAGTGGATGCCCTGTGACGACACCATCTCGGCAAAGCAGAGCGGGCAGCCCATGTCGTGCGCAATGATGCGGTAGGCCGTGTCCGTCACGCCGGCCATCGGCGCGAGGAACACCGGCGTCTTGAACGAAAACTCACCGATCTTCATGCGGACGTCCTTTCTGGTTGCGCTCGTAGAGGACGCGCAGGCCCGTGAGCGTCAGGAAGTGGTCGATCTTGTCGATCGTGGCGGATTCCTTCGCGATCATGCGCGCGAGGCCGCCCGTCGCGATGACCTTGACTTCCTCCTCCACACCGTTCTCGCGCATTTCCCGCTTGATGCGGCGCGCGATCTCATCGATCTGGCCGACGTAGCCGAAGATGATGCCCGCCTGCATGCCCTGGATCGTATTGCGGCAGATGATGTTCTTCGGCGGCACGAGCTCGATGCGCGGCAGCTGGGCTGCGCGCTGAAAAAGTGCCTCCGAGCTCGTGCCGATGCCCGGCGCGATGACCCCGCCGAGGAAGTCGCCGTTCTTCGCGACGACATCGAACGTCGTCGCCGTGCCGATGTCGATGACGATCAGCGGGCCGCCGTACTGCTCGTAGGCGCCGACGACATTGACGATGCGGTCCGCGCCGATCGAGCGCGGGTTCTCGTAGTTGAGGCGGATGCCCGTCTTGATGCCCGGCCCGACGATCAGCGGGCGCAGGTGGAAGTAGCGCTCGCACATCTTGATGAACGGCACGACGAGCGGCGGCACGACGGATGAGATGATGATGGCGTGGATGTCCGCCATCTCGATGCCCTGATAGTGGAACAGGCTGTTGATGAGCATGCCGTATTCGTCACCCGTCTTTTGGCGGTCCGTCGAGATGCGCCAGTGCTTGCAGAGTTCCTTGCCCTCATAGGCGCCCATGGCAATGTTCGTGTTGCCGATATCTAGAACTAGTAACAAAGATAATCCTCCTGTTGTACTTGCCTTGTCTCAGTCCTGCTGCGGGCGGATGGAGACATCGCCCGCAAGGACGCGGCGGCGGCCTGCCGCCGTGTCGACGAGCAGCGCGCCATCTTCATCGATGTCGACGGCCTTGCCGACGAATGCGCCCTGACCGCCGCTGCGCGCATCGATGACGCGGACTGTCTGCCCGAGCGTGATGCTGTAGCGGCGCCACTCCGAGAAGACCTCCGCGAAGCCCTCGCGCAGGATGGCATCATAGAGCGCATCCATGTGCTCCAGCACCGCACGGAAAAAGGCAGCGCGCGGAATCTTCTCGCCCTTGACTTCCGAGAAGGAGGCCGCTTTATCGCGCAGCTCTTCCGGGAATTCCTCCGCTTTGATGTTGACATTGATGCCCGTGCCGATGATGACGTAGTGGATGCGCTCCATCTCGGCACTCATCTCGGTCAGGATGCCCACGAGCTTCTTGCCGCCCGCGAGCACGTCATTCGGCCACTTGATGCCGACCTTCATGCCAAAGTCCTCAGCCGCCTTCGCGACCGCGACGGCGGACAGCAGCGTGCACTTCGGTGCATCCTGCGGCAGGAAGTCCGGGCGCAGGATGACGGAGAACCAGATGCCCTTGCCGGCCGGCGAGAAGAAGGAGCGCTCGAGGCGTCCGCGCCCCTTGCCCTGCTCCTCAGCGACGACGACGAGGCCATCGGGAGCGCCCTGCTGCGCCAGCCGCTTTGCCTCGAGATTCGTCGAATCGATGGTCGGGTAGAAGCGGATCTCCGTGCCGATGCGCCTCGTATGGAGGCCATTCTTGATTTCCTCTGGGCGCAGCGTGTCCGGCGCACTCTGCAGGGAATACCCGCTGCGCGAGTGACTGACGATATCGTAACCGTCGCGACGCAGCTCCTGTATGTGCTTCCAGACGGCCGTGCGCGAGACTCCCAGGCGCTTCGCCATCTCCTCACCAGAAAGATACGAATCGCCTGCTTCTCTGAGCAGAGCTAAGATTTTTGAGCGCAAAAACGCCACCTCCTCATTGTAACACCATTCCATTATACACCGTAGCGGAGCATAAAAAAAGCAGGGATTCTCATCTGAGAATCCCTGCCCTCATGCCTTACTGGCTCACTTATCGTAATGCGTGACGTTGAATTTCGGTTCGGCTTCCTTCTCGTGTTCCTCTTCCGTTTCCTTCTCCGTCTCCTTAGCCGCTTCCTCAGGCTTCTCTTCCTGCTCGACGGGCAGCGGCGTCACGGCCGGCGTGCCGGAACTCGGCTTGTCGTCCTCGTCCGGGTCGTCGGGGTCCGTGATGTGGCCCGTCGTCAGGAGCTCTTCGAGTTCCTTCGCCGTCAGCGTCTCGCGTTCCATGAGCGCCTGTGCGATGAGCTCGAGCTTGTCGCGGTTCTCCGTGATGATCTTGCGGCAGGCCTCGTAGACCTCTTCCATGTACTTGCGGACTTCCTTATCGATCTCGCTGGCCACTTCTTCCGAGTAGTTGCGCTGATGATTGAAATCGCGTCCGAGGAAGACCTGATGGTTCTGGCTCTCGCCGTAAGCGACAGGACCGAGCACATCGCTCATGCCGTACTGCATGATCATGCTGCGCACGATGCGCGATGCCTGCTGGATGTCCTGCGAAGCGCCCGTGGAAATCTCCTTGAGCACGACTTCCTCGGCAACGCGGCCGCCCATCGCGACCTTGAGGCGGTCGAGGAGCTCGGAGCGCGTCGCGTAGTTGCGGTCTTCCTTCGGCAGCATCAGCGTGTAGCCGCCGGCGCGGCCACGCGGGATGATCGTGACCTTGTGGACAGGATCTGCATGCTTGAGCATCATACCGACGAGCGTATGGCCGCCTTCATGATAGGCCGTCAGGCGCTTCTCCTCGTCGCTCATGACGTGCGACTTGCGCTCCGGCCCTGCGATGACGCGCTCGATGGCCTCTTCCATCTCCGTCATGCAGACCTTGTGCTTGTTGCGGCGCGCCGCGAGCAGGGCAGCCTCGTTGACAAGGTTCGAGAGGTCCGCACCCGTGAAGCCCGGCGTGCGGCGTGCGATGATGTCGAGGTCGACATCGTCGGCCATCGGCTTGCCCTTCGTGTGGACCTTGAGGATGGCCAGGCGGCCGCGCACATCCGGCTTGTCGACGACGATCTGGCGGTCGAAGCGGCCCGGGCGCAGGAGCGCCGGATCGAGGATATCGGGTCGGTTCGTCGCCGCGATGATGATGATGCCCTCGTTGGCCGCAAAACCGTCCATCTCGACGAGCAGCTGGTTGAGCGTCTGCTCGCGCTCGTCGTGGCCGCCACCGACGCCGGCACCGCGCTGGCGTCCGACGGCATCGATCTCGTCGATGAAGACGATGCACGGTGCGTTCTTCTTCGCCTGCTCGAAGAGGTCGCGAACACGCGAGGCGCCGACACCGACGAACATCTCGACGAAGTCCGAACCCGAAATCGAGAAGAACGGCACGCCGGCCTCACCGGCAACGGCGCGCGCGAGCAGCGTCTTACCAGTGCCCGGGGGGCCGAAGAGCAGGACGCCCTTCGGGATGCGGGCACCGAGCTCGTTGAATTTCTTCGGATGCTTGAGGAACTCGACGACTTCCTCGAGCTCCTGCTTCGCCTCATCCGCACCGGCGACATCGCGGAACGTGACCTTGATCTTGTCGGCACCGCTCATGCGCGCACGGCTCTTGCCGAACGACATGACGCGTCCGCCGCCGCCCTGCGTCTGCTGCATGATGAAGAACCAGACACCGATGAGGAGCAGGATGGGGATGACAGACGAGAACATCTGCGACCACCAAGGCGGCTCCGGCGGGTTTTCCGCCGCGATGTCGATGCCCTTCGACGAGAGCTTCTGGTAGAGATCCGGGTCATTGTTCGGGGCGTCCGGCGTGATGGTCGTGAATTCCGTACCATCCGAGAGCGTGCCGTGGATCGTGTTCTGGATCAGCACGACCTTCGCTACCTCGCCCTTATCCACCTGCTGCAGGAACTGCGTGTACTCCACTTCCTGACGGTTCGTGTTCTTCGTCGAGAAGTAATCGATGATGGAGATTGCCACCAGGATGATGAGCAGATAGAACCCTACATTGCGTAGAAACTTATTCAATCCATTGTCCTCCTTTGTCTCAGAGCTTTTGCTCCAGGAGCAGCTGGCCCTTATTCATAGATCTCAGGCTTGAGCACACCGATGTACGGCAGATTGCGGTACTTCTCCGCATAATCGAGGCCATAGCCCACGAGGAATTCGTCGGGGACCGTGTAGCCGCAGTAGTCGATGTTCACGTCGACCGTGCGGCGCGACGGCTTCGAGAGCAGCGCGCAGAGCTTGACACTCTTCGGCTTGCGCTCACGGAAGTATTTCATGAGGTAGTTCATCGTCGTGCCCGAGTCGATGATATCTTCGATGATGATCAGGTGTTTTCCTGCCACGTCGTAGTCGAGGTCCTTGAGGATCTTGACTGTGCCGCTCGTCTCCGTGCCATTGCCATAGCTCGAGGCGATCATGAAATCGAAGTGGACCGGCAGGTTGATGCTGCGCACGAGATCCGTGTAGAAGACGACGGCGCCCTTGAGGATGCCGACGCAGTAGATCGTCTCCTCTGCATCCTTGTAGTCCTCCGTGATCTCTTTGCCGAGCTCTGCGATGCGCTTCTTGAGCTCTGCCTCCGAGAAGACGACCTTCTCGATATCCTCATTCATGTCTCTAGTCATTTTTTGTTCCCCTTTTCTTTTATCTGGAAATACAGGATTCTCTTCGTTTGTTCTGTGACCGGATAATGGCTCGTGCGCTTCCTGCCGACAATCCACAGGATTTCGTGGCCCGCGGCCAAGAGCAGCAGTCCGGCGCGCCTCTCGCGCGGAACCTTGTCGTCGATCAGGACTTCCTTGAGCTTCTTGCGCCCAACAGGAAGTTCGATGAAATCGCCCGGCTGCCTGTGACGGAGCACGAGCGGCTCTCCCTTGAAGACGTCCGCGTCCAGGTAGAACCCGCGGGAGCCGTCAGATGCGGGCAGCGCATCGAGGAGCTCTGCCTCGATGACGGCGTCGCCATAGTCGGTGCGCCCCGGGACAATGACCGGGACGGCTGATGCCGACTCCTGCGGCTCTCTTTTCGGGAGTGCTGGCCGCAGGATGAGCCTGTCGTAGGTGAAGTGCGCCTCGATGCCGCCCGGCAGCTCCATGGTCTTGCCCGTCGCCTGCCCGGAGAGGGCCAGCAGCCGCAGCTCTTCCACATGGGAAAAGCCGAGGTCCCTGCCCATTCCCGCCACGCCGATGTACAAACGGCGCAGCGCCCTGCGCTGCAGCGCAGGATGGCGGCGATGGAAGGCGGTCAGCACGATGCTGCGTCGGCCATCTTCCTCGCGCGTCAGATACGGCCAACTCTCCTCGAGCTGCTGCTCGAGGTAATCGCAGTCGACGCGCGCGAGCTCTGCGAGCTGGCAGAGCGCACGCGCGACTTCTGGATTGCACGACTGCCGCAAATATGGCAGGACCTTGAGGCGCAGCAGGTTGCGCGTGCAGTCGGGGATGTCGTTCGTCGCATCGTGGCGTGGCTCAAGGCCGCGCTCCTGGCAGTAGCCGAGGATGTCCTCGCGCCGCGCAAACAGCAGTGGGCGGATCTTTTTCCCCTCGCGCGGCTTCATAGCCGCGAGGCCATCAAGGCCCGTGCCGCGCAGGATGCGCATGAGCACGGTCTCTGCCTGGTCGTCGGCGTGGTGCGCTGTCGCGAGCACATCGGCCCCGCAGCGCTCCAGCGTCCGCCAGAGAAATGCGTAGCGCAGTTCGCGCGCCGCAAGCTCTACAGACTTGCCCTGCGCCTTTGCAACAGCAGGCACATCGCCGTGTCCGATAAAGCACGGCACTTTGCGCTCGCGGCAGAACGCAGCGACGAAGCGGGCATCCTCTGCGGATGACGCTCCGCGGATGCCGTGCTCGAAGTGCGCCGCCGTCAAGACGAGGCGGAAGCGCCTGCGAAACTGCAGCAGCATATCCAGCAGGGCCAGAGAGTCCGGCCCGCCAGAACAAGCCACGAGCACGTGCATGCCGGGATGCAGCAAATCCTGCGCCCTTGCGTAGCGCACGGCCTCTTCCAACATACGTCCCATACTCTACACCGTCTTCAACATAAAGAACAAAAGCACCCTGTCAAGAGTGCTTGTATCATTCCGATTGCAGATGATCAATCTGAGCGGCGGGAGCCACGGCCTCCGCGCTTCGAGTCCGTCTTGCGGCGCAGGTCCGTCAGACGCTCATCGCTGTCTTTGAGGAACTTCGAGAGCTTGTCCTCAAACGATGCTGTGGTATTGTTGTAGCGGCCGCCGCGGCGGAAATCCCGCGGCCCGCGGCTCTGGCGCTGCGGTCGGAAGGAAGAATTTCCCGTCTGAGCCTGAGCTTCCGGCTTTTTCTCCTGAAGCTGCTTGATGGAAAGGGCAATCTTGCCGCGATCATCGATGCTCAATACCTTAACCTTCACCTTGTCTTTTTCGGAGAGGAAATCGTGGACATCCTTGACATAGACATCCGCTACCTCGGAGATATGGATGAGACCGGTCTTGCCTTCCGGCAATTCTACGAAAGCACCGAAATTCGTGATGCCCGTGACAACACCCTCAACTACATTGCCAACTTCAATGGACAAATTAATTCTTCCTCCTTAAGTCGTGATGGAAAATACACGCTTTATTATAACCTTGCGCGCTCAGCAGTGTCAAGGAAAGTGTCGCGAAAGAACGCGATTTCCATCCACCTCAGCGCGAGCCAACGGACTTGCCGGAACTGTACGGCAACTCTCCGCGGCGCGTCATGCCGAGCTCTTCGCGCGCGATCTTCTCGATGTAGTCGAGGCGGTTGAGGTCATCTTTCTCCTTGACGAGGCGCTCATGCTCTGCCTTGGCCGTCGCGAGGCGCGCCTCTGCGGCAGCCTGATCGGCACTGACCTGGTTCAGGTAGATCTGCTGCTTGACGAGGATCACGGCGAAATAGCCGATGATGATGACCAAGAGAATCGTGAACCAGTTGAGTATCCCCTTCCTCTGCTTTATCCTACGCTTCATAAAATCAAATCAACTCCTACGTGACAGCAATGTTTTCAGGTCTTCGGCAATGGCCGCGGCGGCATCGGGCCGCGCGCAGCCGCGAGCGGCGCGGCTCATCTCGCTGAGCGCGTCGCCGCAGAGGAGTGTCTCGACAGACTGCGCAAGGTCTTCGCGCGGATGGAGCCAGACGGCGGCCCCGTGCTGCGTCGCATAGATGGCGTTCTCCGTCTCGGGACCCGGAATCGGATCGTGCAGCAGCATCGGCAGGCCGAGCACGAAGGCCTCACTCATCGTGAGTGCCCCCGGCTTCGTGATCAGGAGGTCTGCCGCCCGCATGAGGAAGTGCACCTGATCCGTATAGCCCCAGACCAGCACCTGATGATGCGAGGCGTAGGCCATGTCCTGCACGCGTTCCATCAGGCGCTGGTTGCGCCCGGCCACGACGAGGATGGTCAGGCGCTTCTCGATCTTCTCGAGGTCGCGGAGATTCGACTCGATGCCGCCGAGGCCGAGGCCGCCGCCCATCAAGAGGACGGCCGGCTGCCCCTCGGGTATGGCCATGGCGTGGCGCACCGCTGCCTTGGCCGTCATCTCCTGCAGCGTACCTGCCACGGGGATGCCGGACACGCGGAGCGTGTTGACGGCAAAGCCACGGCCAATCATGCCCATGCGCATCTCCTCGGTTGCCATGTAGTAGCGGTCGACGGCCGGATAGAGCCAGATCTGGTGCAGCGAGTAGTCCGTCATGACCGTCGCAAGCCGGTAGTGTTCCTCATGGTGGCGGCGCAAGAGTGACGCGGCGCCCTCAGGGAACGGATGCGTACAGAGCACGAGGTCCGGTTCATAGCGGCGCACGAGCTTCTTCATGGCGGGCATCATGACCCAGGCAAAGGCGTTCTGGACGAGCGTGCCGCCCGAAGAGCCACCCGAGAGCTTGTAGAAAACATCGTAGAGGTTCGGGACGAAGGCCAGCATCATCAGGTAAAAGTCCTTCATGAAGCAGTGGATGCGCGAGATGCGGCGCGCCATGAAGTCGACCGTCGTGATCTCCGCATCCGGCAGCAGTCGGCGAAGTTCGGTCTCGACGGCCTCTGCCGCCTTGATGTGCCCCGAACCGATTGACGCTGTGAGGATCAATATCTTGTTCATCAGGCAGTCAGACCTCCATCAATACCGTAGACAGCTCCCGTCACGAATGAAGCGCGCGCAGAGGCGAGGAAGACGATGAGCGCCGCTGCTTCCTCTGCCGTGCCGATGCGTCCGAGCGGATAGACAGAGGCCATCTCCCGCAGGCTCTGCTCGCGCTTCTCCCCCGTGCCGAGCTGGGCCTCTGTCAGCGGTGTCAGGATATCGCCGGGCGCGATGGCATTGACGCGCACGCCGAAGGCAGCCGTCTCGAGGGCCAGCGCGCGCGTGAAGAGCACGACAGCCCCCTTGCTCGCACAGTACGCCGCGCAGAAGTAGTTGCCGTGGACGCCCGCATCGGAGGCCACGTTGACGACCGCGCCGCGCGACGCCTTGAGGGCGGGCAGGGCCGCCTGCGTCAGGTGGAAGACCCCCTTGACATTGCAGTCGAGCAGATCATCAAGCTCCTCTTCCCGGAGGTCCTCAAGCGCTCCCTCGCGGTAGATGCCAGCCGAATTGACCAGCACGTCGAGCCCGCCGAAGCGCTCTGCCGTCTCCCGGACCACGCGGCTGCAGTCGGCTTTACTCCGCACATCGCCCGCCACAAAGCAGGCATCTGCGCTATGCGCCTCATGCTGCAGGAGCCGGACTGCCGCATGACCGCGCTCTTCTGAGCGTCCCATCAGGCAGACGCGGGCGCCTTCCTGCAGGAATTCCCGCGCCGCTTCCAGTCCGATGCCCGAAGTCCCGCCCGAGATCAACACGGTCTTTGATGATAAACCGAGATCCAAGCATATCCCTCCAATACAACAAGAAGCCGGGCTCCCGAAGGAACCCAGCTTCTCATACTCAAGCCAGATTATGCGTTGACAGCATCTTTCAGGGCCTTGCCAGCCTTGAATGCCGGATTCTTCGAAGCCGGGATCTGGATCGTCTCGTTCGTGCGCGGGTTGCGGCCTGCGCGAGCGGAGCGCTCCTTGACTTCAAACGTACCGAAGCCAATCACCTGTACTTTATCGCCCTCAACCAATGCCTGCTGGATGCTCTCGAAGATAGCACCCACAGCCTTCTCTGCATCTTTCTTCGTCAGGCCTGCTTTTTCAGCAACGCTAGCTACCAATTCATTTTTATTCACGATCGTAGCCTCCTTAAATAATGGTTTTGCTTATGTTGGCAGATATTCGCGGCCAATCGTGAATATCCTGCCTGCTTATCAAAATTTAGCAGAAAACCCTTGAAAAATCAAGGGTTTTCGGAAAAATAACCGCAAACGAGCCGTTTCGTCTCATTGCGCCGGCACGAAAAGGCTCGTCAGGTGATCGACGTCTTTCTGGCGGTCGAGCTCGTAGAGCGGGATCTTGCGAATGGATTCATCCGGCAGCGCGAGGTTGTGGATGTAGGTGACCTCGTACTCATCGGGATAGAGCTCCATGAGCATAAGCTTCGTATCCGAGGCGATGATGGGGTCGTAGACCTGCGTGATGATCAGCGACTGCGCAGGGCGCTCCTTGAGCGTTCCGACGTCTTCTGCGTCGAGTATCGTCAATCCCGCGATTGGATCAAGGCCGAGGCGCGTGTACATGACCTCGACGAAGCTCATGCCAGGCAGGATGTCAACTGTGACGCCCGACTGCTGCGCGAGCTCGCGCAGCAGCACGACCGTGCGCTCAGCGACGAGTGGACTGCCGGGCACGGCGTAGACGAGGTCCCCCTGCTCTGCTGCGCGGTGCAGCAGGTCCTCGGCGATATGATGGTAAAGCGTCTCAAAATCAGGTGCTTCTTCGTAGAAGCCGTCGTACGAGGAAAACGTCAGGCCTCGCTTCTCGATGTCTGCGACAGTCGGATGGATGCGCGTGCGCAGGACAAGGCGCTCAGCCTGCTGCATGACCTGCCACGACTCCAAGGTGATGAGCCCGAAGCGGCCCGGTCCGAGTCCGACGACGGTGATCTTTGGCTGTTTCATTCTCTTTCTTTCCCCTTCTTTATGGAACTGCTCTTGGCGCTCTGGAGTTTCTCTGCCTGCTCCTTCGCCCTTGCCGTCAGCGCTTCCTCATCGCCAGATGCGATCATAAGCAGGCGCGTGACGAAGTTCGTGATCTTCTTCTTGTAGCGGTCACTCAGGGCAAAGCGCAGCCCGTTCTTGTCGGGCAGGCTTCGCATGCGCTTGCCGAAGAGATTGGCGAGCTCGAGCATGCCCTTGGCTGGCATGCGCTTCTTTGGCAGAAAGTAGATGTCGAGCGCGAGCGGCAGCTCCTTGATGGCGCGGATGCCGAGATTGCGCGCGTAGTTCTTGATGCGCGCCACCTCCAAGAGATGCATGACGGGCTCAGTCGGGTCGCCGAAGCGATCGATGAGCTCGTCGAGCAGGCTCCGGATTTCCTCATTGCTGCGGATGGCCGCAATGCGCTGGTAGATCTCGATCTTGTGCATGGCGTCCGCGATGAAGTCCCCGTCGATGTAGGCCTCCGTCTGCAAGTCGATGACGGGCTCCGGCGGTGCTTCCTCGGGAACCTTGCCATTTTGCAGGCGCTCCACGGCCTCTTCGAGGAGCTTGCAGTACATCTCGAAGCCGACGCTGGCGATGTGGCCGTGCTGCTGGGCGCCAAGCAGGTTGCCCGCGCCGCGGATCTCGAGGTCGCGCATGGCGATCTTGAAGCCGGCGCCGAGCTCAGCGAATTCCTTCATGGCCTGCAGGCGCTTCTCCGCCGTCTCCGTCAGGATCTTATCCGCCTGGTAGACGAAGTACGCGAAGGCCATGTGGTGCGAGCGGCCGACGCGCCCGCGCATCTGGTAGAGCTGCGACAGGCCGAAGTGGTCGGCGTTGTAGACAATGATGGTATTGGCATTGGCGACATCGAGGCCGTTCTCGACGATGCTCGTCGCGAGCAGGATGTCGTAATCGCCCTCGTAGAAGTCCATCATGACGTGCTCGAGCATCTCTTCAGGCATCTGCCCGTGTGCCGTCTGGATCCTCGCCTCCGGCACGAGCGACTCGATGTGGTCGCGCATGCGGTCGATTGTGTCGACGCGGTTGTAGATGAAGTAGACCTGGCCGCCGCGCTTCATCTCGCGCCGGATGGCGTTCGCAATAATCGTATCGTTGTTCTCGACGACGTACGTCTGCACGGGGAAGCGCTCGGCCGGCGGCGTCTCGATGATGCTCATGTCACGCGCGCCGACAAGCGACATGTGCAGCGTGCGCGGTATCGGCGTCGCCGAGAGCGTCAGGACGTCGATGCCCGCCGCGAGCTTGCGGATCTTGTCCTTCTGCTTGACGCCGAAGCGCTGCTCCTCGTCGACGATCAAGAGACCGAGGTCCTTCCACTTGACCTTGTTCTGGTTGAGGATGGCGTGCGTGCCAATCAGGATGTCCACCTGGCCGAGGCGCACCTTCTCGATGGTCTCCTTCTGCTGTTTGGGTGTGCGGAAGCGGCAGATGACATCGATGACCGGCGCGAAGCCGTTGAAGCGCGTCGTGAACGTCTGGTAATGCTGCTGCGCGAGGACCGTCGTCGGCACGAGTACAGCCACCTGCTTGCCATCCATCGCCGCCTTGTAGGCCGCGCGGATGGCGACCTCCGTCTTGCCGAAGCCGACGTCGCCGCAGAGCAGGCGGTCCATGGGCTTCTCCTTCTCCATATCCGCCTTGATCTCCGCGATGGCGCGCAGCTGGTCTTCCGTCTCCTCATAGGGAAAGGCATCCTCGAACTCGCGCTGGCTCGCGTCGTCCGGCGGGAAGGCATGACCTTTGGCATCCTTGCGCTTCGCGTAGATCTCGATGAGCTTCTGTGCGATGTCCTCGACCGACTTCTTGGCGCGCGCCTTGGCCTTGACCCACTCCGTGCCACCCATGCGGTGCAGGCGCGGCACATCGCCCTCTGAGCCGATGTACTTCTGCAAGAGGCCGACCTGGTCCGTCGGCACGAAGAGCTTATCGTCGCCCGCGTACTGGATGTGAAGGTAGTCCTTGTGGATGCCGCCGACATCGAGCGTCTCGACGCCGAGGTACTTGCCGATACCATGGCTCTCGTGCACGACGTAGTCGCCCGGCTTGATGTCGCGGAAATGCGAGATCTTCTCGCCGTAGTCGCTGTGCTTGCGGACTGCCGTATGGCGCTTGTGGCGCCCGAAGATGTCCTTCTCCGTCACGACGACGAGGCGCGCCGAGGCCATCTCGAATCCTGTGAGCAGGGATCCCCTGCGGATGTTGATGGCATCGTCCCGAAGGGGCTCTGCCGCGTTCTCGACGAGTGACGGGATGCGACGGTGCGCGAAGAACTCGCGCAGGCTGTTCGCCTTCTCCTTGTCGCTGAGCAGCACGAGCACGCGTTGCTTCTGCGCGAGCCAGCGGTTCGCCTCATTCTCCAAGAGGTCCATCTGGCGGCGGAATGGCGTCATCGTCGTCGCCGTCACGCCGATGTTCTCGACGGCATCGGCGCCCGGCACCTGCTGCAAGAGCAGCGCCATGTAGACGATGCGGTTGCCATGCGCCGCCTGCAGCAGTTCCTCCCAACTGAAAATCTTGCCCTTGATGTCCGGGTTCTCCTTGACCATCGTGCGGATCGTGTCGCGGATGCGCGTCGGCTCGTCAAAGAGGACCGTGCCCTTCCCCTCGAGGTACGAGAGAAAGAGTTCCGGCTTGCCCGAGGCGTCGGTCTGTGCCAGCGGCATGATGGTCGCCGCACCGACGTTCTTGGTCGAGCGCTTCGTGTCGAGGTCGAACTCGCGCAGGGAGTCGATCTCATCGTCGAAGTACTCGACACGCACCGGCACGGCCGCATTGATGGCAAAGATATCGACAATGCCGCCACGCACGCTGAACTGGCCAACGCGCTCGACCTCCTCGGCATGCTCGTAGCCGAGGTCGACGAGGCGCTCCAAGAGCTCCTCGCGCGGCAGCACCTCTCCCATGCGCAGCGTGAGCGAGAGCCGCTTGAACTCATTGCGGCCCATGCCCTTCTGCACCGCCGCTTCCGTGCGCGCAAGCACGATGATGTGCTCGCCGCGCACGAGACGGCCGAGCACCTCCATGCGCCTGGCCGCGCGCTCCTGGCTCTTGGCCGCCGCCTTGACATCAAACGTGTCGACCTCGGGAAGCTCGACGATGGGGACTTCCGGCAAGAGCAGCGAGAGATCTTCCTTCCAGTCCGCCAGCGATTCTGCCGAATGGCAGAGAATAGCCATCATCTGCGGCAGAGCCGCGTAGCACGCGGCGACGGCCGCATGCTTCTGCGAGCCCCCGAGCCCGTAGATCAGGGATTCGCGCGGCTCCCCCTGTGTGTGATTCCGCAGGCGCTGCAGTGCTCCATCCTGCAGCATCGCGGCAAATAATGCATTCATTCCATATACCTCTTGTGTCTCACGTCAAAAAGACCCGGCAAAGCGGGTCTTCTCTATCGTCATGCTGTTTTACTGAGCAAGCGCTGCCTTGATGAAGTCGCGGAACAGCGGATGCGGGTTGTTCGGGCGCGACTTGAGCTCCGGATGAGCCTGCGTCGCGACGAACCACGGATGGTCCTTGACCTCGATCATCTCGACGAGGCTGTCGTCCGGCAGCGTGCCGGCAATGATCATGCCCTTCTCCTGCAGCGCTCCGCGGAATTCGTTGTTGAACTCGAAGCGATGGCGATGGCGCTCGTGGATGAGGTTCGTGCCGTACGCTTCCTTCGCATGCGTGCCGTTGGCCAGCGTGCACGGATACGAGCCGAGGCGCATCGTGCCGCCCTTCTTCTCGATGCCCTGCTGCGATTCCATCAGCGAGATGACCGGATGCGTCGTCTCCGGATCAAACTCCGTCGAATGTGCATCAGCCATGCCGCAGACGTGGCGGGCAAACTCGATGACCGCGCACTGCATGCCGAGGCAGAGGCCGAGGAACGGGATCTTGTGCTCGCGCGCGTACTGGATGGCCTTGATCTTGCCCTCGACGCCGCGGTTGCCGAAGCCGCCCGGCACGAGGATGCCCTTGCAGCCCACGAAGACCTCATCGAGATCCATGTCCGGATTCTCCTCGATCTCCTCGGCGTTGACCCAGTTGATCTTGACCTGTGCATCGTTGGCGATGCCGCCGTGGTGCAGCGCCTCCGTCACAGAGATGTAGGCATCCGGCAGCTCGACGTACTTGCCGACGACCGCGATCTTGATGCGCTTCTGCGGGTGATTGATCTTGTAGACCATCTTCTCCCAGTCGCTCATGTCAGCCGGGCCGTAGTCCATGTTGAGCTTCTTGAGCGCGATCTTGTCGAGGCCCTCTTTCTGCATCATGAGCGGGACTTCGTAGATGGTCGAAGCCGTGCGGTTCTCGATGACAGCCTCCGGCTGCACGTCGCAGAACATGGCGATCTTGTCCTTCATCTCCTTGGAGATGGTCTTCTCCGTGCGGCAGACGAGGATGTCCGGCTGGATGCCGATGGCGCGCAGTTCCTTGACGCTGTGCTGCGTCGGCTTCGTCTTGAGCTCGCCGGCAGCCGAGATGTACGGCAGCAGCGTGACGTGGATGTAGAGTGTGTCGTTCGGGCCGACTTCCTTCTTGACCTGGCGGATGGCTTCGAGGAACGGCTGGCTCTCGATATCGCCGACCGTGCCGCCGATTTCCGTGATGACGACATCAGCGCCGTCCGCCTTGGCGACATCGTAGACCTTCTGCTTGATCTCGTTCGTGATGTGCGGGATGACCTGCACCGTCGAGCCGAGGTACTCGCCCTTGCGCTCCTTGTTGAGGACCGACCAGTAGACCTTGCCCGTCGTGATGTTGGAGTTCTTCGTCAGGTTGATATCGATGAAGCGCTCGTAATGGCCGAGATCGAGGTCGGTCTCTGCGCCATCATCCGTGACAAAGACCTCACCGTGCTGGTAAGGGCTCATCGTACCCGGATCGATGTTGATGTACGGATCGAATTTCTGGATCGTGACCTTGATTCCCCGGCTCTTGAGGAGACGGCCGAGCGATGCGGCCGTGATGCCCTTGCCCAGGGAAGAAACAACGCCACCGGTAACGAAAATATACTTTGCCATGGAACTGCCTCCTGCTCATTCTTTGAAACACATGTTGACTATTCTACCCCGAATCGCACGGGAGTGTCAAGACATTGATTATTCCTGGATGCTCTCGAGCTTCTTCTTGCGGTTGCTGCTTGCCTTGGCCGCTGCCTTGCTCGAACCGGACGTCGAGCGGCTGGCATGCGAGCGCTTGACCTCAGGCGGGTTCCACTCCGTCAGGCCCCACTGGCCCTCGCCTTCGTAGTGGAAGCGGCTGTCCATGTTGATGAGCGTGTACACTTCCGAGATGGCAGCCGAGAGCGACTGGACCGGCTTGTGCGTTTTCTCGATGACATCGAGGACGAGGTCCTTGTAGTACATCTTCTCACCAGCCTGCGACAAGATGTAGTACGCTACATCAACTTCCGAGCTTTTCAGAAAATCCATTTCTATATCTCCCTTCGCATATTGCGTAATCAAATCAAACTCACATGTGTTCCGGTGCCGATACGCCGAGGATGCCGAGGCTGTGGCGGATGACATGCGCCGTGACCGTGACGAGCGCGAGGCGCGCCTCTGCGAGGTCGTGGTCGACGCCCATGATGCGGCACTTGTTGTAGAAGCTGTGGAACAGCGCTGCGAGGTCGTAGCTGTAGCGCGCGATGCGCTGCGGTGCATAGTCGGCAGCGGCCTTTGCGACCTCTTCCGGATACTCCTCGATTTTCTTGATCAGGGCGACCTCGCTCTCGTCCGTCAGGAGCTCGAGGTGCGGCACCTCGCCGAGCGCGAGCTTCGTCTCCTCCGCCTGGCGGAAGATACTGCAGATGCGGGCGTGCGCGTACTGGATGTAGTAGACCGGATTGTCGTTCGACTTCTTCTTCGCGAGGTCGAGGTCAAAGTCGAGCTGGCTGTCGAGCGAGCGCATGAGGAAGAAGTAGCGTGCGGCATCCGTGCCGACCTCTTCCATGAGCTCGTTGAGCGTGACGCTCTGGCCCGTGCGCTTGCTCATCTTGACGAGCTCGCCGCCGCGGTAGAGGCTGACCATCTGCAAGAGCAGCACGGTGAGCTTCTCCGGATCATGGCCGAGCGCCTGCATAGCAGCCTTGACGCGGCAGACGTAGCCGTGGTGGTCGGCGCCCCAGATGTTGATGAGGCGGTCGAAGCCGCGCTCATACTTGTTGTGGTGGTAGGCGATGTCGGCTGCGAGATACGTCGGCACGCCGTTGTCGCGGATGACGACGCGGTCCTTGTCGTCGCCGTAGGCCGTCGACTTGAGCCAGAGCGCACCCTCCTTCTCGTAGATATCGCCCTTCTCCTTGAGGATCTCGACGACCTTGCGCACGGCGTCCGGATGGAGCGTGCGCTCACTGAACCAGTTGTCGAACGTCACGTGGAAGCGCTCGAGGTCTTCCTTAAGGATGGCCAGCTTCTCGTGGTAGGCAAGGTCCTTGAAGATGGCAAGGCGCTCTTCTTCACTGAGCGCGAGGTACTTGTCGCCATCGCGGTCGATGATGCGCTGCGCCGTGTCGATGATGTCCTGGCCGTGGTAGCCGTCCTCCGGGAACGTGACTTCCTTGCCGAGCAGCTCGAGGTAGCGCGCATTGACCGAGCGCGCGAGATTGTTCATCTGGTTGCCGGCATCGTTGATGTAGTACTCGCTCTCGACCGGATAGCCCGCTGCGCGCAGCAGGTTGACGAGTGCCGAGCCGGCTGCGGCGCCACGGCCGTGGCCGACGTGCAGCAGGCCCGTCGGGTTAGCGCTGACATACTCGACCTGGATCTTCGGATGGTCGCGCTTCGGCAGATTGCCGAAGGCCTCGCCTGCCTCCAGGATCTTCTGGAACGAATCGTAGAGCACATTGCCCTTGAGGTAGAAGTTCAGGAAGCCCGGACCTGCGATCTGCGTGTGGTCGAGCCAGTCGCCTTCAATGCGCTTGGCGAGTTCCTCAGCGATCTGGCGCGGATTCCGATGGAAGACGCGGGCTGACTGCATGGCGAAGTTCGTCGCAAAGTCGCCGAATTCTTTCTGCGGCGGCACCTCGAGGATGACCTGCGGGAGCTCGCCCTCCGGCAGTGCTCCCTCGCGGATGGCATCCTTGGCAGCCTGTTCAATGGCCTCTGTCAACATGTCTTTGATTTCCAAAAGTGTTCCTCCTATCCCAAGTGCATGTCTTTGCCGTCATGCACGCAAACAATCTGATTTTCCCCGCCTCACGCGCCGCGGTCTTCCTCGACCTCGATGTGCAGGCGGTTCTGGCTCTGGAAGGCTCCGTTGACCCAGAGCCCGTAGCGGACGTCGATGCGCCCCGCCACCTCGCCGTAGTCGACCGTCAGCGCTTCCGTGCGGACGGAGAGATCGATGTTGCCGTACGGCGTGCGGTAGATGCTCGTATGCTCGCGCCCCTTCTCGAAGCGCTGTTCCTGCTCGAGGATGCCCTTGCGCAAGAGCGTCATCATGCCGCCGTCAATCTTGAGGACGGTCGATACCTTCGACCCTTCCTGCACGGTCTCATCCTCGTAGATCACATAGTGCTTGCCGCGATGAAAGTAATGATGGCCCTTCGCTACGGTGCGGATGCTGTCCTTCTGCCCCTGCGCATCCTGCCAGGAGCCCCTTACCTTCACGATGACCGGTTTCTTCTCACTCATCCGCCTGCCCCTTTCTATACATTGTATATTATTATAGACCAAACCGTCGAGCCTTGCCAACTAAAATTTTATGCCAGGAAGCCGCCTGAGGCGTGACTTCCTGGCATCTGTCCCTCTATTATCCACCTATCATCCACGCATGAACATGAGCGCGCGGCTCTCACATGCGCGAGAGGATCTGGCGCGCCACGTAGACACCGCTGGCACCAGCCTGCGAGAGGCCGCGCGTGACGCCGGCGCCGTCCCCCGTCGCGAAGACGTTGCGCAGCTTCGTCTCGAGCTGGTTCGTCAGGACGACGCGGGCGCTGTAGAACTTGACCTCGACGCCGTAGAGCAGCGTATCGTCGTTCGTCATGCCGGGCGCCACGTAGTTGAGCGCCTGGATCATCTCGATGATGTTGTCGAGATGGCGCTTCGGCAGTACGAGCGAGAGGTCGCCCGGCGTCGCCGCGAGCGTCGGCTTCGTGAAGCTCTTGCTCAGGCGGTGCGTGTTCGTGCGGCGTCCCTTGATGAGGTCGCCGTAGCGCTGCACGATGATGCCGCCGCCGAGCATGTTCGAGAACGAGGCGATGCGCTTGCCGTACTGATGCGGCGCCTTAAAAGGCTCCGTGAAGTGATTGGAGACGAGCAGCGCAAAGTTCGTGTTGTGGCTCTGGAGCTTCGGGTCGCTGTAGGAGTGGCCATTGACCGTCACGATGCCGTCCGTGTTCTCCATGACGACGTGGCCGTGCGGATTCATGCAGAACGTGCGCACGAAGTCGCCGTACTGCTTCGTGCGGTAGAGCAGCTTCGCCTCGTAGACCTGGCTCGTGATGTCGTTCCAGACCTCATCCGGCACCTCGACGCGCACGCCGACATCGACGCGGTTGTTCTCCTGCTCGATGCCGAGGCGATTGCACTCATTCGAAAACCACTCCGCACCCGCACGGCCCGGCGCGATGACGAGGAAGTCCGCCTCGACCTTCTCGCCGTTTGCGAGCTCGAGCTGGTTGTCGCCCTGGCCGTCCGACTCGATGTGGGCGACGGGGCACTCAAAGCGGAATTCCACCTTCTCCTTCAGGTATTCATACGTCTGCTCGAGCATGCGAAGGTTGTTCTCCGTGCCGAGATGGCGCACGCTGGCACTCAAGAGATGCAGGTCGTGCTGCAGGGCCAGGCGGCCGATATCCGAGTTCTTCGTCGAGAAGACCTGCGACGGCGCACCGTGCTTCATGTTGATCTTGTCGACGTAATCGATGAGCTCCATGACCTCCTCATCCGGCAGGTACTCATTGAGCCAGCCGCCGAACTTCGTCGTGAAGTTGTACTTGCCGTCCGAGAACGCACCGGCGCCGCCGAAGCCGCGCATGATGCTGCAGGGCTTGCAGCCGATACAGCTCTTGACCTTGCCCGCCGAGATTGGGCAGACGCGATGGTAGATGTCCTTGCCGCTCTCGAAGACGATGACGCGCAGCCCCGGTTTCTTCTCGACCAGCTCATAAGCCGCCATGACGCCGGCCGGACCGCCGCCGACAATCGCTACATCGTATTTTTTCATGGAAAAGCCTCCTAATACATATCTCTGCACAGCAAAAGAGCGCAGCTGACTTCGTCCTGCTTGTGCGAATTCCCTGCGTTCCAAACCTTATGTATTATACGGGATATGCCATGCGATTGCAAGCGTTTTTTATCGATTTCCGGCAAAAACTGCACACAATGCTCGATTTCTATACCTTCTATATAAATAAGTATTGCGCGATAGAGCCTCTTTCCCATATAATTGAACTATTCTTGTACACTTATTTCGCTAGAGAAAGAAATGGGGGATTCATTTTGACTCATGATCTTGCCATCATCAATACCTTTGTGCTCTACATCGGTTTCATGATGGCCATCGGCGTGTACTACTACCGCCGCACACGCAATATGAGTGACTACTTCCTCGGCAACCGCAAGCTCGGTGCCTGGGTCACGTCGCTCTCCGCCGAAGCTTCGGATATGAGCGGCTGGATGCTCATGGGCGTGCCGGGCTACGCATACCTCGCCGGCCTCAACGCTGGCTGGATTGCCGTCGGCATCGCCATCGGCACCTGGGCCAACTGGCACTTCGTCGCCGCGCGCCTGCGCAAGTACACGGAGCTCGCCAACAACTCGCTGACGCTGCCGGAATTCCTGCAGAACCGCTACCACGACAAGAGCGGCCTGCTGCGCATCGTGCCGGCCATCTTCATCCTGATCTTCTTCGTCATCTACACCTCGTCGGGCTTCGTCTCGGCCGGCCGCCTCTTCGAGACGGTCTTCGGCATTCCCTACCAGTACGCCATCTTCATCGGCGCTGGCTCCGTCGTCTTCTACACGCTCGTCGGCGGCTTCCTCGCCGTCTCGCGCACGGACTTCATCCAGGGCGTCATGATGTTCTTCGCCATCCTCGTCGTACCGATCTGCGGCGCGATGCAGTGCGGCGGCTTCGAATCGACAGTCGCCGCCATCTCGCAGGTACAGAGCACGATGCTCGAGCCGCTGACGAAGCCAGACGGCTCCATGATGAACGCCATCGAGCTCATCTCGCTGCTCGCCTGGGGCATCGGCTACTTCGGCCAGCCGCACATCCTCGTGCGCTTCATGGCCATCCGCACGTCGAAGGAAGTCAAGCAGGCCACGCACATCGCGATGACCTGGGTCATCCTCTCGCTCGCCGCAGCCGTCGCCGTCGGCATGGTCGGCCGCGTCTACCTGACGACACCGCTCGAGGGAACGGCCTCTGAGACGGTCTTCCTCGTCATGACGAACGAACTCTTCCCGCCGATTGCCACGGGCCTCATCCTCTCGGCTGTCCTCGCGGCCATCATGAGCACGGCCTCCTCACAGCTCCTCGTCGCGGCCTCTGCGTTTGCGCAGGACTTCTACCGCACGCTGCTGCGCAAGGACGCCGAGCAGAAGGAACTCGTCTGGATCTCACGCGCGAGTGTCCTCGTCATCGCGAGCCTCGCCATCTTCCTCGGGCTCAACCCGAACAACTTCATCCTTGACATGGTCTCCTACGCCTGGGCAGGCTTCGGCGCTGCCTTCGGCCCCGCTCTGCTCATGAGCCTCTTCTGGCGCCACACGACGAAGTACGGCGTGCTCGCCGGCATCATCGTCGGCGGCGTCACCGTCCTCGTCTGGAAGCAGTACGCCTTCCTCGGCCTCTACGAGATCGTGCCTGGCTTCGTGTTCTCCGCTCTCGCCATCTGGATTGTCAGCTGGCTCGATCGCGCGCCGGAAGCCTCGATCCTCGAGACGTTCGACAAGGTCGGCCAGAGCAAGATCTGATTCATCGTACAGATACAAGAATCCCCATCATCCACAAGGATGATGGGGATTTTGTGTATCATTCAACCGATATCAGCAACAATCAGAGCAGATAACGGAGCCAGACGTAGACACTCGAGACTGCGATTGTCATGATCATGATGGGGAAGGCAATCTTCATGAAGCCCAGGAAGGAGATCTGCTTGCCTCGCTGTGCCGCCATCGAAGCGACGACGACGTTCGCGCTCGCGCCGATCAGCGTACCGTTGCCGCCGAGGCAGGCACCGAGGGCCAGCGACCACCACATCGGGTCGAGGTTCGAGAGGCCCATCTGACCCATGTCCTGGATCAGCGGGATCAAGGTCGCGACGAACGGGATGTTGTCGATGAAGGCCGAAGCGAAGGCGCTCATCCAGAGAATCAGCATGGCCGTCGCATTGACGCTGCCGTTCGTGAGCTTGATAGCCTCAGCCGCGAGCACCTTGATGACGCCCGTCTCGACGAGCGCACCGACGAGGACGAAGAGGCCGGCAAAGAAGAAGATAGCCGTCCACTCGATCTTCGAGAGGACTTTCGTGATCATGCCCTCATTGCGCGTGTAGGTAATGAGCAGCAAGAGACCGGCACCCGAGAGAGCAGCCGTTGCCGTCTGCAGTCCGAGGTAGCCGTGCACGACAAAGAGGCCGATGGTCAGCGCAATGACGAACAGGCATTTCTTCAGCAAGGCCGGATTGGCAATCTGGCTCTTGGCATTGAGCCGCATGACCTTCTCCTGGAGATCCGGCTGCGTGTGGAGCTCCTTGCCGTAAATCGCGATGAGCACGAGCTCTACGAGGATGAAGATCAGGACTGCGATGCCAGAGAGATTGGCGAGGAAATCCATGAAGTTCAGGCCAACAGCACTGCCGATCATGATGTTCGGCGGGTCGCCGATCAGCGTTGCCGTGCCGCCGATGTTCGAGGCCAGGATCTGCGAGATCAGGTACGGTTTGACATCGACCTTGAGCTGTGCCGTGATGCTGAACGTGATTGGCACGGTCAGCAGGACCGTCGTGACGTTGTCGAGGAAGGCCGAGCAGACCATCGTCAGCGCTGAGAGCGCGACGAGCAGGGAAATCGGGCGCGCCTTGACCTTCTTGGCCGACCAGATGGCCAGGAAGTTAAAGAGTCCCGTCTCACTCGTAATGTTGACGATGATCATCATGCCCATCAAGAGCCCCAGCGTGTTGAAATCGATGTGACGGATGGCCGTCTCCTGATCGAGCACACCAAACAGAATCATGAGCATGGCACCGACGATGCCGACGATCGTGCGGTGAACCTTCTCGGTGATGATCAACGCGTAAGCGGCCACGAAGATAATGACCGCTATCGTCGTTGTGCTAACCAATAGAATCCACTTCTTTCCCTAACAAAACTTCCCTTTTATTTCTTATACTTCGGGATCAGCACGATCTTTTCCCCATCGCGCTTGATCTGGAAGGTATAATTCTTGACATCCTCGCGGTAGAGCTCCATCTTGAGCTGCAACAGAGCTCGGGCGAGCTCCTCCGTGAGCTGCGGCGTAAAGCCGGAGCGCAGGAAGTCAGCAGGTGCCTCGAGAGACTCCTGTTTCTTTTTCTCTGCTTTCTTCTCGGCCGCGCGGAAGCGGTCTTCTATCGATGTATCTTCTACATAGTCTTTGAACATGTCCTTGTCGGACAGGTTCTTCGGTATCTTTGACATATGTTCACCTTCTGCAGGATATAGGATGATAAAGGATTACTTGTTGACTTTTGCCCAGCTGTCGCGCAGCCCGACAACGCGGTTGAACACGAGGTGGTCCGGCGTCGTATCCGGGTCGACGACGAAGTAGCCGACGCGCAGGAACTGGTAATGCGTGCCAGCAGCCGTGAGCTTCACGGACGGCTCTATGAGTGCGTTGTCGATGGTTTCCAGCGAATCCTTATTGAGTGCCGCGATGAAGTCCTTCGGCACATTGCCGTTTTCATCCGTCTCGATGAGGTAATCGTAGAGGCGCACCTCTGCCTTGAGCGCCGTCTTCTCAGCCACCCAGTGAATCGTGCCCTTGACCTTGCGGCCGGCCGTCTTGCCGCCCGTCTTAGAGTCGAGGTCTGCCGTGCAATGGAGTTCGACGACATGGCCCGCCTCGTCCTTGATGACTTCCTCGCACTTGATGATATAGGCGTGCTTGAGGCGTACCTCCCCGCCCGGCTTGAGGCGGAAGTACTTCTTGGGCGGCTCTTCCATGAAGTCCTCCTGCTCGATGTAGAGCGTGCGCGAGAACGGCACGAAGCGATGGCCGCCATGCACCGGATTGTTGTCCGCGAGCAGCCACTCCTCTTTATCCTCGGGGTAGTTCGTGATGACGACCTTTAGCGGGTGCAGCACGGCCATGACGCGGTCGGCGTTCTCGTTGAGGTCGGCGCGGACTTCATGCTCGAGCATGGAGACGTCGACGATGCTGTCTGCCTTCGCGACACCGATCTCCCTGCAGAAATTGCGGATGGAAGCCGGCGTGTAGCCGCGGCGGCGCAGGCCCGAGATGGTCGGCATGCGCGGATCGTCCCAACCGCGCACATAGCCCTCTTCGACGAGCTGGCGCAGCTTTCGTTTGCTCGTGACCGTGTTCGTGAGGTTGAGACGGGCGAACTCGATCTGGCGCGGGCGCGTATTCGGATCAAAGTCAAGCGAGTCGAGCAGCCAGTCGTAGAACGGGCGGTGCTCCTCGAACTCGAGCGTGCAGACCGAATGCGTGATGCCCTCAATGGCGTCAGACAGCGGATGCGCGAAGTCGTACATCGGGTAGATGCACCACTTATCGCCCGTGCGGTGATGTTTGGCATGCGCGATGCGGTAGATGACCGTGTCGCGCATGACGAGGTTCGGCGAAGCCATGTCGATCTTCGCGCGCAGGACCTTCTCGCCATCGGCGAACTCGCCTGCCTTCATGCGTGCGAAGAGGTCGAGGTTCTCCTCGACGCTGCGGTTGCGGTACGGGCTCTCCTTGCCCGGCTCCGTCAGCGTGCCGCGATATGCCTTGATCTCCTCAGCCGAGAGGTCATCGACATAGGCAAGCCCCTTCTTGATCAGCGTGACCGCAAAGTCGTAGAGCTTGTCAAAGTAATCCGACGCATAGAACTTGCGGTTGCCCCAGCTGAAGCCCAGCCAGCGGATGTCCTCCTGGATGGAGTCGACGTACTCTGTATCCTCTTTCGTCGGATTCGTATCGTCAAAGCGCAGGTTGCAGAGGCCGTGGTTGTACTCGGCCAGGCCGAAGTTCAGGCAAATCGACTTGGCGTGACCGATGTGCAGGTAGCCATTCGGCTCCGGTGGGAAGCGCGTGTGGATGCCCTCCGTGTACTTGCCGTTCTTGAGGTCTTCTTCGATCATGTTCTGAATGAAATTCGGCGTCATCGTGATCTTTTCTGCCATCTGAATTCTCTCCTTATCTTTACCCTTCTCTACTCTGCCGTCATCCCATCGTCACGGTATCTGGCTGCTGGCAGCGCTTCTCCACGTACGCGCGCATGCGCGCGATTCCTTCCGCCATGCCCGGCTGGTCTGGCAGGTAGTGGATGATGCGGTCAATGTAGCCGCGCTTGACGATCTCGCGAAGCGTCCAGCTGAAGTTGATGTCGTAGACCCAGAGCAGGCGCACGAGCTTGCGGTCGCCATGCGTGCGCAGCTTGCGGTAATCCGCTTGCTTGCCAAGCCGGAACGCCTCGATGAAATCAGGGCTCGCGAGCTGGCTGGCATCCGAGGCGATGAATTTCGGTGCCTTGTCCGCGCCCTCAGGGCCCAAGAATGGCGAGAGCACGCGGTAGATATCGAGCTTGTCCGCATCGCGCAGGAGCTTCGCGAAGGCAAGCGCTCGCTCGCTCGGCGCGGGGCCGATCTCCTTCTTGTTATGGCGGCCGATGGCAAAGCGCACGAGCGCCTCATCCTCCGGCGCAAGCTTCTTCATGAAGTCGAGCTCCGACAGGACCTTGAGACCGAGATCCGCATGGTCCTCTGACACCGCATCGTTGAACGTCTTGTACAGACTGTACTGGCGGAAGCGCCCGACATCATGGAACAGCCCCATGATCTCGGCAAGCTCGACATCGTGCTCCGAGAATTGCAGGTGCTTTGCAAGCTGCACCGCGATCGAGGTCACGTATCCCGTATGGATTTCCTTGATCTTGATGCCCTGCATGACTTCTTCGTCATCGGTATGGAAGGATTTCATATATGCATCCATCCAGGCATGCATTTCCTTGAGCAGTTCCTTCACAACCACCCATCTCCTTTATCTCAGGGGTTTCCCCGATAGAATCAATGTTTCTATTATACTACACATCTATCCGGCGTGGCAATTGTTCGCCTATAGTTTACACGCTGTATCATTCCTCATCCTTCATTAGCAGGATTCATCGACAAGGATGCCCAGTCGCTTGAGGTCTGTGCGGATTGCGGCCAGTACCTCTTCGTCGGGCACGCGTATGGTGTGCATGTGGATGCCGCCGGTCACGACGAGCAGGGGATTGGCCTGGCACTTCTGCATCTTCGTCAGGAAGCGCTTGACGTCGCGGCGACTCTCGACAAAGAGGTCGCCGCGTATCGCGCCGTAGACGGGATGCTCGACAATGACGTCAAGCACGGAGCCGCCGTTGTCGACGACGGCCTGCAGCTCTTTTTCCATGGCCGCCGCATCATGGCGGCAGACAATCGTCGCTTTGATGGACTTGCCACCGGCTTCCTGCGGCATGATGTAGCCGCGCGGTGTCGCAAAGATCTGCGTGCCCTCCGCGCGCAGGATGCTGATATCGCCGACGATGATCTGGCGGCTGACGCCGAGCTCGCGCGCAAGCTTCGTGCCCGTCAGCGGCTGATTGGCCTCCCTGAGGCGCTTCATCAGGATTTCGCGCCGTTTCTCCGTATTCATGGTCCGTCCCCCTGCTTTACTGAACAAAAAAAGCTGCCTTGCGGCAGCTATGCTTCGAAAATGGTGGGCGATAACAGGATTGAACTGCTGACATCTTGCTTGTAAGGCAAGCGCTCTCCCAGCTGAGCTAATCGCCCATAAAATGGTGACCCACCACGGAATCGAACCGTGAACCTACTGATTAAGAGTCAGTT